>OOBP01000145.1_pt1 | contig 89473 bp, 80 predicted proteins | sample 1671681 | NCBI WGS metagenome assembly OOBP01 (sample SAMN06348181, study PRJEB24527) | human gut metagenome
AGCGCGTCGAAATCGCTGGTGGTTTTCTGGTTCTCTTTTGCCACCAAAAGAGAACATCCCTCGGCAAGCAGAACCTTCCCCGCGGAGCGCATTCAAAATCGTCCCGTTGCCGGAGATCAACCGGCTCCCACCAGCGCTTCGCCGGAGCTGCTTTGCACCAGCAGCTCCTGCCCCGTAAGGCTGGAGAGCAGGGCGATGTAGCTGCGCCCCGCCGGGAGGTTCAGCGGCTTGCCGTTGGAATCGTAGAGGGCAAGGGTGCTCTGGGTGCCCTGCGTCCATGTGACCTGCCACAGGTGCCCGCCATTCAGCCAGACGCCGCCGCCCATGGAAAGGTCGTAGTCCAGCGTGCGGCCGTCGTCCCGCAGGGAGGAGCCGCTGTACAGGATGAGCAGGTTATCAAAGACCGCCTGTGTGCCGGTGTTGGCATCCAGCTGGGGGGTGCCGTCGGCGTGCAGCATCCCGTAGGCGGCAAGGGTGTCATTATAGACAAAGCCGGTGGCACCGCCGGACTGGAAATTCACGGTCGCCTTTACCGCATCGGCGGCGTTTGCGTCCGGCAGATGGCCGGTGTCCCGCTGGGGCAGCAGGGCGGGCAGAACGCCTGCCGTTTCACTCTCGCTGCCGGAAGCGCTCTGGTTCACGGCGGAGGAGATGCTCAAACTGTCCAGCACTGCGGCGACCGCCTTGCCGCTGGTGCGCCACAAAGGGGTGTTGTCCCAGCTGTAACCGGTGCTGACAAAGGCATTGCGTCCCACCTCCTGCGCGTCCACCGCGCGGAGATTATAGTATTCCAGATACCGCTTGGCATAGGCGCTGCTGCCGCACTGGATGGGCAGCACCTGCTGCCCACTGAGCAGCCGCCAGTATAAGTCCTGCCCGCGCGTCACCGGCCCTACCACAGGCATGGCGCTGAGGGCGGGGTACACCAGACACAGCTCGGTGGAGCTGCCGCTCTCGGTCATTGCTTCCAGCACCACCGAGGCACTGCCGATGCCCCATTGCGTGGTACTTTCGGTGGTGTTTTCAATGACCACCGCCGCCGCCCGCTGCTCCGGGTACAGCAGCTGCTGCCCGGTAAGCGGGTCTGCCGGGGCGGTGCTTTCTGCGGGTGCAGCGGCAGTGCTGCCACAGCTGCCCAGCAGCACCGCGCACAGCACGGCTGCACCAAGGCGCAGGCTCCATTTGCGTTTCATGGGCTTCTCCCCTTACTGATAGTTGAAGTTGGGCCACTCGTCGTCGTCCACGATGGCCAGATAGGTCTTGCCCCGGTTGAAGCAGATCTCGCTGCCGTCGGCAGCGTAGACCTTGAGCGGGTGCTCCGGGGAGGCCTTCTGCCATGTGCCGCGCTGCACTGCGCCCCGGGTAAAGAAATAGGCCTCGCCGCCGGACACATAGTCCACCTGCTGCACGCCGCCGGAGTTGCCGGGGTAGTCTGCAATGCCCGCAAAGCAGACCAGCAGGTTGGTAAAGCCAAGCTGCTTGCCGGTCAGCTCGTCCACGGTGTTTTCAAAGGCACCGGCGGCGCGGCTGTACATGGACATTTTATAAAGGTGATCCCAGCGGTTGTAGCTGAAGGTGGTCTTGTAGCTGTCCGAGTGCACAATGTTGATGGTCTTGGCGGCGGCAGCGCCGGACATCTTGTTCTCTGCGCCGGTGCGGTAGTCCGCAAAGCGGAAGAAGGTGCTCTCATAAGGGTATTGCAGCCCGATCCCCGCGTTGGCGGCAGCTTTCCGGATCTCGGCACCGGAGGTAAATTCGGTGTGCTCGTAAGCCACGTTGCGGCCGCGGCTGTCGCGGTGCGCCACATGGGGATGGGTGGGGGTGTTGAAGTAGCTCTTGCCGCCGATGTTCAGGCCGGAGTAGTTGTACACGTTGATGAACTTGGTGCAGGGGGCGCTTTCGCCATCGTGGTAGTACAGCGCCTGCCACGGCATGAGCAGCTGCAGGAACTGGTCACGGCCGGAGCGCAGCGGGCCCACCTCCGGGATGGCGTTGGCGTCATAATACACCGCGCAGAAGCGGGAGATGCCGCCCTCCACCTTGCTCTCGATGAGCAGGTCGGCAGAACCGATGCCGCGCTGCGGGCGGGCGTTCTGCCGCTGGGTGTTGCTGATATTGTTCACCATCACGCCCACCATGCGGCCGTTGCTGCGGCGCGGCTCACCGGTAAGGGGGTCGGCGTTGTAGGCGGGCAGGCTGGTGTCGGCACTTTCCGCAGGGGGTTCAGACGCCGCTCCGGCATCCGGGGTTCCTGCATCCGGGGCTGCGGCCTCTGCGCTTTCAGAAGAGGCGGCGCTGTCCTTCCCGAAGGTCTGCTTCAGCCAGTCAGAAAAGCCGTTGCCCACACAGGCGCTGCCGGCGGGTGCGCAGCCGGACAGAGCCAGCGAGGCGGCTGCCAGCCCCGAGGCACGGAGAACGGTACGACGCGTGATCTTTTTCATGCAAAAAACCTCCTGATAAGAGCGTTTTGCGCAGCCCCGGCGCTGTCGGAACGGTTGCGCGCGGTGGATGAAAACGAACGGCCTTTCGGCACTGCTTTGATTGTAATTGTAACGGTTCTTGCGGCATTTGTAAAGTGAAAATTAGCGGCAGCGTAGAAGAGGGGTCACCGCCGGGAAGTGCCCCTTCCGGGGCAGCCCCCGGCAAAAGGGCAGAATCCTCTGCCATGATAGCATGGAGAAAAAGTCCCGGAGAAAAAGTCCCCGCGTTTCTTGCATTTTGGTGCGCGATATGGTATCTTTTTATACAGGTAAACACTTCAGGGTCGGCAAACATTTTGTTACCTTTGCCGCCCTTGCATGATGACAGGAAGGAATGATACTTATGGGTTTTTTTGACAAGCTTTTTGGCGGCAAGTCCAAGGACGAAAACACCGCTAAGTTCACCAACCAGAGCAAGACCGTGCTGACCCCGCTGCAGGGCAAGGTGCTGGAACAGGCCGACATCCCGGACGAGACCTTTGCACAGGGCATTCTGGGCCCCGGCTGCGGCATCGAGCCCACCGGCGACACCGTGTACGCCCCCTTTGACGGCACTGTGACCCAGATCGCTACCACCCTGCACGCTGTGGGCATTACCAGCAACGACGGCATCGAGCTGCTGATCCATGTCGGCATGGACACCGTGGACATGAAGGGTCAGGGCTTTACCGTTCTGGTCAAGGAAAACCAGAAGGTCACCGCCGGCACCCCGCTGCTGAAGGTGGATCTGGACGCCATCCGCGCCGCCGGCCACCCCACCGCCACCGCCATCATCGTGACCGATGGTGCGGGCGACGAAGTGAAGATGCTGGCAGAGGGCGATGTCGCTCCCGGCACCCCGCTGTTCAAGGTCTGATTTTCTGCATCACAAAAGAGGCCGCTGCAATTGCGCAGCGGCCTCTTTTTGCGGAAAGCATCTTTTTACAGCATGATGCCGGGCAGCCGCAGGCTGCCCGGCATCACTTTTTTACAAAGCTCAGACGATGCGGACGCCCTTTTGGATGACGGCCTTGAGGTTCAGCTCCTTGTCGGCAAGGATGACGTTGCCGTAGCGTCCGGCGGCAAGGCTGCCGTAGTCGTTATCCACGCCGATGCTCTTGGCGGGGGTCTCGCTGGCGGCGCGGACGGCGCTTTCCAGCGGCACGTTCATCTCCAGCACGGCGCGTTTCATGCAGTCGTACAGGCAGGTGTTGCTGCCCGCAATGGTGTCCGGGTGCTCGGTCAGAGTAGCGCGGGGTCCCTTGACCGTGATGGCCTGTCCGCCCAGACTGTACTGGCCGTCCGGCAGGCCGCAGGACATGGCACTGTCCGCGATCAGGCAGATGCGGTCGTCCCCGAAGGTGTTAAAGGTGAACCGCACCATGGCGGGGTGGATGTGCACGTTATCGGTAATGAGCTCCACCTCGGCGTCGTGCTCCATGGCCGCAATGATGGGGCCGGGCGCACGGTGGGTGATGCCGGGCATGGCGTTGTACAGGTGGGTCATGTGGGTGGCACCGGCCTCAAAAGCCTTGACAGCGGTGTCATAGTCGGTGCAGGTGTGGGCGATGGAGATGCGCACCTCGTTGTGGCACTCCCGGATAAAGTCCAGATTGCCCGGCTCCTCGGGGGCAACGTCCACCAGCTTGATCAGACCGTTTGCACGCTTTTGCAGGCGGCGGAACATGGCGGCGTCTGCGCCCTGCACATACTCCGGGTTCTGTGCGCCCACCTTTTTGGGGCTGATGAAGGGGCCCTCCATGTTGATGCCCACAAGGTCGGCACCCTTGCCGTTTTTATGGGCGGCAGCAGCGTCCATCACCTTGTTCAGGATCTCCTCGGGATAGGTCATGGTAGCAGGGCAGATGGCCAGCACACCCTTGCTTGCCTCGAAATCCGCCAGCGTCTGGATGGCCTCCTCGGTGCCGTCGCAGAAATCCTTGCCCATCGCCCCGTGGAAATGGATATCCACAAGGCCCGGCAGGGCGTACAGCCCCTCGGCATCCAGCACCTCCTCGCCCTCTTCCGGGGCGGCAAAGGGCACGATGCGGCCATCGCGGATGACGATGGTGCCGCGCTCAAAGGTGTGGCGCGGGGTATAGACCAGTGCATTCTGAAGGATCATACAAAACACCTCGTTCTTTCTTCTTTTTCACCCAGTATAGCACGCCGGGCGTTTTTTCAAAAGTCCTTTTGTGTGAACATTGTACCGCTGTGCACAAAAAGCGGGCCGCCGGGAGGGGGCGCTGTGCACCCCGCCCCCGGCGGCCCGGTTCATACTGCAAAATCAACCAGACTTTTGCAGTTTATTCTTTTTCAGAAGTGCAGGATCACAGCATCTTCTTCAGCTCGTCGTAGACGAACTGCACCTTGGTGCCGATGATGACCTGGCAAGCGTTCTTGCTGGGACGGATGACACCGGCAGCACCGGCAGCCTTGACAGCCTTCTCGTCAACCTTAGCGTTGTCGAGCACCTCAAAGCGCAGGCGGGTTGCACAGTAGCCAACTTCCTTCACGTTCTCCTTGCCGCCGACAGCAGCCAGAACAGCAGAAGCGACTTCGGTGTAGTTGTTGTTGGCCAGAACGACCTTCTTCTCAGCCTCTTCGTCGTCATCCTCACGACCGGGAGTCTTCAGGTCGAACTTGGTGATGGCGAAGTAGAACACGAAGTAGAACACCAGGAATGCTGCGATGCCCAGAGGAATGATCATCCAAGTCTTAGCAGCTGCGGGCAGAGAAGCGGAGAACACCAGGTCGGTAGCGCCTGCGGAGAAGCAGAAGCCAGCACGGAAACCGGAGTAGTAGGTGATGATGGTGAAGATGCCGTACAGAGCGGAGTACACAACGTACAGCGGGAAGCACAGGAACATGAAGCCGAACTCGAAGGGCTCGGTAACGCCGCAGACGAATGCGCAGATTGCAGCGGACAGAACCAGACCGATAGCGGCCTTCTTGTTCTTAGCGGTCTTGACCATAGCCAGAGCAGCGCCCAAGATACCGAACATCATGCAGGGGAAGAAGCCGGACATGTACATACCAAGGCTCCAGCCCACATCAGCGGAGGTCTCGCCAGCCCAGAAGTGGCTCAGGTCGCCCAGACCGATGGTATCGAACCAGAACACGTTGTTCAGAGCGTGGTGCAGACCGGTGGGGATGAGCAGACGGTTCAGGAAGGCGTAGATGCCGGCGCCGATGCCGTCCATGCCAGCGATGCCCTTGCCCAGAGCGACCAGCGCGCCAAAGATGACGGGCCAGACGAACAGCAGAACCACGGACACCAGAATGGAGATCAGGCCGGTAGCAATTGCAACGAAGCGCTTGCCGGAGAAGAATGCCAGCCAGTCAGGCAGCTGGATATTCTTGAACTTGTTGTAGCAGGCAGCACCCACAACAGCGGCCAGAATGCCGATGAAGGAGTTGCCGGCGACCTTCTGGAAGGCGATGTAGGTAGCGGTGCCCTCTTCCAGGGTGCGCACCATGCCGACCACGCCGGGGTTCAGCAGCTGCTGCATCATCAGGAAGCTGACCAGACCGGCCAGACCTGCGGTGCCGTCGTTGTCTGCAAGGCCGACAGCGGCACCAATGGCAAACAGCCATGCCATGTTATCGATCAGAGCGCCGCCTGCCTTGACCAGCAGGAAGCCAACGGTGTATGCTGCACCGGAAGTCGGTGCACCGGGAACGCCCATAACGCCCGGAGCGAGGGCATAACCAAGACCCATCAGGATGCCGCAGATCGGCAGCACAGCGACGGGAAGCATCAGTGCTTTGCCCAGTTTCTGGAGATACTTCATCATAAAGCACATTCCTCCTTAAGAAATGTTTGTGTTTACAGACAGTCTCTGGTTGCAGGCTGTCCACAGTTCCGTAACAGAATAGTAACATATTTTTGCAAAAAAAAGAAAGTGGTTTTTTCTTTTTTCTATTAAAATGCGTCAAAAGTCCTTATTCGATGGCACATCTGTCAGTATTTTTTGTTTTTTCTGCATGCGTCCTGATTTAAGTGCTGAAAAATCTTTTCTTTTTATGTCTATTTTGTCCAAAGGGTTGCATCCCACCATAGGTCTCTGCATCCGTACATTTTTAAACAATGCGCTTGCCGTCCAGCACGGCCTGTTTCAGGGTGTCGCCGTCATACACCAGCTTGAGGGAAAAGTAGGGGTGTTCCTCTTCCAGCAGACGGAAAAAGATCTTGTCCCCCTCCCAGATGGGCAGTTTTTGCACCTCAGACTTTTGCACCCACTGCAATTCGCCCTCGGCGCAGGCATCGCCCCTTATCATCTCGCCCTCCCACCGGTCGGCGGTGTACAGATGGATAAACTCGGTCATGTTGCCCCACACAAAGGTCAGCAGTCCCCGGGCACGGTAGCGCGTCAGGGTAAGGCCGGTCTCTTCCCGCACCTCCCGCACAAGGCAGTCCTCCGGGCTTTCAAACCGTTCAAATTTGCCGCCCACACCCACCCATTTGTCGTGGTTGTAGTCGTCCTGCTTTTTGATGCGGTGCAGCATCAGGTAAGCGTCCTCCCGCTCCAGATAGCAGAGCGTAGTGCTGAAGATGGGAAATTCCGGGTCCATAAATGCGCCTAAGTTCATTGGTCGTTCTCCTTTTTTGTCCGATGTTTTTGTCAGCGTCTGAGCGGGCGGGGCCGCTGACCGTATCTCTTTTCATAAGAAAGGGCTGCTGCATGAAACGCTGTGCAGCAGCCCTTTGGGAAGTGTTTCCGCTGCGGATGCCCACAAAGCAGCGGAAGCATTTTTCGATTTATGCCTTGCGCCCGGCGCGGCCCTTGCCTGCGCTGTTCAGCTTGCGCACCAGATCGTTCTGGTGCTTGCGCTGGCTTGGCGTGGGCTGGGGGTCTTTAGCTTCCCCGGCGCGCTTGCCGGTCTGGGCAACGTCAGGGTCGATGCGTTCCAGCGTCCACTCCTGATTGCCGCCCGCCACATAGTTCCAGATCTGCGCCTGTGCGCCGTTGGCGGTGTTCATGCCCACAAGGTCGATGTACTTATCCGCCAGCACATTGCGGATGCGGGTGCGCCCGCTGCGGGTGGGCTCCAGCGCCCAGCACTGGCTCAGACCGCTGGTGCGGCTCCACTGGTGCAGCCATGTGCCCTCCACCACACCGCCAAGCGCCAGATCGATCATCTTGCCGGTAAAGCGGTTCTGGATGCGCCAGCGTCCCTCGCCCGCGTCCACAAACTGCCACTGCTGCCACGGATGGCCCGCATAGCTCCACAGCTGGATGCCGGCGCCGTTCTCCGTGTTGAAATCCTTTACTTCCAGTACCTTCCCGTTGGGGGACTTGATAATGTAGTATTCCCCCTCCATAATGACGACCTGCGATGCCTTTGCCATAGAGCACAACTCCTTTCCGCTATGGTAGCCCTATTATACCCGATTTGCCCGCTGGCAACAAGAATGCTTTTCCATAATCTTTCTCTTGTTTTTTGTGCATTCTGTCGTGTTTTTGCAGCGCAAACGTTTTCGGAGACCAGCAATGTTTTTTATCGGCGGGCACTTTGCACTCCGGCGCAGGTTGTGGTACAATAAAGCCATCCACTATTAAGGAGGGGATCTTTCATGACCAACGAGACTTTACAAACCATTCGCAGCCGCCGCAGCTGCCGCGCCTACGAGCCCCGGCAGATCACGGATGCCGAGCTGGACGCCGTACTGGAGGCCGGCACCTACGCCGCCAGCGCTATGGGACGCCAGAGCGCTAAGATCGTGGTCGTGCAGGATGCCGCCACCCGCGCCCAGCTGACCCGGATGAACGCCGCCGTCATGGGCACTGACAGCGACCCCATGTACGGCGCACCCACCATTCTGGTGGTGCTGGCCGATGCCCACGCAAACTGCGCCGTGCAGGACGGCAGCCTTGTCATGGGCAACCTGATGCTGGCTGCCGCATCGCTGGGGCTGGGCAGCTGCTGGATCAACCGTGCCCGGGAGGAGTTCGACTCCGCCGAGGGCAAGGCACTGCTGAAAAAGTGGGGCATCGAGGGCGACTGGATCGGCGTAGGCCACTGCATTCTGGGCTACCCCGCCGCCGCACCCAAGCCCGCCGCGCCCCGCAAACCGGACTACATTGTAAGAGTATAAGGAGTTTTATGAAGCCTGATTACAAGCTGGTCGCAAAGGCCAAATACATCCACAACACCGCCGACCTTGCCAGCGAACTGTGGCACGAGGTCTACAAGCGCTACTACCCCGCAAAGCAGCTGGACACCCTTGTGGAGGAGCTGCAAAGCGCCGACGCCATTGAAGCGGACATCGACAATGACGTGAACTATTTTCTGGTGTTTCTGGGGGGCAAGCTCATCGGCTACTTTGCGTGGAAGATGGAGAACACCGCCCTGCACCTGATGCACCTGTACCTCAAGCCGGAATACCGCGGCAAAGCCATCGGCCGGGATATCGTGCAGACCTGTGAGCGGCTGGCCAAGGGCGAGGGCAAAGGCCGGGTGTGGTGCACCATCCACGCCAAGGCACTGCCGGTGCAGCAGTTCTTCAAGGCGCTGCGCTACCGCGAATTGCGCCCCGCCGAGCAGGAGACCGGCACCGTGCCCCGCAACGAGCTGGTGTATGAGCACACCCTGAGCTGATTTCCGAAAAATCACAAAATAGCCATTGAAATTTATCCGCGTTTGTACTACACTGATGTAGTGTAATAAAGCCGCTGTCTGCGGGCATTTTGTGCAAAAAAGGAGACTATCATGGCGAAAGATCATCCCACCGGCAACTCCGGCCTGTACCGGGCTTTTCTGCAGCTCAAGACCCCGGAGGAATGCTATCGTTTTCTGCAGGACGTGTGCAGCTATTCGGAACTCAGCGCAATGGAGCAGCGCTACAACATTGCCGAGTTGCTGGCCGACAAGTGCATCTACACCGAGATCATGGACAAGACTGGCGCGTCCAGCGCCATCATCAGCCGGGTCAGCCGGGTGCTGAGCGCGGACGATAGTGTGCTGCGTGCGCTGCTGGAAGCTGAAAAAAAGGCCGCTGACTGATACAAAAGCCGCGTACCGCCCAAAGCTGCGGCACGCGGCTTTTCTTTTTAAGATTTGAACAGGAGGTTATTCTTATGGCAAAAGCTGTTGTATTTTTTGCGGAGGGCACCGAGGAGTGCGAAGCTCTGCTGGTGGTGGATCTGCTCCGCCGCGCCAAGGTGGAGGTGCTGGTGGCCAGTGCTTCCGGCAGCCGGGAGATTCTGAGCAGCCATAAGGTGCACATCACCGCTGATGCGCTGGCAGAGGAGGTCGATTATTCCGATGTAGATCTGGTGGTGCTGCCCGGCGGCATTCCCGGCACGCCAAACCTTGCCGCCAACAAGACGGTGACCGACACCTGCATCGCCTTTGCAAAGGCGGGCAAAAAGGTAGCCGCCATCTGCGCCGCACCCAGCGTGCTGGCAGCACTGGGTCTGCTGGAGGGCAAAAACGCCACCGCTCACGCTGCATTTCAGGACAAGCTGACCGGCGCCCATGTGCTGGACGCCGAGGTGGTCGTGGATGGCAACATCACCACCAGCTACGGTCTGGGCGGTGCTATCCCCTTTGCGCTGGAATTGGTACGTCAGCTGGCGGGAGAAGCGGAAGCCGACCGCATCCGCAACGCCATCGCCTACCGGCACTGAGAGGAGGGAGACTGTATGCGTTTTGTTACCTGCCGTCTGCCGGACGGTGTGGAGGACCCCGCCATCCTCTCGCAGGACGGCACACAGGTCTGGCCGCTGAGCTGGCTGGGGCTCTCCTACGAGACCCTGTCCGACGCCATCCCCTTCCTCACCCCGCAGGTGCGGTTCGGCTTGCAGCTGGCCATCAGCGGCATCCCCGCGCTGCCGGTGGAGGCCGTCACCCTGCAAAGCCCCATCCCCTGCCCCGCGCAGGACGTGGTCTGTCTGGGCATCAACTATATGGCGCACTCGGACGAAGCCGAAAAGTACTCTGCGGATGCCTTTTCCACCCAGCATCAGGACGCCATCTACTTCTCCAAGCGGGTCAGCCGCGCGGTACCGGACGGCGGCTTCATCGAGGCGCACACCGACCTTGTGCAGAAGCTGGACTACGAGTGTGAGCTGGCTGTGGTGCTGGGCAAGGATGCCAAGGATGTGCCCGCCGGGCAGACCAAAGACTATGTGTTCGGCTACACCATCCTGAACGATGTCTCCGCCCGGGACGTACAGACCGCCCACAAGCAGTGGTATTTCGGCAAAAGTCTGGACGGCTTTACCCCCATGGGGCCCTGCATCGTCACCGCCGACGAATTTGACACCTACCCGCCCGCGCTGCCTATCCGCAGCCGGGTGAACGGCGAGCTGCGGCAGGATTCCAACACCAAGCTGCAAATTTTTGATATCGACCATGTCATCCACGAGCTTTCGCAGGGCATGACCCTGAAAGCCGGTACCATCATCGCCACCGGCACCCCTGCCGGGGTGGGCATGGGCATGGACCCGCCGCAGTTTTTGCACCCGGGCGACACCGTGCAGTGCGAGATCGAGGGTATTGGCACGCTGACCAACACCGTGCGCTGAATCTCCTTGTGGAACTGCCCAAAATTTTACATGGATTTCAGTCCGATTGCACGAAATGCCGCCGCAGCACTGCTCTTTTGCGGAAAAATATGGTATACTATAAAATACTGATAAAAAATGCGGCGCATCCGCATCAAAGGGGTAAATGACATGAAGGAATACGCATTTGGCATCGATCTGGGCGGCACTACCGCCAAGGTCGGCCTGTTCACCACCAGCGGCAAGCTGCTGGAAAAGTGGGAGGTAAGCACCGATACTTCTAATAACGGTGCTCACATTCTGGAAAATCTGGCTGCTGCCGTGCAGCAGAAGATGCAGGAAAAGGGTCTGTCCGCAGACGAAGTCGAGGGTGTCGGTCTGGGCGTGCCCGGCCCGGTGCTGGATTCCAGCATCGTGCCCATCGTGTGTGCAAACCTTGGCGGCTGGGGCAACCGCAACGTCTCCATTGAGCTCAGCGAGCTGCTGGGCGGCATCCGGGTGCTGGTGGGCAACGACGCCAACGTGGCTGCGCTGGGCGAGATCTGGATGGGCGCGGCACAGGGCTGCCGCAGCGCCGTCATGGTCACGCTGGGCACCGGCGTGGGCGGCGGCGTCATCGTGAACGGCAAGGTCATCGACGGCGCTCACGGTGCCGGCGGCGAGATCGGCCACATCACCGTCAACCCCCACGAGACCGCCGTCTGCGGCTGCGGCAAGCGCGGCTGTCTGGAGCAGTATTCCAGCGCCACCGGCGTTGTGCGCTGCATGAAGAAGCTGCTGGACGCAAACCCGGACACCGCCTGCACCCTGCGCGGCAAGGACTTTGAAGCCAAGGACGTGTTCGACGCCGCCCGCGCCGGGGATGCACTGGCTGCCCGTGAGGTGGACGAGATGGCCTCCACGCTGGGCATGGCACTGGCAAACATTGCCGCCACCACCGACCCCGAAATGTTCATGATCGGCGGCGGCGTGGCCCGCGCCGGGGAGGTTCTGTTCACCCCGCTGGTGCGCCACTACAAGGAGTACGCCTTCCAGTCCTGCAAGGAGACCCCCATCAAGGCCGCCAGCCTTGGCAACGACGCCGGCATCTACGGCGCCGTGCGCCTGATCGTGGGTGCCTGATCAGGGAATACCGATCGCTTTCAAACCAGCCAAGCCTGCGGGCTTGGCTGGTTTTGTTTTTGCAGGAGACAAAACAAGTCTGATTTTCCAGAAGCGTTGCATATCGGCGCAAAAAGACAACTGCCGTCTTGTTTATTTTGTGCATTTATGCTAAAATAGCGTGCAGATAGTTGATTTTTGTAGAGCGGTATTACTTTTTCTGATGCTGTAAAAATTCGGCTGAGCCGAAAAAATAAGGACGCAACAAAGGAGAACACGCCATGAAAAAGCTTTTCGCCATGACGGTGGCCGTGCTGCTGCTGTTTTCGGTGCTGCTGGGCATTCCCGCCGCCTATGGGCAGGCACCGGAGACGGGCAAAACGCTGGACATCCTGTTCAGCCACGACACCCACTCCCACCTGAATACCTTTACCACCGTGGTGGAGGATGAGGAGACGGACATCGGCGGCTTTGCCCGCGCCAACACCCTCATCAAGGCGCAGCGCGCCAAAGACCCGGACACCCTTGTGATCGACGGCGGCGATTTTTCCATGGGCACCCTGATCCAGACGGTGTTTGAAACGCAGGCCGCAGAGCTGCGGATGCTGGGCTACATGGGTTACGATGTGACCACCTTCGGCAACCACGAGTTCGATTACCGCTCCAAGGGGCTTGCCAATATGCTTACCAGCGCCCGCACCTCCGGCGATGCCGTCCCGGCCATCGTGGTCTGCAATGTGGACTGGGACGCCATGGAAAGCGCCGGTCTTACCGAGGGCCAGCAGCTGCTCAAAGACGCCTTTGCCGCCTACGGCGTGCAGGACTACACTGTGGTGCAGAAGGGCGATGTGCGCATTGCCGTGGTGGGCGTTTTCGGCAAGGATGCACTCTCCTGCGCGCCCACCTGCGAGTTGAAATTCAAGGACCCGGTACAGGCGGTCAAAGCCACCGTGGCAGAGATCAAGGCGAACGAAAACGTGGATATGATCGTCTGCGTTTCCCACAGCGGTACATGGGACGATCCCAAAAAGTCTGAGGACGAGCTGCTGGCCAAGGGTGTACCTGACCTTGACCTCATCCTGAGCGGCCACACCCACAGCCGCATCCGGGAACCCATCCGGCACGGGGACACCTATGTGGTCTCCTGCGGCGAATACGGCAAAAATCTGGGCAGCCTTACCATGGCACAAAAAGCCGACGGCCGCTGGCAGGTGACCGATTACCAGCTGATCCCCATCACCGCCGACATCCCCGCCGATGCGGAAACGCAAGAGGTCATCGACCGCTTTATGGACACAGTGGACGAGGATTATCTGGCGCAGTTCGGCTACACCAAAGATCAGGTGCTGGCAGAAAACGATGTTGTTTTCTCTAACCTGGAGGATCTGGGCAAGGTGCACACCGAGCATAATCTGGGCGATATCATCGCGGATGCCTATGTGTACGCGGTGGAGAACGCCGCCGACTATGACGGCGTGCCGGTAGATCTGGCGGTAGTACCCAGCGGCACCGTGCGCGACACCTACGCCCGGGGCGATATCACAGTGGAGCAGGTGTTCAACTCCTTCTCGCTGGGCATCGGCGCGGACGGCGTGCCGGGCTATCCTCTCATCGAAGTCTACCTCACCGGCAAGGAACTGCGCACCGCCGCCGAGATCGACGCTTCCGTGTCGGATTTCATGACCACCGCGCGGCTGTATTGCAGCGGCCTGAACTTTACCTACAACCCCCACCGTCTGCTGCTGAACAAGGTGACGGACGTCTATCTGGTCAAGGACGGGCAGCGCGTGGAGCTGCAGGACGACAAGCTGTACCGCATCGTAGCAGACCTTTACAGCGGGCAGATGCTGAGCGCTGTGACGGATATGTCCTACGGCATTTTGTCCATCGTGCCGAAGTACGCCGACGGCACTCCCATCGAAGATTTTGAGGATGTGATCCTGACCGAAAACGGCAAAGAGCTGAAGGGCTGGGACGCCATTGCGCGGTACATGGCCTCGTTCGAGGACACCGACGGCGACGGCATCGGCAACGTGCCGGACTACTACAACACCCTGCACGACCGCAAAAAGGTAGAGGACAGCCGCAGCCTTTCCGCGCTGCTGAAAAAGCCCAACCGCTTTACCTTTATCCTTCTCGGTCTGATCCTCACCGTCATTCTGCTGGTGGTGTGCCTTGTGCTGCTGCTCCGCAAACTGGTGCGCAAGCTCCGCCGCAGAAAAAAAGCACGTTAAAATAGCACAATGCCGGACAGCCTGCGGGCTGTCCGGCATTGTATTTTCACAATCAGAATCTCCCCTTCTGCAAGCCTTCCAGCACCTCGTACAGGTCGCGGCACTCGGCGGTGTACAGACGGCGCATCTCGTCGTTGGCGGGTGCCATGTCCGGCACCATCACGGTGACAAAGCCGCCGGCGGCACCGGCGCGCACACCGTTGTAGCTGTCCTCCAGCACAAGGGTACGGCCGGGCTGGGTGCCCAGCGCCTCCGCTGCCCGCAGAAAAATTTCCGGGTCGGGTTTGGACGCCGAGAACTGCTCGCCGGAGACGATCACCTTAAAATAGTGGGTCAAGCCCCAGCCGTCCAAATGATGCCGGATAGAGGCCATCCGGCTGGAGGAGGCCACCGCCATGGGGATGTGCTGCGCGTCCAGCCATGTCAGGATTTCGTCCAGCCCGGGCTTTTTGGGCGGCGGTGCCTGAAACGCCTTTTCCGCCTGTGCGTGCAGCGCCTCGATGATGGCGTCCGTGTCGCAGTTTTCCCCGTAGAAGCGGCGCAGCACCGCCCGCATGGTGTCCCCTGCCGTGCCGCGGGCGGCAACGTCCAGCCCCTCCTTATAAGAAAGCCCAAGGGTGGCAAGTGCAGGCTCCCACAGGGTAGCCCAGACCCGCTCGGTGTCGAACATCAGGCCGTCCATATCAAAAATAACGCTGTCGATCATGCAGTATGCTCCTTCCATAGAAAAGCGGGGCTGTGCCCCGCAAAGTGCTCTGTGCCCCTATTGTACCATAGATTTGGCAGTTTGCACACCATTGTGCTCACAATCTGGTGCAACTTTACCGGTGGAAAGATGAAACATTTTGCGATTCCTTGCAAAACCGGCAGGGAATATTATAATAGAAACCAACATTTGTGTCATAAAGCGCCGGAAATCGTGCGCACGCGCATAAAAGGAAAGAGGGAAACTCACTATGTTGGATATCAAGATCACCCGCACGGCTACGCCCAAGGCAAAGCCCACCGATGAGACGAAGCTTGGCTTCGGCAAAAAGTTCTCCGACCACATGTTCGTCATGGATTACACTGAGGGTGAGGGCTGGCACGATGCCCGCATCGTCCCCTACGGCCCCTTTGAGCTGGACCCCGCTACCGTGGTGTTCCACTACGCACAGGAGATCTTTGAGGGCATGAAGGCCTACCGCACCGCCGACGACACCGTGCAGCTGTTCCGCCCGGACTGCAACGCCAAGCGTTTTCAGGATTCTGCCGACCGTCTGTGCATCCCCAAGATCCCGGTAGAGGACTACATTCAGGCTGTTGAGGCTCTGGTGGACGTGGACCGCGACTGGGTGCCCCACACCGACGGTGCTTCCCTGTACATCCGTCCCTTCATCTTTGCCAATGATGTGGGTCTGGGCGTGCACGCCTCCAAGCACTATATCTTCTGCATCATCTGCGCTCCCTCCGGCGCTTACTACGCCGAGGGCATCAACCCCGTGCGCATCTATGTGGAAGATGAGTACATCCGTGCCGCTCCCGGCCTGACCGGCTTCACCAAGTGCGGCGGCAACTACGCTGCTTCCATCAAGGCCGGTGAGCTGGCCGAGGAGCAGGGCTACGCACAGGTGCTGTGGCTGGACGGCGTGGAGAAGAAGTACGTTGAAGAAGTTGGCAGCATGAACATCATGTTCAAGATCGACGGCAAGGTTTACACCGCCGCTACCGTGGGCACCGTGCTGCCCGGCGTCACCCGCCGCAGCTGCATCGAACTGCTGAAGGACTGGGGCTACGAGGTCGTTGAGGGCAAGATCGCCATTGCCGACATCATGGCAGCTGCCCGCGAAGGCAAGCTGGAAGAGGTGTTCGGCACCGGTACCGCCGCTGTTGTCTCCCCTGTCAAGGAGCTGGTCTGGAAGGGCGAGCACGCCTTCATCGGCGACGGCAAGATCGGCCCTGTCACTCAGAAGCTGTACGACACCATGACCGGTATGCAGTGGGGCAAGATCCCCGATACCAAGGGCTGGATCGTGCCTGTGGAAAAGAAATATTGAGCCGCCTGTCACCCTACGGCTTTTAAAGGGACTGCTGCATACCGTCTGGGGCAGCAGTCCCTTTGCTCTATAATCATTGCAATTCCCGCCGCATGGTGCTACACTACCTATAAAGGGCGTGGGCTTGCCGCCTGTGCCCCTTGCAGGAAGATTTGAGAGGAAAGAAGCACCATGATCAAAAAATGGAGCATGAGTTACCCGGCGGTCAACGGCACCGAACAGCGCCGGGCGTATGTCTATCTGCCCACCATGTACGAGGCACAGCCGGAGCGCCGGTTCCCCGTGCTGTATATGTTCGATGGGCAGAACGTGTTTTTCAACGAGGATGCTACCTACGGCAAAAGCTGGGGCGTGGCAGATTATCTGGACTATACCGACACCCCGCTGATCGTGGCGGCCATCGAGTGCAACGCCGGGGCAAACAACGAGCGTCTGGTGGAGTATTCCCCCTACCGCTTCGATGACCCCACCTACGGCCACTTTGACGGCAAGGGACAGGCCACCATGAGCTGGTTCATCCACCGGTTCAAGCCCCTGATCGACCAAAATTTCCGCACCCTGCCGGACAGGGAGCATACCTTCATCGGCGGCAGCAGCATGGGCGGGCTGATGAGCCTGTACGCCCTGCTGCAATATAACGATACTTACAGCCGCGCCGCAGCGCTGTCGCCCTCTATCTGGGTGGCACCGGATAAGCTTTCCGGCCTTGTGGGGCGCGCAAAACTTGCCCCCGGCACGGTGCTGTACATGGACTACGGCTCCCGGGAGATGGGTAACCACGATGGCATCCGCCGGGAATTCTCCAACTTGAGCGGCAAGCTGATGACCCGGGGCATCCACCTGACCAGCCGCATCGTGCCCGGCGGCACCCACTGCGAGGCCAGCTGGGAAAAGCAGCTGCCCTTCGTGTTCCACACCCTGCTGTATGAGGTGGAGGAATAAGAGAAGGGTAACACCATAACCACACCAAAGGAGGAAACACCATGGAGATGCAGTATTTCAAGGAGTACAGCCCGGAACTGGGACGGGATATGGAGTGCAAGCTTTACGGCCACGCAGGCCGCCCGATGCTGTATATTCCCTGTCAGGACGGCCGATTCTTCGATTTTGAAAACTTCCACATGACCGATACCCTTGCCCCGTGGATCGAGTCCGGGCAGATCATGGTGCTTTCCATCGACACCATGGATCAGGAAACCTGGTCGGACGCACAGGGCAATCCCTACTGGCGCATCCGCCGCTATGAGCAGTGGCTGCGCTACATCACCCGCGAGGTCGCTCCGATGCTTCAGCATCTGGCGCAGCAGCGCAACGGCTGGAGCGACCTGCCCGGCATCATCGCCTTCGGGTGCAGTCTGGGCGCCACCCATGCGGTAAACCTGTATCTGCGCCGCCCGGATATCTTCTGCGGCTGTCTGGCACTCAGCGGCATCTACACTGCTCACTACGGCTTTGGCGACTATATGGACGAGCTGGTGTACATGAATTCCCCTGTGGACTACATGAAGAACTTCCCGGAGGATCACCCCTATATGCAGCTGTTCCGCAGCCAGAAAGCTGTCATCTGCTGCGGTCAGGGCGACTGGGAACAGCCGGACACCACATGGCTGCTCAAGCGCATCTTTGAGGCAAAGCATATCCCCATCTGGGTAGACCTGTGGGGTCACGATGTCAACCACGACTGGAACTGGTGGTATAAGCAGGTGGCATACTATATGCCCTACATTCTGGGTCAGCAGTGACCCATCCCGTGAAAACGAAACAACGGCGCGTCCATGGACGCGCCGTTGTTTCCCAATATTAAAGTCTGTCCCGCCCCGCAGGGGCATTGCAATCATAGAGGTAACGGAAAGAGGAATCAACAAATACTATGCAGAACTTTATTTTTATCTCCCCCAACTTCCCCACGAACTACTGGCAGTTCTGCCGGGAGCTGAAAAACAACGGCCTGAACGTGCTGGGCATCGGCGACCAGCCCTACGAGGAGCTGAAGCCCGAACTGAAGGCAAGCCTGAACGAGTACTACAAGGTGAACAGTCTGGAAAACTACGACGAGGTGTACCGCGCCGTGGCCTTTTTCACCTTCAAGTATGGTCGCATCGACTGGCTGGAGTCCAACAATGAATACTGGCTGGAACGGGATGCCGCCCTGCGCACCGATTTCCACATTACCAGCGGCTTCCAGACCTCTGATATGCCCCGCATCAAGTACAAGAGCAAGATGAAGGAGTACTATCAGAAGGCCGGTATCGCCACCGCCCGCTACCACATGGTGGATGACCTTGCAGGCTGCAAGGCCTTTGTGGCACAGGTAGGCTACCCGGTGGTGGTCAAGCCGGACAACGGCGTGGGCGCTTCGGATACCCACCGCCTTTCCAGCGACAAGGAGCTGGAGGCATTTCTGGCCTACAAGGAAAAAGAGCACCCGGATGTGGCTTACATCATGGAGGAGTTCGTCCGCGCCGAGGTGAACAGCTACGATGCCATCATCGACGCCCACGGCAACCCCATCTTTGAGGCGGGCAACGTAAGCCCCGTGTCCATCATGGACATCGTGAACAACGATGACAACTCCATCTACTACATCATCAAGGATCTGCCGGAGGACACCCGCGCCGCGGGCCGTGCCGCCGTCAAGAGCTTTGGGGTGAAGAGCCGCTTTGTTCACTTCGAGTTCTTCCGCATGACCGAAAATCAGGCCAGCATGGGCAAAAAGGGTCAGATCGTGGCGCTGGAAGTCAACATGCGCCCCTGCGGCGGCTTTACCCCGGACATGATCGACTTTGCCCGCTCCACCAACGTGTACAAGATCTGGGCGGACATGATCGCCTTCGGCGGCACCGATATGCCGGTGGGTGAGCACTACTACTGCGCCTTTGCCGGCCGCCGGGACGGCAAGAGCTTCGTTTACAGCCACGAGCAGCTGATGCAGAAGTATCAGGACAACATGCGCATGGTGGACCGCATCCCCGAGGCACTGTCCGGTGCCATGGGCAACCAGATGTATGTAGCCACCTTCTCCACCCGCGACGAGATGGAAAAGTTCTATTCCGACGTGCTGGCCGTCACCGACGCCACCAACGCCAAGGTGCAGGCTGAGCTGACGAAGGTGCTGGCTCTTGGCGAGCCAGAGGCCGTCTAAAATCAATTACACAGCAAAAAGGCTGCTGCGCATTTTTGCGCAGCAGCCTTTTTATTGTTATGATTATACCTTCGCAGCGCCACGCTCCAGAATACCGTTGAAGCGGGAGAAGAAGGTGATGGTGGTGATGGTGGCGGCCAGAATATCGCTGACCGGCTCTGCCAGAAAGACGCCGAATACCGGGTCCGGCAGCAGGTGCGGCAGAATGAAGATGAGCGGGATCAGCAGAATGATCTTGCGCAGGCAGGCCAGCAGCAGGCTGACCTTGGCCTGTCCCAGCGCCATAAAGCTCTGCTGGCAGGCGATCTGGAAGCCCATGGCAAAGATACCTGCCATGTAGATGCGCATGGACCATGTGGTGTAGTCGATCAGCGCTGTATCCGAGGTGAAGATACCCGCCACAGCCCCCGGCACCAGCATCATGAGCAGCCAGAACAGGCAGGTGTAGCAGCTGCACAGGGTCAGCTGGAAGCGGAACGCCTCTTTGACGCGGAGCTTTTTGCCCGCGCCGAAATTGAAGCTCATCACCGGCTGACCGCCCTGACAGATGCCCTGAATGGGCAGGGTGCACAGCTGGGAAGCGCTGGTGATGACGGTCATGGCACCCACAGCCACGTCGCCGCCGTACCGCGCCAGACTGGAACTGAAGCTGATGGACAGCAGGCTCTCAGTGGACATCATCACAAAGGTGGAGATGCCCAGCGCCATCACCGGCAGGATGACCTTTTTTTCCGGGCGCATATAGTCCTTGCGCAGGCGCAGGATAGTCTTTTTGCCGGTGAGAAAGTGCAGGATCCACACCGCACCCACAGCCTGACTGAGCACGGTGGCAATGGCAGCGCCCTGCACGCCCAGCCCCAGACCAAAGATCAGGATGGGGTCGAGAATAATGTTGATGACCGCACCGATGACGGTGGTAAGCATACTGGTCTTGGCAAAGCCCTGCGTGGTGATGAAGGGGTTCATGCCCAGCACCAGCAGCACGAACACCGAGCCCAGAATGTAGATGCGGCTGTAACTCAGCGCATAGGGCAGGGTGGCGTCACTGGCACCAAAGAGCCGCAGCAGGGTGGGTGCTCCGGCGTAGAACACCACGGTCAGCACCACCGAGAAGAGCAGCAGCATGGTAAAGCTGTTGGAGATGATCTTCTCCGCCTGCTCCTTGTCGCCCTGTCCCAGCGCAATGGCGGTGCGGGGTGCGCCGCCCGCGCCCACCAGCATGGCGAACGCGTTCAGCAGCATAAGGATGGGGGTGAACAGTCCCACGCCGGTCAGCGCTGCCGCGCCGATGCCGGCAATATGTCCGATGTAAATGCGGTCCACGATGTTATACAGCAGGTTGACCACCTGTGCAACGACCGCCGGGATCATGAGCTGCAGCATCAGCTTTTTTACGCTGCCGCTGCCCATATCCTGTTTTGCCTGTGCCATGGATGTGATTCTCCTTTTACTTCAAATTTGAACAATCTCTCCTCTATTATACTCAAAACCCGCAAAAATACCAGCCCCTTTTGCAAAATTTTCCGTGCTGCGCAAAAAAGCGCGTTTCTCCCCTGCCGCAGCGCCGGGCTTGCCGCCATGTCCTCTTTGCAGTGCGCTTTTCCGGGCGGCAGCGGTCTTTGCATCCAAGTTTTCGGCGATATGTCTGTAAAAAAGCAAGGTTTTTCGTCAGGTTTGTGTCTTGTGCACAGCGGCATTTTTCAGTACAATAAAGAAGCAGAGAAGAAAAATAAGCGCTGCGACCAAAATAGGTTGCTGCGCTGTTTTGTATTTTGCGGCGCAGCTGCGCCCGGTGAAAAAAGGAGTGCTGTACAATGATCAACATGGTCAAGCTTCCCACCAGCAAAAGCGAACTGTTCCTGCGGGTGGCCAAGGGACATTTTGCCACCAGCCACAGCCACATCAACTATTACATCGACGTGACCACCCAAAAGTCCCGCCTTTCCGAGGCAAAAGCCGTGGCAAAGGAGCTGGTCAGCGCTTACCAGCACAGCACCATCGTGGATACCGTGCTCTGCTTGGACGGCACACAGGTCATTGGCACCTGCCTTGCCAACGAGCTGACCAAGGACGGCTTTACCAATATGAACGCCCACAAGACCATCTACATCGTCACCCCGGAATACACCTCCGGCAGCCAGATCATTCTGCGGGATAATCTTGCTCCCATGGTCAAGGGCAAGCACGTCCTCATTCTGGCGGCGTCCATCACCACCGGCTACACCATTCAGGCAGCTGTGGAAGCCGTAAACTACTACGGCGGCATCGTGGCCGGGCTTTCGGCGATTTTTGCCACCACCCACGAGTGTCTGGGTTACCCGGTCACCTCTATCTTCGACCCCACCAGCCTGCCGGATTACGCCAGCTTCGACTCCCGCGACTGCCCCCTGTGCAAGGCCGGGCAGCACATTGACGCGCTGGTGAACAGCTTCGGCTATTCGGCGCTGTAAATAGAACCAATCTGGAGCTGCCGCTTAGGTGCGGCAGCTCCTTTTTGTTGTCCCCCGGGCGGGATTGTGCTATACTGATACCAGACGAAACTAAGGTGTATCTGAAAACAAAGAAAATGACGGATATTTCGCAAGCACAAGCGGGATTTAAGGCAAATAGCCGCAGGAATCCTTTGTGGATTTCAAGGCTGTTTAACGCAAAATCCCGCTGTGTTTGTAGAAATAGACTAAATTTTCGACTTTTCAGATACACCCAAGAGAACGAGGTATCAAGTCCATGAAAATTCCCGCAAACGGTTTTACCCACGCCGGCAAGTTCCATGCCGACGATGTGTTTGCTACGGCGCTATTGCAAATTCTGCGCCCGGATATCAAGATCACCCGCGGCTTTACCGTGCCTGACGATTTTGACGGCATCGTGTACGATATCGGCTTTGGGATGTTCGACCACCATCAGGAGCCCCGGGAGTACCGCGCCAACGGCGTGCCCTACGCGGCCTTTGGCCTGCTGTGGCGGGTGCTGGGCCCGGGTCTTGTAGGCGAGCGGCAGGCGCGGCTCATTGACGAAAACTTCATCCAGCCGCTGGACCTGAACGACAACACCGGCGAGCAGAACAGCCTGTGTGACGCCATCGGCTTCTTCAACCCCGTGTGGGACTCCAAGGAGGATCAGGACGCCTGCTTTTTCCAGGCTGTGGCGGTGGCAAAGCAGATCCTGGAGCACCAGATCGACGCCGCCAACGCCGTGAACCGTGCCGACGAAAAGGTGCAGCAGGCCTACCGGAACTCCCGCGACGGCATCGTGGTGCTGCCCTGCTATCTGCCGTGGAAAAACGGCCTGTACAAGACCGACGCCCTGTTTGTGGTGTACCCCAGCCAGCGCGGCGGGTGGAGCGCCCAGTGCGTCACCGACCACAAGACCAAAAAGTCCAAGCTGCCCTTTCCCCAGTCTTGGGCGGGGCAGCCGCAGGAGGTCATCGAGCAGAAGAGCGGCATCCCGGGCATCAGCTTCTGCCACGCCAGCCGCTTCCTCATCACCGCCAAGGACAAGGAGACCGCCCTTGCCGCCTGCCGTCAGGTGTTGAAAAACAATGGACGCCTTGCCTGACGTCGCCTACGTTTACATGGTGCGCTGCACCGGCGGGCAGCTGTACACCGGTTGGACGAACCACCCCGCCGCCCGGCTGAAAGCGCACCAGAGCGGCAAAGGTGCCCGCTACACCCGCGCCCACGGCGCGGTAGGCTTTGCCTATCTGGAGCGCTGCGCGGACAAGCGCGCCGCCCTGCGCCGGGAAGCCGCCCTGAAAAAGCTCTCCAAGCCGGAAAAAGAGGTGCTGTGCGCCGCATGGCGCGCCGCCGGGTGTCCCGGGGTGGAGAACGATTGAAAATGCCCTCCGCGTCTTCCGGGTTGCGGCACCCAGCATCCGCTTCGTGCCTTGGGCGGCACTCGCATCTTGCTGGCCGCTGCCCCAACAACTCCTCCCTGTTTCCGCCACTGGCGGCGGTCGTCGTCGTTGCAGCGGAAGAATTATTTTAATTTTCGGGATAGCGGAGCGTCTGCGGACGCTCCGCTATCCCATTTTCACGGGTGGGGTCGTAATGGCAAACGGCATTTACAGCGCCTGCTTCCTGCGGAAGCGGCGGCGCTGCGGGGAATCCCCTCCTACACAACGCAGCAAGGCCGTCCGGCGAATGCCGGACGGCCTTGCTGCACTTATTGGAAAGGATCGATCGGGAGATGGCAATTGTTATTTCGCCAGACCCAGCTTTTTCAGCCGGTTCCATGCGCGGATGACCTGTACCTTGGTCACACGCTTGCCGGGCGTAAAGGCGCCCTCACCCATGTCGGGCAGCAGCCCGGACTCCACAGCCCAACGGGCTGCCTTGGCGGTATCCGGCTCCGCTACATCGCTGTAAACAGCGGGTGCGGCGGGTTCGGGCTTGCCTGCGGTGCTCCACAGCAGCACGACCAGCTGTTCCCGGGTGCGCGGGATGGGCGTGCCCTTGGGCAGCAGGTCTGCAAGGATGCTGTAAGTAACAGCCTCATAGCCCATTACTGCGCTGCCTGCAAACCACGCCGTTGTACCGGCTACGATGGCCACCGTTTGCAGCGGGCTGAACTCGGTGCTGTCCCCCTGCGGCGGCTGCTCTGGCGGCTCCTCCGGGGTGGTCTCGGCGATGATGCGGAACGAGCCTGTTTTAACAGTTCCACCCGCATACTGTGCACTGCCTGCGACGGTTACAGTATAGCTGTAATCGCCCGGCTCAATGGGAGCGCCGTCCAGCACTTTGCCATTCTGCATGTAGGTCACGGTAACATCACCGTAGTCCTTATTGCTGGTGTTCTTAACAGTTACTTCCTTGGGACTGCCGTCATAGGTCAGGTTGTTGGGCAGGACAAAGGCAAAGTCTGCGGGGTCTGCCGGCGGCAATTCCGCCGCGCCCTCGCCGGTGGCGCTCAGGTTAAGGATATGGGTCTGCGGGATGTTATACTTGCGCAGGTCGATGGTGCTGTTGTAACGCTCTCCATCGGCTACAGAGCCGCTATAAGCTACGCCGTTCACACTCTTGATGGGGGCATGCGTGATGACCGAGATGGTGTTCAGATCGGTGTCAACGTAGAGGGTGGAGGTTTCTGCGTCCCAAACACCCTCCATCATGCCATTGATGCCGTTGATGTATTTTTTAGCGTACTCGGCACCTTCCGGTGCAGTGTAGTTCAGGGTGTAGTAATCCGTAGCACCGTTCAGGTCTTCGGTATCCTTTGCCACCAGTGCGTGGATGATGGGGTTATTCTGAATGATGCCGCCCTCGTTATAAACAACGGTGCACTCGCCGCCGTCAATGATGGGCTGGTAGGGCTCTGCATTGCCGTCATAGCCGGCCGTATTTTCCACCGGCAGCTTCAGGGTGTTCTGGCTGTTTTCGACCGTGCCGCCGTTTTCCTCTGCCAGTGCGGCGGCGCTGGCGGTGTCGGGCGGGGCGCTCTGGGCAAGGGCGGGCAGCGGCATTGCGGTCAGTGCCATGCTCAGCGCCAGAACCATACTGATGAGCCGTTTTTGCATAAGATTCTCTCCTTCTCAAGCGCCCTCCAAGCCGGGCGCTTTTGTTGTACCCAGTGTACCACGTTTTGCCCGCTTTGGACGGTTTTGGGCACGAATCGCCCCGCAAATGCGCTGAAACGACCCGGTGCACCACACGCACCCGCAAAAAACAGAAAACCGCCCGGTTTGCGGTTGCCGGACGGTTTTCTGCTCTATAGGAATTACGGGAATGGCATATTGAACAGAGCACTGCTCTGTGCCTGTAGTATACCACGAACGGCGGCAAAAGTAGAGCAATTCTGCGTGAATGGCCCCTGAAATGCATCGAATCGCCCTGAAAAACCCCAAAAAAGCCCTTGCGCACCCTTTTGGGGCGCAAAAAAGGGACTGCCGCACAGCGCTGTGCAGCAGTCCCTGCGGGGTTATAAGGGGTTAAGGGGCAGCGGTTTTAGCCGCGCTGCTGGTAGGTCTTCCAAGTGCGGATGACCTCCAAGCGGCCCACGCGGCTGCCGGGCTTGAAGTTGCCGTCCTGTGCGGACATCAGGCCGGTATCCACGACCCAGCGGATGGCCTGCAGCTCTGCGGCATCTGCTGCCACATCGTTGAACAGTGCAGTGCTCTGGGTAGCGGGCTTGCCTGCGGCGGTCCACAGTGCAACTGCCAGCTGCTGGCGGTTAGCGGGGATGGCCATGCCCTCGGGCAGGACGCTCTTCAGGTAGGCGGTAGTGCCAACAATGTAGGCACCTGCGCCAATGGCTGCGCTGCCCACAGCGGCCACCATTACGATAGCATCGCCGCCGTCACTGTCACCGCCGGGTGCGGGGGTGGGGTCGGGGTTCGGGTTCGGCTTAGGATCGGGAGTCGGGTCCGGCTTAGGATCAGGAGTGGGATCCGGATCGGGATTCGGGTCCGGCTTAGGATCAGGAGTGGGATCCGGATCGGGAGTAGCAGGAACTTCAAACACCGCCTTCAGATTCACATCATGGTCGGGCATGGTGAAGTACACCACGCGTGCGGTGCTCTGCTCCTCGGTCAGCTCCAGACCGGTGCAGCTCCAGCTCTTGAACACGCTGGTCTCGGTGTCCTCGTCTGCGGTGGCAACGAGCTCTGTACCCACGGGCACAGCCGTCAGGTCGGCAACAGCGCCGCCGTCCTTCAGGGTGACCTTTGCATAGGAAACAATAAGCTTATAGTTCTCGGGCGCGGGATCGGGCTTAGTAGGAGTAACGAACTCCGCCACCAGATTCACACCATGGTCGGGCATGGTGAAGTACACCACGCGTGCGGTGCGCTGCTCCTCGGTCAGCTCCAGACCGGTGCAGTTCCAGTTCTTGAACACGCTGGTCTCGGTGTCCTCGTCTGCGGTAGCCTTGAGTTCTGTACCCACAGGCACAGCTGTCAGATCGGCAACAGCGCCGCCATCCTTCAGGGTGACCTGTGCACCGGAGACCTCGAGTTTATTCGTAGGAGTAACGAACTCCGCCTTCAGGTTCACATCATGGTCGGGCATGGTGAAGTACACCACGCGTGCGGTGCTCTGCTCCTCGGTCAGCTCCAGACCGGTGCAGCTCCAGTTCTTGAACACGCTGGTCTCGGTGTCCTCGTCTGCGGTAGCCTTGAGTTCTGTACCCACAGGCACAGCTGTCAGATCGGCAACAGCGCCGCCATCCTTCAGGGTGACCTGTGCACCGGAGACATCGAGTTTATAGGTCTTGGGAGCGTTCTCGGTGTACTGTGCCTTCAGCGTGACGTTATTTGCGGGCATCGTGAAGGAGATGGTCGCCTTAGTGGTGTCCACGTCAGTGGGCAGACCGGTCACTTTCCAACCGGTGAAGGTGTAACCGTCCTTCTCGTCTGCGGTGAAGCTGAGCTTCTCACCTGCAACGTGCTCGGTAGACTTGTCGTCCACGGTCAGGGTGTACTTCGACTCAGACACAGTATAGGTGCCCACTTCGTACTGGTTGCCAACGTAGTGGTCACTATCATTCACCACGATGTAAACGCTGTAAGTGCCTGCCTTGGTGGGCTTCGTCACAGACGGGAACGAGCCATCCTCCGAGACATACTGGATAGAATACAGCGGGGCATCGTCAAAATACATCTTGCCGTTATAGGTTGCAGTTTGGGTCTTGGAGTCATACGCAAAGTCGGCTCTGCTCGGGGTATATTTGCGTACCACCTCGCCGATATCAAGCGAGCCTTCTGTGTACTTGTCGCCCTCTTGCGCTACGATGCGCTGCTTGTAGACGCCGTACTCGTCATACGGCGGGTAAGTTTCAAACACCCTGTCGTCGTAGGTGCGCACATAGACGAGGCTCAATTTGCCCACGCCCTCCTTGCTGCTGGTGACGGTCTGAGGTCCGATGATCGTCCCGGAAACGGTAAAGTCGCTCTTGCTCAGGGAAGAGAAGGGCAGCTTTCCGGTGGTGGCCATGTTCACCACAATAGGCTCGCCGTCATTCTTGGCGGTCAGGGTCAGGGTCTTGCCATCTGCGGAAAGCTGTGCGCCGTTGTAAGCGCTGACATCCTCGCCGTTGATATTCGTGACCTCTGTGCTGAAGGTGAGCGTCACCGCAGTATTGCCGACAAGGTAAACCGCATCTGCCGTTACGGCATTGCCCTTGACGGTTTTCACAGTGCCGTCTGTGATCATCAGCTTGCTCTGCTGCTGACCGGCGGCGAGGTATTTGCTTTCAATATAGCCGCAGCTCACCGTATTGGAAATAGCAGCCTTGCTATAAGTATTCGCCATCAGGCTGCCGGTGATCACGGCATTCTGGATGACCGTTCCTTCCGATGTATTATAATAGTCGGGCAGCTTGATATTGTTGAACACGCCGCCAAGGATCTGGGCATTACTACTATTCAACTGGACAGTTGCGTTGAACTGACCGCCGGTGATCTCGCCGTAAGCTTGGACGCTCTTCTGGAAGGTGCCGCCGGTGATGGTGCCGTTATAGCCCAAACGGACCTCCGCTTCGAACTGACCATCGGTGATCTCGCCGTAAGCTTGGACGCTCTTCTGGAAGATGCCGTTGGCGATGGTTCCATTAGCTTCGACGCTCTCCTGGAAGGTGCCGCCTGCGATGCTGCTGTTTCCATCCGCGTTAACAGCCTTCTGGAAAGTGCCGCCCTCAATAATGGCGTTCTGGGCGATAACAGGCGCGCCAGCCTGAATACCAGCAACCGTCACATCCGTCAGCACGATCTGATCGGAAGCAATAGTTGCATGATGGGGGTTGATGGTATCCGAGGTCAGATTCACCGGGCTGCCATCGGGGCTGGTGAGGATAAGCACCGACATCGTTCTATAACCATCCTCGTCCTCACCGGAGACCTCAGCGTACTGCCAGCCAAGACCCTCGTAGACATCGCCGGTCACACCACCCTCGCTCACGGAATGCGGGGTCACACCGGTCCGGTCGGGCAGACCTTCTTCGGTAATGCGCAGGGGCTTGAGGTTGCTGGGATCGCCAGCCTGATTTACCAAAATCTCCTTGCCATCGTTGTTGCCGGTGATATGCAGTACAGTGCCCTCGGCATAGGTCTGTTCATTGTAACTGTTGGCCGCTGCACCGTTGATGCTGAACACATCGGTGTTCAGGGTAAGCTCTGCGCTGGCATTGCCCACCAGATAGATGGTATTGACAGAAAGGGGCAGGTCTCTGCCGTTGATCGCAGTCACACCACCGCCGTTGCGCACGGTCAGCGTGCTGAGCTGCTGGCCATCGGCAAGCGCATTCTCTATGCCGTTGCCAGACAGCTTGCACAGAACGGTGTCGGAAATGGCAAGGTCGCCAAACCTGTCAAAGCTGAAGTTCTGGGCCACTGCCTTGGAAATGGTGCACTTGCCCATGCAGGAGAGGTAATCAAAGGTGCCGCCCTCGATCGTGACATCTTTGAAGTCAGCCTGACGGATGATGCCGCCGGTCACGGTAGCATTCGAAAGCTCGACATAGCAGTTGATGGGCACTGCGCTCAGCTGGCTGAAATTGATCACCTTACCGCCCTGATCCCCGAGCTTCAGTTGTCCGGTCGCACTGGCGACATTGGGGTAGCAGGTATAAGTCCAGCCCTTGCCAAAGTATACGCAGACCTGATATATGCCCTCGTCCAGACTGTACACATGGGGCACATCGTTCACATCGGGCGTACCCTTATCGGTAAAACTCAGTTCCTTGTCCATAGACGGGATCGGAGTCAGTGCTATGGGTGCGTTGCTCTCTGAAAGCGGCGGGAACATACTGACCTCGGCAGAGATCGTTGTACCGTTTGCACTGATGGAAACCGTGGCACAGCCGTTCAAGGAAGCGTTGCTGACGCCCGCAGGCAGGGGGACGACGCTGCCGCCGGTCAACGATGCAGCCCATGCAACGCAACCGGGGGTGTACTGCACCTCCAGCTTCAGGCTGTGATCGCTGTACAGCTTGAGCATATACACATCCCCGGTCACCGGCTGGCCGTTCAGGGTGCAGCTTTCCTGCAGGATCAGCTTGTGTGCCTGCTTCTGCGTAGCGGACTTCAGGCCGGAAATATCCTTGAAGTAGCCGCCCTTAACGCTGCCGCCGTTCTCGGTCAGCTTACCGTAGGTGCCGCCGTCAATGGTGCCGTTTTCCAGCACTGCTTCGGCGTAGCTGCCGCCCAGAACACAGGCATTCGGGTTCTTGATCCAAAGCTGGCCATTGACAACGCCGTCCAGCAGATATACTTCATTGCTGGAAGTCGAGATGGCCACATTGCAGCTGGCATCGCCATCCAGAATATACTCTGTCTTTGCATTTGCAACGCCGGCAATGGCCAGCCATTTGTTGGAGCTGTCGTAGCTCCAGCCGGTGCCGGACTGCTCTTCGGGCAGACCGTCGTCCGCGCCGATCTTGATCGTAACGACGGAATTTGTTGTTTCCTCGTTCGTACCGGCAGCTGTCGTCTCTGCTGCCGCAGCAGACGTTCCTGCATCTGCAAATGCGGATACAGGGAGAATGGAGAGCATCATACTGAGTGCCAGTATCATGCTCACGATGCGTTTTTTCATGATATCCTCTCCTTTGTCGGTTGATTTGTCCGGCTATACCCCCAAACGGAACAGCCGGAACGGACAAAAACGCCAAGTTGAGTATAGCACCAAAATTCAAGGAAATAAAGCGCTTTTGCGGGCAGCACCTGCCAAAAAATGGTGCAAAATTATGGGCAAAATCACGATACGGGTGGGGGGTATGCTTCTCTCCCATAAAAAAGCAGTTCCGAAACGCCCGCAGGCGTTTCGGAACTGCAATACAAAATATTCTTTCCACTCTTGATGCCCAAAGTGCAACGACGACGACCGCCGCCAGCGGCGGAAACAGGGAGGAGTTGTTGGGGCAGCGGCCAGCAAGACGCGCGTGCCGCCCAAGGCACGATGCGGATGCTGGGTGCCGCAACCCGATAGCGGCGGGCATTCAAAACCGTTTTACTTGCCCGCCAGCAGCACCGCCAGCACGGCTTTCTGGACGTGGAGACGGTTCTCCGCTTCGTCAAAGATCTCGTCCGCGTGCTGCTCGAACAGGGCGGTGGAGATCTCCTCGCCCCGGTGGGCGGGCAGACAGTGCAGCACCAGCGCGTTGGGCTTTGCGTTTTCCAGCAGACGGCCGGTGAGCTGGAAGCCCACAAAATCCCGCAGACGCTGCTCGCTCTCGGCAGTGCCGGGGGCGGTGGTGTTCCATGCGGCGGTAGCTACGATGTCCGCATCCCGCAGGCCCTCGGCGGGGTCGGTGGTCAGGTGGAAGGCATTGCCGTATTTGTGGGCAAACATCAGCACATCCGCTGCCGGTCGGTAGCCCGGAGGACAGACGCAGGATACCTGCATCCCCGCCAAAAGGCCGCCCACGATCAGGCTGTTGGCCATGTTGCTGCCGTCGCCCACAAAGCAGAGCTTCAGCCCTGCCAGCGTGCCCCGGCGCTCCCGGATGGTCATCAGGTCAGCCAGCACCTGACAGGGGTGTGCGTAGTCGGTAAGGCCGTTGATCACCGGAATGCCAGAAAGCTCGGCCAGTTCCTCCAAGTCCCGCTGGCGGTAGGTGCGCCAGACGGCGCAGTCGTAGTAGCGCCCCAGCACCCGGGCGGTGTCCCGCAAAGGCTCGCCCCGCCCGGCCTGCAGCTCGGCGGTATTCATATAGTTGCCAAGGCCGCCCATCTGGTACACACCCACCTCAAAGCTGGTGCGGGTGCGGGTGGACGCCTTGGAGAACAGCATGGCCACCGTTTTACCGGCCAGCAGGGGGGCGGTGCCGCCCAGTTTCTGCTGTGCCTTGAGCTGGTCGGCCACATCCAGGATGTGGGTCAGCTCGCCGGGGGTCAGATCGCTCATTTTCAGCAGATTTTTCATGCCTGCTCCTTCGGAGCCGTCGGCTCCATCGTGCCCAGCACCTCAGCCAGCACCTCCAGCGCCATGTCTACCTCGTGTTCGGAGACGGTCAGCGGCGGCAGCAGACGCAGCCGGGTCTTAGCGGTAAGCACCAGCAGGCCCTTTTCACGGCAGGCAGCCAGCACATCCGCAGCCTGCACATCAAAGAATTCGATACCCACCATCAGGCCGATGCCGGAAATGTTCTTGACGTGGGGCAGCTTTGCCAAGCCGGTGCGCAGCTGTACGGCGCGCTCGCTGACCTGTGCAAGGAAGCTCTGGTCCAGACGGTCCACCACCACGTTGGCACCGGCGCAGACCACCGGGTTGCCGCCAAAGGTAGAGCCGTGGGTGCCGGGGCCCATGCCCTCGGCTACCTTTTCATTCATCAGCACCGCGCCGATGGGCAAGCCGCCGCCCAGCCCCTTGGCAAGGGTGACGATGTCCGGCTTGAGGTTATAGTGCTCACAGCACAGGAAGGTGCCGGTGCGGCCTACGCCGGTCTGCACTTCGTCCACGATGAGCACAAGGTCTTTTTCGTCGCACAAAGCGCGCACGGCCTGTACATAGTCCGGGTCCAGCGCCATCACGCCGCCCTCGCCCTGAATCAGTTCCATCATCACGGCGCAGGTGTGGCGGTCTACCAGCTCCCGCAGCGCTTCAATATCCCCCGCCGGGACGTACTGGAAGCCCTCGTTGAAGGGGCCGAAGTAGTTGTGGAACACCTCCTGCCCGGTGGCGGTCAGGGTGGCAAGGGTGCGGCCATGGAAGCTGTTGACCAGCGTGATGACGTTGTAGCGGTCCTTGCCGTAATGGTCTACGCTGTACTTGCGGGCGGCCTTGATGGCGCCCTCGTTGGCTTCAGCGCCGGAGTTGCCGAAGAAAACCTTACTCATGCCGGTGCGCTTGCACAGCTTTTTCGCCAGCTTGCCGCAGGGCGCAGTATAGTAGAGGTTGGAGGTGTGCTGCAATTTGTGTGCCTGCTGGGACACAGCTTCTGCCCATGCAAGGTCGCAGTAGCCGAGGCTGTTCACCCCGATGCCGCTGGTGAAGTCCAGATACTTCTGTCCCTCCGGGCCCTCGGCGTACAGCCCGTGGCCTTTTTCCAGCACGATGGGATTGCGGTTATAGGTGTGCAGGACGTACTCGTTGTCCCGCTTGATGACTTTTTCAGAATCCATAGGTGTACCTCCTGTGAATAGAAGTTCCGCGCATGCGCCGCTCCCCCGGAGGGAGCGTTTTTTCTATTATAATACTGCTTTTTCGCTTGCGCAATCTTTTTATTCGCGGTGGCTGCGGCGGTAGAAGCGGGTACCGGAGCCGCGGTCGGAGAACAGTTCCAGCAGGATGGAGTGCGGCACACGGCCATCAATGATAACAGCCTCGTGCACGCCCTGATAGATGGCGTCCGCCATGCCGCCGATCTTGGGGATCATGCCGCCCGCAATGATGCCGGCGGACTTGTAGCCCTCGATCTCGGTCACTTCCACCTCGGGGATAAGGGTGGTCTCGTCCTCCTTATCCCGCAGCAGACCCGCGATATCGGTCATGGACACCAGCTTTTCGGCCTTGAGGGCAATGGCGATCTGGGCCGCGGCGGTGTCCGCGTTGACGTTGTACGCCTGCCCGAGGTCATCCATGCCCACGGTGGCGATGACCGGGATAAAGCCGCCGTCCAGCAGGCTTTCGATCAGGGTAGCGTCCACATGGACGATCTCGCCCACATGGCCCAGCTGGGGGTCCAGCTCAGTGCAGCGGAGCATCTGTCCGTCCATGCCGCACAGACCCACGCCGCGCCCGCGCAGCTTTGCCACAAGGTCCTTGTTCACCTTACCTGCCAGCACCTGCTGCACGATTTCCATGGTGGCATCGTCCGTCACCCGCAGACCGTTTGCAAAGTGGCTCTCCACGCCCACCTTTTTCAGCATCTCGTTGATGGCGGGGCCGCCGCCGTGCACCAGCACTACCCGCACACCCAGCAGCGTCAGGGTGACAAGGTCGTTCATCACGGCGTTTTTCAGCGTCTCGTTGATCATGGCGTTGCCGCCGTATTTGATGACCATGGTTCTGCCATGGTACTTTTGAATATAAGGGGTGGCTTCCGAAAAAAGCCGCGCCATTTCTTCGTTTTTCATCTGTTTCGCGCTCCTGTCAGGTTCTGTAATCGCCGTTGATCTTCACATAGTCGTAGGTCAGGTCACAGCCCCATGCCTTGGCGCTTGCATCGCCGGTGCCCATATCCACCTTGACCAGAATATCGTGCTCAGCCAGCACCTTGGCAGCTTCGTCCTCGCTGTAAGGGTGGTAGGCGGCGTTCTCGCACACATACACCTCGCCCGCCTTGCTGGAAAGCCAGACGCAGACTTTGTCAATGGAGAAGTCCCCGGGGGTGTAGCCGATGGCGCACAGGATGCGTCCCCAGTTGGCATCGCGGCCAAAGACCGCCGCCTTGAACAGGTTGGAGCAGACCACACTGCGGCTGACGGCGCGGGCGGTCTTGAGGTCGGGTGCGTGGGTCACTTCGCAGGTGATCAGGTGGGTAGCGCCCTCGCCGTCTCCGGCGTGCTCGGCGCACATGTGCTCTGCAATGGCGGTCAGCGCTGCCACAAAGGCGGCGTAGTCCGCGTTCTCCTCGCAGATCTCCGGGTTGCCCGCCAGACCGGACGCCATAATGATCAGGGTATCGTTGGTGGAGGTATCCAGATCCACGCTCATCTGGTTATAGGTACCGGGCACAACAGTCTTGAGTGCCTTTTCCAGCAGCGCGGGCGAGACGGCGGCGTCCGTGGTGTAGAATGCCAGCATGGTGGCCATGTTGGGGGCGATCATGCCGCTGCCCTTGCCGATGGCACCCACGGTGCATACTTTGCCGCCCAGCTCGAACTGGATGGCGTATTCTTTTTTATGGGTGTCGGTGGTCATGATGGCGGTGGCAGCGTCCGTGCTGCCCTGCGCGGTGGCAGCCAGCTTTTCTGCTGCCGCCGGGATGCCCCGGGCAAAGGGGTCGATGACCATGGGCTGACCGATGACGCCGGTGGAGGCGGGCAGAACGTCCTTTTCGTCAATGTTCAGCGCCTTGCCCACCAGTGCACAGCACTCCTCGGCCAGTGCCACGCCGTTGGCGGCGCAGGTATTGGCGTTGCCGCTGTTTACCACGATGGCCTGTGCGTAGCCATCGGCCAGATGGGCGCGGTCCACCTTGATGGGCGCACCACAGACCTTGTTGGTGGTGTACACGCCCGCAGCAGCGCAGCGCACCTCGGCCTTGATGAGCGCCAGATCGTATTTTTCGCTGTGATTTGCCCGGATGCCGCAATGGACACCGGCGGCGGCAAAACCCTTGGGCGCGCAGATGCCGCCCGCAACTTCCTTATACTGCATAACGATTTTCCTTTCCCACAAAGAAAAACAAGTTTATTCCAAGCCCTTGGTCTCTTCCAGACCCAGCATCAGGTTCATGCACTGGACGGCGGCACCGGAGGAGCCCTTGCCCAGATTATCAAACAACGAGACCAGCATCATCTGGTCTCCGGCGGCGTTCACGGTCAGGTACAGTTCCATGCGGTCGGTGCCCGCCATGGCGTTGGAGTACAGGCCGTTTTCCGGCAGCGGCTCGTTCAGGCCGTGCACTTTGACGGTGGCGGCGTCCTTGTAGTAATCCGCAAGGGCGGCAGCCACGGCCTCGGCGGTAGTGCCCGCAAGAGTAAGATCCAGCGGCACCAGCACCTGCATGCCGCAGTAGTAGTCGCACACCACCGGCACGAACATCGGCGTGTGCGCAAGGCCGCTGATCTTCTGCATCTCCGGCAGGTGCTTGTGACCAAGGCTCAGGCCGTAGCTCTTGGGCGCATCCAGCTTGCTGTGCGCCGGGCGGTCGGGGCTTTCGTAGTCCGCAATCATCTTTTTGCCGCCGCCGGAGTAGCCGGAGATGCCGGTGCAGCTGAAGGGGTAGCTTTGCGCCACCAGCCCCAGCTCTACCAGCGGGCGGGCGATGCTGATAAAGCCGCTGGCATAGCAGCCGGGCACTGCCACGCGGTAAGAGTTCTGAATTTTTTCCTTCTGTCCCTTCAGCTCCGGGAAACCGTAGTCCCATGCGGCATCGGTGCGGAAGGCGGTGGAGGTGTCCAGCACCTTCACGTCCGGGCGCAGCAGGGGCATGACCTCTTTAGAAGCCGCATCCGGCAGGCAGAGGAAGGCAAGGTCGGCAGAATTGATGACCTTTGCCCGCTCGTGCACGTCCTTGCGCCCTTCGGCAGAGATGGACAGCAGCTCGATCTCCGGGCGGGCGGCCAGACGGTCGGCAATGCGCAGGCCGGTGGTGCCGGAAGAGCCATCAATAAATACCTTTACCTTCATGCGTTTTCCCCCTCCCATGCGTCCAGCCGCGCCGTTGCCAGCGCGATCTGCTTTTCTACGCTGGCGGCGCTGGGGCCGCCGTAGCTGGTGCGTCCCTCGCAGCAGTGCACAAGGTCGATGGCATCATAGATATCGGCCCCGAACAGCGGGCTGTAACTCTGGAACTGGGTCAGGGTCAGCTCTTCCAGCGTTTTGTCGGCGGCAATGCAGTCCGACACCATGCAGCCGGTCAGCTTGTAGGCATCCCGGAAAGGCATCCCCTTCTTGGTCAGGTAGTCGGCGCAGTCGGTGGCGTTGATAAAGCCCTTTGCGGCGGCGCGGCGCATATTGGCGGGCAGGGTCTTCATGGTGTCCAGCATGGGGGTGATGGTCTTGAGGCAAAGTTCCAAGGTGTCCACTGCATCAAAGATGGCTTCCTTGTCCTCCTGCATATCCTTGTTGTAGGCCAGCGGCAGACCCTTCATCATCACCAGCAGGGTGTTCAGGTCGCCGTACACCCGGCCGGTCTTGCCGCGGATGAGTTCGGTAACGTCGGGGTTCTTCTTCTGGGGCATGATGGACGAGCCGGTGGTAAAGGCATCGTCCAGCTCGATGAACTTGAACTCCCAGCTGCACCACAGGATGATCTCCTCCGAAAGGCGGGACAGGTGCATCATGCAGATGGAAATGGCGCTTGCCAGCTCGATGCAGAAATCACGGTCGGACACGCCGTCCAGACTGTTGGCGCAGGGGGCGGCGAAGCCCAGCTTTTCGGCGGTGAAATCCCGGTCTAGCGGGTAGGTAGTGCCTGCCAGTGCGCCAGAGCCCAGCGGGCACTGGCTGTCCATGCGGGCGGTGGCGTCCGCAAAGCGGTCGAGGTCGCGCAGCAGCATGGAGGCGTAGGCCATCAGCGCGTGGCCGAAGGTGATGGGCTGGGCGCGCTGCAGATGGGTGTAGCCGGGCATGACGGAGGCAGTGTTCTCCGCCGCCTTTTTGCACAGCACCCGCACCAGCTCCACGATGTAGGCCTGCAAAGTCTTGCTGTAATCCCGCAAAGTCAGGCGGATATCCAGCGCCACCTGATCGTTGCGGCTGCGGCCGGTGTGCAGCCGCTTGCCCGCATCCCCGATACGGGCGGTCAGGGTCTGCTCCACAAAGGTGTGCACGTCCTCGGCGGCGGGATCAATAGTCAGCGCACCGCTGGACAGGTCGTCCGCGATGGAAGCCAGGCCGCTGAGGATATCCGCACAGTCCTGCTCCGAGATGATGCCCTGCCGTGCCAGCATGGCGGCATGGACGCCGCTGCCGCGCATATCCTGCGCGATCATCCGCTGGTCGAAGCGGATGGAGGAGTTGAAGTCGTTGACGCGGCTGTCCACCGCCTTGGAAAACCGACCCTTCCAGAGTTGTTCTGCCATAATATAAACTCCTTATAAAAACGGCAAAGCCGCCGCAGGGGAAAACGCTCCTGCGGCGGTGCCGCCGGCAACGATGCCGGTTGGATGGAACTTCCGTGTGAAAGTGTGAAAACACACGAAAGGGAAGATGTTATAGCTGCTTACTTGACCTCCGGCCAGTTCTTGGACAGCTTTGCGCGCTCCTTGATGGACAGGCCGAACAGGTTGATGAAGCCTGCGGCATCGGCCTGATTGTAGTCCTCGTCCTCACCGAAGGAAGCGGTCTGCTCGTCGTACAGGGTGTACGGAGAGGTGACGCCGGCGTTGATCATGTTGCCCTTGTAGAGCTTCAGCTTCACATCGCCGGTCACGGTCTTTTCCAGACTATTGGCAAAGGCATCCAGTGCCTCGCGCAACGGGGTGAACCACTGGCCGTTGTACACGATGTCGGCGTACTTCTGTGCCAGCTGTGCCTTGAAGTGAGAGCTTTCCTTGTCCAGCGTGATGGTCTCCAGCACGTCGATGGCCTTGTACAGGATGGCGCCGCCGGGAGTCTCGTACACGCCGCGGCTCTTCATGCCCACCAGACGGTTCTCCACGATGTCCAGCAGACCAATGCCGTTTGCGCCGCCCAGCTTATTCAGGTACTCCACCAGCTCCACAGCGCCCATCTCCTTGCCGTCCACGGCGGTGGGAACGCCCTTTTCAAAGTGGATGGTCACATAGGTGGGCACATCGGGTGCCTGCTCGGGGCTGACGCCCAGCTCCAGGAAGCCGGGCTTATTGTACTGGGGCTCGTTGGCGGGGTTCTCCAGATCCAGACCCTCGTGGCTCAGATGCCACAGGTTCTTGTCCTTGGAGTAGTTGGTCTCGCGGTTGATCTTCAGGGGGATGTGGTGCGCCTCGGCGTAGTCGATCTCCTCGTCACGGCTCTTGATGTCCCACTCACGCCACGGAGCGATGATGGCCATATCCGGGCACAGTGCCTTGAGGGTCAGCTCAAAACGCACCTGATCGTTGCCCTTGCCGGTGCAGCCGTGGCAGATGGCATCTGCACCCTCCTTGATGGCGATATCAGCCAGTGCCTTGGCGATGCACGGACGTGCAAAGCTGGTGCCCAGCAGGTAGTCCTCGTACTTTGCGCCGAACTTCAGGGTGGGGAAGATGTAGTTCTCCACAAAGTCCTTCTTCAGGTCCAGCACATACAGCTTGGATGCGCCGGTAGCCTTAGCCTTTTCTTCCAGACCGTCCAGCTCAGTACCCTGACCCACGTCACCGGAAACAGCAACGACCTCGCAGTTGTTGTAGTTTTCCTTCAGCCAGGGAATGATGATGGAGGTATCCAGACCGCCGGAGTAAGCCAGCACGACTTTTTTGATGTTTTCCTTTTTCATGATAAACGCGCTCCTTTAATAAAAATACACTTTTGTTCTCTGATGCGCATTTCCCTTCGCATCCTCTGTCTTTCGTTTGCGGTTGATGCTTTTATTATACGCAGCGCGGGTTTTCCGTCAATGCTAAAAACTGCCAAACATAGCACCTGTTTCGCTTTTCTTTTGGTTCAATCTGTATCTTTATGCAAATATTTTTAAATATATGCGTATTTTATGCAATTTGAGTGTATTTTTTCATGGGGTTGGGGAGAAATAAACCACCGGAGCATCCGCAGACGCTCCGGTGGTTTAACTATAACTATTTAGTTCAGCTTCAAATCGCCCTCTTTGATCCAGCCCAGCTTGCGCTCCACCTCGCAGAACACTACGCTGAGCACGGCAGGCAGCACAAAGCACAGCAGCGCCATGGCAGCCCAGTCCATGGGGGTGATGGCAGCCTTGGTACCGGCGGCAATGTCGCTGACCCAGCCGGTGTAGACGCCGATCTGACCCACCAGACCACAGGTGCCCATGCCGGAGGAGACCGCCGCGCCGTTCATCTCAAAGTGGAACAGGCAGGTAGCCAGCGGGCCGGTGATGGCACTGGCCAGCGTGGGGGCGATCCAGATGCGGGGGTTCTTGATGATGTTGCCCATCTGCAGCATACTGGTGCCCAGACCCTGACTGACAAGGCCGCCCACACCGTTCTCCTTGTAGCTCATCACGGCAAAGCCCACCATCTGGGCGCAGCAGCCCGCCACGGCAGCGCCGCCTGCAAGGCCGGTCAGACCCAGTGCGGCGCAGATGGCGGCAGAGGAGATGGGCAAGGTCAGTGCCACGCCCACGATGACCGACACCAGAATGCCCATGACCAGCGGAGCCTGCTCGGTGGCCCACATAATAAGAGTGCCCACCTGACTTGCGGCTGCGCCGATGGGTGCGGCGATAAGCATGGAAAGCCCGACGCCTGCAAAGATGGTCACCAGCGGGGTGACAAGGATATCCACCTTGGTCTCCTTGCTCACGGCCTTGCCCAGCTCTGCCGCCACGATGGCAATGATAAGCACGGCCAGCGGGCCGCCTGCACCGCCTAGCGCATTGGCCGAGTAGCCCACGGTGATCAGGCTGAACAGCACCAGCGGCGGGCAATGCAGTGCCCAGCCGATGGCGCAGGCCATGGCGGGGCCGCTCATGGCCGTAGCATAGCCACCCAGATCCACCAGCAGTGCAAGACCGGTCTGCTGCCCCACCGTCTTGATGATGGTACCGATGAGCAGACTGGCGAACAGCCCCTGTGCCATTGCGCCCAGTGCGTCAATGAGGTAACGCTGCGGAGAGATGACGATATCCTTCCGCACCAAAAATTCTTTCAGCTTCGACATAAAACTTGCCTTTCTATCCAAAACAGATCGTTAAGGTTACGAACGTATGTTCTGTATCATACCATACACCTGTCAAGACAGCAAGAGGTTGCTGGAAAAATTGTGAAATTTCGGCTTTGTGCAATGTTCTGCCCTGCCGGAACGTATTCCATTTGGAACATTTTCCGACACACTGCCCCGGTGGAGAATTTGTGTAGAAGCCCGCTGTGCCGTTGACGGCTCCCCGCGTGCGGGTGTATACTAGAGGAAGCGTAAAGTTATCATCCGCCGTCCTTTTTATCCTGAACCCATGGGCGGCGTGGAATAAAAGCGGGCCCGCCCCGGGCAAGGGGCAAAGACCCGGTGCAGCACAGCGCTGCACCACCGGGAGATTCGGAGGCAGAGACGACAGATGAAAAAGCGATTTGACCAATCCGGCACAGCCCGCCGCAAGGCGGTGACAGCCATTGCAGCGCTGACCATGGCGCTGGTTCTGGCTGTGGGCGGCGCAGGGGCAGCGACCCTGCTGTCTGCACAGCCGGAAACTTTGACCGTGGGCGCGGTCGTGCCCCACATCACCGCCGAAGCACCGCAGCAGACTGCTCCGGCTGACCCTGCCCCGGCGGCGGAGAGCACGGCGACTGCCCCGGAGCAGACAGCGGAAAGCACCGCGCAGCTGCAGCAGGCTGCCTCTGCCCCGGAACAGGTAGAAAAACCGGAAACCGCTGAAGCAGAACCGGCTGAACCGGAAGAAGCTGCCGCAGCACCGGAAACGCCGGAAACGCCGGCACAGCCCGCCGGGGACGCCGCGCTGGAAGAGGAGAACTCCCCTGCCATGCTGCTGGAAGAGACCCCGGAGCTGGCCGCACAGGACCCGCAGGCTCCCGCAGCGGACGGCACCGCCCAGAACGACACCGCCGCCCAGCACACCCCGGAGGGCAGCGTACTGCTGACCCCGGAGCAGATCCAGCAGGCGCTGGATTCCGGCGCACTGGAGGATGCCGAAGCGCAGTGCATCGACCTGACCGATGAAAACGGCTTTTTCCGGTGGCTGTTCAACTGGCTGTTCGGCAGCAAGGATAAGGAAGAGGAACCGGCTCCGGTCTACTCCGGCTGGCGCACCGAGAACGGCAAGACCTACTACTATGCGCAGGATACCAACAAAAAGGTCACCGGTCTGCGCTCCATTGACGGCAAGCTGTATTATTTCGATGCCAACGGCGTTAAACAGGACAATGTGACTTTTGGCATCGACGTGTCCAAGTATCAGTCCGGGCTGGACTGGAACAAGATCAAAAAATCCGGGGTGAGCTTTGTCATCATCCGCATCGGCTACCGGGGCTACGGCGCTGCGGGAAACCTGGTCAAGGACCCCATGTTCGAGGAGCACTTTACCAACGCCCGCAATGCGGGGTTGAAGGTGGGCGTGTATTTCTTTACGCAGGCCGTGAACGAGGCCGAGGCGCAGGAGGAGGCCGATGGCTGCAACTGGGCTTTGAATGGCCGGATGCTGGACTACCCCATCTTCTATGACACCGAGGCCTCCACCGCCCCGCACGGCACCGGCCGCGCCGACGGTCTGGGTGTTGAGGACCGCACCAAATGCGCCATCGCCTTCTGCGAGCGGGTGAAGGAGCTGGGCTACAAGCCCGGCGTGTACGCCTCCACCACATGGTACCGCAAGCGGGTGAACTACAACACCCTGCGCAGCCGCTACACCATCTGGAACGCCCACTACGGCGTCTCCTCCAGCCCCATCGGCTGCGACCTGTGGCAGGGCACCGAGAAAGCCCGCATCAACGGTTACAGCGGCGAGCTGGACGCCAATATCAGCTATATCGGATAAAAGAGACTAAACACCCCCGGTCAGCGGCGCAAGTCCTGACCGGGGGTGTTTTTATCATACTCCCCTGTTTTTGTGCATAAGCTGGTGGCAGAGTATGCAAGCGCAAATGGCGGGGAGGCATGGGGATATGTTTGTGGTCACACTGAGCAAGACGAACCTGAAAAAACTGGGAGCAGGGGCGGCGTGCTGCGCGCTGGTGGTGTTCAGCGCCATGCTGGGGCGGTTCATCAGTACCCGGACGGTGGCGGTGGCTGCCCCGGTGAACCGTATCGAGAGTGCGCAGGACATCCAGACATGGTTCACCGGCTACGGGCTGGAGGTGGACGGCGCGTCCATTACGGCGGATAAGGTCAAAATTCCCCGCAAGTGGGACGACAGCTTTTCCGCTTTCAACGGGGTAGTGCAGCAGAGCGGCATGGATCTTGCCCGCTACAAGGGCAAAACGGTGGAAAAATGGTCGGCGCTGCTCCCGGCGGCAAGCAACGGCGAGACCAGCCGCTACGGAGTGCTGCTGGTGTACAAAAAGAAGGCTGTGGGCGCGTATCTGCTGGAAAAGCCCTCCGGCACGGTGCTGGGACTGCAGGACGCACAGAACGAGCTGGCAAAACAGACCTCCGGCGAGGATTACAGCGGCGACTGGGGCGAGCGGCACGACGAGCAGCTGACCGACAGCACCGCACAGCAGACCTCCGGCGAACCGGAGACAGAGCCCGAAGCCGCCCCGCAGGCAGCGCCCTACACCGAGCTGCCGCTGGACGCGGAGGGCTATCCTGTGGAATAGGGACGGCATTCGGGGGAAAAACGACCTTTTTTAAGCTCTTGTCCGGCAGTTGCACAAACTGCCTAGTTTTTACAAACGATTCGGCAAAAATTAGACAAAGCACGGATTTTTGTAGCATCCGTATGTTCAAATATAACAAAAAATTCTTGTAAAAATCGGCAATATGAAACGGTGCAAAAAAAGCGGTACGGGTTTATAATAGTAGTATACCGATCCCGGTTGGCAAAGCCATGTTCCGGGGCTGAATGTGCAGTCCGGGCAGAGGGATCCAGTAAGGAGAAAATGATTATGAAGGAATTTCAGTACACTGTTAAGGATGCCTGCGGCATCCATGCCCGTCCCGCCGGTCTGCTGGTCAAGACCGTGAAGGGCTTTGCAAGCACCGCCACCCTCGAGAAGGACGGCAAGAGCTGCGATATGCGCAAGCTGATGGCTCTGATGGGCATGGGCGTCAAGCAGGGCGAGACCGTGACCATCAAGGTCGAAGGCGATGATGAAGAAGCAGCCGCAGAGGCCATCCAGAAGTTCCTGAGCGAGAACGTCTGAGCCGCGGCTTGAAAGCCGAGCCCTCGCGGGAAAACTGCGGGGGCTTTTTTTAACAAAACGCCGGGCGCTGCACGCCCGGCTGTAAGTGGAAGGAGAACGTGCTATGCAGGTAGGCACCGGCAAAAGCGTACTCAATGGCATCGCCATTGGCAAGCTGAAGATCTACAAGAAAAAAGATACCGCTATTTCCACCGCTCCTGTGGCAGATACCGCCGCAGAACTGGAGCGTTTTGAAGCTGCCCGCCAGAAGGCCATTGAGCAGCAGACCGCCCTGTACGAAAAGGCACTGGCAGAAGCCGGCGAGGACATCGCCGAGGTGTTCAACATCCACGCCATGATGCTGGATGATGACGACTTTGTGGACGCCATCAAGGAGATCATCAACGGGCAGAAGATGTGCGCCGAGTACGCCGTCAAGACCGCCGGCAACAATCAGGCTGCGGTGTTTGCCGCCATGGACGACCCGTATCTGCAGGCCCGCAGCGCCGATGTGCTGGACATTGCGCAGGCCATGCTGGACATTCTGCAGGGGGTGGACAACGCTTCCCTGCAGGGCACCGAGCCCAGCATTCTGGTAGCCGAGGATCTGGCTCCCTCCGAGACCGTGCGCATGGATAAAAGCCTGCTGCTGGGCTTCATCACCCGCGAGGGCAGCTCCAACAGCCACACCGCCATTCTGGCCCGCAGCATGAACATCCCTGCCCTGATCCAGTGCAAGGATATCCAGGATGACTGGGACGGCAAGATGGCCGTGGTGGACGGCTACAATGCCTGTGTGTATGTGGACCCCACCCCCGATCTGCTCAAGAGCCTGAAAAAGCGCCAGCAGGAGGACCAGAAAAAGCAGGCCCTGCTGCAGGAGCTGAAGGGCAAGCCCAACACCACGCTGGACGGCAAGACCATCAACGTGTTTGCCAACATCGGCGGCATGGGCGATGTTGGCGCTGTACAGCAGAACGACGCCGGCGGCGTGGGTCTGTTCCGCACCGAGTTCGTCTACCTGAACTGCAAGGACTTCCCCACCGAAGACTACCAGTTCGAGGCTTACAAGCAGGTGTTGGAAAGCCTTGCACCCCGCAAGGTCGTCGTGCGCACCTGTGATATCGGCGCAGACAAGACCGTGGATTATATGAAGCTGGATCACGAGGATAACCCCGCACTGGGCTACCGCGCCATCCGCATCTGCCTGACCCGCAAGGACTTCTTCAAGACCCAGCTGCGCGCGCTGCTGCGTGCTTCCGCCTACGGCAACATGAGCATCATGTTCCCCATGATCACCAGCCTGCGGGAGCTGCAGGACGCCAAGGCTGTTCTGGAAGAGTGCCGTGCCGAGCTGACCGCCGAGGGCGTCAAGATGGGGCAGAACATTGAAGTGGGCACCATGATCGAGACCCCCGCCGCCGTGCTCATCGCGGACGAGCTGGCCGCCGAGTGCGACTTCTTCTCCATCGGCACCAACGACCTGACCCAGTACACCTGTGCACTGGATCGCCAGAACGCAAAGCTGGAGCCCTTCTTCAACCCCCATCCCCCCGCCGTGCTGCGCGCCATCAAGATGACCATTGAAGCCGGTCACCGCCACGGCATCTGGGTGGGCATCTGCGGCGAGCTGGGTGCCGACACCGCCCTGACCGAGACCTTCCTGCGCATGGGCGTGGACGAGCTGTCCATGAACGCCAAGAGCATCCTGCCGGTGCGCAAGATCATCCGCAGTGTAGACCTGAGCAAGCCCTCTGAGAAGGCCTGACCCGCGGAAAAAATATTATTATAATTTGTGGCTCAGAAACGCCTGCGGGCGTTTCTGAGCCACTTTTTTTCACAGAAGGGGTAACTCCCGGACAGGCAAACCTTGCCGCCACACAAAAAAGCTCCCCCTTTGGGGGGAGCTGGCACGCCGTAAGGCGTGACTGAGAGGGTTCGCGCGGAGGGCATTCCCGATCATTTCCGCTGTTCCAGCATGGTCTGGAGGCGGGTCTTGGCGCGGTAATAGGTCACCCGCGCCCATGCGGCATTGTGGCCGAAGATCGCCCCGATGCGGTCAAAGGGCAGTTCGCCAAACACCCGCAGGCTGAAAACCTCCTTGTAGGGTTCTTCCAGCGCGTGCAGACACTGGTGCACCGTAAAGGCAGCATCCTTGTCCACCAACAGCTGCGCGATGTCCGGGCTGTCGGCGGCTTTTGTTTCGGCATCCTCCAGCGGGGCGGCATGCTTTGCGCGGCGGCAGTGGTCGTAGTAGGCGTTGCGCGCTACGGTGAACAGCCACGCCCGCACATCCTGCTTGCCGTCATAGTCTTTCAGGCCGTCCAGCGCCCGGAAAAAGGTCTCCTGCGTCAGTTCCTCGGCCAGCGCTTCGCTGCGGGTAAGTCCCTGCAAAAACAGGCAGACGTCCCGGAAGTAGAGCCGGTAGATGGTTTCAATGTCCATAATCAGCCCTTCTCAAACACGCCTTGTTCCTGTGTGACCACATCCTCAGATTCGTAAACATAGGTCTGCGTTCCATCCTCTTTTTTCAGGATGAACCGCTCCACCTGCTGACCGTCCCTGTAATAGCGGGTCTCGTCGGCGCATTGCACCGTCAGCAGCTGCGTACCGGAGACTGTAATGCTGGTATCGGAAGCCGATGTGCCCAGCAGCCCTTCCAGTGCGGCATGGATGTGCGGGAAAGTATAGCGCACCGCCCGGACGGTAACGGATGGTTTGCCTCAGTTAAAGGATCCTTCCAGTTCCAGCCAGACGTTTTCGCCCTGCACTTCCAGCACACAGAGGTTGGCCTCATTTTCTTTTTTGTTGTAAGTCCAAATCTTTGCCTGTTCTGCCGTCACCGGCGTTTTTGCGCCGCTCATCCAGAACACCAGCCCAAAAGCGCACAGCACAGCCAGTACCGCTGCCGCCGCTATGCGGATGCTCTTTTTCTGCAAGGTCTTTCGGATGTTCCGCAGCGGTGCATCCGGCTGGGGCTCCGGCTGCACCGGCACCGGCTTTTCCATCTGTTCCAGCTCTGCACGGCAGGCTTCGCACTCTGCAAGGTGCTGCTCCACCAGCGCACTGCTGGCGGGGCTGGCAAGCTTTTCGGCGTACAGGGGCAACAAATCGCGGATCACGTCACATTCCAGTTTCATGGTCATTTCCTCCTTTGCGGGCTTTCGTGTGCCCTTTCACCCCAATAACGCACAAAGAGGAAAAATGTTACAGAAAAACCGCAAATTTACCGGACTGCGGTCTTTTCCCGCAGTTTTTTCGTTCCTTTGAGAAAGAGCCATACCAGCACTCCCAAAAGCAGGCAGATGCCAACGTGCATGGCTGCCATCATATAGTAGCCCTGAAAATCGAACCGCACCGCACCGGCCATCAGGTAGGGCTGATGCCCCGCTTTGTACAGGGTGACAAAGCAGGAGATGGCGTTGTACAGGCCGTACAGCCCTGCCGCTGCGCACACGATGACCCGCAGCAGCCTGCTTGTGATGAATCTTACGAACATAATTGCAGCTCCGTTCTCTCTCCGTCCTTGTAGCAGTAGATGCCCCCTGCGCGGGAGAAGTCCTTATTTACCTCAACGCAGTCGAAGGCGCTGAAGGCCTGTTCAATTTTTTCGGGCGTGCAGACAAAGCCCCGGATCTTTAGGGCTGCATCCTCGCCCACCACCGCGCTCCACAGATGGATCGACCAGTAGCTGCAATTTTTGTCCACCGTCCATTTATCGTGCTGTTCCATGTAGTCCTCGATGACCTTCAGCTGCTCTTCCCCGATATTGGTGCTCAGAGACAGTCTGCCGGTGTAGCGTCCGTAATGGGCGATATAGCACGGTTCCAGATCGAACAGCAGCCCCGAAAGTCCAGACACCGCCCAGACCGAGAAGGTGACCATCTCGCCGTCCGGGATGGCACGGTCTTTCAGGTAGACCGTGTGCCCGGTGCGGTTGTCCAGCCGTATGCCCGAAACACTTGAGGAAGGGCTTGGATTCGCTCTTGCCGTCAAAGGTGGTGATGGAAAGGATAAGCCCCTCCTCTTCACAGGGCAGGGTGCGGGCAGCTTTGCCGGCGGCGGCGCTGCACCACAGCCCAAGGGCTGCTGCACATACCGAGAGCAGCACCGCCCATGCAATGATCCTCTTTTTCAATGCAATTCCTCCTATATGTTACGGCTCAGCCGTTTTCCTTCCAGAACAAGCCGCCGGAGGTCTGGAACAGCAGCCGCGGGTTCACACTCTTGCTGCCCAGCTTGAAGTCCATGGTCAGCTCTTCGCCCAGCGCGCCCACAGCCTGCCCCTTTTCCACGGTCTGGCCCTTGCTGACTGAAAGCTCCTGCAAGCCGTACAGATAGCTGCGCAGCCCGCAGCCGTGGTCGATGACCACCGTATTGCCGGTAAGCGCCAGATTGCCCGCAAACACCACCGTGCCGTTGGCTGCGGCGCGGCAGGGCGCACCGGGGATGGTGTACAGCTTTGTGGAGTTGGAGCGACTGCCCTGCTGGCCGTTCGTTACTTTAATTTGCCCGTAGTCCACCAAGGTCATGGAGTCCTCGGCCGGGGGCACAAAGCCGCCCTGCCACTGCTTGGCGGTGGCGGCAGCCTCGTACAGCGGCCAGATGGCACTGCGGAACTGCGCGTTGGCGCTGTCCGCAGCGGGCTCCTCGGCCTCTGCCTCCACCGTGCCAAAGTCCTTCGGCAGCACGGTCAGGGTGCGGGTGATGGTCTCGCCGTTCACCGTGATGTTTATCTCGTGCCCGCCGGAGGAGGCGTTATAGGCTGCCGGGATATAGGCACGCCAGCCCTCTGCGGCGCGCACGCACTGCACGCTGCCAAGGTCGGTCTCGATGGTAGGCACAGCGTCCCCGGTCATACCGGAGATGCGCACGCCTACCGTGCCGCCCTGCTCAACCCGCTCGGCGGAAAGCTCCACCTCCGCGCTGGCCTGCAGGGTGAACCGGAAGCTGTACCGGTACCAGCCGGTGGGCTTTGCGGGGCGCTCCAGCCCCAGATTTTTGCGCAGCTGGCCGGTGCTGCCGCCCTCGAACTGGGTGATGGTGCCGTCCTTGGGCACGCGCCACGCGGTCAGCTCCGCCTTATACTCGCCGTTCGCAGGGAAGAGGAAGTTCTGGTACTCCCCCGCGCTGCCCGCAAACAGCGCATCCCCCGCCGCATTCTGAATGGTCAGGGCGGTGTAGCCGGTCCACTCCGGCAAAGAAAGTTCCGGGTGAGCGGTGTACAGCACACCCAGCTTCTGCACGCTCAGGGTGGCGGGGCTGGCGAACACCTTATCCAGCTGACCACCCAGCAACGGCACCTGCCAGCAGGAGCCGTTGGCTTCCAGCGCCTGCCCGCCGAACTGTGCCGCACCGTCCGGACAGCCGCCCTCGGTGGTAAAGGCATAGCTTACCCCCATCACAGCCGCCAGCAGCACCACCACACCCAGCGCCACACTGATGATCCAGAGCAAAAAACGCTTCATGTTCCTTCTCCTTATGTACAAAAAGGGCGCACCGATGCAGTCCGTTCAGACAGACTGCTCCGTGCGCCCCGATGTGCTCATCTTCCCAGTAGTTTCCGGTATTTCAGGATCATTCTGCCTCGGTCTCGTCCTCGGCAGCAGCTTCCTCCGGCTCTACGGTTTCTGCGTCATCCTCGCCGAACAGCAGGCGCTCGTATTCGTCCAGTTCCTTCTCGCGGCGGTTCAGGTAAAGTGCCACAGCAGCCAGCGCACCAGCCACAGCAGCCAGAACAGCGATCACAGCGACCAAGCAAGATTTTTTCATAGATTCAGTACACTCCTTTTTGCAGTTGAAACGTTGTTTCAGCTTGATTTTTCCAGCGGGCGTCCCGCAAAAGGATCTTGATGCAAACGGCGATCAGCGCCGCTTTGTAGCTTTTATTATACCCGCTCCCGCCCAAAATTACAACCGTTGCACCCTAATTTTCACGCCCCGAAGGTGCTGCGGGGCACAGTTTGGGCAGTGTGCCGGTTTTGGCGCGGTTCATTACAGCAAATTGCCAATATCACAGCAACAGCGGCTTATACGCCCGGAACGCCCCGGGCAGGGCGTAGGTGGTGCGCAGCTGCTCCCGGCTTGCCCAGACATAGCCCGCCGGGGCACTCTGCACCGGAACGTGCAGCTGTACCCCGGACATGAGCCACTCGATGTGGGTAAAGATGTGCTTTGCGGCGGGCAGGGCGGCGGGAGCTGCCGTGCCGGTGTCCAGCCCCAGTGCCGCAAGCCGCGCCATCACCTCGGCCTGCAAAAGATGCTCGCCCTCCCACAAGACCGGCTGCCACAGCCCGGCCAGCAGGCCTTTTTCCGGCCGCTGCTGCACCAGAAAGCCCGCCGGGCTTTCCACAAGCGCCAGCGTTACCGGCACAATCTTGCGGGGCTTTGGCTTTGCCTTTTGGGGCAGCTGGGCGGTGGTGCCCGCCGCCCGGGCGCGGCAGACTTCTGCCAGCGGGCACTGCCCGCACAAAGGTGCGCCATTGGGCACGCAGACCAGCGCGCCCAGCTCCATCAGTGCCTGATTGTAGTCCCCGGCCTTTTCCGGCGGCTGATGCTCCATGACCCGGGCGGTAAAGGCCTTTTTTACCGCCGGTTCTGTTATCACGCCCGGGTCATTATACAGGCGGGAAAACACCCGCAGCACATTGCCGTCCACAGCGGGCACAGGAAGGCCGAAGCTGATGGACGCGATGGCCCCGGCGGTGTACTCCCCGATGCCGGGCAGCGCCCGCAGGGCGGCGTAGTCGGCGGGCAGCTGCCCGCCGTACTGCGCACAGACGAGCTTTGCGGCCTTTTGCAGGTTGCGCACCCGGCTGTAATAGCCCAGCCCCTCCCACAGCTTATGCAGCTTTTCCTCCTCGCAGGCGGCAAGCGCAGGGATATCCGGCAGCGCTTCCAGAAAGCGGTAGTAATACGGCAGCACCGCCGACACCCGGGTCTGCTGCAGCATCACCTCGCTGAGCCACACATGGTAGGGGGTGGGGTCCTCCCGGAAGGGCAGACTGCGACGGTTTTTGTAAAACCACTCCAAGAGGGCAGGCGAAATGTTTTCCACTTGTTTTGTGCTCCTTGTTGAAAAATGAAGAACAAGAAAGCCGCCGCAGAGGCGGCGGCTTTCTTTGATTACAGTATGCGCGCTTCTCAGAAGCCGTATGCGGTGCGGGGGAAGGGCAGCACGTCACGGATGTTCTGGATGCCGGTGAGGTACATGATCATACGCTCAAAGCCCAAGCCGTAGCCTGCGTGCTCCACGCCGCCGAACTTACGCAGGTTCAGGTACCACTCGTAGTTGGTCTTGTCCATGCCCAGCTCGTCCATGCGGGCCACCAGCTTGCCGTAGTCCTCTTCACGCTGGCTGCCGCCGATCAGCTCGCCGATGCCGGGCACCAGCATATCTGCTGCAGCCACGGTCTTGCCGTCGGCGTTCTGCTTCATGTAGAAGCTCTTGATCTCCTTGGGGTAGTCGGTGACAAAGACCGGCTTTTTGTACACCACCTCGGTCAGGTAGCGCTCGTGCTCGGTCTGGATATCCACGCCCCACTCCACGGGGTACTGGAACTTCTTGTTGTTCTTTTTCAGGATCTCAACGGCCTCGGTGTAGCTGATGCGGGCGAACTCGCTGTTTGCCACCAGCTCCAGACGCTCGACAAGGCCCTTGTCGATGAACTGGTTAAAGAAGGCCATCTCGTCCGGGCAGTTGTCCAGCACATAGCGGATGACGTACTTGATCATAGCCTCGGCGTTGTCCATGTAGCCGTTCAGGTCGCAGAAGGCCATCTCCGGCTCGATCATCCAGAACTCGGCAGCGTGGCGGGTGGTAAAGCTCTTCTCGGCGCGGAAGGTGGGGCCAAAGGTGTACACCTTGCCAAAGGCCATGGCCATGGCCTCGGCTTCCAGCTGGCCGGAAACAGTCAGGTTGACCGGCTTTTCAAAGAAGTCCTTGCTGTAATCCACAGCGCCGTCCTCGGTCTTGGGCAGATTGTCCAGATCCAGTGTGGTCACGCGGAACATCTCGCCGGCACCCTCGCAGTCGGAGGCGGTGATCAGCGGAGAGTGGGCGTAGACAAAGCCGTTCTCCTGAAAGAACTTGTGGATAGCGTAGGCTGCCACGCTGCGCACGCGGAAAGCGGCGTTGAAGGTGTTGGTGCGGGGGCGCAGGGTGGGCATGGTGCGCAGATACTCCATGCTCATCTTCTTTTTCTGCAGGGGGTACTCGTCGGCGGGGCAGTCGCCCAGGATCTCCACGCTCTCGGCGTTCAGCTCAAAGGGCTGCTTTGCCTGCGGGGTGAGCACCAGCTTGCCCTTGATGCGCAGGCTGCTGTACAGACCGGTGTGGATGACTTCATCATAGTTTGCCAGCTTACCGGCTTCCAGCACCACCTGCAAGGTCTTGAAGCAGCCGCCGTCCGACAGGGCGATGAAGCCGATGTTTTTGGAGTCGCGGATGTTCTTTGCCCAGCCGCAGACGGTGATCTCGGTGCCGTCTGCCGGGGTGTTCTTGAACAGCGAAAGGATCTCGGTACGTTCCATAGTAGTTCTCCTTTATAAACAAAAAAGACAGCTTTTGCCCTGAAAGTTCAGGGCGAACAAGCTGTCTTGTAATGTCCGCGGTGCCACCTGAATTACCGGAAGTGTCCGGTCGCTCACGCGCTCAATAAAAGCGCTGCCCCTGTAACGCAGGGCCTGCGGCGCACCTACTAATGGCAGCTGCCATGTTCAGTTTGCTGCTCCCGGGTGTTCGTTCACGCGGCGTGCGGGCGCGGCTCTCAGCTGTGCCGCACTCTCTGGGCCGGACGGCCCGCGCTACTTTTCCCGTTCCTTGCATTTGTTGTTTTAAAATAGCACGTTGGCGGCATTTTGTCAACCTTACGGTGCGGCATCAGGCAAATTTTCGCTTTTTTGCTTGTCAGAACGCCTTTTCTCTGGTAAAATGGAAAAAAGCGGTATTCCGCAAAAACAGATTCTGGAGGAGATCATGAAACACACACACCATATCATCCGTCTGCTGACCCTTGCCGTGGTCAGCTGCGCACTGGCAGCCCTGCTGAGCGGCTGCACCAAGGAGGAATTCATTGCCGGGTACAACGAATTTATGTTCGGCGACTGGTTCCCCACCTACGGAGGCACTTCCCAGTCCGGCACATCGTATGATCCCGACCACGTCTACGACCCGCCAAACCCCGAGTGCGATGCCAAGATCTCCTCTCTGCTGAGCCAGCTGTACTCGCTGGAATCCTCGGCACGGTCTGCGGTGTCCTCCGCAATATCTGCCGCAAAGGATGAGTACCACGCTCTGCCCGCCGAAGAGCGGACCTTTGCCAATAAGGTCAGCATCGCCTACAAGCATCTCTCCTCGGTGGAGAGCACCTACGACAGTGCCGTCTCCTCGGTGGTCAGCGAGATGCGCCGCGTGCTGCGGGAGTATAACCAGCCCGAGACCGTGGCCGATCAGGCATGGAGTTACTATCAGTCTGCCAAGAGCAGCATGATCTCCAGCCTTGGCGGCTGACCCTCAACTTAATAGTGCATCCGCGAGGCCCTGTGCTGCCAGATATCCGGCGTACAGGGCCTCATTTAAGTTGTTGCCGTGCCCGCCGATCTCGATCAGCAGACTGCCGGTGGTCAGGTCCTGATTATAAAACCGATAGCTGAACAGCACCGGGCGGGTAAAGCCGGGATATTTTTCCTCCATGCTGCGCTCCCACGCAGCGGCAAAGCGAAGGTTCTGCCGCCATGCGGGCAGCTGCACGCTGGTGCCGTTGTCGCACCCGCAGATGATCATCACCTGCGCCGCCTGCCGCCCGTCTATGCTGCACACCGGGGCGCAGCGAGTGCCGTTTTCCCGCTCGATGGCGTCGCGGTGGACGTCCAGCACCACCTTGATGCTGGGGTACTGCGCCAGATACTGCTGCACCACCGCACGGCTGTTGGCATAGCTGCCGGTGTAGCTGGGGTAGTCGTTCAGGGTCTCGTCGTGCAGGGTGCATATCCCCGCCGCATTGAGGGTATCGGCCATTACCCGCCCCACCGCGCACATATTGATGCTGCGGTCGGTGCTGCGGGCCCCGTCCCCGGGGGCAAACCACAGCCCGGCAGAAAGGCGGTAGTCCTCGGTGGCGTGGGTGTGCATAATGAGTACCTGCGGCGCAGCGCTGTCCTTTTCAATGGCAAAGGGCAGGGGCTGCACCACCTCGGCGGCGATGTCTGCCGCCGTTTGCCGGGTGTTATTCTTGATGCTGCCCGCACCGCAGGGGATGTACTTTTCGCCGCTGCCCTGCCCGAACTGCTGCTCTGTCACTGTGCCCGCATCGGCGGGGCGGGCCTCGTCCGGCTGCAGGGACACAAAATACCGCTCCACTCCAGTCTGTACCGGAGCAGCAGTTTCTTGCTCCGGCGGCACAGACGCAGCCTCCGCCGCGCTTTCCGCAGACGGTTCTGCTGCCCGGCTCTCCACCGCCTGCTGCCCCAGATGCAGCAAAGTCTGCGCGGCGGGCACCGGCGCTGCCAGAAAGGCCGCCAGCACCAGCGCGGCGCTGCGGGCAAAGATGCACAGCGCTGCAAACAGCACCGCGGCCTGCAAAAAGGGCACTGCCCTGCTCTGCCCCGCAGGCAGACGCCAAGGCTCTCTGCTGCGCATGGCAAGACCTCCTTTCTTCACCCCGTCAGCCAGCAGAGCTGCTGCACGGTAAGGCGGGGCTGCAAGGCGCGGTTGACGCTGCCCGCCAGCAGCGCCGCGCCGTGGGCGATGACGCTGTCCAGCGCACGGGGCGTGACCACAAGGTCTGCGCCCTCCTGCGCTTGCATCAGGGTGGGGATGCCCGCCGCCACCACCGGCACGCCTAAGGTGTCCCGGGTCAGGTGGCGGGTGTGGTCGGCCTGCGCCGGGTAGAGCCCTGAGTCCGAAAACTGCACCGTGCGCCCCAACCGCTGCCCCTCGGCAGAGCAAAGACTGTCCACGCAGACCACCGCCGCCGGGCGCAGCTGCCCCACCAGCGCCGCCGCCAGCTGCTGCAGGGAAAGCCCGGTGGCTGCCGCCACCCCGGGCGCAACGGCTGCTACCGGGCGCAGCCCCCGCACCGGCGGGGCAGCGCCCGCGCCCATGGTGACAAGGATGCGCTGCACCGTGCGCGGGCCAAGGGCATCGGCGGTGATGCGGCGGTTGCCCACCCCCAGCACCAGCACCGGCCCTTCCGGCGGCAAAAGGGCCCGCAGCTCCCGGGCGCACACCTCGATGACGGCGGCGTCCCGCTCGTCCAGCACGCTGACGCTGGGCATTTCCAGCGTGACATACCTGCCCCGGGGGCGGCTGAGCCCCTCGCGGGCGATCTCCACCCTTGTCACCGTGACCCCGCCGTGGCGGGCGGTGGCCAGCCGCACCCCGGCTGGCAGCGGCTGCGCCGCTGCTGAAAACAGCTCGTCGGCCATATCCGTAGTACGCATTTTCCACACTCTCCGTTCCTTTTTGGGGCAAAAGCCCGCTTTCTTGCCGGAAAGTATGGGAAAAATAAAACTTTTCCAAACAAAAATCAAAAAAACGCTTGCGCTGGTACGCGAAATATGGTATCATAGGGTGCGCTGTTATAGGTAGCCAAGGAGGTGGAACGAATGCCTAACATCAAATCTCAGAAGGACCGCGTCGTGCAGGCTGCTGCAGAGCAGGCTCACAACAAGGCCATTAAGACCAACCTGAAAACAGTCGTCAAGAAGGCAGACGCTGCCATCGATGCGAATGCCGCTGACAAGGACGCAACCGTCCTGGCTGCTGTTTCCGCGATCGACAAGGCTCGCGCTAAGGGTGTCATCAAGAAGAACACCGCCAGCCGCAAGATCAGCCGTATGGCAAAGCGTGCTAACAAGAACGCTTGATCGCGCAGTTTGATTGACGAACAAAACCTCTGTACCGGGTAACCGGCACAGGGGTTTTTGTTTTTTTCCGCTGTTATGTCCCGCACAGCGCGGCAAGGCTCTGCCGCTGTACCGGCTGTAGCAGCTGCTCCGGCGGCAACGGCTGCGGCGGCACCGCCATCCACCACACCGCCCACGCGGCGGGAACCACCGCCGCCAGCATAAGCCCCGGGTACAAAAGCGCCGGCTCGTGCAGCCACGGACTGCCCGGCGGCAGCACCAGCGCCGTGCACAGACACAGTGCCGCCCACAGCTCCCACAATACGGTCTGTCCGCTGCGTTTCATGCGCCTCACCTCCGTTTTGCCCCCAGTTTACCAGCCGCCGGGCGCAAAATGTGGCGAAGCAGCGCAGACAAAACATCAGTTCTGGTCGTGGCTTTTGCCCACAAGGCTGCACACCACACCGCAGACAAGGCTTGCGGTGATGCCCGCAGAAGCCGCGGTCAGCCCACCGGTCAGGATGCCGATGGCACCCTTTTCCGCCACGGCGGTGCGCACCCCCTTTGCCAGCAGATGCCCAAAGCCCAGCAGGGGCACGCTCGCCCCCGCACCGGCAAACTCTGCCAGCGGCGCATACAGCCCCACCGCCGAGAGTACCACCCCCGCCACCACATAGCCGGTGAGGATGCGTGCCGGGGTCAGCTTTGTCAGGTCGATGAACAGCTGCCCCACCGCGCAGATGGCGCCGCCTATTAAAAATGCCCACAGATAGTTCATTTCAGCTCTCCTTTTCCGGTGCGGTCAGTTCTACCAAGTGCGCCACCGCCGGGATGCTCTCCCTCTGCAAAAAGGTGGTCTGGCTCATCAGCGCCCCGGTGGCGAGGAACAGCACCCGGCGGCTGCCGCGGCGCAGCAGTTTTGGCAGGATATGCGCGCAGAGCACGGCGGCGCAGCAGCCCGCGCCCGAGCCACCGCTTTTCACCCGCTGCTCCTCGGCATCGTAGAGCAGACAGCCGCAGTCCGCGTGGTTTTTCAACAGCAGACCCTCTGCTGCCAGCAGTTCCCGCAGCATCTGACTGCCCACCAGCCCAAGGTCGCCGGTGTAGATGCAGTCAAAATCCCGCAGTTCTGCATGGGTATCGGCCAGATAGTGCAGCAGGGTGGCAGCTGCTGCCGGTGCCATGGCTGCGCCCATGTTGTTGATATCCTTGATGTTATAGTCTTGCACCCGGCCAAGGGTTGCGGCAGCAATGCCCACCCCCTGCCCTGCCGGACGCAGCAGGCAGCACCCGGCGGCGGTGGCCGTCCACTGCGCGGTAGGGGTGCGCACCGCGCCGTAGCTCAGCGGGGTGCGGAACTGACGTTCTGCCGCGCAGAAATGGCTGGAGGTCATGGCCAGCAGGTTCTGCGCCGCCCCGCTGCTGCACAGCGCCGCGCCCAGCGCCAGCGCCTCGGCCATGGTGCTGCACGCCCCGAACAGCCCCGCAAAGGGCACGCCCAGCTCCCGCAGCGCATAGCCGGAAGCGGTGCACTGCGCCTGCAAGTCCCCTGCCAGCGCAAGGTCTACCCGCTCTGCGGGCAGAGACGCCTTTTGCAGGCAGAGCCGTGCCGCCCGCAGCTGCAGCTGCTTTTCGGCGGCCTCCCAGCTGCACTGTCCCAGCCGGTTGTCGGTGGTCAGTTCGTCAAAGCCCGCCGCCAGCGGACCATCGCTCTCTTTTTTGCCGCCCACCGCCGCCTGTGCGGCGATGACCGGCGGGGTATGGAACAACAGGGTATCGCCCCGGCGCTCTGTCATAAAATTTTCTCCTTTTTTCTACAAAAAATGCCCCGGCACGTGCTATACTGGTGCTGCGGCGCTGCAATATCCGGCGGAGCTGTTCCGTATTATAAAGCAGAGGCCCCCAGCAGCCAGAGCACCGCGCCGTACACCACCGCCGCCAGCGTGCCGTACACGATGACCGGCCCGGCGATGAGGAACATCTTGGCTCCCGTGCCCGTCACCCGTCCCTCGGCCTTGAACTCGATGGCTGCACTGACCACCGCGTTGGCAAAGCCGGTGATGGGCACCAGCGACCCCGCCCCGGCCTTTGCTGCCAGCTTCTGGTACCAGCCCAGCGTGGTCAGCACCGCCGAGAGCAAGATCAAAGTGCAGCTGGTCAGGGTGCCCGCCGCTTCGGCGTCCGCGCCCTGCCGTAGAAACAGCTGCCGCAGCCCCTCACCCAGCAGGCAGATGCCGCCGCCCACGCAGAACGCCCAAAGGCAGTCTGCCAGAAGCGGCGAGTGCGGCCCGGCCTTCTGCACCCGGCGTGCGTATTCCTGCGCTGTCATCTTCATCTTCCCGCGCCCCCTTTTGCGGATAGTCTGCCCGGGGCGGCGGGTGCTTATCCTTTTTTGTGAAAGAAGGTAGGTTCTATGCGTTCTTCCCATCACCGTAACCATCACGCCCGGCGTCTGCTCTGCCTGACGGCGCTGGCCTGCTTTGTGGTAGGCGGCACCGCCTACGCCTGCACCCGCAAAGCTGCTGTGCCGCAGCTGCCGGAGCTGCCCGCCGAGAGCCTTGCGCAGCCCGCCGAGAACGGCACGCAGCAGAGCCTCCTTACCGCCGCACAGGCGCAGGCGCTGCTGGACGACCCCCGCATGATCCTTGTGAGCCGCACCCACAAGATGCCGGAGGACTACCCTGTCGAGACCAAGGAGTGCGGCTCGGCCACCGCCATCAACAAGACCTTGCAGACCGAAGCCGCCGAGGCCTTTCTCTCCATGCAGGCCGCTGCCGCCAAGGACGGCGTGGACGTGCGGATGCAGAGCGGCTACCGCAGCGTCAGCTACCAGAAAAAGCTGTACGATGACAAGACCCAGTACTACCGCAATAAGGGTCTGAGCGAAGCCGCCGCCCGGGAAAAGGCGGCTGCCATCGTCAACCCGCCGGGCTGCTCCGAGCACAACTGCGGCCTTGCCGCCGACCTGAACAGCCCGGAGCACACCACCCTTGACACCGGCTTTGCCGACACTGCCGCCTTCCGCTGGCTGTGCGAGAACGCGGAGCAGTATGGCTTTATCCTGCGCTACCCCAAGGAGGCGGAAAGCGTGACCGGCATCACCTACGAGCCGTGGCACTGGCGCTATGTAGGCCCGGAAAACGCCGCCCTGCTCAACCAGAGCGGCCTATGTCTGGAGGACGCAATAGCCGTTTTGCAGCGCATTGCCGCCGGGGAGACCGTGACCGGTTAAAATCCAATGAAAACTGCATGGAAATCAACTTTTGCAGCTTGACCCGGAGCAAAAGCCTTCACCCCTTGGGGGGAAGGTGGCGCGTAGCGCCGGATGAGGGGTAATTCCGGCAGCAGCGCCCTCATCAGTCACCTGCGGTGACAGCTTCCCCCGACCGGGGGAAGCCTTCAATTGGAAAACTCATTTCTGTGAAAACCCTGTGGGGTGCGTTGCAATTTACCTGCTGTTATGGTAAGATAAATACAGTCTGCCCCGGCGCGCGATACCGCCCCGGGATGTGACAAATGAATTCAACAAAAGAAGGAATATTTTATGATAAACCGCACAAAACTCTCTGTGATCGCCGTCAGCGCCGTGCTGGCTGTTGCCCTGACCGGCTGCGGCGGCAGCGCTTCTTCCGCGCCGTCTTCCGTGTCCAGCTCCTCCGCCTCTGCACCGGTCTCCGATGCAGCTTCTCCGGCGGATACCGCTGAAAACGGCACTGCCGATCTGGACAGCGCTGTGGAGACCCTGCTGGCTGCGAACCCCATCTCCAACCAGTTCGAGATCGCTGCCATGAACATCGAGTACGACTTCGGCCTGAAGGCGGAGGACGTAGCCGCCTACAAGGGCGTGAAGAGCAACGACAACGGCGATGCCGGCCTTGTGCTGGTGGTGGAAGCCGCTTCCGGCAAGGCACAGGACGTGGTGACCGCGCTGGAAAGCTACAAGCAGGATCAGGTGGCTTTCTACGGCAACTACGCCGAGTTTGCACAGGCACAGAGCAACGTGGAAAACGCCATCATCTCCTCCAAGGGCGACCGTGTGGTCATGGTGATTGCCTCCAACGAGTGCACCGCAGACCTGAACAGTGCTGTGGACAGCGCCCTGAACAGCTGAATCTGACCTTCCGAGCCGGTGCCATCTGCGGCATCGGCTTTTTTCAGTAGAAAGCCCCTGATGAGGGGGATTTCTGCTGAAGCTGCGCCCGCATCCGTCATGCCACCTTCCCCCGGCCGGGGGAAGGCTGAGTCTGTAATTCCGTGTAAAAAAGGAGGCTGACCCCTTGGTTTTCAGCACCATCATCTTCCTGTTCCGTTTTCTGCCCATCACGCTGGCGCTGTACTATCTTGCCCCCGCAAAACTGAAGAACACCGCGCTGTTTTTGTGCAGTCTGGTGTTCTACTGCTGGGGTGAGGTGCGCTTTTTCCCGGTCATGGTGGCGCTTATCCTCATCAACTACCTCAGCGGCCTTGCCATCGAGCACTTTGATGCAAAGCCCGCGCTGCGCCGCTTCTTTCTGCTGGTGGCGCTCGTCGGCAGCTTAGGGATGCTGTTCTACTTCAAGTACGCAAACTTTGTGCTGCGCAGCGCCAACGCCCTGCTGGGCACCGCTTTTGCCGAAATTCAGGGCATTGGTACCCTGCCGCTGGGCATCAGCTTCTACACCTTCCAGACCCTTTCCTACTCCATCGACGTCTACCGCCGGGATGTAAAAGCCGAGCGCAACATCGTCGATTTCGGCGCTTATGTGGTCATGTTCCCGCAGCTCATCGCGGGGCCCATCGTCAAGTACCGGGACGTCTCCGACCAGCTGCACGTCTACAAGCACCGCTATAATTTAAAGCAGATCGAGGAGGGCATGACCCTGTTCACCTTCGGTCTTGCCAAAAAGGTGCTGCTGGCAGACGCCGTGGGCGCGCTGTGGACGGACATTATCGGGGTAGCCGACAGCCCCTCCACCACCTTTGTGGGTCTGGCAAACGCCTCCACCCCGCTGGTGTGGCTGGGCATCATCGCATACAGCTTACAGCTGTACTTCGATTTCTCCGGCTACTCCCTCATGGGCATCGGCATGGGCAAGATGCTGGGCTTCGACTTCCCTGCAAACTTCAACTACCCCTATATCTCCGCCTCCATCACCGAGTTCTGGCGGCGCTGGCACATGACCCTGTCCGGCTGGTTCCGGGAGTATGTGTATATCCCGCTGGGCGGCAACCGCAAGGGGCTCAAGCGGCAGATCTTGAACCTGTTCATCGTGGAGCTGCTCACCGGCATCTGGCACGGCGCGAACTGGAACTTTATCTGCTGGGGTCTTTACTACTTTGTGCTGCTGGCGGCTGAAAAGCTGTTCCTGCTGCCCTACCTGAAAAAGGGTAAGGTGTGGCCGCATTTCTACACCCTGTTCCTTGTGGTGGTAGGCTGGGCAATGTTCGTGGGCAACGACACCGGCGTGTCCTTCGGGCTGCTGTTCCAGAAGCTCTTTATCCCCTCCGGCGGGGTGTCGCCGCTGTATTTCCTGCGGAATTACGGCGTGCTGCTGGCGGTAAGCGTGGTGTGCTGCACCCCGCTGATCGAAAAGCTGTGGGATGTGCTGCGCAAGAACGTGGTCACCCGCTGCGCCGCCATCCTGACGCTGCTGGTGGTCTCCACCGCCTATGTGGTGGGCAGCACCAACAGCCCGTTCCTGTATTTTAACTTTTAAGGAGGCGGGAAGATGTCCAAACACGAGAAAAAGACCTCCTCCCTTTTGCATTACCCGGTGCTGGTGGTGTTCAGCCTGTTTTTCATCGGACTGTTCGCGCTGGATATGCTCACCCCGGACCGCAGTTACAGCGAGTTGGAGAACACTACCCTGAGCCAGCGTCCGGCGCTGACCCAGTTCACCGCCAAGGGGCTGAACAGCTACTTTACCGCCTACACCAAATACGTCAAGGATCAGGTGGCGGGGCGCGACCAGTGGATCAGCCTGCAGAGCGTGGTGGAGACCACCCTGCTGCAAAAGCAGCAGAACGGCGGCATCCTGCTGGGCAAGGAGCACATGATGTTCCCCCGCACCTACGGGCTGCTTTCCAGCGAGGAGCGCACCCTGCCCAAAAACACCGCAGCGCTCACCAGCCTGTGCCAGCGCTACCCGGGCAAGGTGAATGTGCTGCTGGCACCCGCCGCCAGCGATATCTATAAAGAAAACGTGCCCGCAAACGCTCCTTTGCTGGACGAGGACGGCTACCTTGACCAGCTTTCCGCTGCGGTGCAGGCGGCCGGCGGCAGCTTTGTGGACGTGCGTCCCACCCTTACCGCCCACAAGAGCGAGTATATCTACTACCGCACCGACCACCACTGGACGAGCCTTGGCGCCTACTACGCTTACAGCCAGCTGTGCCAGACCCTTGGCCTTACCCCCTTTGATACCGCCGCCCACACTGCGCTGACTGCCGACGGCTTTTACGGCACCCACTACGCCAAGGCGCGCACATGGAACGCCGTGCCGGACGTGATCACCTACTACGACCTTGCCAACACCCTGACGGTATGGAACGTGACGGCGGCAGGCCAGCCCACCGAGGGACAGGCCACCGGCCTGTACGACACAGAGAAGCTCTCCGTTTATGATAAATACGCCATGTTCCTGCACGGCAACAACGGTTTAAGCCGGGTGCAGGGCAACGGCAGCGGGCGCATCCTTGTCATCAAGGACAGCTACGCCAACTGCTTTGTACCCTACCTGACCGCCAACTACGCCGACATTGACGTGGTGGACTTCCGCAACTACAACTACGGCTTGGACAAGCTGATCGCCGATAACGGCTACGACCAGATCCTTGTGCTGTACAACTTTGACAGCTTCAAGAGCGACCCCTACCTCTACCGCGCCGGAGTACAGGGTTAAACAGCCAAAAGCCTAAATTATTGCAGTCTATTTTCACAAATTTATAGCCGCAATTTCATGCGTCCCGCCAGTTTTTGCACAGATGTGCCAAAACCCCTTGATAAAATCCGACCACTGTTGTAGAATGACCATATAGAGAACAATGCTCTATCAGCCTTTGGGTATAGACGCCGGGGGATCGGGATGCAATGCGGCATTTCCCTTTGACAAAGGAGTATTGATGATGAAAAAGATGAATTATCCCGCAGATTATGCGGTACTTTCCAACGAAGAAATGACCTATACCACCGGCGGCGGCGCAGTGGATGATGCTGCCGGTATCGCCACCACTGCCGCAACGGTCGTAGGTGCTGTGGTGCTGGCCTCCAGCTATATCTGGGGCATCAAGCAGGCACGCACCTGGCTGCAGCAGGACGGCAACAAGGACGGCAACTTCTTTACGGTGATGGGCCGCGCCACCGATGCCATTGCCGCCGATATGGGCAAATCCGCCGGCAACTTTGTGCGGGATGCCGTTTCCACCACCATGGTGGTGGCGCTGGCTCCCCTGAGCGCCGTTCTGCTGATCGTGCGCTGACCTTTTTAATCAGATAAAACGGTGCGATTTTGGTGCACCGTTTTGGATAGCTTTGTTTCAAAAGGAGTGTTATTATGGAAAAAATGATGATGCCCGCGTACTACAATGTACTGTCCACTGAGGAAATGACCTACACCGAAGGCGGCGCCAATGCTACCATGTCTGAGGCTCTGCTGTGCTGGCTGATTCCCCCGTACGGCTGGTTCAAGGGTCTGACCGCTGTCCGCAATTATCGCCGTAAGAACCCCAACACTTGGACTGAGACCGGTCTGGATGCTCTGACTGCCGATATGGAGAAGAGCACTGCCAACGCCATCCGTGACATTGCCTGCACCGCTTACATGATCAGCTCCACCGCTACCGGTGTCGGCTTGATCATCAACGCAGCAGTCATCCTGCTCTGATCCATCTTATCTCATAAGACCGGCTCGGAGTACACCAAAGAACAAAGCAGGCGGAGGCGCTGCCCGAAAGGGCAGCGCCTCCGCTGTTTTTGTAGGGTTCACACGCAAAAAAAAACGGCGGCACGCTCCGATGGAACGTACCGCCGTTTGGCTTTTATGCGTTGAACATATCCTTCAGCTTTTTGAAGAAGCCCTTACGCTTTTCGTAGTTTTCTTCTTTCAAAGTGCCCTCAAATTTTTTCAGGGCATCGCGCTGCGCCTTGTTCAGCTTTTTGGGGATCTCCACCTCGCACTTGACGTACATATCGCCGCGGCCGCGGCCGTTCAGGTACTGGATGCCCTTGCCGCGCAGGCGGAAGGTGGTGCCGCTCTGGGTGCCCTCGGGCACGGTGTACTCCACCTTGCCGTCAATGGAGGGCACGGTGACGCTGTCGCCCAGCACCGCCTGACTGTAAGTGATGGGCACGGTGACCCACACATCGTAGCCATCGCGCTGGAACACCTCGCTGGGGCGCACCGTGACCATGACGATCACATCACCGGAAGGACCGCCGTTTGCACCGGCATCGCCCATGCCGCGCAGTGCAAAGCTCTGGTCGTCGTCGATGCCCATGGGGATGGACACCTCCAGCGTCTTTTTAGTAGCCACCTTGCCGCTGCCGTGGCAGACCTTGCAGGGGTTCTTTACCAGCTTGCCCTTGCCGCCGCAGCGGGAGCAGGGCTGCTGGGTCTGCATCACGCCAAAGGGGGTGCGCTGCTGGCGGATGACAAAGCCGCGTCCGCCGCAGTCCGGGCAGGTCTCGGGGCTAGTACCGGCGGCGCAGCCGGAGCCGTGGCACTCAGTACACTCCTGCTGGCGAGTGATGGTAATGTTCTTCTTGCAGCCGTGCACGGCCTCGTCAAAACTCAGGGTGATGCGCACCCGGATGTCCTGCCCCTTGCGGGGGGCGTTGGGGTTTGCCTGACGGGACGAGCCGCCGAAGCCGCCAAAGCCGCCGCCGAAGATATCGCCAAAGATGTCGCCCAAGTCCACACCGTCGCCGCCAAAACCGCCAAAGCCGCCGGGGCCGCCGCCGTTCTGCGCTGCGTAGGTGGGGTCAACACCGGCAAAGCCGTACTGGTCGTACAGCTGGCGCTTTTTCGGATCCGAAAGCACCTCGTTTGCCTCGTTGATCTCCTTGAACTTTGCCTCGGCGTCCTTATCGCCGGGGTTATAGTCCGGGTGGTACTTCATGGCAAGCTTGCGGTATGCCTTTTTGATCTCGGCATCGCTTGCGCCCTTGGATACCCCCAGCACTTCGTAATAATCACGCTTTTCCTGTGCCATATCCACTCACCTCTCCGGGAACGCCCTCTCCGGGTAACGCCCCGGTCGGTTCCTCCTGTTCAAAAGCTCCCGCTTTGGTCTTTCGCAGCTGTTGTCTGCGCCCTCATCCGTCATGCCGCTTCGCGTCATGCCACCTTCCCCCGTCCGGGGGAAGGCTTTTGCGGCAGCGAGAACTCTTTTACTTATAAACCAGCAAGAGCCGCCCCGGCCTAAACCGGAGCGGCTTTTGCTCTATTGCGCGTGTGCCCGCCGGTTTGGCCGGACACAGCGCTTTGTGTCAGACTTAGACTTCCTTGAAGTCGGCATCCACAACGCCGTCATCGTTGGGCTTTTCGTTGGTTGCGCCTGCGTCAGCACCGGGCTGTGCACCGGCGGCCTGCTGTGCGGCAGCGGCTGCCTGATACATCTTCTCGAACACCTGGCTCAGGGCTTCCTGCTTTGCCTTGATGTCGTCCACGTTGCCGGACTGGACAGCGGTCTTCAGGTCAGCAAGCTTTGCCTCGGCATCGCTCTTCACGTCTGCGGGCAGCTTGTCGCCGTTCTCCTTCAGCATCTTCTCGGTCTGGAACACCATCTGGTCGGCACCGTTGCGGATATCGACCTCTTCACGCTTCTTCTTATCGTCGGCAGCAAACTGCTCAGCTTCCTTCACAGCCTTGTCGATGTCCTCCTTGGACATGTTGGTGGAAGCAGTGATGGTGATGTTCTGCTCCTTGCCGGTGCCCAGATCCTTTGCGCTGACCTTCACGATGCCGTTGGCGTCGATATCGAAGGTGACTTCGATCTGAGGCACACCACGGGGAGCCGGAGCGATGCCATCCAGGTGGAACACACCCAGGCTCTTGTTGTCGCGGGCAAACTCACGCTCGCCCTGCAGCACGTTGACCTCAACAGAGGGCTGGTTGTCGGCTGCGGTGGAGAACACCTGGCTCTTGTGGGTGGGGATGGTGGTGTTGCGGTCGATGATCTTGGTGCACACGCCGCCCAGAGTCTCAATGCCGAGGCTCAGCGGGGTGACATCCAGCAGCAGCAGACCCTTCTTCTCGCCGTTCAGAACACCGCCCTGAATAGCAGCACCGACAGCCACGCACTCATCGGGGTTGATGCCCTTGAAGGGCTCGCAGTTCAGTTCCTTCTTCACGGCGTCGTAGACAGCGGGGATACGAGTGGAACCACCGACCATCAGGACCTTCTTCAGGTCGGAAGCGCGCAGACCTGCATCCTGCAGAGCCTTGCGCACAGGGGTCATGGTGCGGTCGACCAGATCAGCGGTCAGCTCGTTGAACTTTGCGCGGGTCAGGGTCATATCCAAGTGCTTGGGGCCGGTAGCATCGGCAGTGATGAAGGGCAGGTTGATCTGGCTGCTCATTGCGCTGGACAGCTCGATCTTAGCCTTCTCGGCAGCTTCCTTCAAGCGCTGTGCAGCCATCTTGTCCTTGCGCAGGTCGATGCCGTTCTCGGTCTGGAAAGCGTCTGCCATCCAGTCGATGATGCGCTGGTCGAAGTCATCGCCGCCCAGATGGGTATCACCGTTGGTGGCCAGAACCTCGGTAACGCCATCGCCCATCTCGATGATGGACACATCGAAGGTGCCGCCGCCCAGATCGTAGACCATGATCTTCTGGTCGTCCTCTTTATCCACACCGTAAGCCAGAGCAGCTGCGGTGGGCTCGTTGATGATACGGCGGACGTTCAGGCCGGCAATGGTGCCTGCGTCCTTGGTTGCCTGACGCTGGCTGTCGTTGAAGTAGGCAGGCACAGTGATGACAGCCTCGGTAACGGTCTCGCCCAGATAAGCCTCGGCATCAGCCTTCAGCTTCTGCAGGATCATAGCGCTGACCTGCTGGGGAGTGTACTCCTTGCCGTTCAGGGTCACCTTGTGGTCGGTGCCCATCTGACGCTTGATGGAAGAAACGGTGTTGTCGGGGTTGGTGATAGCCTGACGCTTTGCAACCTGACCTACCAGACGGTCGCCGGTCTTGGTGAAGCCGACAACGGACGGGGTGGTGCGGGCACCCTCAGAGTTGGCGATGACAACGGGCTCGCCGCCCTCCATAACAGCTACGCAGCTGTTGGTAGTACCAAGGTCGATACCAATAATCTTACTCATAATGATGTCTCCTCTCGAAAGAACAAATCTTGTTTATATGATGCTTATGATGATGTCAAGCGGATGTTATTGCAAACTCCCTTGCGGGAGGTTCGGCTTGTTTATTCGGCCACCACAACGGTTGCATGGCGGATGATCTTGTCACCCAGCTTGTAACCCTTCTGGAAAACGGTGACCACCGTGCCGCTCTCCTGCCCGTCCGGGGCGGGGATCTGCTGCACAGCATTCATAAAGTTGGGGTCAAAGGGCTTGCCCAGCACCTCGATCTCCTCCACATGGAGGGCTTCCAGTGCCTTTGCCGCCTTATCCAGCGTCATGACCACGCCCTTCTTGTAGTTCTCGTCGGTGGTGGGGGCGTTGGCCGCCATGTCCAGCGTATCCAGAATGGGGATGATCTTTTCCACTGCGTGGGAAACACCGTCGCCAAACTTCTGGTCGGCCTCGCGGGTGGAGCGCTTGCGGTAGTTGTCGTACTCGGCAGCCATGCGCAGCAGCTGATCCTTGGCCTGTGCAGCGTTCTTTTCCGCTGCATCCAGCTTTGCCTTAACGGCTTCCATCTCCCGGGCCTTCTTGTTGAACCAGCCGCCGTCCTTCTTCTTGTCCTCTTCGGTGGCAGCTTCGGCAGCAGCCTGTTCGGGCGCTGCGGCAGCGGTCTTTTCCTCGGGGGCAGTCTCCGGCTGCTCGGTCTCGGGCACCGTGTTCTTTGCTTCTTCGCTCATTCCAGATCCTCCTTATAGATCACAGTCCGCCGCGGTACGGCAGCCTGCGGGGTGTCTTTTCGTTTGCCGCTCATGCCCTCGCCAAGCTGGTCTGCAAACTCGTGCAGCAGGGGCATCAGCTTCTGGAAGGGCATCCGGGTGGGGCCGATCAGGGCAATGGAGCCCCACAGCCCGCCGCCTACCAGATACCGGTCGCTCACGATGCACAGCCCGGGGATCTGCGGTTCCAGATCCTCGCCCAGCAGCACGCTTTCGCTGCGGTTTTCCGGGGGTGCGATCAGGCTTGCGGCCTGTTCCTCGTCGTTCAGCAGGGTAAGGATATCACCCACCCGGCCGTCCAGCTGCGGCCAGTCCAGCAGGTACTGCTCGCCGCCCAGAAATACATGGGGCTTTACGCTGTCCTGCAAAATTGCGGCTGCGGCGCTGACCACCGGCACAAGTTCCGGTGCGATCTGGCTGCACAGCTCGCTGAGCATCCGGGTGGAAAGATCCACCGGCGCCACAAAGGTAAGGTTGCGGTTGAGCAGCGCCGCAAGGGCGGCTGCATTTTCCCGGGAAAGCCCGGTGCGTACCCGCGCCACCCGGGTGCGGACGTAACCGGCAGTGGTCACAGCCAGCACAGCGGCTGCGCTGCGGCCCACCTGCACCACCTCGTAATGGGCGATGCACAGATCCTCGGCACAGGGTGTGCTGACGGCGGCGGTGCAGCCGCTGATGGCGGCCAGCGCCTTGGCAGCGCCCTGTGCCAGCTTTTCCGGCTCGTGGTCAAGGCTGGCGAACACCGCATCCACCCGGGCACGGGTAACGCGGTCCAGCGGCTGATCATCGGTCAGCAGATTATCCAGATAATACCGGTAGCCCTTGGCGCTGGGCACACGCCCCGCGCTGGTGTGGGGCTGCTCCAGCAGACCCAGCTTTGTCAGCGCCGCCATCTCGTTGCGCAGCGTTGCGCTGGACACTGCCATGTCAAAGTAGTTTGCCAGCACGCTGCTGCCCACCGGCTCGCCCTCAAGGCCATACAGCGCCACGATCGCCTGCAAGACCCGTTGCTTGCGTGCATTCATCGTCATAGCGCCTGCCTCCTTTTTGTATCGCTTTTGTTTGTTTAGCACTCCTTGTTCCTGAGTGCTAAGACCATTATAACCGTTTTTGCCCTGCTGTCAAGCCCTTTGCAAAAATGTTTATAAAGATTCATAATTCTGTCATAAAGGGGGTGTGAACTCCCTCAGTCAAAGCCTGCGGCTTTGCCAGCTCCCTCTGGGAGGGAGCCTTTGGCATGGTGGTACAGTTTTCGGCTAAAGTGCAAAGCTTGCGGAAGAGAACGCTCCCCCGGGGGGAGCTGTCGAGCGTAGCGAGACTGAGGGGCTTCAAATCGGCGGAGCCGGAAAAAACGGTTAAAAGATCTTCACGCCGAACAGGCGTGAATCTTCAGTTTTTTCCGGTGTAGCCCACTTCTTTGGGGTTAAAAGGGGCGAGCAGCCCCTTTTTCGTGGCTCCAGCGCGTCGAAATCGCTGGCACTTTTCTGGTTCTCTTTTGGTGTCAAAAGAGAACATCCCCGGGCAGCAGTGTTTTAATTTTCCCCCACTTTCAGCGATTCGCGCAGTTTTAACCCCCATTCGCGCAGAATTTCTTTTGTTTTTGCCCAGTTTATGGTATATTTATGGTAACGAGACCCCCGTATAAAAACCACACGAAAGGAGCGAACCCCTATGAAAGCCAAACGCATTGTAAGCATCCTGCTGACCGGCAGTATGCTGCTGTCCCTGCTGCCGGTGTCTGCACTGGCAGCTGCCCCGGTGTTCGATGCACCCGCCCAGACCACGGCCAAAAAGGCTGCACCCCTTGTACAGGAGGCCGACGTCTCCCGCAGCACCGAGGAGGAAGCCGCCACCCGCAGCAGCCGTGATCTGGACGCAGAGAACAACACCGCCGAAAGCATTACCATCGATCTGGACGCCAAAGGCAATCCCACAAGCCAAGGTGACGTTGCCCATTGGTACTACAACGCAACCGCCTTGTTCTTGAACTCCGGCACCTTCACCCTGCAGCCCTCCTCGGAGCCCGGGGCAGCAAGCGCATTGCAGCCGGGTCTCTTTATTAAGAGATCTGCCGAATTTAAGGGCGGCACCGCCGGCAATTGGACCACCAACCGGGGCACCATCTCCGGCGGCACCTTCCAAGGAGAAGCGTCCAACCAGGGCACCATCTCCGACGGCACCTTCCAAGGGGCTATGTCCAACGACGGCACCATCTCCGGCGGCACCTTCCAAGGGGATGTGAACAACAACTACCGGGGCACCATCTCCGGCGGCACCTTCCAAGGAGAAGCGTCCAACCGGGGCACCATCTCCGGCGGGACCTTTGAAAAGAAAGTGCTGCTCATGAATGGTGACGCTTCCATCACCATCAGCGACGGCCTGTTTGACGGCGTGGTTGTCAACAAAGGACGTTACGGCTCGCTTTCCATCACCGGCGGCCTGTTTACCAAAGATGTGGATGTATACACCATCAGCACGGGCAATCTTTCTATCACCGGCGGTTATTTTGTGGCAAAGCCTATCATGCCGCAAGGCAGCAACACCGGCTTTGCCACTGTGCGCGATCAGAATGGCAGAACCTTCCAAGTGCCTGTAAATGAAGACTTTTCTGAAAACGGCTACGGAACCCTTTATGTGCCTCACGGTACATCTGAGCAGGCAAACCCCATTACCGTAAAGACCGATACCGTATTGACCGACTGCCTTGCAGACGGCGAATCCATTATGGATAGCGTACAACAAAACGCGGACGGCAGTTACACCATCGAGGTATCCCAGCCGAAGTCCATCGTGCTGGTGACCGCGGAGCCTACACCGCCTACACTGGATGACTCCGAGATCGACTCGGCGTTCTCCTCCGGCGCAGCCGCACTTGGCATCGTGCTGGGCACTGCGGGTCTGGGTTATGCCACATATATCTACGGTTCTTCCTTGTACCTGCACTATGCGCTGCCGGACGGCTTTATCCCCTCCACCCGGCAGGAGCTGGCAAACGTCCTGTGGACGACTGCCGGCAAGCCCGACCCTGTAAGCACCGCCCTGTATACCGATATCCCCGCTGACAATATCGAGCAGCAGAAGGCCGCCCGCTGGTGCGCAGAGCAGGGTCTGATGTCCGACTACGGTGCAACCTTTGGCCCGGACACCAAGGTGACCAATGCACGCATCATCCTCGCATGGAACCGCCTGAAAAAGGTGCCTGTGACCATCACAAACTAATCATCCTCACATTCATCCTTTCATGTACACCGCCGCCCGGCTTGCTTCCACAGGCCGGGCGGCGGTGTTTTCACTCCTCCATCTGCTTTGCCAGAAAGGCCGCTGCCACTGCAACCGCCTTGCACTGGGCGTCCTCCGGGCAGGCGGTGCGGTCCTCGGTCAGTAAACCCACCGCGCCGGTCACGTCCCCGCCCGCCAGTACCGGTGCGGCGCATAGCAGCACTCGGGGTGCGCCCTCGCAGGGCAGCAGGGTCTTTTCCGGTGTGCCGGGGCTCTGGTAGGGCTTGCGGGCATCCATCAGCTTTTCCAGCGGCTGGCTGATGCTGCGGTCGGTCAGCTCCCGCCGTCCGCTGCCGCTGACCGCCAGAATGCGGTCCCTGTCGCACACAAAGGCGGTCAGCGCAAACTGGCGGCTGAGCACCTCTGCCAGCTGGGCGGCAAGGGTGTTCACCTCGCCCATGGGCGAGTATTTTTTAAAGATCACTTCCCCGTCGCCGGTGGTAAAGATCTCCAGCGGGTCGCCCCGCCGGATGCGCTGGGTGCGGCGGATCTCCTTGGGGATCACCACCCTGCCAAGCTCGTCGATGCGGCGCACGATACCGGTTGCTTTCATTATTTTGCCCTCCTTGCGGTTTCCTTTGTATGTAGTATCTGTCAGCGGCGGCAAATTATACCGGCAGCGCATTTTTTGCTTTGCCCGCCGCATTGCGTTCCGGGCGGGGTTCTGCTACAATAAATAGGAATAAACCCAAAGAAAGCAGGTGTCCGCATGGCACACATCCTTATTCTGGGCGGCGGTGCCGCCGGACTGGCCGCTGCGCTGGCGGCTGCACAGGCCGCGCCCGCTGCCCGCGTCACGGTGCTGGAGCGCAACCCCAAGGTGGGCAAAAAGCTGCTGGCTACCGGCAACGGCCGCTGCAATCTGGACAACACCGCCATTGCGCCGGAAAAATACTTCACCGCCGACCCCGCCGCGCTGCGGCCTTTGCTGGCGGCGGTGGATGCCGCCGCGCCGCTGGCGTGGTTTGAGCAGCTGGGGCTGTATACCCGCACCGATGAAGCCGGGCGGGTGTATCCCTATTCCAATCAGGCGGCCGACGTGCTGGCGCTGCTGGAGCTGCATTTGCAGCGGCACACCGTACAGCTGCGCACCGGCTGCACGGTAAGCACCCTGCGCCAGAGCAAGGGCGGCTACGCGGTGCAGTTTACGAACGCTGAGGGCGGCACCGAAAATCTGCGGGCAGATGCCGTTATCTGCGCCATGGGCGGCGCCGCCGGGCCGCAGTTCGGCACGGACGGCTTCGGCACCCGCTTTGCCGCCGACTGCGGCGGGCAGATGCGCCCCCTTTACCCCTGCCTGACCGCCCTGCAATGCGCAAAGCCGAACAAAAGCCTTGCAGGCATCCGCGCCAAGGCCGCCGCCCGTCTGCTGGACGGCGACCGGGTATTGGCTGAAGAAATGGGCGAGGTACAGTTCACCGACTACGGACTTTCCGGCATCTGCATCATGCAGCTGTCCGGCCTGCTTGCCCCCGGGCGCAGGCTGAGAGACCCGGCAGTGGAGCTGGATCTGTTCCCGGAACTGAGCGAGATGGACCTGACCCGTCTGCTTGCCCGGCACGCCATTCAAACCGCATCCGACACCCTTGCCGGGTTCTGGACAGGGCTGTTGAACGTCAAGCTGGGCTACGCCCTCTGGGAAGCTGCCAATATGCCCAACAACCGCTCGGTCAAGCAGATGCAGCCCCTTGCCCACGTTGCCAAGCACTGGCGGTTCGAGGGGCTTACCCCCTGCGGCTGGCGGCAGGCGCAGACCACCGGCGGCGGGCTTGCCCTGACCGAGGTGGAGCCGACCTTCCAGTTCAAGGGCTGTCCGGGGCTGTACTTCGTGGGGGAAACGTTGGACTGCGCCGGAAGCTGCGGCGGCTTCAACCTGCACTGGGCGTTCGGCAGCGGCCTTGCCGCCGGGCGGGACGCCGCAAAGCACCTTTGCAGCCGAAAACGGTAACAGAAAAGGGACGAGGAAAAGCCCGCGGGCTTTCCCTCGTCCCTTTTATTCTCTAAATCAGGCCGCCTTATTCTCACCCTTGGAAAGCAGCTTTGCACGCTCCAGCGCGGGGCGCAGTGCCAGATACAGCACCACGGCGCAGGCAGTGGAAGCCACACTGTTCACAAAGGTGACGCCGCCGGCGATCTTGGTCAGCGCCTGTGCCACGGTGTACTCCTGCCCAAAGATGTACACGTTGCGGAAGTAGCCAAGGAAGGGGTCGGTGAACACGTTCAGCAGCAGACCGGAACCCGCAGAGACGATCACCTTGACCAGATACCCGGCGCTGTGACGATCCTGATCCCGCAGCTTGAACACCTTATGTGCCACGGCACCGCAGGTGATGCCGATGATGAACTTGAGCACGAAGGTGGTAATGGCGTAGCCCGGGTCACCGGCAAGGATATCTGCCAGCGCCAGACCGATGGCACCCGCCAGACCGCCGGATACACCGTCCAGCAGCAGCGCCGTCAGGGCAGTAAAGGTGTTGCCCAGATGGAACGAGGAGCCGCCGTAGAACGGGATGCGGAAGAACAGGTAGGCCACAAGGCTCAGCGCAGCCATCACGCCGGTAAGCGCCAGCTCGTGCACCGTAAAGCGGCGCTTGTACAGCACACTGAAAAACAGGATCAGGATAACGACGACTGCCAGCAGCAGCCACATTGCAGTAGTAGACATGATACTTTCCCTCCAATCACGCCGATAACCCCACAAAACTACTTGACATTTGGGTGTCCGGCGGGTATGCTCCTATTATACGCAGAACTGACCCCATGAAAATACCCAGAATAAAGTTTTTTTATGGGGTCAGTTTGACACAATGCCCAGATGGGAGGGACATTCTATGGTACATCTGACCACGGCGCTGGACCCGGCTTCGGCGGTGCCGCTGTACGAGCAGCTCTACCGCAGCCTTGCCGCCGAGATGCGGGCGGGCACCCTGACGGCGGGCACCCGGATGCCCGGCAAGCGGCGGCTGGCGGCAGAGCTGTCGATCTCGGTGAACACGGTGGACACCGCCTACCAGATGCTGGCGGCAGAGGGCTACCTGACCGCCCGGGAGCGCAGCGGCTTTACGGTGCAGGAGTATCTTGCCCTGCCGCAGGGGGTGCAGCCGCCCGCCGCCCATCCCGCGCCGCCGGCAGAGCACCCCGCCGAAACCGCCCCGCCGGTACAGTTTGATTTATCCACCCGGGGCGTGGACCCGGGGCTGTTCCCCTTCCGCACATGGGCGCGGCTGCAAAAGGAACTGCTGTACTCCGCGCCGGAGCTGCTCACCCCCGGGGATGCCCGGGGCGATGCCGCGCTGCGGCAGGCGCTGGCAGGGTATCTGGCCGAGTACCGGGGCGTGCAGTGCGACCCGGAACAGCTGGTGGTGGGTGCAGGGCTGGAATATCTTCTGGGGCTGCTGGCACCGCTGCTGCCCGGCCCTGCCGCCGTGGAGACCCCCGGCTACCCCCGCGCCCGGCAGGTGCTGGAAAACAACGGCGTGCCCTGCCGCTGTCTGCCGGTGGACGCGGACGGGCTGTCGCTGACGGCCCTTTCTGCCAGCGATGCAGCGGTGTGCTACGTCACCCCCAGCCACCAGTTCCCCACCGGGGTCACCATGCCCGCCGGACGCCGGGCGGAGCTGCTGCACTGGGCAGCCCGCGCCCCGGGGCAGCGGTACATCATAGAGGACGACTACGACTCCGAGTTCCGTTTCGATACCCGCCCGCTGCCCAGCTTGCAGGGCATGGCGGGCGCAGACGGCCCGGTGGTGTACCTGTCCACCTGCTCCCGCAGCCTTGCCCCGGGCATCCGCATTGCCTACATGGTGCTGCCCCGGCAGCTGCTGGGCGCGTGGCAGGAAAAATACCGGCTCTACTCCGGCACGGTGGGGCGGTTTGAGCAGCAGACGCTGGCACGCTTCATCACCGAGGGCTATTTTACCCGGCACTTAGCGCGGGAGCGCACCGCCTACAAAGCCCGCCGGGATGCGCTGGTAGCTGCGCTGCGCACCTCCTTTGCGCCGGAGGAGCTGACCCTTGCGGGGCTGCACACCGGCCTGCACCTGCTGGCACAGCTGAAGGACCCGCCGCCGGATGCCGCCCTGCGGGCTGCTGCCCGGCAGTATGGGGTGCGCTGTTCCCTGCTGAGCGACTACGACCTGACCGGCACGGCGCATTCTGCCGCCGGGACGCTGGTGCTGGGTTACGGTTCACTGCCGGACGCGGACTGCGCTGCCGCCGGGGAGAGGTTGAAAAAGCTCTGCACCGCCGCCCGGGAGGCATCGGACACCGTATAGTGCCCGCCTGCCCAGTCCCCGGGCAGGGCGTCGGCGGTGATATCCACTGGCTCGGCGCTGGTGGCTAAAAATTCCAGTGTGCGTTCCAGTGTAGCAAGGTCTACGGCGGTCAGGCTGGTCAGCAGACTGCTGCTCACCTCCCGCAGACCCTGCGGCAGGGTGGTGGGCAGCAGCTCCAGTGCCTGCCGGAAAAACGCATCCCACACCGCCGCCCGGGCGGCGGCGCTGCGCCGGGGCGAAAGAGAAGTGTCGGCATCCAGCGCCGCCAAAAAGCTGTGAGCATCGGCGGCGGAGATGCCCTGCACCCCGGTGCCTTTGCCGTACCGCGCCAGCTGCTCCGGGGTGAGCGCCCCGGTAAAACCCACCCGCACTGCGCCGTACCGCGCCGCAAGCTTTGTCAGCACCGCCGGAGCGATGGCAAGATAATCGGTATCCTCCGGCAGGGCGAACACCTCGCCCAGCGCCTCCCGGCAGCGGGCAGGGCCTGCGGCGGCGTAACAGTCCGCAAGGGGGACATTTTTGCCCCCGAAGGGCACTTCCAGCGCGGCGGGCACCGCCAGCAGATGGATGCAGTTCTGCCCGGCGTTCAGGTAGGCCAGCACAAAGCCCGGGGTCTCGTCTGCCACGCACAGCAGCACGGTGCACTGGTCGGCGGCTTTGGGCAGACGGATGGGCACCCCGCTCTGGCTTTTTGCAGCCTGCCGCAGACTGCTGCGCAGCTGGGCGCGGCTGAGCAGCACTGTGCCGCCCACCAGCGGCAGCAACACCAGCAGGGCGGCGCACAGCGCCGCCCAGAAGGGACGCCAGCCGCTGCGTTTTGCGTGTTTCATGGCTCTGCCTCCTTTTTGTGCATAAAGCATGACCCAACGGGCGACCCTTTATGCAGAAAGGCAGGGATGCTGTATGGATAAAACAAATACCCCCAACGAAAAAGACCGCGAGGAACAGGAGGACTTCTGGCTGACGCTGGAACCCCTTCCCGCCCCAGACCCCGAAAAGCCCTCCGCACCGCATGAGGACTAAGGCTGCTGCATAGGATACGGTAAAAAGGGGGGATGGGATGCCAGAGCGGTTCATGCGGGGGATCGAGGCTTTGAACGGCATCGTGTGGGGGCCGGTGGGGCTGGGGCTGCTCTTCGGCACCGGGCTGCTGCTGACGGTGCGCACCGGAGGCTTCCAGCTGCGGCGGTGGGGCTACTGGATGCGGCACACCCTCGGTGCCATCCTGACCGACCGGAGCGTCACCGCCCATACCGCCCGCGAGGAACAGGCCATCAGCCAGTTTCAGAGCCTGTGCACCGCGCTGGCGTCCACCATCGGCACCGGCAACCTTGTGGGGGTGGCCACCGCCATCCTTTCCGGCGGGGCGGGGGCGGTGTTCTGGATGTGGGTCATGGCGCTGCTGGGCATGATGACCAGCTACGCTGAGAATGTGCTGGGCATCTACTACCGCCGCAAAGACCCGGCGGGCGGCTGGCGCGGCGGGCCGATGTACTACCTGCGGGACGGCCTTGGCGGCAAACCGGGGCGGGGGCTGGCGGTGCTGTTTGCCGCGTTCTGTGCGCTGGCAAGCTTTGGCATCGGCAACCTGAGCCAGCTCAATTCCATCGCGGGCAATCTGCAGGCGGCCTTCGGCGTGCCGGAGGCCGTCACCGGCGCGGTGCTGGCGGCAGTGTCGGCGGTGATCTTGCTGGGCGGGCTGAAGCGTGTGGCTGCGGTGGCGGAACGGCTTGTCCCCGCCATGGCACTGCTGTACATCGTGGGTGCGCTCACCGTGGTGGGGGTGCATATCACCGCTGTCCCGGCGGCGCTTGCCGCCATCGTAAAGGGCGCGTTCGGGCTGCGCGCCGCCGGTGGGGGCATCGTAGGCTATGGGCTGTCCCGGGCGGTCACTTGGGGCTTCAAGCGGGGTGCTTTTTCCAACGAAGCGGGGCTTGGCTCCTCGGTGATGGTGCACGCGGCTTCCAACGTAAAGGAGCCGGTGCAGCAGGGCATGTGGGGCATTTTTGAGGTGTTTGCGGACACCATGGTGGTGTGCACCCTGACGGCGCTGGTGGTGCTGACCTCCGGCTTTGTGGATCTGGACACCGGGCGCATTGCCGCCGGGGCGGCGGGCAGTGCGCTGGTTGGGCAGGCCTTTGACGCCGTGTTTGGCACGCTGGGGTCAAAGCTCATCGCAGTGTGCATCCTGCTGTTCGCCTACTCCACCACTCTTGGCTGGAGCTGCTACGGCTGCAGGGCCGTGGAGTATCTCTTCGGCGCAGGGGCAGGGGCGGGCTACCGGGTGCTGTTCGTGGCGCTGATGCCGCTGGGCGCGGTGATGCGGCTGGACCTTGCATGGACGCTTTCCGACACCTTCAACGGCCTGATGATGCTGCCGAACCTCATCGGCGTGGTGGCGCTGTCCGGTACGGTGGTACGCATCACACAGAACTATCTTGCCCGCAAGCTGCACGGCAGCCCCGCGCCGCCGCTGTTGTCTGCGGGTGAGACGATTTAAAATCGTCAGCCCCGCCCCTTGTCCCGGGGCGGGGTTTGTGCTATGCTAAGGGATACAAGCGATTTTTTGCGCTGAGAGGAGGAGCCCCATGGCCGCCGTAAAAACACGGAATACCGCTACCCTTATGACCGAGGGCAGCATTGTAAAAAGCCTGCTGCTGTTTGCCCTGCCGCTGATCTTCGGCAACCTGCTGCAGCAGATGTACAACACCGCCGACAGCATCATCGTGGGCAATTTTGTGGGCAGCAACGCCCTTGCCGCCGTGGGCTCCAGCGGGTCGCCCATCTACCTGCTCATCGGCTTCAGTCAGGGGCTTGCCGTGGGCGCGGGCGTGGTGGTGTCGCAGTATCTGGGCGCGGGCGACCACAAGGAGACCCGCGAGGCGGTGCACACCTCCCTTGCCATTGCGGTGGTCATGGGGCTTTTGCTGACGGTGGGCGGCGTTGCCTGCGGGCGCGCTTTGCTGGTGGCCATGAACACCCCCGCCGAGGTGCTGGCCGACGCTGTGACCTATATCCGCATCTACTTTGGCGGGGTGCTGTTCAGCGTGGTGTATAACATGACCGCCGGCATCCTGAACGCCGCCGGCAACTCCCGCCGCTCGCTGGTGTATCTGGCATGGGCGTCGGTGACCAACATCGTGCTGGACTTTGTGTTCATCGTGGGGCTGCGGATGGGGGTGGCGGGCGCTGCCATCGCTACCGACTTAAGCCAGCTGGTGTCCTGCGTGCTGAGCCTGCGCTTTTTGATGAAAAGCGAGGACGCCTGCCGGGTGGAGCTTTCCGCCATCCGGCTGCACCGCAAAATGGCAGGCCGCATCATCCGGGTGGGCCTGCCCACCGGCATCCAGAACATGGTCATCTCCTTTTCCAACGTGCTGGTGCAGGCCAGCGTGAACAGCTACGGCGCCGCCGCCATGGCGGGCTTTGCAGCCTACATGAAGATCGACGGCTTCAACATTCTGCCGGTGAGCAGCATCAGCATGGCAGCTACCACCTTTGTGGGGCAGAACTATGGTGCGGGGCGTCTGGACCGGGTAAAGCGCTCGGTGTGGGTCACCCTTGCTATTGGGGTCATCTACACCCTTTGCACCGGCGCGGCGCTATTGGCCGGACAGGACGCCATTCTGCACCTGTTCACCGCCGACGAGGCCGTGGTCACCTACGGCAAGCTGGCCATGCGGTGGTTCTGTCCGTTCTACTTCCTGCTCAGCATCCTGCACGGCCTTGCCGGTGCCGTGCGCGGCACGGGTGCCAGCATCCCACCCATGGTGGTGCTGCTGGTCTCGCTGTGCCTGTTCCGTGTGGTGTGGATCCAGTTTCTGCTGCCCTTCTTCTCCGGCATCGAGGGCGTGTTCATCCTCTACCCCGTCAGCTGGGGTCTGGGCGCATTGCTCATGATCCTGTATGCGTGGAAGGGCAAATGGATGGAGTATCATACATAACATTTTTACAAACAACGACCCGCCGCACTGAAAGAGATGCGGCGGGTCGTTGTTTTTCAGGTACTCCTGTCGGGGCAGCTTACCATGCAAAGCCCACGGAGTCCATGTCGATCTTCTTTTCCATCAGCCCCAGACGGCTCTCGATGAAGTTGACAGCCATATCCGGCCACTGGGCGATCTGGGTGTAGTAGTCCACATAGCCCTTGGTGCCAGTGCCCAGACCCACACCGTGGGGCGCATCAGGTGCCAGATAGAAGCTGAAGTCCGTGAAGATATTTGCGCACTCCGGCAGAGAGGGCAGCATCATCGCACTCAGGCCATCTTTCTGACCCACAACACCAAAGACCGGAGGCAGGTTGGGGTTCTTCGTGAAGTTCAGACCAGTGACGAACAGTCCGTAGATGGGAATCGCCACATTCAGGTCAGCGCTCTCATGGTCCACAGCATCGCAGACGTAGCTGGGGTAGACCTTATCCGGGGTATTCGTAGTGCCGAACTGGTCGGCCACCACCTGCATCACATTCATGCCGCCGGCAGAGAAGCCCACCGCGATCATGATATCGGTCTTGCCGATGTGTTTTTCAGAGGCGTTGTGGCGGATGTAGCGGATAGCACGGGCCAGATCCAGCTGCTGATCCACAGCGGCATAAGGGTTGACGCGGCGCTGCAGCACAAAGGCGTTGTAGCCGTTCTTATTGAAGAACTCGGCCACCGGGTAGCCTTCCACCACGTTGTTGCGGTGGGTGCTGCCGCCGCCTGCAATAATGATCACGTTGCCCTTCACCTTGCCCTGATCTCGCAGCAAGTACGGGTTCAGGAAGGGACGGAAGCCCTCGTTATCGTAGCAATTTTCCCAGTTGGTGGGCAGCGGAGATTCCACGGCCATCTGATCTCCCCAAATTTCCCAAACGGTGCTCTTGGGGTCCTTGATCTGGCGCAGCGCCTTGCGGGCATTGGTCAGAGCAACACACATATCGTAGTGAGAAGCATTGATGCCGGGCACAGCTGCACCGTCCACCTTCTCGTACTGAGCGCGGGACAGCTTGTGGAACAGCACATAGAACTTGTCAAAATCACCCCGGAAAGCAGCCGGATAAAAGGCCACCTCGCGGGAGAGACGGAGTTCCTCTGCCACCATGGCCTGCACCTCAGCATCGGTGTGCACGCCAGCGTTTTCAGCAAAGGATGCGGGCGCCATGCCAGCCACTGCGCCCATGGTCACAGCAGAAGCGGCAGAAAGCTTCATAAAGTCTCTTCTGTTCATCATCATTTCTCCTTTTAAATGCAGACGGCTCATTTGTGCAGAGCAAAGCCGCCCAAAGCTGTGCAGCAAACGCCCTGCTGCCGGGCCCGATAGACATTCCAGTTGTATCATGCCATCGAAATCTGCACAAATCGTACCACAATATAACGAACTTGTAAATAGATTTTGTTGTTTTTGTGTGAAATTGATATATTAGTATGTCAGTTCTTGTGAAAATCAACAAGCATGAGAATGGGTACAAAAAAGGACTGCCATGCACTCTGCACGGCAGTCCTTTTTATCTTATTACAGCTTTTCAAACACCAGAAAGCGGAAGGCGATGGTGGTGGTGAGCTGCGGCAGAGCCGCAAGGCGGGCGGCACCGTCGCGGGGCGTTTTCCAGTAGTAGGGGGTCATGGCAAACAGGGCTTCCAGCTGGGCGGCGGGCACGGTGATGGTTCCCTGCACCTCACGCTCATCAATGGCGCGGAAGCCCGGGTACTCCACCTGCTGCACCGGGTTTTTGTAGGGCTTTTCGTAGAGCACAGCCTTCATCTGGTACAGATGCTCTGCCCCCGGCACGACGTAGATCATGCGCCCGCCCGGGCGCAGCACCCGGCTGAATTCCTCCTGCGCAAAGGGCGAAAAACAGTTCAGCAGCACGTCTGCCCAGCCGGTGCGCACTGGCTGGCTGAAGCTGGACGCCACCGCATACTGCGCGGCGGGCAGCGCCTTTGCCGCCAGACGCACGGCGGGCTTTGCGATATCGAACCCGGCCAGCTGCAGCGGTTTTTCCGCCGCTGCGAACTGCTGCGCGATGCAGCGGTCGTACCAGCCCTCGCCGCAGCCTGCGTCCAGCAGATGCAGCGGGGCGTCCTTCGCGGCGGGCACGCCGTGGGTAAGGCACAACTCCCCCAGCGCCTGCCCGAAAATGCCGTAATATCCGGCGTTCAGGAAGGCGCGGCGGGCAGCTACCATCTCCTTGCTGTCCCCGGGGGCTTTGGTTCGCATACTCTGCACCGGCAAAAGATGCCAGTAGCCCTCCCGGGCGCGGTCAAAACAGTGGCCTTTTTCACATTTCAGGTCATTCTCCCCTTGCAGCGCGCCGCCGCACAGGGGGCACTGCCACGGGGCAAAGGCTTCGTTCCGGCTCATACTTCTTTGCTGTGATCCTCAATGGGTGCAGTGGCACCGCCGTGGGCGTCCATATACTCCTCAAAGCTGGTGTACTTCTGCTGGGGCGGGCGGCGGCTGATGAGCACCAGCCCCGGGTCCTCGTCCCGGGCGGCAGCATTGCGGCCGCGGCGGGCAGGCTCGGCCTTGGGAGCGCGGGGTGCGCTGCCGGTGCGGCTCTGATTCCCGGCATTGCCGCGCTCGTTGCGGGCAGGGCGGGCGTTATTATTCTGGGCAGCGGGGCGGGCATTGCGCTGTTCACCCCGGTCGCTGCGGTCGTTGCGGCGGCTGCCGCTGCGGTTTGCGTTCTGGTTATTCTGGGGCTCCTGTGCGCTGCGGATGGCAGGTGCTGCCGGAGCAACAGGAGTCTTGCGTGCCGGGCGCAGCGGAGTAGCCTCCGGGGCGCTGACAAAATGGGGGTCAAATTTGGGCTGGACGTTGCTGCCTCGGGCGGGGGCGGCATTCTCGCGGCGGGCGCGGGGCGCTGCCGCTTCCTTGGGGGCGTTTGCGCCCCGGTTGTTGGCGCGGCGGTCGTTGCGGGCTCCACGCTTTGTGTTGCTGTCTTGCATCAGTGTTTCCTCTTTTTTCGGTTTTGCAGGCACCGCGTTCTTTGCAGCCTTCGGCTCCTGCTTCGGCGCGGGCGCAGCTGTCTTTGCAGCTTTTGCGGGCGCAGTTTCGGCCTGTTTTTTCGGCGCTTCGGCCAAGTTTTCCGCTTCGGGGCGGGGCTTTTTGCCACGCACGGGCAGCACCGGGCGCACCGGGGCGGGCACGCCGTCCCACGGATGACCGGATACCACCGGGATCTTGCGGCGGTTCAGCTTTTCAATGCCTGCCAGATACTCCTGTTCCTCCGGGGCGCAGAAGCTGACGGCGGTGCCGTCCGCACCGGCGCGGGCGGTGCGCCCGATGCGGTGCACATAGGTCTCCGGCACCTCGGGCAGGTCGTAGTTGAACACATGGGAAAGCTCGCTGATATCAATGCCGCGTGCGGCGATGTCGGTGGCCACCAGCACCCGGGTCTTGCCGGACTTGAAATCCTCCAGCGCGGTGACGCGGGCGGTCTGGCTCTTGTTGCCGTGGATGGCGGCGGCGGGGATGCCCTGCTTTGTCAGGTCCTTTGCGATCTTATCCGCGCCGTGCTTGGTGCGGCTGAACACCAGTGCGTTGACCACCGGCGGCTGCAAATTTTTGATGAGCCACGGCAGCAAAAGCTTTTTGTTGCCCTTTTCCACATAGTACAGGCTCTGCTGGATGCGGTCCACGGTGCTGGACACCGGGTCCACCTTGACAAAGGCGGGGTCGCGCAGGATGCCGGCAGCCAGCTGCTCGATCTCGGCGGGCATGGTGGCGCTGAACATCAGGTTCTGGCGCTGGGCGGGCAGCTTTGCAATGACCTTTTTTACGTCATGGACAAAGCCCATGTCCAGCATCCGGTCGGCCTCGTCCAGCACAAAAATTTCCAAAGCGGACAGGTCGATAAAGCCCTGTCCGATCAGGTCGTTCAGCCGTCCCGGGCAGGCGATGAGGATGTCCACGCCCTTTTTCAGCGCTTCCACCTGCGGCGCCTGTCCCACACCGCCAAAGATGACGGTGCTGCGCAATTTCAGGTACTTGCCGTAGGCTTCAAAGCTTTCGCCGATCTGCAAGGCCAGCTCCCGGGTGGGGGTCAGGATCAGCGCACGGACAGCACCCTTGCGGCGGGGCGCATTGGCGGTGAGCCGGTCCAGCATGGGCAGCGCAAAGGCCGCCGTCTTGCCGGTACCGGTCTGGGCGCAGCCCATCAGATCCCGGCCAGCCAGCACCGGCGGGATGGCCGCTGCCTGAATGGGCGAGGGGGTCTCGTAGCCCGCTTCCTGCACAGCGCGCAGCAGCGGGGCGGACAGATTCAGTTCTTTAAATGTCATGGTTCTCCTATTATTCTGTGATCTTCCGGCACTCGATGTAGTAGCGCTTTTCCTCCGCGTGTCCCATGCTGAAGGTCTTGCGGGGCAGCACGCCGCCCATCACAACGCCGCGGAACAGGTCGCTCTTGGCGAAGGGCGGCATCAAAAACGCCACTGCGCCCTGCTTGCACAAAGCACGCACTGCCGGTTCGTCATGCACATAGTCCACCTTTGCTTCCGGGTGGCGCTCGATATAATCCGAAATAAAATCGTCGATGGTGCCCACGGTCAGCGGCTCGGTGGGATCCTCAAAGCTGAGCACATTGGCCATGTGGGGGCCTGCCAGCGTAAAGGGCTGCTTTTTGCTGCCGCCAAAGCAGCAGCCTGCCATGTTGGCATCGCTCCATGTGATCAGGCTCAGCAGCACGGTGGCGCAGTCCACGTTGAACAGCACCCGGTGGATGGGCTCGATCTCGATAGCCGGGGAGTGCACGTTGCACACCTCTGCCAGACACCAGCGGGCGGGGTGGTTCTCTGCCTGCTCCGGGGTCAGGGTCTTTTTCAGCTCCTCCCAGCAGGCTTTTGCGGTAGCCAGCGAGTGGTTGCCGTCGCCCACTGCCAGCGTCAGCGGGTCGCGGCGGGTGGCATCGGGGTATTTCTTGTCAAATTCTTCCTGACTGCCCAGCACGGTCAGCGCATTTTCGATCTGTGCAATGAGGGCGGGGTCCTCCACCGCCCAGCCGGCCACATGACCGCCGCCCAGCATCAGCTCGCCCTCGTACACCTTGGGCAGGCTGTCCTTATGGGCGGCAATGGGCTCGATGAGGGTGCAGTCCGGGTCATCCGCCAGCATCATGATGTGGGGCGTTTCCAGCGCAGCGCCGGTGCGCACCTTCATGCGGGGCGGGATGCGGCTTTCCACCGTGCACTCGCTGGGACGCACGGTGCATTTTTCGCCACGGCGGTAGCTGTAAGCTTCCAGGTCCACACGCCCCACAAGACCCTGCCGTACCCGGCCGCTCTGCTCGGTGCGCTCCACATAGATAAAGCCGTCCACCGCCCGGGTGAGCACGTTCTGGGCGTAATCCTGCATGGTGGCGTGGATCTTTTCCACCCGCGCGTCAGCGTCTCCGTCCTCCAGATACACCTCCGGCAGGATCAGGTTCAAAGTGCTGGGCGCACCCGCAGCGGTCTTTTCTGCCCGCTGCCAGTAGCTGCGGTCACTGGTAAACTGGTCACAGGCGATGCAGCCCCACTGCTCCAGCGGCACCTGCTCCGAAGGCAGCAGGATGTGTGCAGGTGCAAAACAGGTAGTCGGTTTCATAGTGGTTTCCTCCCCTCTTTATTGCAATTCAACTTTTTTAATGCAACAGCAACAACGTTGAATTGCATATCGCAAATATGCTGTTTGAATGTTGCGCTAATTTTTGACTTGCGATAAAAGCCGCTTTTCAGCGGAATGCTGCGGCGTCGTGCACCACAACGTGCTGCACACCGGCGTCGGCAGCGGCCTGCTCCAGTGCAGCGCGGCTGTCCGCATCCAGTGCGGTGCTGCTGGTGACCAGCAGATTCTCCATGCCAAGGGACACGCCGGTGGTGCCAAGGGCATCGGTGGCGGCGGTGCACAGTGCGTCCGGGTAGCTGACCCACAGGGTCACGCTGCCTGCAAAGCGGGTCTGCCACGCGGCGATATCGGCGGTAAGCTGGACGGCGCGTCCCTCCCGGCTCTTGCCGCCGGAAGCGCCGAAGTCCTGCTTGCGGGTGATGATATTGGGGAACTGCACCCCGGTAAGCACCACCTGCTCGTAGCCCATGCCCTGCACCTCTTCAATGAGGTCGCCGACATACTGCACCGCGCTTGCGGCAAAGGGGTTCATCCACGCCTTGCCGCCCTTGGCTGCGCTGACGTTGTCCAGCCAGAGGCTGTTGCCGTTGTAGTGCACGCCCATGCTGCGGTCGGTGTACACCGACACCGGGTCGGTAAAGGCGGCAAGCTGTGCCGCCGGGATGATGCCTTCTTCCCGCAGGATGGCGGCGATGCTTGCCGCATCCACCGGGCTTTCGGTGATGCTTTGGGCGGCATTTGCCACCCCGGAAGCGTAGTACACCGTGCCAGCGGCGTCCTTCAGGGTGACAAGGGCATAGTCTGCGCCCTGCTGCTTCAGCTGCCGGGCAGCGGCGCGGATGGCGGCTTCATCGGTCAGGGCTGTCACGTCCAGCTCTGCCCAGCTGCCGCCGGTGATGGCCTTGCCGTCCAGCGGCTTTTCCTTCTCCGGCTCCGGCTCAGACGCTGCCTGCGAAGCGGCGGCGCTGCTTGCCGCCGCAGAGGAAGCGGCTGCTTCGGCGCGGGAAGCGCTTTCGGCTTCCAAGTCCCGATCCTTGACCACGGTATACCATGTGTGGGTGGCCCAATCCAGCACATGGGGTGCGGCAAACCATGCGGCTGCCAGCACTGCCGCCACCAGCACAACAATGCCGATGCCGCGCTTTACGCGCGTTTCCCTGCTGTAAAAGCTGCGGTTATAATGCTTGACCTTCTGACGTTTATTCTTAGCCATGGTATCCTTTCCTCCCTGTCTGCATTACAGGATGACGGAATGTCCGGTAAAGCCATAGATCGCCAGCGCCAGCACGCCGATATACACCAGCGTGATGGGCAGGCCGCGGAATGCCTTGGGGATAGCTTTGCTGCGCAGGCGGTGGCGCGCCTCGGTGACCAGCAGCACCGCCAGCACATAGCCAAGGCCGCTGCCAAGGCCAAAGCCAAGGCTCTGGCCAAGGGTAAAGGACTGGGTGCGCTCCACCAGCACCGTGCCCAGCACGCCGCTGTTCAGCGCGGCCAGCGGCACGATGCGCAGCAGCTGGGCGCGGCGGGGCAGGCTGCGCAGCAGCCACAGCACCAGATGCTCCGCCAGACACACCACGGCAATGCTGGCAATATACACCAGCGGGCGCAGCTGGGCGCGGTTATCCAGCGGGGCAATGAACCGCCCGGCAAGAAAAGCCACCGGCGCCACCAGCACCTGCGTGATGCACAGCATCATGCCGAACAAGGCGCTGCTGGTGCGGTCGTCCCCCACCAGCTGCACCATGCGGGACACGCCCAGTGCACGGGTAAAGACAGCGTTCTGTGCAAAAATGGCCAGCAGTGCATAGCTGAAAAACACTGCCGAGCTGCTTACAACTTCCTTCACGGTTCGCGGTTCCCCTCCTTCTGGTAGTGCACGGTCAGGGTATCCCGTGCTTCCCTTTTCAGATATTCCTTGCGCTTTGCAGCCGCAGCGCGCCAGATGGCGCACAGGATGCCCAGCACGATAAAGCCGCCCGCCGGCATCTTAGCCAGTGGCAGCAGCGCCCAGCGCCCCACCGGGGCACCGAACACGGTGCCAAGGCTGAGCCACTCGCGCACCACGCCCACCACGAGCAGCAGCAGCGCGTAGCCCACGGTGATGCGCACGCCCTTGGAAACGGCCTTGTGCACTGTCTCCTGCACGCGGCCGAAGCGGTAGGTCAGAAGCGGCTCCACCACCAGCATGGGCAGGTAGATGCCAAGATTCAAAAGCCCGGTGCCAAACACGAAGTTCAAAATGGGATATGCCGCCAGGTACACCACAGCGGCGCTGGCTGCGTACAAAAGTGCGCGGGGCAGCAGCTTTTTTTGCAGCTGCTCCGGGGTAGGCTCCTCGTCCCGCAGGGGTACAAGGCGGCTGAGCAGGCAGGCCAGCACGCGGGAGGGCACCAGCAGCAGCGTCACCGCCGCCGCCAGCATCAGGCCGTTCTGGCCGGTGGTAGCCACGACCACCAGCGGTGCCAGACCCATGCCCTGCATGACCACCGGGTTATTCAGGAACACGCGGTCGTGATGGGCAAACTTTTCGGGGTCCTTTAAAATCAGTTCCGCAGTACGCTTTTTCATTCCGCAGCCTCCTTTCGTTCGGACGGCAGACGGTGCAGCAGACGGTACAGCCGCTCCTCGGTGCGGTCAATGAGCGCGGACACGCTGTTGACGGCCAGCAGTGCAAAGCAGACGCCGGTCTCGTACACGCCGAAATAGCGGAAGCCCATGGTGGCAGCACCCACCAGGGCGCCGTACAGGATGCGTCCAAGCCGGTGGTGGGCACAGGTGTAGGGTTCGTTGAGCAGGAACACCGCGCAGAACAGCACCGCACCGGTGTGCAGCTCGTCCCGGATGCCCTGCAGGCGGGGCAGCAGGCTGCTGAAGAGGGTGCTGTCCGCCAGACCCACCTGACGCGGGAAGAAGAAGGCGATGAGCCCGCAGGTGATCAGAAAACTTGCCGATGCACCGATGTGCACGTCCTTCTGGGTCCACAGCACAAGGCCGCAGGCCAGAATGACCAGCGCCGCGCCGGTGCCCATGGGGGCGGCAAACTCGCCCAGCGCAACGGCGAGAGAGTTCAGGTTCAGGATACCGCCGCTGCGCAGGGTATCCTCGATGGTGCTGCTCACTGGCACGGCGGAAGCGTCCCACAGGGGCAGCGGGGTGTAGGGCTGCGGGTAGCGCACCACCTGCTCCGGCCACGATACCGCCGCCACGGCGTAGCCCACGGCAGCGGGGTTGAAGGGATAGCTTCCGTAGCCGCCAAAGACCTCCTTGCCGATAAGCACGCCCGCCAGCACTGCCACCACCAGCACATAGATGTCCACGGTGGCGGGCATGAGCAGGGCGATGATCAGGCTGAAACTCTCGTTGGAGAGATCTTTATTGGTGTACACCCGATGGCGCAGCAGCGCCACCAGACGGTCGCACAGGTTGCCGGTAAGCAGGGCGATGCCGCACAGCAGCAGCGGACGTGCGCCGTAGAAATAGCAGGCCATGCACAGCAGCGGCACGCACAGCCAGAAAACGTGCCTATAGTACCGCCCGGTCTTTTGCAGCTGCCGCTCCTGCTCTTGGATCAAAGCTTCATCCATATACAGCCCTCCTTACAGGCTGGCCAGTGCGCCCACAGCCGCAGCGGGGTCGGCAGCGCCGAACACGGCACTGCCCGCCACCAGCACGTCGGCACCGGCTTCCACGCACAGGGGTGCGGTGGCGGCATCCACGCCGCCGTCCACCTCCAGCAGGTAGGAAAGGCCGCGTGCTTCCCGCTCTGCCTTGAGCCAGCGGAGCTTGTCCAGCGCCGAGGGCATGAACTTCTGCCCGCCGAAGCCGGGCTCCACGCTCATCACCAGCACCAGATCCAGCTGATCCAGCCACGGTGCCAGCGCTTCGGCCGGGGTGCCGGGCTTGATGGTCAGACCCACCTTGCAGCCCAGCGCACGCACTGCATCAATGGTGGCCTGAATATCATCCTCGCACTCCAGATGGAAATTATACAGGGTCGCACCGGCCTTGATGAAAGGCTCGGCGTATTGCAGCGGGTGGCTGATCATCAGATGCACGTCGTAAAAGGCATCCGGCAGCGCCTTGTGCAGGCTTTTGAGCACCGGCACGCCAAAGCTGATGTTGGGCACAAAATGCCCGTCCATCACGTCGTAGTGCAGCATCTGTGCGCCGGCATCCAGCACCATGCGGCAGTCTGCACCCAGCTTGCCAAAATCAGCAGAAAGAATAGAAGGACTTACGATGGCCATAATATTTCATTACGCTCCGTTATTTTTAGCAGTTTTTATCCCACGCGTTGTGCATTTTGCGGGGTTTTCCCGCCCGGAAAACACACGGGCATGGTTACTCTTTAGTTTACATGAAAACGGCCAAAAAATCAAACCCGCAGCCGTTTTTTTCACCGAAAAGTCGTAAATAGCGCAAAAAGTCCATAAGGCGGGCTCGCCCTCTCAGTCACCTTCGGTGACAGCTCTCCCAAAGGGAGAGCCCTTGGCATAGCGGCAAGGTTTTCGGTCAAGCCGTAAAGTTTACCGCACCAGAAGGTTTCAGCATCGCAAGGTTTCCGGTCAGAATATAAAGCTTACGGTTTCGCCAGAGGCTCTCCCTTTGGGAGAGCTGGCAAGCCCGACAGGGCTTGACTGAGAGGGCGAGCCCGCTGACCGGTCACCAGCGCCGCCCCCCAAGCGCCAAAGCAGCCAGACCGCCCGGACGGGGCAGTCTGGCTGCAGGTCTTATTCTACCGGCTTCATGCTGGCGGGGTCTTCCACCGCGCCGGGCTGACCGGCGGCGTCCGGCAGGCGCTTCATGCCGCCGGGGTTGGGGGAACAGGTGGGCAGGGTGAACACAAAGCGGCACCACTCGCCCTGCTGGCTCTCCACGCGGATCTGCCCGCCGGACAGATTGACCAGCACCTTGCAGATATTCAGCCCAAGGCCGGAGCCGCGGGCGTGCAGGCCGCGGGAGCGATCCTCCTTGTAGAACCGCTCAAACACATAGGGCAGCGCCTCCGGGCTGATGCCCTGCCCGGAGTTCCAGATGGAGATCTCGGCTTCGGGGCCAAGCTTTTCTACGCTGAAGCGGATGGTGCCGCCCGCCGGGGTGAACTTGATGGCGTTGTCCAGCAGATTATACGCCACCTGATGGATCAGGTCAGGGTCGGCGTAGACCAGCACCTTTTCGTCCATGGTCAGGCCTTCCAGCTCGATCATGCCGTCATTGATGCGCTGCTCTGCCGCCAGCGCCACGCCGGTCAGGGTCTCCCAGATATTGAACATCCGGGCGTTCACCTGATACTCCCCGCTTTCCAGCTTGGAGAGATCCAGCATATTCTGGATGAGCCGCGCCAGACGCCCGGTCTCCTCGCTGACCAGCTGCAGATAGTGGTTCTGCATCTCGGGCGGGATGGTGCCGTCCAGAATGCCGTCCACAAAGCCCTTGATGGTGGTCATGG
>OOBP01000170.1_pt1 | contig 79050 bp, 91 predicted proteins | sample 1671681 | NCBI WGS metagenome assembly OOBP01 (sample SAMN06348181, study PRJEB24527) | human gut metagenome
GCGCAACCTTGCCAAGGTTGAGGTCGCGAGTTCGAGACTCGTTTCCCGCTCCAAACGCCTGTTCCGAGAGAAGTATGCGGGAATAGCTCAGTTGGTAGAGCGCAACCTTGCCAAGGTTGAGGTCGCGAGTTCGAGACTCGTTTCCCGCTCCAGGATTCAAAGGGAAGGGGAAGCGTTTTGCCTCCCCTTTTTCTTTACCCAATGAGCATGAGGATGAAAAAAGCGCTCCTTTGGGATGATGATCCTCAGTTTTTTTGCTAAAATCTGCGTCTTTCTGTGGGTGGCGATGGTCGGTTTTACTGCCGCCACGGGTGGTGTTCGATCCATCAGAAGCGACTTGTTTCAAAAACGCTCGCTTGACCCAACAGAAGATTTTTTCCGGAATGTCCATAAGTCACGATTGCGGGTGCAGGCTTGTGGACAACAGAAACTGCGCCCGCAGATATCGTGGGGTTTGCCATGGCTGTTCAGCAGAACAAAAAATCCACCAGCAAGCGCGGTAATCACCGTGCTCATGACTTCTTGACCAATCCGCCGACCGCTGTCGAAGCGACGACTGGTGAAGTGCATCGTCGTCACCACATCAGCCCGACAGGTTTCTACCGCGGCAAGAAGGTGATTGCAACGAAGGCTGACGAATAATTGGTCGGTTGTGTTCTCGGCAGAGAGACGAAGAAGCTTCCTTTTGAGCAGCGTAGGCTGTAAAAAAGTTGTCCCGAGCCGAGGAACTTGCCACTGAAAGAGGATTCACTCTCGATGAGAAGGGGTGAATCCTTTTTTTTACACGCCAAGCGAGACTGTTTAGCTTTATTGAACGCGTTGAGCGCTCAGTTTGATTGTTGTTGCTCTCTGAGTATCCTTTAGCTAGTATGGGAATCGACTTCAATCCCAACCCTTTATATAGGAGAAGTAACATGTCTCAGATTAAGACCCTGCTCTTTAGCATCAGCACGGCAGTGCTTGCCTGCTCGGCTTTGGGCTTAGCTACTCCCGCTTTTGCCTCCCCTGAAGAGGCTGCTGCCGCTGCACAAGCATCCTACCAAGTGATTCCTGCTGAGCAAGCCAAGGGGATGATGGGGCAAAAAGGTGTGGTCGTACTTGACGTTCGTACGCCCGAAGAGTATGCAGCTGGCCATATTGCTGGCGCACATAATGTGCCGCTCAATACCCTGAAGGAGGGGCAGAAACTCAGCCAAGTGCCTGATAGCTCGGAGACTATACTTGTGTACTGCAAGTCGGGTAAGCGCGCAGCGGCAGCTTCGGAAATCTTGTTGAAGTCTGGCTACAAAAAGGTTTTCAATTTTGGCGGCGTGCAAAACTGGCCGTATGAACTAGTGAAATAAAAGGGAACGAGATCCCAAGATGAAAATGGGGGTGTCGGCGCCTTAGGTGTGTTCCGACGCCCTTTTTTTGATTTCAGTGAGGAGCAATCAAGATAATGTATTCAAAGGTCGTGGGAACGGGGTCTGCCCTGCCGCAACATCGACTCAGCAATGATGAGCTGGCGGCGCGGCTTGCTCAAGATGGTATTGAGACGAGCGACGAGTGGATTCGTACTCGTACTGGCATTGAGAGCCGCTACTTTGCAGACGCTACGTTGGGTGAGACAACAACCTCGATGGCGATTGCGGCCGCACGTCGCGCGCTTGAGGCAGCAGGCGTTGCTAGTAGCGACGTGGATCTTATTATTGTTGCCACCACGACCCCTGACATGGTCTTCCCATCAGTAGCTTGCCACGTGCAGGCAGCGCTAGGGGCAGCAGGTTGTGCTGCCTTTGATGTGCAAGCTGTTTGCGCGGGGTTTATCTATGCGCTGAATGCCGCCGATGCGATGTTGCGCGCGGGTCCCTATCGCCGCGCGGTCGTGATCGGGGCGGAAACGATGTCCCGTCTGCTTGATATGAAGGATCGGAGCACTTGTGTGCTCTTTGGCGATGGAGCCGGTGCGGTGGTGCTCGAAAGTGCATCGGAGCCTGGTATTCTTGCCGCGCGTATGTATGCGGATGGGCGCTATGACGAGAATGTACTTGGCTTGTCCGCGCATTTCGAATCGGGCGCGGTGTGTGGTGATCCGTTTCTACGAATGGATGGACGTCAGGTGTTTAAGCTTGCAGTCGATGGGCTCACGCAGAGTGCACAGGAAGTGGCAGAACTCGCTTGTGTGCGCACCGAAGATGTGGCGCTTTTTGTACCACACCAAGCAAACCTACGCATCATGACGATGGTAGCCAAGAAGCTCGGCATTGATGAGCGTCGCATGGTCAAAACCGTGGCCGAACACGGCAATACTTCAGCGGCTAGTGTGCCGCTTGCGCTTGACAGTGCTGTGCGCGCGGGCTGTGTCAAACCTGGTGAACTTGTCCTGCTACAAGGCGTCGGTGCAGGGATGGCTTGGGGATCCGCACTGCTACGTTGGACGTACTGAGCACAAGGCGCCTATGCCTAAAAGGCGCGCGCCAAACTCATCTTTTTTGCTGAAGCCCAACCTGCTAGACTCAAGGACAATCCACAACTCGAGAGAGATTTTCATGACAATTGCTTTTGTGTTCCCCGGACAGGGCAGCCAGAGCGTCGGGATGCTCGATGCGTTTCTGGACGTGCCTGGTGTGAGCCGTTTGCTCAAAGAAGCTGAAGACGTGTTAGGGGCAGAGCTCGTGGAGCTCATTGCAAAAGGGCCCGCGGAAACACTTTCGCTCACGACCAATACGCAACCCGCGATGTTACTTGCGTCGAGCGTCTACTTTGAGGCGTGGCGGAGCGCGGGAGCTCCCCTACCTACGGTCTTGGCAGGGCATTCACTCGGTGAATACAGTGCTCATGTCGCAGCGGGAACCATGACGTTGGCTGAAGGGCTGGCGCTCGTGCGCTATCGTGCCGAACAAATGCAAGCCGCGGTGCCCGTGGGGGTGGGGGGAATGGCTGCGCTCCTGGGACTCGAGGAAGAAAAGGTTGAGGAAATTTGCTGCACTGCTTCGAGCGTGGGGCAAGTGGTTCCCGCCAATAAGAACGCCCCTGGGCAGATTGTCATCGCAGGTGAACTCGCTGCGCTTGAAGAGGCTATTCGTCTGGCTAAGGAAGCGGGATGCCGCCGTGCCGTGATGTTGCCAGTTTCGGCGCCCTTCCACAGTCCCTTAATGCGTACGGCCGCAGAGGCGTTGCGTGAGAGACTTTCGGGCATGACGCTCTCGGCGCCTGCATTGCCTGTCTACGCGAACGTGGACGCTGCCGTTCATCCAGTGAGCGAACTCGCTGATGTGCTCGCACGCCAAGCGTATAGCCCAGTGGAGTGGGTGCGTAGTGTCAATGCGATGCTTGCGGCTGGCGTCACCGATATCGTCGAGTGTGGTCCAGGAAAAGTGCTCACTGGGCTCATTAAACGTATTGCCCCGTCGGTGCGGCTCTACAACTTCTCAGATAAGACCACGCTAGAAGCGGCTATCAACGCACTCGTTGATGCGCAACAACCGACTCCCTAGTCAGGGCGTTGCTAGCAAAACAATTCGAAGAGAATTTTGACTATGACAGAATCGAAAACATTCAGCACAACAGCGCTTACGGGTAAAGTGGCGCTCGTTACAGGGGCGAGCCGCGGCATTGGGCACGCTGTGCTTAAAGCCTTTGCGCAGGCTGGCGCGACTGTGATTGGTACGGCAACCACTGAGTCGGGTGCGCAGGGTATTCGTGCCGTGCTCGCAGAGTTGGGAGCCTCAGGTGATGGCGCTGTTCTCAACGTTAACGATGCCGAGGCCTCCGTCGCGCTCGTTGAGTCAACGGTTGAAAAATACGGTGCGATTCACATTTTGGTGAACAACGCAGGCATCACGCGCGATACGCTCGTGATGCGTATGAAAGAAGAACAATGGTCGGAGGTGATTGAGACCGACCTGAGCGCAGCCTTTCGCTTAGCCAAAGCGTGCGTGCGCCCGATGATGCGCCAGCGTGAAGGTCGCATTATTAATCTCAGTTCCGTGGTGGGCGCCATGGGCAACGCGGGGCAGGTCAACTATGCTGCGGCGAAGGCTGGTTTGATTGGGATGAGCATGGCGCTAGCTCGTGAGATCGGCTCTCGTGGTATTACGGTCAACGCGGTGGCCCCTGGCTTTATCGATACGGACATGACTGCGGGGCTTGCTGACGAGCACCGTGCACATCTGCTCTCGCAGATTCCCCTTGGCCGACTCGGTAAGGCGGAGGAAATTGCAGAGGCTTGCTTGTTCTTGGCCTCGCCCGCTGGGGCCTATATCACGGGTGCTACGCTTCATGTGAATGGCGGAATGTATATGGGTTAGTAGCGGCTACACAAATTCCTTTTCAGTTGATACAATAGTAAGCTACTTATTTTTCAGGGAATTTTCCCTCAACTTCTTTTCCCCGCATTCGAGCGGGGGCAACCCCTTTGCGGAGCAAAGAGAAAATGGACGAAATCGAACAGAAAGTTAAGAAGATTGTGGCCCAGCAGTTGGGTATCAAGGAAGAAGACGTTCGCAATGAAGCGAGCTTCATCGACGATCTCGGTGCTGACAGCCTTTCCACGGTTGAACTGTCGCTCGCTCTCGAAGACACCTTCGGTATTGACATCCCCGACACCGACCAGGAAAAGCTCCGTACGGTTCAGCTTGCCATTGACTACGTCAAGGAACACGCTGCCAAGTAAGGCGTTCTGCGTGACAATAGGCTGAGACGACTTCTTCACTTCTTTCCGTGAAAGCGTCTAGAGGTTGGGATCCGTTTACTTAGGCGGGTCCCATCGTCTTTTTTGGTGATCGAAAACAGTCTTTTTCTGCTAATCCCCTCGGATGAAAGTCGTATCCAATTGTTTTTCGTTGGGTACGTTCCCCTTGGGTGTCGCCCTTTGGTGAGAGCCGTTGAAGGAAGTTGCCTGCGCTAGGGCTTTACGGTGCGCACCATTCTAAGCTACTCTCTCCAAAGGTCGAATCCTCGTTCAACTATCGGAATTACAAGTTATGCAACAACGTAGAGTGGTCGTCACTGGCCTAGGCATGGTTTCCCCCATCGGTAACGACGTCGAGAGCAGCTGGAAGGCTGCACTCGCGGGCACAAGTGGTGTTGGCCCGATCACGCATTTCGATGCGTCGGCCTTTGGCTGTCAGATTGCTGCTGAAGTCAAGGATTTTGACGCGGGTAAATATCTTGACGTCAAAGAGGTTCGTCGTTTCGATCGCTTCATCCATTTTGGTGTGGCGGCGGGTCTGATGGCGCTTGAGGATTCGGGACTTGAGATAACCGAAGCGCTCTCCCCTGAGGTTGGCGTTGCCATTGGATCTGGGATTGGTGGTCTGCCGGTGATTTGTACGAATCATTCCGCTTATCTTGAGCGTGGCCCTCGTCGTATTTCCCCTTTTATGATTCCGGGTTGCATTGTGAATATGGCGGGTGGGCAGCTCGCTATCATGAAGAATCTCCGCGGACCGAACATCGCGCACTCCACCGCTTGCTCGACAGGGTTGCACGCCATCGGTGAAGCTATGTACATGATTCAGCGCGGTGACGCTGTGGCCATGGTGGCTGGGGGCGCGGAGGCGACCATTCATCCCTTGGCCATTGGCGCCTTCGATTCGATGCATGCCCTTTCGCGCCGCAATGATGACCCACAGATGGCCTCTCGTCCCTTTGACAAAGACCGTGATGGTTTTGTGATGGGTGAGGGCGCTGGCGTGTTGGTGCTCGAAGAGATGGCACACGCGAAGGCTCGCGGTGCGAAGATTTATGCCGAGATCGTAGGCTATGGTCTCACGGGCGATGCGTTCCACATTACCACGCCGTCGATGGATGGCCCGTTGCGTTGTATGCAGATGGCGCTTCGCCATGCTGGGCTCAAGCCTGAAGATATTGACTACCTCAATGCGCACGGCACGTCAACGCCGCTTGGTGATGCCAATGAAGTCAAGGCAATTCGCGCCCTCTTTGGTGAGCATGTTGCTCACATGGTGGTCAACAGTACCAAGTCCATGACGGGGCATCTGCTCGGTGGTGCTGGCGGCATTGAAAGTGTCTTTACGGTGAAGGCGATTGAAAATCAGATCTCCCCGCCCACGATTAATATCGTCGAGCAAGATCCTGAGTGCGACATTGATTGTTGCGCCAATGAAGCTCGCCCCATGACGATTCGCTACGCCATGAAGAACTCTTTCGGTTTCGGTGGCACGAACTCCACGGTGATTTTCCGAGCAGTGCCCTAAAACGGCATCGTTTACGGCGAGGAAAGGCACAAACTGCAGCGTCGCAGGCGTTTGACGGAAAAAAGTGTATCGAGCGGGTGGGCTACGGCTTTTTCCATGGCGGTACATGGTTCAAGGTAGCACTTGGCTAAAGTGCGTATGAAGTTAACTGTCCGTTGGGCGCTCAGCAGCACGAACTCACCGAAGTGAGCTAACAGGTCGTATCGTTAGTCGCAGCAGGAATCCTCTTGCTTAAGTAGGGGAGGATGTCAAGATTAGCTCCCTGCCTTTTCCTACGGCCATAATGGAGGCGCTCTGTGATGGAGCACACCTCGTTAGGCCGCCTCAGGAGGGTATCGTGCACTCGGCAACGGGTGCACGAAACACTAACCGGTCGATCCTTACTTTGTGTAGCAGGATTGACCGGTTTTTTCGTGTAGACACGATCGCTCACTTTCTTCTGGACCTGTGCTCGGGGCGCATGGGAGCAAGATGATACAATGAGCCATCCATGTACGTGGGGAGCGGCGTCTTTTATGCTAGGCCGCTCAGTTCTTCAGTCACTTTCACCATCCGTCAATGAAAAACATCCGCAATTTTTCGATCATCGCTCACATTGACCACGGCAAGTCCACTTTGGCGGACCGCCTGATCCAGCGCTGCGGCGGTCTTTCCGACCGCGAAATGAGCGAGCAGGTCCTCGATAGCATGGACTTGGAGCGCGAGCGCGGCATCACCATCAAAGCTCAGACGGCTTCTCTGCGATATAAGGCCCGTGACGGTGAGGTCTACAACCTCAACCTTATTGATACGCCGGGGCATGTTGACTTCTCTTATGAAGTGAGCCGTTCTTTGTCTGCTTGCGAGGGAGCTTTGCTGGTGGTTGACGCGACACAGGGCGTCGAAGCCCAGACCGTTGCCAACTGCTACACCGCTATTGATCTTGGTGTTGAGGTCATTCCTGTACTCAACAAAATGGATCTTGGCAGTGCCAATCCGATCGCGGCCGCTGAGGAAATTGAAGACGTCATTGGTATTGATGCGACGGACGCAATTCCTTGTTCGGCAAAAACGGGCATGGGGATCGACGAGATTCTTGAACGAGTGGTGCGCGACGTGCCACCGCCCTCGGGAGATCCTGAGGCGCCGCTACAGGCACTGATCATTGACAGCTGGTTTGACAACTATGTTGGCGTGGTGATGCTTGTGCGCGTTGTGAACGGTACGCTTCGTCAGAAGGACAAAATTCGCTTGATGGCCACGGGCGCGAGTCATTTGGTCGAGCAACTTGGTGTCTTTACGCCTAAGTCTGAAAGCCGTACCGAACTTTCCGCAGGCGAAGTTGGTTTTGTGATTTCTGGCATTAAAGAGCTCAAAGACGCTCGCGTTGGCGATACAGTGACCTTGGCCGCAAAGCCCGCGGATAAACCAGTGCCGGGCTTTAAAGAGGTGAAGCCTCAGGTTTTCGCTGGGCTCTATCCAGTTGAAGCGAACCAGTACGAGGCACTGCGAGATGCGCTCACCAAGCTGCAGCTCAATGACGCGGCGTTGCACTTTGAACCAGAAGTGAGTCAAGCACTTGGATTTGGATTCCGCGCGGGCTTTTTGGGACTTTTGCACATGGATATTGTGCAGGAGCGCCTTGAGCGTGAGTACGACATGGATCTCATCACTACGGCACCCTCGGTGGTCTATGAGGTGCTCATGACCAATGGGGAAGTGGTGCAAGTTGAGAATCCTTCGAAGTTGCCGCCTGTCGACAAGATTGCCGAAATTCGTGAGCCCATTGACACGGTGACAATTTTCGTGCCCGATGAGCACGTTGGCGCGGTGATGAAACTCTGCCAAGAAAAGCGTGGCGTTCAGCTTAATTTGGCTTACCACGGTCGCCAAGTACACCTCACGTACGAATTGCCACTCGCGGAAATTGTGCTCGACTTCTTTGACAGAATGAAGTCGTTGACGCGTGGCTATGCCTCCATGGACTACGAGTTCAAGGAATACCGTGCCAGCGACGTGGTACGCGTGGATATGCTCATCAACGGTGACAAGGTTGACGCACTCTCGACGATTCTTCACCGCAGCAACGCTGTTGCGCGTGGTCGCGAGATTGTCACGCGACTACGTTCGCTTATTCCGCGCCAAATGTACGAAGTGGCCATTCAGGCTGCCATTGGTGCCAATATCATTGCCCGTGAAAACGTCAAAGCGCTTCGTAAGAACGTACTGGCAAAGTGCTACGGGGGCGACATTACGCGTAAGCGCAAGCTCCTAGAAAAGCAGAAAGCGGGTAAGAAGCGTATGAAGCAGGTGGGCTCTGTGGAAATCCCTCAGGAAGCGTTCCTTGCCATTTTGCAGGTTGACGAAAAGTAATTCACTAAAGGACAACTTTTATGAATTTTCCCCTGATTCTGACCGTGGTCACGCTTGTGACGTTCGTGTTTTGGCTCGCTGACAAGAAGGTCTTTGAGAAGGCTCGGAAGGCGCGCGCTCAAGAAGCAACCGAAGCGTTTCGTGCCGCAAATGCTGATGCGCTTTCTCGGCATGAACAAGCCGCGGTCGATGAGCTCGAGCACATTCGTGCCCAAGCATTAAAACAGCCCGTTTGGCTCGAATACACGGCTGGGCTTTTCCCCGTGATCCTCGTCGTGTTCTTGGTGCGCAGTTTTCTCTTTGAGCCTTTCCGTATTCCGTCGGGTTCGATGTTGCCGACGTTGCACATTGGTGACTTTATTCTGGTTAACAAATTTGACTATGGTGTTCGCCTGCCGGTACTCAATACGAAGGTGATTCCTGTTGGAAGTCCTGAGCGCGGTGATGTGGTGGTCTTCAAGTACCCGATGGATACGAGCGTGGACTATATCAAGCGTGTGGTGGGCGTACCTGGCGATACGGTTGAGTATCGCAACAAGATTCTCTATATCAACGGTGAGGAGCAAGCACAAACGGGACGTCGTGACTTTGTTGATGAGCAGAGCATGCGTACGCTCGATGAGCACGATGAAACACTCTCTGGCGTGACACACATGGTGGCGGTGGATCCGACACGCCCGAGTTGGGTTTTCCCGCAGGCGATTCTCAAGCGTGACCCCAACTGTTCCTACAATGAGGCGGGTTTTGTGTGCCGCGTGCCCGAGAAGAGCTACTTTGTGATGGGGGATAACCGTGACAATTCTGAGGACTCCCGTTACTGGGGCTTTGTCCCCGAGGAGAATCTCGTCGGACGTGCCACCTTCATCTGGGCCAACTTTGGCGACATGAGTCGAATCGGATCGTTTAAATAAGGACTAGTGAAGTGCAAGGCCTCAAGGATCTCTCCGAGCTTGAAACAAGCATCGGCTACAAATTTAAGAATCGCAAGCTCCTAGAGCGGGCGATGACGCATCGCTCGTTTTCGATTGAGCACAATGAGCGGCTGGAGTTTCTCGGCGACTCGGTGCTCAACTGTGTGATGGGCTATACGCTCTTTCTGCGTGACCGCCACTTCAACGAGGGTGAACTCTCTCGGGTTCGCGCCAATTTGGTCTGTGAAAAAACGCTGGCCGTGGTTGGACGCGAGCTCGGTATCTCTGACTACCTGCTCATGGGCGATGGGGAGGTGAAAATGGGTGGGCGCACGCGTCCCTCAATCATTGCCGATGCCATGGAGGCGCTTTTTGGTGCTGTATTCTCTGACTCGGGTTTTGAAAGTGCGGCGCAGGTGATTTTGCGACAGTTTGAACCAATCCTCTCGTCGCTGACGCCCGAACAACTCAGCAAGGATGCTAAGACACGTTTGCAAGAGTTCTTACAGGGTCAGAAGTATTCTCTGCCAGAGTATCACGTCGTCAGTGTCACAGGCGCTGCGCACAATCAAGTCTTTGAGTGTGAGTGTCATGTTGTTGAAAAGCAGCTGCGTACGCGTGGTAAAGCACGCAACCGCCGTGGTGCAGAGCAGGCGGCCGCGCAACTCATGCTTTCTCGGTTGGGCGCGCCCGTTGAGCTGATTCAGGAGGATGCACATGACTGAAAAGGAAACGCCTGATCTCGAGGCTATGCTTGCTGCGTTACCGAATCGGGTGAGTGAAGCAGTACCCGAAGGGTTTCGCTGTGGTTATGTGGCAGTGATTGGCCGCCCGAATGTGGGTAAATCCACGCTGATCAATCACTTGATTGGTGAAAAGGTGTCGATCACCTCTAAAAAGCCGCAGACAACGCGCGATCGGGTGCTCGGGGTGGTGACGCGCGAGCGCGCGCAGTTCGTCTTCATGGATACGCCAGGGTTTCAGACCAAGATCGGTAGCCAGCTCATTCGTCGTATGAACCGCACCGTGCGTAGCACGCTCGGAGAGGTTGATGCGGTGATCTTTGTGATCGAAGCCCTTGGCTGGCGTGCGGCAGACTTGGAAGTGCTTAAACTGCTTAACCGTGATGCCAAAAATGTCATTTTGGCGATCAATAAGACGGATCTCAGTAAGAGTCGAGACGCGCTTCTCCCATTGATGGCGGAATCGATGGAGCGCTTTCCGTTTACGGCCATTGTTCCGGTGTCTGCAGAGAAAGGCCGGCAGTTGGGCGATCTGCTCGACGAGGTGGAAAAACTACTCCCCGAGAGCGTTCCGTTCTTTGACCCAGACATGTATACAGATCGCTCGCCCCGTTTTCTTGTGGCAGAAACCATTCGTGAAAAGGCATTCCGCCTTTTGGGAGACGAGTTGCCTTATGGGATTGCTGTCACGATTGACAAGTGGAGCGAAGACGAGACGCATGCCGATATCGTGGCCACGCTCATTGTCGAGCGTGAGAGCCATAAGCCCATTGTCATTGGTGAGGGCGGGGCCAAGCTGCGGGAGATCGGTCGCTTAGCTCGTCTGGACGTCACGGATATGCTGGGTAAGAGCGTGCACCTAGAGGTTTGGGTGCGTGTGCGCCGTGGATGGTCGGATGACGTTAAGGCGCTTAAGACACTCGGTTACGAATAGACAACCCCCAAAAAAAGCGCAGGCCAGAGGCTGAAAGCAGCATGAACGAACTTTCCGAGAAAGAGAGCCCACTTGGCGCTATAGCAAGGCCGCGAGCTCGTGCGCCAAGGATGCACGATGCTGCAGCGGTGACGCCGACCGTGAGTCTCGCGCGCTCAAGCACGCTCCGGGGGGTGCTTGAGCGCCGCAGAAGTGCGCACGAGTTGCTTGACGAGTACCTTCTAGAGGCAGAGGTTCATGGCGCTGCTATGCCGGCTAAGGTTGTTGGCGAGCCTGGCTTTATTCTGCACGCTTGGGAGTGGAGCGAATCGAGTCAACTACTAGACGTGCTAACGCTACACTACGGCCGCGTTTTCATGGTGGCCAAGGGCGCCAAGCGCCCGTCCTCACAGATGCGAGGGCTTTTAACGCAGTTCTGCCCGTTACTCTTTCACTGGAGCGGTCGACGTGAAGCAAAAAGTCTTGTTCGCGTTGATTGGCTCGGGAGTTTGATGCCGCTGACGGGTGAGACGCTAATGTCGGCCTTTTATGTCAATGAGTTGGTGCTGCGGCTCTGTCAGCGTGAGGAGCACCATCCAGGGCTCTTTAGCGCGTACGTAACGGTGCTCGATGCTCTTGCTGCAGGGCGCCGTGATGGGGTTCAGCCTGCGTTACGTGCTTTTGAACGCACGATTCTGACACTTGCGGGTTGGACGCCAAGCACGGAGGGTTTTCCTGAGGCGCAAGCATACGTGTTCCGAGAGGGAGTGCTCTGCGCAGCACAACCCTGCACGAATGGGAATACATCAGCGCCTCGACACTATCGGCGCGAGGAGGTCGAAGCCCTATTGCAGGGGGACTTTACCAAGAAGAGTACACAACGTGCTCTGCGCGATATGCTTAGAGAGATGATTGAGTACCACCTCGAACATCGGGTCCTTAATACGCGGCGTATTCTCGCTGAACTTAAAGAACTCATGCGCTAGAGCGGCACTCTGCACGGCGTCACGCATTCGCGCCGTTGAGCGTCTTCGCCCTTCACACACCTTGATACCGAATGCCGCTCAGCCGATACGGCGCGCCCTCGTATAATGGACATGGCTCATTCTGCGCTCGGGCGCACCGAGCCCCATCAGCCTTCGCTTTGTTGTCATGAGCACAGGCCGATTCTCCCATCAACCAATCTTCACTTACGCATGTCTACTACTGCCGCTGCTGCTGACATTCTTGCGCCGGGTCCTGTTTGTGTCGACATTTCGGGCACCACGCTCACGGATCATGAACGCGATCGTTTGCGTCACCCTCTGACAGGGATGGTGATTCTTTTTACTCGTAACTATGAGAGCCCTGAACAACTGAGCGCGCTCTGTGCGGATATTCATCGCACGCGCCCAGGTATTTTGATTGCCGTCGATCACGAGGGCGGACGGGTTCAGCGCTTCCGCACGGGCTTTACCGAGGTTCCTAGCATGGCGTCATTGGCAGAGCGTGAGGATCGCGCGAGCGCCTTCCGTGCGGCGGGTGCTGTGCTTGCTGCAGAGCTTTTGGCGTGTGGCGTTGATCTGACGTTTGCACCGGTGCTCGATGTGAACTATGGTCGCAGTAGCGTCATTGGTAATCGTAGCTTTGGTAGCACTCCCATGGAGGTGATCGAAAACGCCTCCGCCTTTATCGATGGGTTGATGCAGGCAGGGATGGCGAGCTGTGGCAAACACTTCCCTGGACATGGTTGGGCAGAGGCCGATAGTCACGTGGCACTACCAACAGATGAGCGTGATGTACATGCGCTTAGCCGCGACATGGAGCCCTACCGCGCGATTCGCAACCTCGCCTCGTTGATGACGGCTCATGTGAGCTACGAGGCTTATCACGGTGAGCTCGCGACGTTTTCTGCGACGCTTCTCAAGGAGGTGCTCCGCAGCGAGCTTGGTTTTGATGGGCTGGTTTTCTCCGATGACTTGTCGATGAAGGCTGCGGAGCTTGGCAATATTGTGACGCGTGCTGAAAAAGCGCTGGCTGCAGGCTGCGATATGGTGTTGATCTGCAACCACCCCGAGCAGGCTGACGAACTGCTTGCAGGCTTGCGTTGGCAGCGTACGGCGGACTTTGATCGTCGCTTTGAGCGACTCCGCCCGAAGCTCGAACCGCTTAGCGAAGCAAAGCTTGCGCAGGCACGCGACATTGTGCTTGCTTGATGTGCACGCTGTCCACGGCGCTCAGAGGAGTTTTACATGATCATCGAATCTCTGCTCGATACGGATCTCTATAAATTCACGATGCAACAGTGTGTGTTGCATCAATTTCCAGGAGCCGACGTGCAGTACCGCTTCAAGTGCCGCACGCCAGGTGTGAATCTGCGCCCTTTTCTTGAGGAGCTTAATCGAGAGATTGACGCGCTCTGCACGTTGCACTTCAGCGATGAGGAGCTCGCCTACCTCGCGAGTCTACGCTTCATAAAAGGCGACTTTGTGGACTTCTTGAGTCTGTTCCATCTCAAGCGCAAGTACATTACGGTGAGTGCAAGCGATGACTATCCTTGCGGCATTGATATTTCGATTAAGGGGCCGTGGTTACATACGATTCTCTTTGAGATCCCAGTGCTCGCCATTGTTAATGAGGTGTACTTCCGTAACCACTATCCTGATCTTGATAAGTCGGAGGGGCATCGGCGGCTGGATGAAAAAATTCAAATGCTACTCTCCGAGCCCGATAATGGGGATCTGAGAATTTCCGATTACGGTACCCGCCGTCGATTTTCTCGGCTCTGGCAAGAGGAGGTGCTACTGAAACTCAAGGCGCGCCTTGGGAGCATGCTCTCGGGCACCTCTAACGTCATGCTAGCGAAAAAGCATGCCCTGACCCCGTTAGGCACGATGGCGCATGAATATCTGCAAGCCTGCCAAGCGCTTGGCCCCCGACTACGCGACTCTCAGGTTTATGGCTTTGAGATGTGGGCAAAGGAGTATCGAGGTGACTTGGGAATTGCGCTCTCAGATGTCTACGGCATGGAGCCCTTTCTCAAAGATTTTGACATGTATTTCTGCAAACTCTTTGATGGTGCTCGGCATGATTCTGGGGATCCTTTCGTATGGGGGGAGCGACTCATCGAGCACTGGGCGCGCAACAAATGCGATCCCCGCAGTAAGTCGCTCATTTTCAGTGACGCCTTGACCGTTCCCCGTGTCATTGAACTTTACCGACGCTTCCACGGTCGAGTGGGAATCGGCTTTGGTATTGGCACCAACCTCATGAACGACCTTGGTCCGCAGTCGCTTAATGTGGTGATCAAAATGGTTCAAGCCAATGGACAGCCTGTGGCAAAAATATCCGATGCGCCAGAAAAAGGGATGTGCGAGGATGAGGGTTATCTTCGTTATTTGAGGCAGGTCTTCGGTATTTCGAACTAGCGTTTGATGGAAAACGAATGCGCGTCATGTGCGGGTTAGCCTGCGCTGGCGCGCTTTTTTAGATTAGTATCTAGTTAGAATTACTTAGCAGGACGAAAATTATTCAAATAAAAGGAAAAAAATTAGCAGATTTTGTCAAATCAGTGTATGGTTATTTTTGCCTGCGGTCTCTCTGGCGGCTGCACTATGTGAGGCGCGCATCGGAAAAATCACTTCTCTGCGAAGCGGTTCTTCCAACGCACGTCTTTGATGATTTGTTGCGCTTCTCTCCGCCCCAGCAGAGGTAGGAAGGAGCTTTTGGAGTATTTTCGACATGCTTTCATCACTTATTCGACGAACTGCGGTTGCCTGTGCGGCACTTGTGCCCGCTGCGGCTTTTGCCTCGGGACTTGACGGTTCGTCGCTCGGCCTGCCTTGGGCGTTACCCTTTGCAGGGATTTTGCTCTCCATTGCTCTTTTCCCCCTCCTTGCCCCGCATATTTGGCATCACCATTTTGGCAAGATTGCTGTTTTTTGGGCGCTTTGCTGTGCGGTACCACTTTGGGTCTTCTTTGGCAGTAAAGTGGCCTTTGATTCCATCGCACACATTCTTCTGACAGACTATCTGCCGTTTTTGATTTTCGTTGGCTCGCTTTTCATTGTGGCGGGTGGTATTCACGTGCGGGGGAGTTTCGTTGGACGTCCTGTGGTTAACACGGCGTTTCTCGCGCTCGGGGCGGTGCTTGCAAACTTTATGGGCACAACGGGGGCGGCGATGCTGTTGATTCGTCCGCTCATTGGTGCCAATGAAAATCGCACACGTAAGGTGCATACCTTTATCTTTTTCATCTTTTTGGTAGCCAATGTGGGGGGCGCTTTGACGCCGCTCGGTGATCCACCGCTCTTTCTTGGGTTTTTGAAAGGCGTGAGCTTCTTCTGGACCACGGGACATCTGATGGCTCCCTGGTTGATGACGGTGGGGCTGCTACTGCTCGTGTACTTCCTCATCGACTCGATGATGTTCCGTAAGGATGTGACCGATGGCTTTAAAGCGCCCGCGGAAAAAGCAGCCTTTGGAATTGACGGCGGCATTAATGTGATCTTCCTTGCGCTCATTATTGGAGCCGTGTTGCTCGCTGGTTTCTGGCGCTCGGGGATCGAGTTGCACTTCTTGGGCGTGCATTTCGCGCTCGAGGGGCTGGTGCGTGATGCGCTCTTTATTGTGGCTGCGCTCCTGTCACTCAAACTTACGTCGCGTGCAACGCGTGAAGCCAACCACTTCACGTGGGATCCGATTATGGAGGTGGGCAAGCTCTTCTTTGGCATCTTCATCTGTATCGTTCCCGTGCTCGAGATGTTGCGTGCTGGCCATGTGGGCGCCTTTGCGCCAGTGGTCGCGCTCGTTACCAATGCGGATGGCACCTTCAATAACACCGTGTTCTTCTGGTTGACAGGGGTGCTCTCGGCATTCCTTGACAATGCGCCGACCTATTTGGCGTTCTTTAACCTCGCTGGTGGTGATCCGCTTGTGCTCATGGGTGAGGATGCCCACACCTTGATGGCAATTTCGCTTGGTTCCGTGTTCATGGGGGCGGTGACGTACATTGGTAATGCGCCTAACTTTATGACCGTTGCCATCTGTAATGAGCGTGGCATCAAGATGCCGAGCTTCTTTGGTTACATGCTTTGGTCGGTGACCATCCTCGTGCCTACCTTCCTCATTATGGACTTTGTGTTTGTCGCCTAAAGCGGCCAAACACGTAGAATCGACAACACAGCGCACCCCGGTATTCGGCGTGCGCTGTTTTCAATGTGGCGCCGAGAAAGTAGGTGCGACGCAGAGACGTGGCCTAGTGGGTGTGATGGTGATCATGCCCGTGGTTATGGTGATTGGGCTCATGTGAGTGCTGATGGGCGGTGTGATCACCCTCTTGGGCAGTCACGGGCATGATATTGAAGCTACCATGACGAATCCCAGGCTCTGCAATGAGCAGTTCAGCCAAGGCTTTGACTTCGGTATAGGCGCCACGAATGACGACCGTCTCTGCACATTCATCTGGGGTGACATGCACATGCATCGTGGAGATGACCCCATCATGGTGATGCTGGTGCTCGGTGAGGCGTAGCGCGAGTTGGCGCTCATGGTGGTTGTAGGTGTAGCTCACGACACAGACGCATTCAGCCTGAGGATTTTCCATGAACTCATCGACAGAGAGTTTTTCGAGCAGGAGGTCACGAATTGCCTTAGAGCGGTTGCGGTAGCCCTTGAGTTTGATGAGTTCATCAAATTTGTCAGCAAGACAGTCGTCGAGAGATACGGTAAAACGCTGCATGGCCCTAATTCCTTAGTCGTGAAGATTTTATTTTAGCTAATGGCCGTCCTTAGGGCAAAAGAAAAGGCAGCAGACGATGATTTCATCTGCTGCCCTATGACTTGGCAGGGGTAGTAGGATTCGAACCTACGCATGCTGGATTCAGAATCCAGAGCCTTAACCGGACTTGGCGATACCCCAGTCATCTGGTGCGGTCGATGAGAGTCGAACTCATATGGATTGCTCCGCTACCCCCTCAAGATAGTGCGTCTACCAATTTCGCCACGACCGCGAAAATTTGTTCAAGTTGTCGTTGATGAGCGCACCGTGTCAAGGCTGGCAGGGGTAGTAGGATTCGAACCTACGCATGCTGGATTCAGAATCCAGAGCCTTAACCGGACTTGGCGATACCCCAGTCATCTGGTGCGGTCGATGAGAGTCGAACTCATATGGATTGCTCCGCTACCCCCTCAAGATAGTGCGTCTACCAATTTCGCCACGACCGCAGCGCTCAATCAAATTGTCATTTAGTAAAAAGGTTGGCAGGGGTAGTAGGATTCGAACCTACGCATGCTGGATTCAGAATCCAGAGCCTTAACCGGACTTGGCGATACCCCAGTCATCTGGTGCGGTCGATGAGAGTCGAACTCATATGGATTGCTCCGCTACCCCCTCAAGATAGTGCGTCTACCAATTTCGCCACGACCGCGATTTACTAAATTTTCTCTGAAAGCCTTTCAAGGCTGTGAGAGTCAGCAGCTTTTCAGAGAAGGGCTATTTTAGCGCGGAATTGAGTTTTCGGGGGCGCTCTTTTCACTTTTCGCCGCGCCAGTACCAAGTTCTTGGGATTGCGCAGGCTGTTCAACCGTGGAAAGGACACCGCCAGCAGGCTGACGAGCGCTCTTATTGAATGCGCCAGAGGCGAGCGTCAGAGCGATCGTCGAGCAGAAGAACACCGTTGCGGCAATGGCTGTCGAGCGAGAAAGGAAATTAGCAGAACCTGTTGCGCCAAAGAGCGAGCCAGAGGCACCAGAGCCGAATGCAGCACCCAGATCGGCTCCTTTGCCGTGCTGCATCAGTACCAAGACGATCACGACTACAGCGGAGATGATTTGCAAAACGAGAGCAATGCTGAGCAGAAAATGCATGGTTTGTTAACCTAATAATGGACAAAAAAAGTTAAAGAATCGAGGCACGACAAACGGCCAAATAATCTTGTGCGAGCAGTCCAGCGCCACCCAGCAGTCCCCCGTCGATGTCAGGCTTGGCAAAAATTGCAGCCGCATTCTCAGGTTTGACACTGCCACCGTAGAGCACAGGGATGCGGTGTGCAACGTCGCTGTTGCGTTCGCCGAGCGCGGCACGCACTGCAGCATGCACAGCTTGTGCTTCATCTGGGGTGGCAACCTGCCCCGTGCCAATGGCCCAGACAGGCTCATAAGCGATGGCTCCGAGCGCTTCAGCGCCCACAACGTCCAACACGGCACAGAGTTGACGCAACACCACGTCGAGCGTATGCCCCTCGCGGCGCTCTTGCAACGTTTCGCCAATACAGAGCACGGGCTTAAGCCCAACCTCAGTCAAGCGAAGCGCCTTTTGCGCAACAATCGCATCCGTTTCTCCATAGAGAGAGCGGCGTTCTGAGTGACCGATAATACACCAACGCACGCCAATATCAAAGAGCATGCTGGCAGAAATTTCGCCAGTAAACGCCCCCTTTTTCTCATGGGAGACGTTTTGTGCGCCAAGCATGAGCTTTGTGCCCATGAGTTTGTCGGCGAGCTGCGGCAGATAAACGTAAGGCGCACAAAGTAGCGTATCGGAGTTGATCGCCGAGAGAGCTGGGAGCACTTCGCGCAACCAAGCGTCGGCAGCCTCACGGGAGCCATTCATTTTCCAGTTCGCTGCAACGAGTGGTGTTCGCACGGCATCTCTCCTCGGGTGGGTTGTTGGAAAAGCGGACAAAGTCCAAGTGAATTTTAGCCGTTTTCCTTTGGATAATCAAAAGCACTTAGTCTTTGAGTGAGGCGCTCGCGACCTTTTGGGTGCGCTTTCAAAAGAAGACGCCCGAAACTGCTGAGGCACTTTCGGGCGTCGGATTTCAGAACTTAAGGCGCTGAGAATTAGCCTTCAGGGTTGAGCAACGCCTTCATCGAGAGACGCACACGACCCTTATCATCGCATTCGATGACCTTGACACGAACCTTCTGGCCTTCCTTCAGGTAGTCGGCCACTTGGTTGACGCGTTCGTTGGCGATCTGGCTGATATGCAAGAGCCCGTCCTTGCCTGGCAGCACTTCGACGATGGCACCGAAGTCGAGCAGGCGCGTGACCGTGCCTTCGTAAACCTGACCCGGTTCGACCTTGGCGGTGATGATCTCGATACGACGGCGAGCTTCTTCCACACGAGCCATATCGGGGCTAGCGATGGTCACGGTACCGTCGTCTTCGATATTGATCGAGGTACCGGTTTCTTCCGTGAGCGCACGGATGGTCGCGCCACCCTTACCGATGACTTCGCGGATCTTGTCCTGGTCGATCTTGAAAGAGACCATACGCGGAGCGAGGTTGGAGAGTTCCTTAGCGCCGCCACCAGCCATTTCGTGCATCTTGCCGAGGATGTGCTGACGGCCTTCGTGAGCCTGAGCCAGCGCGGCCTGCATGATTTCAGCCGTGATGCCTTCGATCTTGATGTCCATCTGCAGCGCGGTGACCCCGTTTTCGGTACCCGCCACCTTGAAGTCCATATCACCCAAGTGGTCTTCATCACCGAGGATGTCGGTGAGCACGGCAAACTTGTTGCCTTCCTTGATCAAGCCCATGGCTACACCGGCCACGTAGTCCTTGAGCGGCACACCCGCATCGAGCATCGAGAGGCAGCCGCCACAGACACTCGCCATCGAGGAAGAACCGTTGGATTCCGTGATTTCAGAAACCACACGGATCGTGTACTGGAATTCTTCTTCAGAAGGCAATACAGCTTTCAGGGCACGCTTGGCAAGGCGGCCATGACCGATTTCGCGGCGCTTGGGGCTACCAACGCGACCCGTTTCGCCCGTGGCAAACGGGGGCATGTTGTAGTGCAGCATGAAGCGGTCGTGCGTTTCTTCGCAGAGACCGTCGATAATCTGTTCATCCTGCTTGGTACCGAGCGTCGTGAGCACGAGCGCTTGGGTTTCGCCACGAGTAAAGAGCGCGGAACCATGGGTGCGCGGCAGAACGCCCTGACGAATTTCGATCGGGCGAACCGTGCGGGTATCACGACCGTCGATACGCGGCTCACCGTTGAGGATGTTGGTACGCACGAGTTTGGCTTCAAGCTCAAAGAGAATACCGTTGACTTCGTTAATGTCAGCGGGTTCCGTTCCAGCGGCTTCAGCATCAGCCTTGAGCTGGGCTTCAACGGCAGCATAGACTTCGTGGAGCTTTTCGGTGCGCAGCTGCTTGGAGCGGATGCTGTAGGCTTCTTTGAGACCTGCGTCAGCAAGTTCAACGATACGAGCGATGAGCGCTTCGTTCTTTGGCGCGGGCTGCCAATCCCAAGCGGGCTTACCAGCTTCGGCAACGAGTTCGTTGATGGCCTTGATGGCAACCTGCATTTCGCGGTGGCCAAACATAACCGCATCAAGCATGGTTTTTTCGGGCAAGCAATCGGCTTCGGATTCAACCATCAACACGGCGCGTTCCGTCCCCGCGACTACCAAGTCGAGGCGGGAATCTTTGAGCTGGGAGGTCGTCGGGTTGAGGACGAGTTCACCATTGATATAGCCGACACGGGCAGCGCCGATCGGACCGCGGAACGGGATGCCAGAAATAGCGAGCGCAGCTGAGGCGCCGATCATGGAAGGAATGTCTGGATCGACTTCGGGCTCAGCCGAGATGACGTGAATGATGACCTGAACTTCGTTGAAGAATCCATCCGGGAAGAGCGGACGGATAGGACGGTCGATCAGACGCGAGGTGAGCGTTTCCTTTTCAGAAGGACGGCCTTCGCGCTTGAAGAAGCCCCCCGGGATGCGACCCGCGGCGTAGGTTTTTTCAATGTAGTCAACGGTGAGCGGGAAGAAGTCCTGACCGGGCTTGCTTTCCTTTTTGGCAACCACCGTTGCCAGCACGACCGTGTCACCCATCTGGCAAACGACAGCGCCAGTGGCCTGACGAGCGATTTCACCCGTGGTGATCGTGACGGTGTGCGATCCAAAAGGGAAGGATTTGGAGACTTTGTTGAACATGGACATGGAATAAATTCCTCGTTAGTTCGGACGACGCTCTTACCTCTTGGTCGACATCGCAGCAAGGTAGGCAACTCGAAAGGTTGTCTGGCACGCTGCGGCAGAAGAAAACTTCGCGTAGGAGGAGGATTGCTTCTGTCGCAACGCGCATGCCGGCTGAAGCGTGACGGAAGATGGAGCGGTCCTTAGGTTGTGACAACGGCCTGTCAGAATTGGCAGGCCGTGTCGGGAAATATGTGCCGTCTTACTTACGCAGATTCAGATCGCTGATCAGCTTACGGTAAGCATTGAGATCGGTGCGCTTGAGGTAGTCAAGCAGCTTGCGGCGGCGGGAAACCATGCGCAGAAGGCCACGACGGGAATGGTGATCCTTAGCGTGGAGCTTGAAGTGCTCCGTGAGGTGGTTGATGCGAGCCGTCAGAAGAGCGACCTGCACTTCAGGAGAGCCGGTGTCGCCTTCAGCGCGCTGGAACTTGGCAACAATCTCAGTCTTGTTCATTTCAACGGACATGTGATTTCCTGTAAAAGAAACATTGTTAAAAACTGGCGGACAGGAGCGTTGAAACTCGAGCCGTGAAAGAGCGCATTTTACTCATGCGCAGAAGGTTATGCAAGTGTTAGGCGGCGGAAAATTCACCCAAGTGAAGCCTCTGCGGCCAAAGTGAGCTGGCCCGAGGTAATCGAGCCAGCGAGTGAGGATAAATGAGCTGAGAACACTCTGTGCTCCCTTGGCGTTATCCCCGAGTGCAACGTTAGCGCTCAACCAAACGTAGACGACGTTCGAGCACGCCGACGATCTGAGTAATGGTCAGCGTCATGACCAAATAGAGGATGGCTACACAGGTCCAAATTTCCATCGTGGCATAGGTTTCAGCGATGATGAGCTGACCAGAGCGGGTCAGTTCTTCAAAGCCAATAACCGAGACGAGCGAGGAGTCTTTCAACATGGCAATAAACTCATTGCCAAGCGGCGGAATAATACGCTTGATGGCTTGAGGCAGGATGATGTAGCGCATCGTTTGCGCTCCAGTCATACCAAGCGAAAGCCCAGCACGCATCTGCCCGAGTGAGATGGACTGGATGCCAGCACGAAAGATTTCCGCCACATAGGCACCAGAGTTGATCGAGCAGGCTACAACGGCGGCAACGAACGGGTCGATACGGTGGCCGATGATGTTCGGTAGGGCAAAGTAGATAATGAAAATCTGCACAAGCAGTGGCGTGCCGCGAATCACGTCCACATAGACCTTGCAGGGCCAACGGAAGAAGCTACGCTTAGAAAGTTGTCCGAGCCCAAGGAAAAGCCCCAGAATAAGGCCGAAGCCCACGGCAAGTGCGGTGATTTCCAGCGTGACGCCGGCCCCTTTGAGCAACAGGGGAATGCTGTTGTAGACAAGCGATAAGTCGAATTCCATCTCGTAACCTCTAAGCTCTCTGCAAGTGGTGTTGTCTGAATTTGTGGGTGTCTTGGGCGCCGAGGAGGGGGGGCGCAAAAGACGAGGGTAAAACGCCCACCATTCTACTGACAGGTTTTAGATCTGTCCAATGACAGTTGCGCGTAGCTGTTGTGCTAGGTACAACACTCTAGAAATTCTCGGGGGTTGCGCGCACTAGACTCAGCTGAAAACGCCGTTTGCCTGAGGCAAACGGCGCGATCTGTCGAAACGAGTTTATTCAGCAAACCAGTTGTCGTGGATCTTCTTGAGTTCACCCGAGGCCTTCAGCTCTTCATAGGCTTTGTTGAGGGCTTCGAGCAACTTGGTGTTGCCCTTCTTGACAGCAATACCATAGTTTTCGGCGTCAGCTGTTTCCTTAGAGAGTTGGAAGTTCTTGGCCTGAGCAGGCTTGCTCTTGAGGAAGTATGCAAGCACAGGGCGGTCAAGCACCACAGCTACAGAGGAGTGACCCGAGGAGAGATCCATAAAGGCTTCACTCGTGGTGTTGAAGGTGAGAACCTTCGCACCGAGCGTCTTCTTAGCGTAGTCAGCGCCCGTGTTACCAATCTGAGCAGCGATGGTCTTGCCCTTGAGGGATTCGAAAGTTGGATACTTCTCGGCGTTGCTCTTGAGCGTCAGATACGCAAGGCCAGATTCATAGTAGGGGGTTGTGAAGTCAACCTTTTTCTGGCGTTCTTCGGTAATGGAGATACCAGCGATCGCCGCGTCAATGGTCCCAACCGAGAGGGCAGGGATCAGGGCATCAAAGCCCATGCTCTGAACTTCCACTTCATAGCCCGCTTTTTTGCCGATGGCTTTGATGAGTTCGATGTCATAGCCCGTGACTTTATTGGTCTTGGTGTCGAGGAACTCAAACGGCGCAAAGGTAGGTTCCGTGCCGACGCGAAGTTTTTCAGCGGCAAAAGCAGAACCAACGAGTGTGCTCATCAGAGCGGCGGCGAGGACGATTTTCTTGAACATGGTGTGAACTCCCAAATGGTTGACGTGTGTGTCTTCATGGACTCATCAGAGGGGGATCTGATGTCGTGAGAGTCACTATAGCTAAAGAAAGTCACGCCTGTTTCGGTTTATTACCTAGATTTTTTGACTCTTTTTCGTTTTTTTGCCTCGAACGCGGATCGGTTGGCGATTTGCAAAAATAAAGCCACCAATAGTCGACAAATCAGACTTTTTGTTCGACAAGCTCGATGCGTTTAGTGTTGCGAATTGCGTCCCACTTGACGTTCCCAGCGTTTGATGGCCCAGCCTGCGCGCTGTGCTTCTTTTTCAAGGATTGGGTCAGGGTTAACACAGATGCAGTCTCCTGCTGCATGGGCAAGCGGAAGATCATTGTGGCTGTCGGTGAAGAAGACCACGTCATCTAACGTCTTTCCAAGCGCGGCAACGGCGCGTTTACAGCAGTGAATTTTCCCTGACTGGAAGGGCGCAATGCCGATCACATCTGCCGTGAGATGGTTGTCTCGCACGGCAAGCTCGACACCATAGGCCTCGTCAATACCAAAGAGTTGACTGGCAACGGGCTTTACCAGAAAAGCGTTGGAGGCGGAGATGATCATCACCTCTATGCCGAGCGCGCGTGCTTGGGCGATGGCGTCGATCCCTTCTTGGTAGACGGTATGCGCAATGAACTCATCGATGAAGCGTTGCACATGTTCATTGAGTGCATCCATCGTGAGCCAGCCGAAAAAAGGTACCACTTGCCGGAGGTAGTCGTCGATATCGAGGTTGCCCGCATGGTAGCGACGTTCCATTTCTTCGTCGACTTTGAGAAAGGCGCCGAGATCTCGAATGAGCTCATGTTTGATGAGGTAGGGGGTCCAATCGGCTGTCACATCGCCGCCGATCAGGGTATGGTCAAGATCGAAAACGCAGATGCTTGGCAGTTTTTGCGTAGCGGGAATGGGGCGGAAGAGGGACATGTTGGAAGACTCCTTGAGAAGGGCGGGGCGGAACATAGCCGCCCAAGAGTCTATCCATTATGCCTGAGAGTTGATCCCTGCGCCGCAAGGTTAAGTGCGCGGCGCAGAGCGGGATAGGTACTGAGAGATGCGGGTTCAATCCTCGACAATCAACGTGACTGTTTGGTTGAGTGCGCCACTGAAAGTGGCTTCATAGCGCCCTGCAACGAGTTTGGGCGGCACAAAGAAAGTTCCCGTCGAGACGGTTGTTCCAGCCTTCAACTCGCGGCCGTGACGAGCGAGGGCTTTAAGGAGCCACTGCAAGGCATTGATCGGGTTGCCGAGCACCTCGGTGGCATCGCCCGAGCGCAGCGGGGCGCCGTCAAGCGTGAGTTCAACATGAATGTCAGCGAGGTCAGCCACGCTCAGGTTCGCGCCATCGATAGCTTCCCCCGTGAGGATGTAGCCGCTCACAGCGCAGTCAGCAACAACGAGATATTTGTTGAGTTTCGGAAACCATGCTTTGAAGCGAGCATCGGGAACTTCTATATCACCAGCGATGGTTACGCGGGACAGCAACTCCTCGTCAGAGAGCCCCGTGGTGAGATCTTCTTTCGCCGTCATGGCAAGTTCGACCTCGATCAAGGGCTCGTTCATGTCGGTAAGGCTCAGGGTGCAGGGAGAGGGGAGGACATGCGAGGGGATATTTTCTCCGTAGAGTGGCTCATTGGTGCCGAACATACGCTGAGTTTGTTCACTCGTGAGCGAGATTTTGTAGCCGCCTGTACCCTCGCCTTTGAGCGCGGCCACCCTCTCCTGCACGCGGTAAGCAGCGCCGAAATCATTCAAGATGTCGGCGCACTCGTCCATGTTGAGCGGGGCATTGTTTTTCCAAGCGTCAAAAAGCTTCTGTGCGAGCGAGTTTTCCTGATCTGTCATCTAGTCTTAGCGCGAAAAGCAGTCCATGACGCTCAAGCGCCACCTCCATGGGAAAAGGTTCAATGAGATACTCCCACTACCCAATAGCGGGCACGCATGGGATTTCATCTACTCTACTGGAAAAATTGGTCGCTTCGGGGGGCGCGCACAAGGAAGTTGAGTGCTACGCTGCCCGCATCAAATGCTCTCGGAGAAAGTCTCTACTGAGTTCGTGTAGCACAAGGCTCGCTTGTTAGCTCGATGAGCAAGACAAGGTGATTTCGGCGTACTCAATGTCAATAGGGTGCGCGGTGATGAGAAGTACGTGTATGAAGGAAAAGGTGTCGAGTTTGTCGTTAACCTTATGACAAACCTTATGGCACTTTTTTGAGATCAGCACAAACGCTTGTGCTAAAAGAGGAAATGGCGGAAGGAGAGTCCGCCGATTGGCGTTGATTTTATTGTGTTTTTTCAGATATAAGAAAAGTGCCATAAGGTTTGCCATAAGGTTAAATGGCACTGAAAAAACCGACATTCTCAACTGTCCGCTTACCTTTTGATGTGCGTTGTGCACTGCTTAAGCCGTGCCGCTAGGTTATCAATATCCCGTTGATTGAGCTTCATAGTGGCTAGACTGGCCACTAGGTATTGATGCGCTTTGCTGAGTCCGTCTAACGGTATCTTGCCATTAGAAACATCAGCCGCCACTCGTAGCCCCTCGACTTTGACGCCGCGAGAGTCAAAGAATGCCGATATCTTCTCTAGCATCGAATCGGACATCTTCTTTTCGCCTCTCAACACCATACTCACAAACGAGCATGAGACACCGATGGATTGCGCCAGCTCAGCGGCTGTAGAGTCGCAATCTATGAGCGCTTTTCTCACCAATTTGTTCAATGTCACTGCTTTCATCCTCACTCCCTTGTGTACCGTAAAACGCGTCTCGGTGTACGCAAAAATTCTTGTGTCAATCAAAAGGCGTTGTAGTTGACACAAGCAACTATTTCACCACGTCCACTAGCGCGTCATGCTCTGCTCCATGTCGGAGTAAAAGCCCTTCACCTTCTGTAGCCAATCCTGCACCCTCTGCGAGTAACTCTGAGCATCGGGCAAGTGCTTGACGGTCAGCTGTGGCGGTATCGGCTTTTGCTCGGGACTGTAAACGGGTGTTTGCGTTGCGCACCCGCTCAAGCTCAGCGCCACGATCACGAGCAAGATTATTTGCACGGTTAAGCTGGTCAAGTAAATCACCAGTGGCTTGAGATAGCTTTTCATTATTTTCCCTCCTTGCGTTAGCGAGCGCTTCAAGCGCGGCACGGTCTTTAGCCCTAATCGTTTCTTCGAGCGTGTCGATGTGCCCATTAGCCGCCCACAGGCATGCCGCGAGCACGGCAATAGCGGCGCGTAGTGCCCATAGCCGAATAGTTGAAAAAGATAAATTCAGCATTCTGTACTCCAAAAAAAATAGCCCAATGAAACTTAATTCGTAGGGCTATATATTGACAATTCTAGTTGTATTGTATATAATACAAGTATGTTCAATAACTACAGGAGATCAAGTGAAAACCGCCGAGCTTATCCGAATCCTAAGGAAAAGCGGCGCTACTTTAAAACGTCATGGGAGAAGTCATGATCTGTGGGAAAGAAACGGAATCCAAACCACAGTACCACGACACCCAAAAGTAAAAGACAGCACCGCTAAGTCAATTTTAAAGGATTTAGGTATCCGCTAACTAATCCCCCCTCTTCTGAGGGGGTGCGGTTTATCTCTTGAAACCATTATGAAATTATCTGACTACCTTGCATACCCGCTCACGATAACTAAAGGCAATGACTCAGGGTACACAATTACTATTGATGGCATTCCTGGCGCTATTACTGAGTCGCCTGATGAAAATGGGATAGAGGAATGGGCGTTAGCGTGCTTTTTAGATTTTGCGGATTTTGCCTTCAGTAGGAATAGAAGTATTCCAGTTGCCCAAAAGGCAAAAAATGGGCAAAAAACACTCAATCTACCCGCTATTGTCGCCTTGAAAGTAATGCTCCAAAACGAGATGATCGCACAGGGAGTAACAAAAGCAGAATTGGCACGCCGAATTGGTGCATCTAATTCATCCGTAAGTCAGTCGCTTACGTTATACCGTAGCAATACTAAGTTAGATACGCTTTTTCTAGCCTTTCATGCGCTCGGGTTAACGCCAGATATTGTTATCAGCGCAACCTAGCCTCACACTCCCCGCCTGAGAAATAGGTGGGGATTTTTCTACCGAAAAAGAAATAGTCAACCATTAACTTCTAATGCTTGACCATTTGCGCGTGTAATGGTTGACCATTAGAAGGCGCGAAATCAGGGCGTTTGCGGGCGTAATAGTGAAATATTTGACCATTAACTTCTAATGGTTGAGTATTTGAAGCGTAATGGTTGACCATTTGGTGGCGCATAGTGCTCATAGCTCAATCAAACTTGCTAGGGACAATTTGTCCCTAGGTAGACCACTAATGCCTACCACCACTTGAACACGAAATTCGCAAACAGAATGAGCCCGAGCGCGATTGCTCCCGTCCCTCCTATCATGATTGCCAGTAATGCCCACCATCGAAATATGCGCACTACAAACGGCAGGCTTTTGTCTTCCGTCATAAATATGCCTTTCCACGAGATCGTGGATAAGAAACTGGTTAGAATATCCATAGACCTCCTAACAGACGCCAATAGCGTCTGTACCTCAGTGCTAAGGTCAACAAAAAAGCCAGCCGAGATTGCCCTCTCAGCTGGCTTAACTTATAATTAGCCAATGAACAAATGATTTTGTATAAATCGCTTGAGCCCCATCCGATAAAAGTCGGGTGGGGTTTTTTCTACCTCAGGCATCGCGCTCGCTCTTCCTCACGCCTGTTCGCTAGCCCCGTTAACCGCTTCCCCTTGAAGTACGCCCAGCGCGGCAACTCTTCACACGCCCCTACGTAATCCCCTGCATTCAACTTCTTCACCAACGTTGACGAACAAAACGCCGATCCTCCCACGTTGTACGCAAAGCTCACGTAGCTGTCGTACTCATTCTGCGTTAGCGGCACTCTCACACAACGCTTCACAGCTTCCTCTGCACGCGCAAGATCAGCCGCTAAGTACTCAAGCCCTGTTAGCGGGTTGATCTTCTGCCCAACCCTAAGATCAGCCCCAGTGTGCCCAAAACCAACAGTAGGCACATCGCCCGCCACTGGCACATAGACCGTCTCCGAATAACCCTCAAAGTTGGCAACAGCAAGCATGCCCGCTGCACTCAACGACAAAGCACCAATGGCGAGCCGTACTTTCATTCTTTGTGCTCCTCTTTTCGTGCATCTTCGAGCACTTCCTTTCTCCAAGACCAAAGCTTGTAGGCGATGGACACCACCAAGCTCAAAGCGGTTAGTACATAGACGATGTCAGGAAAGCTATACCCCGCAATTGTCAACACGCTCACTGTTCCTCCTGCTACTGCTGGCGCGGTTTTCGTCATCGTCGCCCCTTCAATTGTTTCTTTTGCAATTTCAACTTTGTTCATCATGCGCCTCCGAAGGACTCTTCACTGTCAATCAAAAACCGCACTATCAAGCAAAAAGCTAACGGTGTACCCATCCACAAACAAATGGTTCGGGACTTTTTCGAACTCAAGCTCAGCTCTGCTACCACTTAAGTTGGCTGGGTTCGTTCTTTTCACCTCAACTCCACGTCCGTCTACCCTTAGGTAAGTAACTAACTGCATATACACCTGACCAAAATGAGGGTATGAAGCGTTGAAGTAAGCGTATGTTTTGCCGCCATGGTCGGGGATTAATATCGCCTCGTCAAAGTTTGTGATATCGCTTTCGAGCATGCGATACATATTCAAATTGCCACTCCCTCTTACATCTATGGCTTTTATTTGGCCATCAACTAGGGTATATGGCCCCTCCTCGGGGTTCTCAGGGTTTTGCTCGAGGGTGAAAGTAACGAGTGCCTTAAATACTTCCCCGCTCGCACCCGTCCGTACTAGCAAAGGTTTGTTAAGCATCTTTCAGTACCTCAGGGATTTCAGGCCAAGTGACTGCCTCAGGAAAACTTTCCTGTTCGGTAATGTCGCGTAGCGCAGTGCGATAGGCTTTCACAGCCTCCAGTCCTTCCGCCGTCGATGGGTAGTCAGACATCATGTAATAGTCCGTCGCTCGCAGAAGCGCATCTCGACGCCGTCGAACAATAGCCGCCAACTCAGTTGTGTCAGGCACAATATCCCGCTCAGACACGGTAACGCCAAGGGCATTGAGTAGTTCGTCAGACACGTTGTCTGAAAAGACCACATACGGCATTGCCGCTCTTAGCGCACTGAGCGCGGGGTATTCTTTTCCTTTAAATGTGTAGATCTTTTCTTTCATAACTTAAAACACGTAGGTGCTATCAAATACACTCAAAATCACGCGCCCGCCGATAAAGTGCGCAACGAGCACAAGGGTGTTACCTTTGTCCCCCCATGAGGGAGCGCTACCGCGATTCGCCCATACCGCGTTCTCAATCTTCAGTATGGTTTTCTCGGTTGCCGTCAAAGCGATCACCTTGACATCAGACTGAGTAACGTCACCAGCCTTAAAGTTCAAATAGACAAACCCTGACGTTTTAATGACCGTTGTGGATTGCGTGGAAATTTGCACGTAGTATCGGTATCGGTATTCGTCAGGATCAGGGGTGTTTATAGGCCGCGGGTCTTCAGGCTCGTCGCCATCACCAAAAGGATCGTTAATCGTAGGAACGGTAGACCCCGTTAGTGTTACTTCAAGTGCTGTCTCATAGCCCGATAGCGTCCCGCGGTTGCTCGCGGCCAATTCCGAGAATGTAGGCTTGGTCGATAGCTCGGAGTACGCAACCGCATCCTTCAAAGCCAGTGCGCCTAATCCCAAGTTCGTACGCGCCGCCGCGGTATCCGTCAAGTCAGAGAGATTCTTCGATGCGTAGAGCACGCCCGTAGGAGTGGCGCTTGCAAGTTCGTCCTTCGTCGCGTACGTGGCTGCAACATCAACACTCTTGGCATACGGATTGAGCGCCGCAGTCAACTCATCATCGTGAACCAAATCATCAGGTAGCGTTACCTTGAGCTGGCTCTTCTGCTCTTCCGTCAAGTCGTCCCAACGGAGCGGATCGCCCTTGTCTCCCTTCTCACCTTTGTCACCCTTCAAGCCTTGCGGACCGCGTAGCGCTTCCAGTTGCTCAGGCGTAAAGTCCGTGTAGACAAAGGGATCTCCCTTGTCGCCTTTTTCGCCACGATCGCCTTTTGCGCCACGATCGCCCTTATCACCTTTTTCGCCCTTGTCGCCCGTCAGTCCACGCGGCAGTTTGAATGCCCACTGCAGACCGTCCCCTAAGCGGTTGAGCGTCACGGTCGGTAGCGAATCAGGCGTCATCATCGTTACGGTTGCAGATGGATTGTTGAGCGTATTAACCGTGCTTTCAATCTCATCAAGCGACGCATCAATAGACTTGCGGGTTTCGGTCACCGTGTTGTCAACTTCTGCCTTAACCGCCTGCGTTGCTGAGAGCGTGTTAGCCGCAGATGCCGCACTGGCACTGGCGCTCTTGGCGCTTTCGCTTGCGTTGGTTTCACTTGCCTTCGCATTGGTCTCACTCGTTTTGGCCGCGGCAGCAGAGTTACTCGCACTGTCTGCAAAGCTGGCCGCATCACGCAAAGAGGCCGCAGCATTGACCTCACTCGTCTTGGCTGCTGTAGCGCTACCTGATGCTGACTGCGCAAAGTTTGCCGAGCTTGCCGCCGACTGCGCCGACTGCGTAGCAGCGCCCGACGCGGCATCTCGCATCTCTTCCATTGACGTGATGAGTGCGCTCGTTTTATTGAAGGAGTCTTGCGCAGAGGTTGCACTTGCTTTGGCTGCATTCTCACTAGCTAACGCAGCAGAGGCAGATGCAGCGGCTGCACTCTGTAAGTCGCTTGCAGAATTTGCTTTAGCCGTGGCCGTATTAGCCGCATTCACTGCCGTGGTCTTTAGCTCATCAATTGCCGCCTTGTAGGCTACGTAGAAATCAGCTAGCTGGTGGTCGTTATCGTCAGACGGCGTGATGTTCATCACGGCTAGCAGATTAGTATTCTCCTGGCAAAACATGTGCACCCACCACGCGCCGAGACGTGTGGCGCCTTTACCCGTTACGGGGTCTCCGTTACTCGGATAGCCGACAGACGGATTTGTAGGGCGCTCTGGTGGCGTCTGAGATGCGTCCGCGTAAAACGAATTAAATTTCATCCTTTACTCCTTACACATGAATGCACACTAGTGTTTTGATGGCAGCAGGCTGCACCGTCGTAACGTCATCTTTGTAAATGGGGCTAGTGCGAGAGGCATCAATGAAAATCTCTATTGCACCGTCCCAACTGCCGCGCCGAGTGCCGTCAAAACCACCGTTTCGAACGACAATCACCGGGCCGTTATTACTCGCTCTTGTGGTGAAGTCGCTGAAGTTACCAATGCGTCCCTTGATGTTTGGCAGTGCTGGCTCGATGAGCTCACCAATGCCCGTCATACTTCCTTCAAAGACGCGACCACGCACGTCGGGCACATTGAATGTGGTTGAACCGTCGCCCGCGCCGTGTTTTGTTCCAATGGTCGCAAAGAGTGCGGCATAGGCCACACGTGATAGCGCACGGCCGTCGCACGGAATCCACTTATCTGAGGGTGGGGCGTCAAGGTCAAAAAAGCCATAAGTGCCCGCGCTAATGCCGTCGCTTGCTACTTCAGTCTTTATTTGCTCAATCGCCTCATCTAATGCCGCTTCTGCCGCACTCACTCGCGCTTCAATACGCGCCGCAATGGCTCGACTGAGTTGGTCATACTCATTGCCTGCGGGGTCAATCCCTGCCGCAACAATTGCATTACGGATTTCTTCCGTGACGGCATGAAACCAATGCGATCCTGGAATAGTGGCCAATTGCCCTGATGTAGCACTGCCGTCTGTTGGATAGCCTTTAGAGGTTTCCGCAGACGGCATGGCTGGCGCCGTCTGCACTGCGTTAGCTAGGTAGATTCTGTCCATTTTTCTTCAACCTATTCCGATAAATAACCAATTCGCAAATCAACGTGTGCTGGTGCGTAACGTCTCAGCAGGCACTCGACAATCTTGTCTCCCCACCATGAGAGCGGATCATTGACGCCGCTTAGCGTGTCAAAGTAGTAGACCTTGCCTGAGTGCCCCGTATAGATGCTCACTAGCATGGTGTGATGGATGTTGTCGTTATCAATAAGCAAGTCCATCAGCGTCGACGTTACGCGCCACGGCCGATACTCTTCAATCCTGATCCTGTAGCCATAGCTCTCTGCTAGCTCAATGAAGAACCTGAAGGTCTGCCCGCCAACCGTCGTGACCTTATGTACAAGCGCTTGACGTAGCATCTGGGCTGTGAGTTTGTTTGCGAGCAACTCGCCCCAAAGCGCAAGACATTCATCAGGCACCCCCCATTGCGTGAGCCATTCTTGAAAAGTCTCAACACAAAAGCGCGGGTCTGCTTCTCGGATGAGTGCATCAATGCGAGCGTCTGCGCGCTGAAACTCCATCGCCCAGCACTCAACCATGATGCCCATCACGCTTGCTACGTCATCACGCGACCACGCTAGCCCATGCGGTAGTAGCGCTCTAATCTGCGCCGAGTATTCGCCTTGCGTGACTACTGCCATGTGATAGCCCCCACAATTGGAAGAATGCCCACATCAGGCTTGATGTCTTCAGCGGGCTCAACAAGCACGTGATTCACTTCCCCTGTTGCCCCCGATATCGCCGCACGGATATGCGAGAGGTAAAGCACTCGCCCAGGCACTGCCTCACGCTGAAATAGCTCTACGAGTGCCTCTTTAATTCGCGCCTTAACTGTTTCATTGTCAGGCTCAAGGTCTTTAATCGTGAAATTGATCGTTTGCGTTTTCGGCGCATACACCGCAACACGCGCCGTCACGGGTCTGACACTATCGATGTAATCCTGAACCGTCTGCCGCATGGTGTCTGTTGGCACAATGTTTTCTAGCCCGTCACAGACAAAGCGAATAACGACACTGCCCGTACCTTCTTCACGCGGGTACACCCAAGCACGCGTTACGCCACTCACTTCCAGTGCCCACGCCTCATAGTCCTGCGCCGTGCCCGCATGCGGCCGCTCGCGCACGCGCGCCAAGAGTCGTGAGCGCAGTGCGTCATCGGTCTCTTCTTCCACGCCGCCGCTAATTTCTCCCGCCGTGGCCGTTGACTTCACGCCAGCAATCGGAGAGATAAGCGTGAGCGTCTCGCCCGCGGCTAGGTTGCCTGCAGAACCTGCAATCAACGCCTCAACTGTGGCTGCGCTCTCTGCGACGGCTGATGTGGTCTTGTACTGCGTACCAAGCTGAGACTGCAAAAGCGTGCCTACTGGCACCTCAACGGCACTGCCCGAGAAGGAAAACGTTACCGTGCCATGAGCCTTAGCAGCCGCCTTGCGCAGTACGCCATAGAGACTGCCCCAGTGGTCAAGGTAATTGCCTTCTGCGGTATCGAAAAAGAGCTGACGCGAGATGTATTCAGCGTAGCCGTGCAGTGAGTGAGACACTGCCGCCATTACCATGGCATAGACCTTGGCATTAGAGCGCCGTAACTGTGGCGTAGAGAGGCGGGATTCAATATCCGCAGTCACTCGTTTGATAATCGTTTCAAGTGTCGGTCGTTCAAATGGCATTTTTTACCCCCATACGCTTTGAAAGCGCAAATTCAGTTGAGACTTATCGGGCTTGGTGATGGTTACCGAAAGATCAAGGCGGTTAAGCGCGCCACGTTCTGCCGTGACGTCGACCGCGCTCGCAATCCTGTCTTTGATCAGCCACTCAAGCGCCTCTTCTGCGTACTCTTTTGCCGTCACGATCGTCTCGTCTGTGAGCTTTGCGCGCATCAATAGCCAAAGCTTTGAGCCAATCACGTCACCGCGCTCTTCAGCAAAGTTGTCTCCCCACCAGCCATACTTCGAGCGGCCGCTGAGCTCATCCGTGTCTGCTGCGCGCTGCCACGTGAAGAGACTGATTTCGACAGCACGTGCCAAGTCCTCATCGAGAAAGTCAGACAGTGTGGCCTCGCGCCCATTAATGAACACTTCCATCTCTAACCTCCTTAGCGCGGGGCGCTTGTTGTGCCGCCCGAGTCGCCCGTGTGCGTGTGGTTGATCAGGCTGATGCCACCCGCAGTAACGTCTCCAGTGGTCGTGAGCGACCCTGTAGCGCTCGAATTGGGCGCATCAAAGCTAATGGCGCCGCCCGATAGCGTGATAGAAGGCGCATTTACCTTGACCGCACTTGTGCCGTTGAGCGTGATCGTGGCACCACTGAGCTTGATATCGCCCGTGGTCTTCACCTCAATCGGGTCTGCCACGCCATCAATCACAATGCCCTCACGCGATAGCAACACCTTGCGCTTTTTGTCGTCGAAAATCGCAACCTCGCCGCCCTTAAGGCCCGTGAGGCGATAGCGCCTATCCGCCACCATCAGCACAATCGTGTGGTTACGGTCTCCTGAGAGACTGCTTGCGAGTACTTCACTGCCCATAAGTGGCTCGCTCGTGAAGCCATAAGGCTCGAAGTGCTCAACGTTGTCGCGCACGTCTCCCGCCAAAAGCTCCGTCTGCACAGTGCGCATAGCCCTGCCGCCATCAGCGCCAGTGAGTCGCCCCCGACAGATCAGCGCCCATACCTTTTCTTGTAAATCGCTTAATGTCATGACTTAGACCAATTAGCCTCTTCCGTTTTGCCCTTAGCGTTGAGCCCAAGTGAGCTATTGCTTGTTGCTTTAGCCTTCTTCGGTAGCTCTTTCTCGTCAGTGTCAAGTAGCGCTTCAGGATGTATGCAGCGCAGTGTGGCCGTGGTGCCGCCATCGCCCTTTGTTAGCGTGACTTGGTCAATGAGTAGCACTTGATCAACGCCAAAGATTGAGTCGACCACGCGTACTAGCGTGTTTGGGCGCCACAGCTCTCCGTTACTCTGCCGCCAGCCTTGCACGGTGTAAGTGAAGGTCTCTGAAGCCCCTAGCGCATGGTTGCGCAGAAGCTGTGCGCGCGCCTGCATGGCACTCTGCCGCGCATCACCGCTTTGCAGGTACACAAACTCACGCGGCCTATAGCCCTCGACAGTGGCCGTGGCCTTTGTTTGGTTTGCCGTGACCGACAAATTGCTATCTGAGTTAGCCGACTGGCCGACCACGGTGTAACACGAGTAGACCTGACTGCCGTTGACCGTCCTTGAGCCCGTGAGCACGTTTTCACCGAGTTTGAGCGCATCAGTCGTGTTGCCGCCTGCGCCCGCCTTCGTGATGACCAGATCACCCTTGGCGTTATCGGTGAGAATCAAGGAGTGCTGCTTAGAGACTTCTTCAAGCGCGCTCTTGATCTTCTTTGTGGGCGTCACGTCTAGCGTGGTCTTTTCTGTCGCACTGACCTCATCCACGACACTGATGCCGTAAGGAGCGGCAAGCGCGGCCACAACGTCCCGTACCGTCACACCCGAGAATCGGTGCGCACTCTCAAGCGGCATCGTGCACTCAACAAGGTCAATCGTTTTGCTCGCGCCCGCAATGGATAGGTTCACCCCTGTGGCCGAATAGCTCGATGAGGAGGTAGTGACATAGCCCGTCGCTACCACGTCATTACCTATCTTGAAGGTCACCGCGTCACCAACACGCGGAAGTCCCTCAAACGGGTTGGCCGTTGTGCCAGAGAGGTCTTGCGTAAACGACACATTGAATTGCCGCGTAATGTTCACAAGCTCGCAAGTAATGCTCGCGCTTGTCCACCACGAAAAGTCAACGCCGTTCACACTCAGTGTTACTTTGTTTTCGTCCATATCATTCACTCAACAGTTTGAGCGGCACCACTGGCACAAAGCCTGGGCGCGCAATACGGTTGCGCTCGATAAGCTCAAGGTCACGATTCGCGTCACCATAGAACTCATACGCAATCACCACGGCAGGCAGCACACTGCTGGGCGTGTAAGTCACTAGCCGCGCCTTAGACTCAGCCTTAGTGGTTAGATTGAGCCAAACGGCCGCGCGAGCGTCCTGAAGCGCCTGATAAAGCTCATCGTCTTCAACCTTGAGCGCCTCACGGTCAATCGTCGCTAGTAGGTCATCGCGAATGGCAATGAGGTCTTCATAAGCCAAGGGCGGCACTGCGTCTGACGTGTTGGGCTTATCAAGCTCCGTGCCGATATTGGCCACTGCGCCAACCGCGTTAGCGATTGACACTTGGCGGATCAATCCGTTAAACGCTTCTGTGACCATAGCAATTTCGTAGGACTGCGTACCTTCTGAGTGCAAAACACTTGTTTCTGTGTTGAGCTTGTCATCGTCACAAATTCGTCCAACATTCTTTGCTACTGCGCGCCATGCGGCCGCGGCAGACGCAAAGCGCGAGAGGCCAAGAGCGCCCGCAAGCTCAACCGCAAAGCCTGAAGCGCCTGAGCCAAGAAGCGAAATAGCCTCATTCATGGTTGAAGCGATATCTTCAGAGATACCGAAAACCTGATTAATCTCTGAGATTGCATCAATGCCAAGCGCCTTATTGATGTTTCCTACAATCTGCTTGGCCACATAGTCCTGCAGAGAGCTCACCTTGATCTTTCGTGCGAGTGCCGCAAGCGATGAGGTTTTGAGCGCTTCTGCCTTTTCCTTTACGACATAAGCGGGATCAGCCTCTTGTGAGGGGTAAGTCTGCTCGCCACTCTCAGAGAAGGTTGCATCAAAGTCCGCACGCAACAATTTGAGTGAGTAGTGAACTGTTAGCCCCTGAGGCGTAACCATCATGCGACCTAGCCACGGATGCACAAGCTCGCCCGCGCCGCGTTGCTCAAACTTCTCCTGAAACGCCTTCATCTGCTCGACGTAATCAGCGCCCACAAAAAAGCCCTTTACCGTAAAAGTTCTTGCCGATCGGCCGAGATCTTCAGTAAAGGGCGTATCGCGCTCTGGATACTCATGCACCACCACACGTCTACCAGTGGTGTGGTCGGTTTCAGTTACGTGGAAAACCGCGCCTCTGAAACTCGCTACCCGCAGCGGTTTACTCGTTTCTGCCATCAAAAGTCTCCAAACGTCGAAACACGGCCAACGGAATCAACTTTCAGCTGTCCGTTCGTCGCTTTCATCTCTTCAATCTGGGCGCTGGTGCCGTCTGCTGCCTTAAGCGAGATGGTGAGTTCGCCATTCATTCCTGCACCCGCCATTACTGGTGCGTAGGAGGGCGGGGCCGCGCTCTTCAGCGTGCTCGCGCCAGTGCTTGGCGTTTTTCCGTCAGAAAACCAATCCTTAAACCAATCAGGTGCCCACGACATGGCCGTGTTAAAGGCATCCGTAATCATCCCCTTAAAGGCGTCTTTGACGCGGCTTGCCGTCTTAACAATGCTGGTGACCACACTGTCGACCATATTGCTAAAGAGATTCTTGATTTCCTGCCAAAGTGTCTTGACGGTACCAAGAACGGCATTCACGACTTCTTTCATCTTGGCCTGAATAACGTCAAGCCACTCGGAGAGCGTCGAAAAGAGTGAGTCACTGAGTGACGCCACTGCCGCCACGATAAAACCGAAGGGGCTTTTGGCGATCGCGGGGAATTTCTCAACAAAAGCCGTGTAACGCGCCTTCACACGATCAAACCACGCGGTAATGTCGTCCCAGAAATACCAAAGTGCGCCAACCGCAGCCACAATTGCCGCGCCAATGGCTACAGGGAGTGCACCAATTGCGACCACAATGCCTGCGATCACCTTCACCACACCAGCAATCGCGAGTGCGAACGTGAGCACGCTATTGACCGCACGGATAGCAAAGAACGCGGCCACAACCTTGAGGATGTTGCCTAAGCCCCCCATTGCATCAATAAAGCGCGAAATCCACTTGAGAGACGTGCTTATTCCGTCACCGATAGCCGCAAAGTCCACACGATCGAGCGCGTTACTCATCGCATTCACGGCCTCTGCTGCTTTGTTCGAAATCAGCTCACGATTTGCTACGACAATGGCTTGAAACTTATCGATGAGCTTCATGAGAATCGGCGCGAGCTTTCCGCCCATTCGCGCAATCAGCGAGTCAATCACAAGTTTGAAAATCCCAAACTTGTCGCCAAGCGCCGCCGCGTTCTGCACGTCTTGCGGGTCAATGATGGTGCCAAGGTCATCAGCCTTTTTGGCCATCTCATCAAGCCCTGCTGCGCCATCCTTGAGCGCGGGCACAAGGAACTTGCCTAGGTCATCACCAAAGATATTGTTCAGGATGATGGCGCGCTTAGTTGGATCCTCATTAGCCTTAACGGCATCAGCGATTTCACGCATAACGCTTGCCGCATCACGCGCCTTGCCGCTTGAATCCTTCCACTGAATATTGAGCTCCTTGAACATCTGCACAAGGTTAGCGTTCTGCCCACTTGCGGCCTTACCTAGCTGCAGAGAGAGCTTTGCTATGGCATTGTCCATCTGCTCTTGTCTCATGCCCGAGAGCATCGCGGCCACACGCAAACGCTGAAGCGCACCAGTGGCAACGCCCGCGCGCAGTGCCGCCTTATCAATCGAGTCACCAAGCGTGACAAACTGACTCACCGCGCCTGAGAGCGAAATAGCACCAACGCCCGACAATGCCGCAAAGGGCTTAGCGAGCGTTGCGCCAATCGTGCCCGCTTGATTGAGAGCGTTAGAAAAAGCACGGTCAAATGAGCGCACGTGCTTGCGCACACTCTTAAGCGCCTTTTCAAACGGTTCTGTGTTCAGGCTAAACCGCGCACTTAGCGAGAATTCCTTTGACATCGTTCAATCTCCTCCTTCTGCTCCTCATTGATGCGTTGTGCCTGCTCGGAATACTCAATCAAATCGGAAAGACAAAGGTCTTCAACCTCGTAAGGTGGAATACTCCAGTACTTAGCGAGATTGAAGACCCAATTTCTTAGCTCTCCTTCACTGAGCTCTCGGATTGGCCGAAAAAATCCATTAACGCCTCAGTGAGACGCAGATAGTCAGCTGCAGAGATCTGATCAATGACGGCATTGGGATATCGGTCTTGAAAGATGAGGCCGTAAATTGCCTCATCGTTGATATTGCCCTTAGCGCCAACGGGATAGCCGTACTTGCGAATGATCCGCGGCGTAGGCTCAATCACCTCCAGCTCAGTGACGTCTTCTTCACCAATCTGAATTGGATCGGAAAGCGTCACCTTAATCGTCTTTGGTTTACGCATGCCGCACCTCTTAGCTCATGATGATCTTATCGCCCACAAACTTGAGCGAGACCGTGCCGCCACTGCCACTGGCCGTGATTTCACCGTCGACAAACGCGCCCGAGAGCGTGACTGTCCAGCCGTTCGAAAGCTCAGCCACGACCGTCATGTTTGTGTTGGACGTGACCGCGTCGATGGGAAAGTCTTCCGTCAGCATGAATTCGCCCGAGATATAGGGCGCTACTGGCGTCTCGGAATAGCCCACCACGCCACTCGTTGCGAGCTCAGCGGTGCGCGTCACTGAGGCCATGGAATACTCAAGACTGCCATCAGCCTTGAGTGCTAGCTGCGTGCCATTGATGTACACATAGCACACACCTGAAAGTCGCTTTGTCATTCTCTTTACTCCTTATTCGTACTGAAGACGGAACTGAACCAACGTAGCAAAAATACGCAGACCATTGACCAGATCAGGCGGCAGAAGCACGTCGACACGGTTCGGATCTGTTGCGCTACGCTCCACAATCAGCGCCTTCTTAAATGCTTCGAAATTCTCGACAATGCCAAGGTTTTCAAGGCGCGAGTAGACCGCCAAAATCTCACCACGGATGATGTTGGGCGTCACAATGGCCTGACCTGCACCAAAGCGCGTGCCGTCGTTGGCAAGCTTGTGGCGCGGGAACTTCGATGTAATCACGCTCTTGAGCTGTCGGATCACATAAGCCAAGGTGTGCAACGTTTCACTGTCGAGGTAAGAGGTGTCGTCAACACCGTAGGCGTTCTTCTGGTAGGTCGTTACCGCACGCTCGATGCGCACAGCACTTGCCGTCACAGAATTGGTGGCCACACCACTCGTAAGTAAGGTTTGCTTCTCAGCGAGCGTGAAGCGCTGCCCTGCACGAGCGGGAGTGATACCCGTGAGCTCAAGACTCTGCGTGGGGCGTGCAGGGTCAATCTGCAGCGCACCATAGCTTTTGCCGACATAGGCGCCAAGAATTTCAGCAGGGTGCTGCGGCATGCCGTCTTCAACGGCCACAACCGTCAAGTGCTGGTCATTGAGACCCGAGACGAACGTAACAAGCTCTTGAGCCGTGCCGCGCTTAGCGCAATAGACGTGGCCGTAGAGCTGACTCATCGCCGACCATCGACCCGTTGCGTCATTCATGAGTACCTTGAATTCGCCTAAGAGGGAGTTATCGGCATAGGGGAAAGCGATAAAGTCGTACTCATCACTACCCATGGCGTTCTTGATAACCGAAAAGTCAATAACGCCTGCGCCGCCCGAGACCTTAGAGACCTCAACGCCCAAGCCGTCAGGTAACACTTCACCAGAGGCCACGCCGTTGTAATTCACGAAAATCTTGATGTCGTTACCATAGGCGCCTGCGTTCTTAGCCTGAACGGTCACCGTGCTCTTGCCTTCACCGTCTGCGGCCTGCGCCGTCATCGGAAGGTCACGATTAGCGTTAATGGCGTTAGCGAGTGCAACAGCCGCCTTAGAGGCCGAATCACCCTGAGCAATAGCGACTGGCAAGCGAGTGGCTCCAATGTAGGCGTAAATCACACCTGCTTCGTTAGCCGTGCCCGAGAGTGTGAACGTGCCAGACGCTTTCGAGCCGCCAGAAGGGTCCGCAAGCGGAATAGCCCACAGCTCACCCACGCTATTGTTATTGCGAAAAGCCGTGTTCATCAGCGCAAGCATCGAGCCTTGCCCGAAATAGTCCTTTCCCTGATTGTCCCCCGAGACCAAAACGGGTTCACCCGCAGTGGCCGTGCCGTCAGTCATCTGACCAATGATGAGCGCCTTGAGGTTATTGGCGCCAGTGTTTGCCATCGAATTGTCGACTTCTGCATAAAACAGCGGAACAGCAATATTCGATGGGATAGAGTTAAATGAAATAGCCACTTTCTAGCCCCCTTTCATGTTGATTGAAAATTTCACACCGTCGACATAGTCAGCAGGTGCAGGATCTATCTGGGCATCAATGCCTTCAAGCTCACCAAGCGCCTCAATTTCGACGCCTTGTGCTGTCTCTCTCCAGTCAATGTCATACGGCACATTGAATTCCCACTGAACCATGAGCCGCGCCTTGCTGACGTCGATCACGGCCTCACCGTCATAGGTAATTGGGTCTGTGTCGGGTAGCGCCGCGCCCAAAATCGCCTTAAACACCTCTTTTTTGATGTCTTGCGAGTAGTCATAGGCACGGCGCGCGGTAACGTCGTTGGCGAGCGTTAGGTAGAGCAAAACGCCAAACTGAGCCACAACACCTTGCCGATACTGATTCTCGTTAAAGGTGTAGTAATCAGCTGTCTCACCAAGCGGTAGCACAAAGGCGTAAGGTGTCTTGACGTTGGTCTTTGCTGCTAGCGCGCCGTACTCTGCTGCGCCACCCACGCGCCCTTCGAGTGTCGGACACTGCTCACGCAGGCGTTCAATGATTGAACCTAGTTTCATCCTGTTATCACCCCTGGCTTGATTGCCTCGTCGATGATGTGAGACATAACCGTGCGGTACTTTGCACGGCCATACTCATCTGCGGCCTCAATAATCCAGTCCTTTCGGCGCACCGCTACCTTCTGGCCACTACGCGTCTTATGTGCCTGCCGTGAATCCTTGCGGCCATCAAGGCTCATGTCCGCTTTCGGTGGTCTATGCCCGTAAAGTACATAGAACGGGATTGGTTCATCTCCTGTCTTTGGGTAGGAGCGCACAGCAACAGACTTACCCGTCCGTGACAGACGGTTTGTGACCGTTTTGCGCAGCGCCCCAGTGTGAAGACCAGGGAACTCACCAGCTTTAGACACTATGTTTCGGCGGCTGATGTTCTTGCGCGCCATTTTGACCACTTCACGACCAATGCCGCGAAAACCCTTCTTGAGCACTTTTGTGTCCAAGTCGGGCAGGCTTATTGGCCACTTAAGATCTACCTCAACCAAACTGCGAGACATGTTGATTACTCCTCAGCGCTAGCTTCACTCATCTGCTCGCACTCAAGAAGCGTGAAGCGGCCTGCGCTATTGACGTCGGTTATTCGCCTTACTTGATAGATAAAGCCATCAAGCTCAACTTCAGTGAGATGCTGAAGGTCAATCGGTGTGGAGACGCCCGCTATCGATCTCACATAAATGCGATGAGTCACGGTCTCTTCGGTATTGATGGACTCTAGATAAGCGCTGCCGCCAATCACTTCGAGCTTTGCCCACAGCACGGCCACAAGCTTGCGCTGATTGAGCATGTCCACCTCATCATCTGGCACCGTCTCTACCTTGTAGAGCTTGGCACGACGGTTTAACTCGCCAATACTAGGTAGTTGCATTAATCCGCCCCCATATCTTGTATGGAATCAAAAGCCCAGCAACATGTGGCTGAATCTTTAATTCCGTGGTGCCCGCGCTCTCTCGGTTTTCGTAGAGCGTGCCAACGTGTAGCAGCACCCAAAACTTGACGCTTGGCGGCACGTCTTCGACGCTATCAGCGAGCCCACCTTCACCGAAGATAGGCCGCTCAAGGTTATGAGCCGCCACGTCGGTATAAGCGACGCAGAGGCTCATGATGTAGTCGTCATCCAAGGAGTGCTCAACCCTGAGATGCTTTTTTGCCTCTTCGAGAGTTACCGCTGACTGTGGCACCTTGTCCGCCATTTTCGTCACCTCCTTCTGCCTTCTTTTCTAGAAGCGCCGCAAAGCCTGCCGTGATTAGGTTCATTGCATAAGCGTCAAACAGCTCATACTCAACGCCTTCTTCTAGCTTGCCGAACGTCGTGATCACGGTCTTTTTCATCACAATTCGCATTGTTTGCCCCTTGTAAAAAAGCCCGCTGGTGAGGCGGGCTTTATGTTTATTCGCTCTTCGGAGCAGCTGGAACAGCCAAATCACCACCAACGGCGGCAAATGGACGCTCAACCGCAAGGCCAAGTCGACGTTCTGCACGGATAGTCACGGTACCGTTCTTCACGTTGTCACCATCCTGCTCGTAGACGCCAATGGAGAGAGTAGAACGGTTATAGATCATGCCGACATTGCGCGGATCAAGCACCAAGAACTTGCCTCGCTGGATAGCCTGCGTGGTCATCACGCTCAAGCCGCGAATAGACGTGAGGCTGGAGCTCAACGCATTGTCAAGGAGATAACGACCAGTGCTGTCCTTCATGCCGCTGAGAGCAAAAGCATCAAACGGGTTCAAGAGCACATGAGTTGGGCGATACCCCTTGTCGCTAACCTTAGTGGCCGCCAAGTTGATCAAGTCGATCAAATTAGGCTGAGCAGGGAGGTCAACAGTCGTGGCGCCATGAGCCGTGAAATTGCCAGTCTTGAACAGACCAGAGATGCCGTTATTAGAGCCATCACCATTGATGAGCGCGTCTTCAACAGCCACATCAACGCCATAGAGCATGCGCGCATTGATAAAGCCCGCGAGAGCGGCCTTGTCTTCAAGCAGAATGCGAGAGATCACGGCAATGTGCGCAATGTTAGCGACAGAGAGCGTGACCTGTTCGAGTTCTACCTTAGAGTACGGGGCGGCCGCGCCTTCAGCGACAAATGCGGCACCGTTAGTGAAGGCCTTTTCACGCGTATACGTAAACGACGGGCTAGTGATAGTAATCTGCGGCAAGATCGACTCAATGGTCAGCGCGCGCAATTCGCCTTCAACGATATTGGGCTGAACATAGGGCTGAATCGTGCCAGCCGCCGTGTTAGACGTGATCATGACGGTCGCATCAGCCTTAGTTTCAATTTCTTCCGAAACAGAACGCGTCTGACGGTTCAAGAAAGTGCCGTAGCTGTTCGACTTAACAAACTGCTCACCGACAGACTTGCGCGGTTCAAAAGCGGACGGCAGGGCGTTGACGCCGCGCTGCTCAACATCAGCCAAGCGCTTGCCAACAGACTTGAGCTCAGCCATGAGGTTGTTCTGCTGTTCCTGGAGAGACTTCAACTCTGCAGCACTGGCCGTGTTCGCCATGGCCTTTTCGACACTCTCAAGAGAGTCGAGGATCTTTTTCATTTCTTCCATTATTTACTCCTTAGATGTAAGGTGTTCGGCCTTCTGCAGGATTGCATCAAGCCGCGTTTTAATAACAGACGCAATTTCCTCTTCAGACTCCCTCTGAGAATTAAAAACGTCCTTAGCCTTAGAGCACATTGCTACGGCTAATTTCTGAGATAGCCCTGAATCCCTCAGCACTTTCTCAAATTCACGTACTGACTTGATTGCCTCAATGTCAGACATCTTGACTTCACTGATGCGCGCGGCACTGTCCGCAGGGAAAGTGACTATAGAGATCTCAAAGAGCTTTTCGACCTCAAGAATCGTGCGCACATCTGTGTTTTTTTCGTACCTGTATCCATCTTTCGCTAGCGAAAAGCCGATAGAGAGACCGTCAATGGTGCCGTGAGCTAGCGCCGCCTTAATTTGCTCTGCCTCAGTGTTACCCTGAGTGAGCTCACCTTCGACGCGCAGCCCCTTGTCATCCTCTTCAATCAGCGTCCACTTGCCGATAGGAATACCCCAAGAGTTGTGATTGAAGAACATCTTTGGCATCTCACCGCTTGCAATGACCTTGGAGAATGCTCCTTTTTCAATCGTGTCGCCATACGCATCAAGGCCACCAAATACGCTCGCATAGCCTGAGAATTTGTACCCGTCCACCGTGACATCATTGAACTTGACAGACTTTGTCTGAACGTCACTGGCGTCGTTATTGTTTGATCGTTGAACCATCTTTTGACCCCTGTCTGTTGATATCAACAACTTTTGCCAAATCATCAATGTTGAGCAGGTTGCTTTGAACCGTGAGCTCATCACCACCCTCGACTGGAGGCATGTTCTCGAGATGTCGCACTTCATTGCGCGTCATGATGCCGTTTTGAACCATGGTGGCCTCATGCGCGGCACGTTCCTGCGGAGAGGCTCGCAGAAGCGCGTCATAGTTGAACTCAATCTCAACATCCTCATCAGCGCCTACAAGGCGTAACTCAAGCGCCTCTTGTAGCTGTGTACACATTGGCGAAAGAGAAAACGTATGAAACCCGTTCTTGATCTGTTCAATTCCGCTGCCCCAAGTGGTTGCGCCAGACGCGCCGATTAGCACGGGCGGAACGCCAAACCAACGGCAAATCTCCTCAACGATGAATTGCCGCGTTTGCAGAAGCTGAGCATCTGCTGGCGTTAGCGACAATGGAGAGTACTTAAGCCCCTGATCAACTACCGCAAGTGAGCCGCCACCCTCAGCCATACTGCGGAATCTATTCATGATCATTTCAACCTGCTCTGGCTTTAACGTCATCTCAGTCGACAAAACGCCTGAAGGTTTACTGCGAGCCCCAAAGAGACGCGCGGCATTCATCTGTGCGTTAATGGACTCTGTCAAAGAGGCCTGCATGTAATTGACCTTAGAGAGCCCAACAACACCCGCACCCAAGCTCTTCCAGTGCACCATGTCATCACTGAGGATGATTTCGTCTCTCCCGTCCTTTTTGTACTTGTAGTAGATCGAGCCATTACTTACCGAAACAATCACTTGTTCAGAAGCTAGCGGCACCAGCGCAATCGGCATGCCTTCAGCGTTGCGGTAGATGCGGATATAGGCGTTACCTGTTAGCAAGTAATTGCAAACTACCGTCTGTTTAAAGTCAGCTGGAGACATATAGTCATTTGGCTTTTTGTGTAATAGCCGCCACAGCTGCGAATCTCGCGCCTCTTGCCGCACCCCGTTCTTTTTCTCGTACACAAAGATAGGCAGGCTAGAGATTGTCTTTGCATAGAGCTCAATGCACGCAAAGACCGTTGGCACCTGCAGCGCTTTGTCGGGCGTGGCAGGGATTAAATGGTCAAAGAGCACATTAGTGGGTCGATTGACCTGCTGCCCAGAGCCATCGCTAAGGCCGCCAGTGCTCCATGACCGAAACCAATTAATCATTGAAGAAAGCATGATTGTCACCACTCGAATTGTTCAAAGGGGTTATCGACAGGCTCATAGTCGACAAAGGCAGGCGTTACGCGCTTAGTGACGCCAAGCGCAAAGATCATTGCCACCACACCGTCAATTTTGTTTTCTCTGAGCATGTCCGCTTTTCTTGGAAAGATGTTGTCTTTGAAGTCAATACGCGCCTCAACATTCCCCATCATCCACGTCAGCACGGGGTCATTCGGATGATTGACCAAGCCACCATGAATAAGCGCCTCAAGCTCTTTCATTGGTTCACTCATGTTTTGAACCGTGTTTCGGTACTCAACCATTGGCGCGCCCATATCGGAGAGCGTCATTGCAAGCTGTTGCGCATTCCATGGGTCATAGGCAATGGCCGACACAGAAAAACGCGTTAGGTCTTGCTCAAGCTCAGCTTGAATTTGAGTGAAGTCAGTGATCACATCACCCGCTACAGTCAAATAGCCCTTCTCTGCCCACGTTCCGTAATTGATGACAGAGGCACCGTTACGCTCAAGCGCCATCCTTGAGAGATAGAACCGCGGGAAAACTGTGATGCTTCCATCCTCTTCACGGAAGAGATACACCTTAGCCGCAATGTCACTCTTGGCCGACAAGTCGAGACCGATAAAGCACTCTCTGCCTTCATAATCTTCAAGCCGTAGATCATCGCGGCCGCACTCATTCCACTTTTCCATGTTCATCCACAGTGAAGACGCCTTACACCACACATTGAGATGCTTGGTCAAAAAGTTTGTCTTGGCTGCAGGCTTCACTTGTGCTTGCTTCTGGAGCGACAGAATGCGGTCAGGGTCTACCGATATCTTCCAGTTAGGATTGGCCTTGATAATCGCCTCTTCTGAAGTCCAATCGTCACCGTCGTCAATCGTGTAGATGATTCCAAACTGAGATTCATCCTCCACAACGCCTTCAAGCACATGCCGCGTCATGGAGCGCACTTCAAAGCAAATGCCATGTACATTACTGCCTGCCGTGGTGATGCACCAAAGTAGCGATGATGGGCGCTTGCCTAATGATGTTTCGACAACGTCATAAAGGTCTCGCGTCTTGTGTGCGTGTAGCTCATCCACGATTGCAAGATGAGTATTCAAGCCGTCAAGGGTTTTCCCGTCCGAGCTTTTTGCACGACACACACTATTCGTCGACGGCACAAGCATTGAATGCGCGGTGATCTTAAGCCCAAATTTCTGAGTCATCGGTTTGCACCAGCGCGCCATCGTGGCAGCAGAGTCGTACACAATCAGCGCTTGATCATGCGTAGTAGCAAACGCGTAAACTTCGGCGCCAAGCTCACGGTCCGCGAGTAGGCAATAGAGCATCACGCCGCTACTGATTGCACTTTTCCCATTGCCGCGTGCCACCTCAATGTAGGCACTGCGATAACGCCGCGCGCCATTCTCGGACTTCTTCCACCCAAACACAGTGGTGAGAATGAATACCTGCCAGGGTTCAAGGTGAATCTTTTTACCTGCGAGCACGCCTTTTGTGTGCGGTAACAGTTCGATGAATGAGCAAACTCGATTAGCCTCTGCCTCATCGAAGTAATAAGGCGAGTTTTGCCGAGAAAAGCGCTCAAGATCACGTTGCTGGCGTTTACAAGCTAGCTTCACAAGTCGACCAGTAATGATCTGCCCATTCAGCACACCATCTATGTAGCTGTTCGCCACGTTCACGTAATCCTTAGAACTCATCGAATTCGTTGCTCTCCTTTTCTTCAGGAATTGCCGCCGCCACGCGCGCGCGCGAGGCAGGGGTAAATCCAAGCTGTTTTTCGCAATCCGCTATTTGCCGTTCAAGCTCCATCACGACATGAAAGAGCGGGTTTTTTACGGTCTTTGGATTGCCATTTGAGTCAAGAATCTCAACCAAAAGCCCCTCTGTATCGAGCTTCTTTGAGGCTTGCCTATACAGTGCGTAATTTCTGCAATAACGCTCAAGCACTGTGGCGTCAGTGATCTGCAGCAGACCCTTCGGACTGGCCGTCAACACTAGAGCCCACAGCTTTTTCGCCTCTTTCTTCAGACCAATTGGCGGCGTGTTCGGATCAAGCGCCATCTCCGACGAAAATTGCGGCTTTTGCGCATTACTCAACGCTCTACATGGCTGCAGAGTGCCGCGCCGCGCCTTCTCTGAATCAGGTAGCCGCGGTCTTCCCATGAAACACCTCCTCACAACCAAATTTCAGCTTTTTGCGCCTGCGGAAAAAATCGTTTGGAATTTTGCACGCACGTGTAACGACCTCGGATGCGCGGTCTCCGTCACCCAAATTGGACTTTTGACCCGCCCCTCCCCCTATGGCGAAACTTGCTGAGTTATCCACAGGATTTTGATATTTATCCACAAGAAGCTGTGGATAACTACCGAAACGGCCACTGCGCCAGCAACACCCAATAAAAAAGCGCCACCAATCTCGCGGATTGATGGCGCAATGCCCAAGGTAATTTGAGAGAGTCGCCAGGTAAATGAAACAAGTTCAAAAATTACCAAGGTTGATGGATGACCTAGCAACTCTCGCAAGTTATCTTGGCGCCCATGATGCGCTACCACCATGGGCGCCAAGCGGGGAATAATCATCTAGTGAAAGATGATGTCGAAACGCAACATAGCAACAATTATTCTCGTTGTAAAGTTAAGTGGTGCGGAACAGCAACCCTACTGGAGAGCGCGCCCCGCATTGTTTTCTTTAGCCCTTGTCCTTTTCTTGCTTCTGTTCCAGTCCAAAGCCGCCATCTTCACTAGCGGTCTTTCGACTGTGGCACGAATGACATAAGGCTTGCCAATTGCTTTGATCCCAGAATAGGGAGCGATCACCCTTGTGCGGAATGATGTGATCAACGTCCGTGGCCTGCGTGATGATTCCCTTCTTAAGGCACTCAACACATAACGGGTTGGCCATCAGGAACACGCGCCGCGCAGCCTGCCACCGTGACCCATATCCACGCGCCGAGCTATTGCCACTACGCTTTACGCGCCGCGCTTCACGCTCCTTGCGTAATTTCTCTTCGATGCGCTCGCGCCGAACATCCATCACTTTCTTATGTTCAGCACAATAGCTCACACCATAAGGCACGCACGCTTTGCATCCAGGGAAGCTACAAACTTTCAAAATAGGCATATGAGCACCTAATCGTTAGGCTCCAAAAAGTAAAGGCACCATGTCAAAGACACAGTGCCTTACCTTGAAGCTTTTCAGACTGAGTTGAAGAGATGTTTGCCTCACACGGTCAACAAACATCGCCAGTCTGAGTAGAACAAAAAAAGCCAGTATTTCTACCAGCCTCATCTTCTACTCTTGAAAACCCGAGCCTCTCAACGCCTTAAGGACGTCGATTTGGACGCAAGTTCCCCTACCCCAAATCGACCGACGCTGATCACACAGCTTCAAATTTTCATGAGTTCATTCTATGGCACGGTAACTTTTATGTCAAGCGATTAACGCTAGCTTTTTCCGCTTCTTTCTCCTATCTGCCGCACTATGTTCATCATCATTCGTCTGCCGTACACCATCATCTGCTCTACCTCTCGCTCTCTGATGGCTATCCTATGGCGCCGCCTTATAAGCCTCACAGGATCGACTTGGCGATAAGCGTAGCTGTAGCCAATTAGAAGTTTGATGGCCTTGTACCGCAGTGGTGCCATTGGCATTCTTTGCCAAGCTGCTTGAATTAGAAGCGCGTCTTCTACATCGACGGGATCTACTGGCGGCACTCTCTGCTCTTCTTCCTCTTCAGGTAGCTGAAGCTTTGCGAGTGGGCTCATGTTTCGTTTCGGGCGCCCACGCGCCCACCGCCCCCAATTTATTAGCCGCTCTTCGAAATCATCCTCTTCACTCATGTGCCGCCCCAAAGCAATGTGACATGCCCAATCCTAGCAACTAGGCGCGTGACGCGCTCATTGGCTCGCGCCTTCATCCACTCGCTATTGCAAGGCCACAACGACAGCAATGATGGTCGTTACAATCACCCAAATTGCATTGAACACAATCAGGTAGTGGTAAAAGTTTGACCTGTACCACTCATCCATTGTTCTACAGTACTTCTTTCTCTTTTCACTTAAGCGGTCAGCTAGGTCACTACCCCAATAGCCCTCCCAAATTACGTATGAGAGCGCATAAGCGGCCACAGCGGCTACAGAAAACCGCCAACCATTAGGAGCCATAAGTGACGAAATGACTGCCGCAATCGCAATAAAATAGACCAATGGGTTTAAGCACAGGCATGTAGCGAATACAAACCAAAATGAATCTTTGTTGATTTTCATTTTTCCTTCCTCGTAATTCGATTTAATGGCGCCACCTAAACGCGCGCCTCACTCACGCATATCGTTACGCTGTCCGCGTCAGCAAAGCTCTTTGTGGCACTAAGCTCAACTATTTGGCAATCGTCGTGGTACACGGTACCGTTCATGCCGTCCAGTACGGCCTTAATGAGGTTGTCAATGTCGGGCTTTTGTGTGTGCGGGTAATCGACTCCCTTGTGTGACTTTGGTCGCTTGAAGTGAAACGACAAAAACACTCGCGCCGCTCCAGTAATTTGTTTGTAGCGTCTACGCTTCATGTAACTGCGGCACTCAATCCTTATCGCCGATTCATAGGCTCTGGTGGAGTAGGGCGTGTAGACATTGCCACGGGCGCCAACGCGTGGCCGCCCCTTTGCCTTTGGCTCAATGTCAATCTCAAGCCACATCATGTTTTCCTTTTTATCCATCACAATCTCACTTCTTCTTTCGATTGAAAAACAGATAGTCAAACACCTCACCGAGAAAGAGGATTGATGTCAGCAAGCCGCCAAAGATGAAAAGTTGTACCCAGAACATAGACATATTTGCCGCATGACCTTTGTAAGTCAGGTACGCAAACTCAACGATAGGGCACAGAAGCGAGAGCTTAGCGACCGCATATACGGCGGGTCTAAATTCATCCAGTGTTGCCAATAGCGCGAGGTAGAACGTCATCAACAGGGCTAAGTTACTCATTCAAGCCCCCTAGCTGTGGGTATTTAACGCGCTCAAGCAATGTGAAATACCCATCTTGCTCTCTGCGGGCCTTTCTTGACTCAATGGCGCTTTTGACCGCCATCGCCGCACGAAACACTTGATTTCGGATTGAGCGGCTGTCTTCCAGGCGTGAAGTACCATGACGGTTGGTAATACGCTCCCACATGGGTCTATGCGCAATGACCGTAATGGCGTTCAAGATGCACACGTGCCCGTAACTATCCTTGTAGCCCAGAGGAACGAAAAAGCGCCCCTGGCAGATAAAGCAGCCAACCACAATGAAACCGTCCATTACTCGGCGCCCATTAAGCTCTACGCCGCCGCGTAGTGCCGCTTCACTAATCACCCAATCGTCACTGTCTTCTGCAGCCTTCCACCCCAAGGCCTCATCAAACCTATCGGCGTTCTTGAGCGCCTTAGCGCACTCCTCTCTAGCCTTTGCAAGGACGCTGTCCTTTAAGGGAGTGGCGTGTTTCTTCTTCATTCGATTCCACGGCCTATCAGCCATTGGTCTGCACTTTTGGTTTACTGAAGGTCTCAATTCCATGTCTTCACCCGAATACATCAATCCGCAACGTTGACATCAAAACATTCGTCAATGGTCATTCCCCTAAGGCTTTTCTTTTTGCGGTAATCACCCCAAGCGCACACGACAGGGCAAAACAGCATAGGCACGCGGCTAGCGATAGCGGCACCAACAAAGTCCATTAGCCCCTCCATGTTCAAGTTTGAAATCAGGACGGTCGGGAATCCTCGCTGAGAGCGCGCATCAAGCACCTCTTGTAGCTGTGTGCGTTCAAACTCACTACCCGTTGTGCGTCCAAGCTCATCGACGATCAATAGCGGCACAGAGCCAAGCGCTTTGGTGGCCGCGTTAGCGGAAACAGAAGAGCCAGGGCGGAAAAAGTTGAAGAATGTAGGCGCGGTCAAGAACACTGGCGCCAAGCCGCTCTTTCTCACCTCATTGACGATGGCGTTAGCTAAGTGGGTCTTTCCCGTGCCGAATGAGCCGATAAGCAGCAGACCGTTCTTGCTTTTTTCCTTATTGCCACTCATGAGACGCGCCATCAAGCCTTCAGCAAATTTGCGCGCCGCCATTACTGCAACCTTTTGATTCCTATTGCTATCGTCGACACTGAACGTCTCGAATGTCTGCTTTGCGTCATAGGGCGTTGAGTAGCTACCGAGGATTGCATCAGCCTCACGCTCCAGTCGTTGCATGCGGCTCAAGAATGCGGCACGCGCACGCAATTTCTCTTCGGCCTCAGCAGCGCACTTTGGGCACCCAGGATTGCTTGTGTTTTTGAGCCTGCTCCACGTGTAGCAGCCATGCACAGGGCAGTACTCGTGAACACGCGCCGCCGCCATTCTTTCGAGCTGTGCATTCAACAAGTCAGAGGCCTGCATAGGTTTGTTCTGCTTAAAAGTTTCTGTTGCCATCATCATGTTTTCCCCTAGTGACTTTCCCCGTGATAGCCGTTAATCGGCACGCGCCGTGTCGCCGTAGAGCGGCGATAAGTCGTAATAGTCGACGTCACCCTGCAGCGCTTGGCTGATCTTTGCGCGCCGTTCCGTCTCTTGCTGTCGTGGTGATTTCTGATGCCGTTTTCCGTACCATTCGGCGTTAAAGCCCTGCCATCCTTGTTCGAGCTGGAAGGTCATGGCTTCTTGCAACGTTAAGCCCGCCTTTTCAGACTCTCGGATCATGGCATTGAGCATGTACGGCGTGACGCGCACGCGCTTGGAGCGATTGCCATTGGCGCCACGGCTCTTGAGCTCACACCAATTCGCCCAAACCTCGTCGCTAACGCCTTCAGGCTTTTGGACAGACTCAGGCTTTTGGCCTTCAGGGTCTTGGGCTTGGCTAGCCTTCTTGCGGCCGCGCTTCTTCGGAGCGGCCACTGGCGCCGCCGCTTGCGCCTGATCGTTCATTGGCGGCAAAGGCGCTTCTGCGGTCGCTACCGACTGAGCGACCTCAGTGCCCGACAAAACGCCATCGGTTTCGTAAAACGAGTTGAGCATCTCGTCGACGTTTTGCGGAATTTCGGTTTTTGTTTCCCCCACACCCCCTTCTATCTCTTTATTACTTATAGATATATCTTTATATATAAGGGGGGTATGGGGGGAAATTGAATTTTCTTCAGTGTTGTTAGCGACTGGCTTGCGAGTCGCTAGCGAGTCGCTAGCGAGTGGCTTTTCTGTCGCTTGCGAGTCGCTAGCCACTTGCTTGCGAGTTGCTGACTTCTTGGAAACCCTTGTCTTTTGGGCGTTTGCGCGATTGCGTTCACTGCGCTTCTGAGATTCTGCAAGCAGTGCGTCACACTTTTCGTTGTGATATTTGCCGTCACGCAATTCAAAAAACTGCTCCAAAACAAACTCAACTGCATTTTCGCTAGCGAGTCGCTTGATGTTCGCTACCCAGTCGCTAGCGAGTGGCTTGCCAGTCGCTAAATACTGGTCAACCATGTCAACGAAAATCCCTTTCTGCTCGAAAGTGAGAAATTTCGTTTCCATGGCGTAGTCGCCGATATTGTGTGTGTACGCGTTCATAGTTCACCTAATTGAGTTCACACGCCTTAGTCACTTAACCCGTCGACGTCAGCGGCGCCGCGCGTTCCGTTCAGACTCCGTTGATTCCGCATTCCTCGCGCCAGTACTCTAGAGACATGAACTTGCTCATCAACGTACTGGCTCAACGCAATGACAATCACGTCCTGCCGAGATACGCCAATCGCGACGGCAATCAAGTCAAGCGCCTCAACAAGCTCTTTTGGAGCCTTCAGGCGCAGGTCAAAATCACCTTTGCGTAGTTCTGGACGGATGAACATTTATTAGTTACCAAAAGGGGGAAAACGCTTCCAGGTCTTGAGTTTGGGGAATCTGAACCGCAGGTCATTCTCTCTGGTCTTACTCATCCCAACTTTTACCCACTCGCTAATTGATGGCTGCGCTACTCCAAATAGCTTTGCCGCGGCTGTCTGCGACCCAAGTTCTTCGACCAATGCACGGGCGATCTGCGCCGACCGTTCATTTGTTGTCATGGTTATGGCTCCTGTTGTTTTATATAGGCACTACTATATCATGACATAGCCATAGCTTGGATGAGTTGCTATAGGATTTTTTATATATGAACACTCTCTCAGAACGCATCCAGTGGCTCCTTGAGACATTCGATATTTCTCAAACTGAGCTTGCTAAATTGGCAAATGTGAAACAGCCTTCTGTTGCCAATTGGCTCAATGGCCGCACAAAAACACTCACATCAGCAGTGGCGTTGAATATCTGCTCTAAGTTGCCAGTGCTGATGCCTTGGCTTGTCTATGGGCAAGGCGATGCGCTTGCCGCTGGCGCCAGTGTTTCCGCCGTCGACACGACAGAGAATTACGACTCAGCCGATGAAGATGACCCACTCGTTTACATTCAAGTTTCAGGAATAAGCTGTAGCGCCGGCCCCGGATTTATCCCTGATTTCTACGAGGATGAAACAAGAGAATCTCGCGCTTATAGACTCAGCTGGCTACAGAAGCACCATTACAACCCAGAGAAATTGAAGGTGTTCACAGTAACGGGCGAGTCCATGGAGCCGCTACTGTGGGACGGTGATTCCATTACCGTCGACACAACACAGCGAGAGATTAGAAACGATCGAGTATTTGCATTCACGTATGAAGGGGAATTCAGAGTGAAGCGATTGCGCAAGCAGTTGGACGGCGGGGTTTTGGTAATCTCAGAAAATCCAAGTTGGCAGCCTGAAAAGATTGCCGCCCAAGACACAGAACGTCTATTCATCATCGGAAGAGTGATAGACAAATCAGGCTCTGGTGGACTCTAACCCTATCGCGTAAAAGATTGCGCCCTGGCACTCACAGTGTCGGGGCTTTTTGTTGCTCGCAAAAACTGCACAAGTTAGCTAGTACTATAAAAAATAGCCGCTCCTATTGAAACATTCGTGCGCACCTGATATAGTTATGCCTATAGCTAATTTAGCAGGAGAGCACAATGCTTGAGACATTCTTTGCCACCTTCTTCACGGTCTTCACGGGCGAGCGCTATCGCCCAGGAGAGCACCGTCAGCTTGCGCGGCAGTTCGCTGCGCTTCTCATTGGGCTGTCTCTGGTCATCATCGCGCTGTGCTACCTGAAGGCTAATTACGGAGTCGAGGCCGCCGCATGGTTGGCTGCGCACTTTGAACACTAATCGGTTAACGGAACAAAGGGGAATATCACCATGACGACTCGAGAAGAACGCCGCCGCGAGTACAAAAGGTACATCGAGGACATGAGCGAATTGATGAGTATGCAACACGGCTACAAGTGCTCTGCGGGAGTATTGCACGTCGACAAAGTCTATAGCGACGAATCGAGTGACTTGGCATTAGATGTTCATTTCGTGCCCTCAGCCATCCTTACCGCAGAACCGAGCGCATGCGTGCGCATCAGTCCAGATGAAATTAGAACCTATGTGTCATTGCGCCTGACTGATGAAGAGCTTGAGCAATACGAGTCACTCCTGCCGCTTGCTGGCAAGGACTTGCACCGTGCTGAACAAGAGTTTGTGCTACAGCGATACATGTTGAATGTCTACCGATTATTAGTAGATCCAATGTGTAGTTCTTTGCTTGGTAACGTCAATGAGTGGCGAAAGGGGCAATTCGACTTTCTTGGGAACAGCCTTGAATTTTTTGGCCTCACCGTTGAAAACGGCTGCTTAAAGGCGTGCGCGCAAATTGGCGCTATTTATTTGTTCGATCCAGTCAGGATTGACAAATTTGTTCACTGCATTTTTGCATTTTTGTTAGGGCTATGCGTTTGCGTGCCGAAAGCTTTTGAAATGTACAAGGAAGAGGGCGCCGATCTTTTCTGCGGCTTCAAAAAACTAACGCGCCCGAATATCAACATCATCAGAGTCTAACACCTAAGGAGACAAACATGCTCGTTACTTACTCAGCACTAGAACCGTTTCTTCCAACTCTGCGACGTGTCGAAGAAAATGGCAGTGGCTTCAACGGAACTTACGAAGTTTGCAAAGAGCTTGAAGATAAGGCTATTAACAACACCCTCACGTCAGAAGACTTGCGTAATCACATCATGGCGGGGATGAGTATCGCTGTAAGCCGCAACAAATTTGATCTTTTTCAAGCGCTTTGTGGCGCGTCCAGAGCGTTAGGCGAGCTTGAAAAGACAGCAACCGCCTAAGCGACATCCTCGCTGTGACAGTGTGGCCGCTGTAGCAGCGAGGACGCCAAATACCACGATGGGAAGCCACAAATGAAAAAACTAACTCTCGATGACATTGAGCGATTGAATCGCGTTCTCAACTCACTGCAACTAAAAATCAATGAATGCAAGGAAATATTGAGGGCACTTAATGAAGTCGCTTTAGCTAACGAGCGCGGAGCGGATTGCCACGGGGTCGTAATCCAGTACAGCGATCACAGAGCTCTCTTCAGCTATGAAAAGGCTCTTGGAAAGCTGACGGTTTGCGTTTTTGGAATTCTTCTATTTGCGCGTTGTCTCAAAAAGAACCTTCGAGCTTAATAAAGTGAGCTTGAAAAGAAAGCAAATGCCTAAGTAGGCACACAAGTGGCAGACATGAAAAGCCTAACTCTTGATGACATTAAGCAATTGAATAGCACTCTCGACTTACAGTACCGCATCATGTGTGAATGCAAGGAAATATTGAAGACACTCAATGAGTTCGCCTTGGATAAAGAGCGCGGCTTTAGTTTGAGGTATGGCACGCGCGCTCTCAACCTTAATGGTCACATCCAGTTCGTCGACTATGAAACTGCTCTTAGGAGTCTGATGGTTCGAGTTGCTGGGATTTGTATATATGCGAGCAGTCTCGAGCAGATCATTGACGCTCAAAAGGAGTAACACATGTCCAACGAAACGAACGCGAGCCATCTCGCCGAGTCTATGCAGGATGTGGTTGAGCGTCTCTTTGGAACTGAAGACGAACCATTGAAGACCACAGCGACCAATCCTAACTGCGACGAATTCGTGAGCACACTGCGTGACATTAAAAGCGCCATTGTGGCCATCATGGACGCGGCTGGAGATGCTAGAGACACGCTTGATGAGGCACATATCTCAACAGAGATACATGGCAAGCCAAGAACGCCAGTTACAGATGAGCTTCTCAAGATGTGCGTCAAGGATGTTCAGGAGAGCGCCAGCAAACTTGAGAAATTGCTTGAGCCCGTTGAAGACATTAATCAGCGCATTTTGTCCCTTAAGTACAGCCTAGCCAATCCTACCCCTGAAAAGTTTGACGCCCTCATCGCTGGCATGGATGAGGCGCTACTGCAGGTGATTTTCGAGGGAGAGCAAACGATAAAGCTGATCGACGAAGCGGAGCTGATTGCTAAAGACTTTGACCCGTTCACAACGCCTCTACCAGATCAAATCGTAGCGCTATGCGTGAAAAAGATCCCAACGTATGTGCACGTATTTAAGCAGGCTGTTGAGCGTGTAGCAATCGAAAAACAGCATTACACCGCGCTTATGAACGTAGTTAAAGCACGTGAAGCAACCGCCACGGCACCAGAGCAAAAAGACATGAGCACGACAAACCTGACAAACGCAGATATCTCCGAACTGGAGGCCATGAGCACCGACAAAGAAAACCTAGCGCCAATGGCCGTGTTTTACGGCGCCGTGCTCTCGTACATCGACCCGCATGCCGTGCTTAAGGGGTATCGCGCGGCCGCCGCCGCAGGCGCCTTGCGCAACATCTCATCTGACTTCAGAGAGCGCAGTGTGCAGAAGATTCTCCTCGCACGCGGCGTGCCACAAGAGCAGATTGTTGACTTTTCCTTGGCTGCACACTCTGAGTGCTTAGACGAATGAGTCAACTCCTCCAGTAGTGACCGAAAACACAAAAAACGTCGATTTTTATAGAGAAAGTAAAGAAAAAATGGAAGAAAACAGCAAAAAATACGCACCAACCCCTGCTGAAATCGCGACGGTTAAGCAGAGCATGAATTACGTGTTCAACAACTACAAGGGGCAGGTATTAGCCGCACTGCCCCCTGGCGTGTCCGTTGATCGCTTTCAGCGCATTGTCCGCTTTGCGGCGATGGAAGAAAATACAGCTAAAGAAATTTCAAAGTGCACGCCACAGTCTTTTGCTGCGGCCGTGGTTTCTGCCGCACTGCTTGGACTCGAGCCAGGATCTAAACACGGTCTCTGCTACTTTGTGCGGTTCAAGGATCAATGCAATCTACTCATCAGCTACAAGGGAAAGATTGAGCTTGCACGCCGTGCTGGGCACCTCATCAGCATATCCGCCAATGTCGTGCGTAAGAACGATCAATTCAGCTATGACTTGGGCACCAATTGCTACGTGAAGCACCATATGCCGCTGGACGGTGACCGTGGTGAGATTATCGGCGCCTATGCCGCCGCCAAGCTCAAGAATGGTGGTGAGCAAGTCTATATCCTGACCAAATCAGACATTGAAGAGGTTAAGGCGGCAGCCACAACGCGCTCGCCAAACAACAAATTGCCTGCTACGTGGGTCAAACATGAAGAGGCCATGATCAGAAAGACCGCGATCAACCGCCTCATGAGCCTCATCCCCGTGTCTCCCGTGATGATTCAAATGCAAGAGACCGTTGAACAGATCAACGGCCACGGCGCCACTGAGTACGTCGACAGTGATGGTGTCGTTCACCGTCCGAATGACCCTGACGCCGAAAGTTACATTGATGTTGATGACATTGATGAGGCTGAAGAGATTGCCGCTATTTCCGCAGATTAGTTGAGGGCGCCATGGGCTATCTGGAAACAATGGAGCAGATCAACAAAGTGCTTTCTCAGCTGCCGTTCTATTACGGAGCAAAGGCCTCATTTTGCAGAGAGGGTAAAGATCACCCCGCCGCTAAGGTCGCTGCTGACTTTGTGTTTTTCATCTATTCGCCTAACTTGTGTCACACAGAGCGGAACGGTAATGATGCCGTTTCAATCGCGTTCCCTGAATGGCGAAAAGCTGAACAAGTGATTGTGAGCCTGTACAAAGAGTCTTCGACCCCTACCGTATGTGTCCGTAGGGGCGGCACGCGTGTTTATATCGGATTTTCCATAGAGATGCCTGATTGCGTATACGACATTTTCCAAAAAGCTCGCATCATGTCAACGATTGGGAGTCACATTGATGGCTATTACTAACGACAGCAACAGAAGCGAAACGGTAGCAAAACTAGCTGAACAAATCGCGGCACGCGCCTATGAGATCTTTGGTGACGGCTACAAGGGGCACCGTTGCGTTATCGCCAGTACGGATGACGCGGAAGAGATCGAGCGCGAGCTTAATGCCGCTTTCGAAGTAATCGAGGTGATACAGGGCAAGCGTAGTGATGGTGAAAGGTTCATTTTCTCTGTCGAGCTGGCAAGCAGCGAGGAATTGTTCTATTTGGCTGAGGTGTATGAATGCCTAAACGCGACTCTTCCAGACGGAGCCTTAGCAAAGGTTGTGATCAACGGTAGTGGCGAAACAAGCTCAACGATACTAGTCAAATTCGACATTAAGCACGCTTGCTACCAAGTGAAAACAGGGCACTTAGCCTTCACGCTACACCTAGGTCAAGAGGAATTAGAAAACGACATTGTCGTGAAGAGTTTAAAAGAAGAGCAGGGTGGCGAAAATGGCACGGATGTATGACCAAAACATTGAGCTCATTGCTGAAACAGCGCGCCGACTCTTCAGCTGGCGCCTTAATGAAGTAACAGAGATCACCGTGTACACAAAGGAATATCCAGTGTCACGCCGCACCGTCACCGACTGCCTCAAGGTGCTTGAAAAAATTGTCAACGGTGACTGCGTAGCAAAGTATGTGCGCCACAGTGGTCAATTGATGATGACTGGCTATGTTTGGCGCCAGCACTATGGCGTTGTGCCGCACATCACCTGTGGTTCGCTGCTAGTCGACACCATGGAAAAGCAAGCCGTGTTTCTGTGCGACGGTGTTGGGTTCACATTGAAGCTCAACACATTGCTGAGTGATTGGGTAGATATCGCATCTGCCCCATTTATCGATGGAGTCGTGAGCCATGCCTAAGAACTCTGCACCGAGAAAGAAGTACAAGCCAAAGGCCGTATTTCAGCCAGGTCTCTCTAAGCGCCAGTTTGCTGACATTGTCGATGACATTCTGACGCTTGAAGGGAAAATGTACGCACACCTGCACGACGGCACCGCGTCTGTTCATGACGTCTACCGCGTACACAAGTGCTTAGTGGCCACACAGTTCATCGTGCTCTTCCGTGAAGACCTGTTTCCAGAAGACCAGCTTGGCGAATGGTTTGAACAGTTCCATTCAGCAGGTAAGGCGCTAGTGAGTGTAATCAATCGCGGCGCCAAAGGCGGGCGCGTGGTGTGCACTGGCGATGAACTCACTGCGATCCTAGATATCTGCTCTGTGATCTTTCCGTTCTTGAAAAGTGAACTCGAAGCGGCGCCAAAGTCCACGTCAATCTGCTTCTTGGCTAGCCAAGCTATGTACGCAGACTCAACGGAGTGCGCAGCCAAGACGGGTAAGAGGTCATTCTGTGCCGACAGAAGGGAAGTGAAGCGCTACTACGAAAGAACGGTGAGCGAGATGCTCAACGGCACCATGGTTAAACGCGCCATCAAAAACCTAACGGGAGAGTCAATCAAAACGGAAGAAATTCCAAGTCTGATAAACAACCTAAGCAATGACGTAACAAGCACCATGCTGATTTGAGATTGAAAAGAAAGGGGGAATAATGATTAAGACAATTGAACCATGCTTGCCGAAGAAAGATCTCGCAAAGTACTTGGGCATTTCCGAGCGCACTGTAGATCGCTATGTTGTTGAGGGCATGTTACCTAGTGGCATGCGGCTTAAGCGAAAGCTGATTTGGCGCCGCGACATTGTAGATCGCTGGCTTGGTATGACAGAGTATGAGAGAGCTTGTGAGAGAGAGCGCTTGGAAAACGCCTATTACAAGTACTAGCCCGCGCGGTTTCAGAGAGGTTGATATATGTGCTTGAGCACGGTAAAATGTGATTGCCACGTGAAAAAGACGTGGTCGGGATTGGCGTCCCGTCTTCATAGGTGCATAGCGCCGTCATTGTCAAATGCGGCTTTTTTGTTGCTATGCGTAAGGGAGTAAAGCTTGCTTACACCCTTAACAAGTCTCCTATTACGGGCGGACTTGTGGGCTCCTTTGGGAGGCCGTTTCCTATGAGCGGTACGCCAACCTGCAAGTCTGCCCACCACCTATTGGCGTAGTGGTTGGCGGTTCAATAAACTGCATCATAGGAGTTTGCCATGGCAAACATCATTAAGCCTACGGCTTCTCAAACGTTCTGCTTTGAGAACGTCAAAATTCGCGTTTTTGGCGATCAAATCAACCCATTGTTTTCCGTTGCTGATGTCTGCGAGGCCTTACAACTCGCAAACCCAACAATGGCGATCAAGAATCTTGCTCCGTTTGAAAAAACGACTGTGCAAGTTGCCATTCCAAACCCCAACGTTAACGACCCTAAGTTAAACTTAGGGTCGTTCACGCGTGAAGTTAACGTTGTTAACGAGTCTGGTTTGTACACTCTGATCCTTCGTAGTCGAAACGCCTTAAAAGAAGGTACCCTCGCTTACAAGTTCCGTCTGTGGGTAACTAACGAAGTCCTCCCATCCATCCGCAAAACGGGACGCTACGAGCTCCCGCGAGACACCATCAACGTCGAAGAGCAGTACACCATCCGTAAGGCCGTTTCCGCCAACGCTAACCGTACTGGACGACACTACAACACGGTTTACAACGAACTCTACGACGCGTTCAAGATTCCGCGTTATCAGGAACTCAAGCGCACGGACCTCAAGGCCGCGCTAGAACTCCTCCAGTACAGCGACACAGCAACCACAAAGGCGCCAACCAACGATGGCTGCTTGGTGCTCTCTGCGGATGACGCAAAGCGAATCATGGACTTTGTCTACTGCTGGCGCTATCTCTTTCGACCACAATTGGATATGGTCTTGAAGCTCCTTAGAGTTGTGGAATCGCCTATGGGCGCGAGACTCCATGACGCAGTGACCGCGATGAACCTGCCGCTTCTTGAAAACACACTTGCTGAGCACGGTTTCGTGGTCAAAGAGATGCCAAGTTACAAGTACCTGACATCAGAAGGTCAAAAGTACTAACCTAATAGCACGGGGGCGCATAGCCCCCTTTTTCATTCCTCAAAGAGCGCATCAGCCCACGCCTGCATAATCGGGCGCCGTTGCTCCAGTAGGTCAGAACGTTGATAGGCCTGAGAGACTGCATTACCTGTTGCATGCATAAGCGACTTCTCAGACAGCACCATATCCTGCCCTGTCTCTGCTGCCCAATCTCTGAAAGTTGAACGCAAGCCGTGCATGGTGCCGTGCCCGAGTGCTTTAAGAATCATTAGGCGCGGACTCTCTTTATTGATGTGCTGGTACTTGCTCTCAATAGGGCTAGGAAATATGTACTCATTCTCGCGCGGCAGTGCATTGAGTAGTTCAAGCGCTTGCGTCGATAGCGGCACTCTGTGCGGGTAGGGCTTGCCATCTTTGCGCCGCTCTGGTGGGCACGACCACACCGCGGCATCGAAGTCAATCTCATCCCATTTAGCGGGCACAAACTCGCCTACACGCGCCGCTGTGAGCATGCCAAAGAGAATAGCGCTTGCGGTGATAGGGCGCTCAGCAGGGTCACGCCAACGCGCCACAAGGCTACGTGCCTCATCGAACGTCAGGGCCTCATGATGATCAACCTTAGAGACCTTACTTGGAGACGGCAGAAACATATCGAGATTGCCGCGCCACACACACGGGTTCATTGCCTTGTATTTGCCCGTGGCAATAGCGTAGTTGAAAACCGCTTCAAGGCGCCCCCTTACCCTATTGGCGGTCTCGTTCTTTTCGTACCAAATTGGCTTAAGCACCTCTAGCACGTCATCACGGTCAATCTTGTCGACTGCCCTATTGCCGAGAATTGGAAGGGCATATGTCATAAGAGTGCTACGCCACTGTGCCGCATGCTTTTCGTTTCGGCATTGCTTTGTCTCCAGGATGACAGGGAGAGCATCAGTGAGCAAGTTTGAGAATGTGTATGGAGGCGTGCGCTTCTTCAGCAATTGCTCCTTTGTGTCATCTCGATTATCTCTAGGGTCAATGCCGTCATCGAGCATAGCGGTGTAGCGCGCCGCCCGAGATTTTGCCTTAGGCAGTTTGACCTTAGGATAGGTGCCAAGGCTGAGTTCAAAACGTTTATTAGAGATGAAATAGATATAGACCCATGACGGGTTGCGATTGGCTGATGAGTACACTCGCAGGTAAAGTCTGTCCCCGACAGAGTGCAAACCAGCGCCAAGCTCTGGAATGTTTTTTGCTGTGACTTTCATAAGTGATTATTCCCCTAATCACTATTCTACGACACACGGCAAAAAGTGCCATAAGGTTTGCCATAAGGTTAGCGGGCAAAACGAGCTTATTTTTGTCTAGTTTTGTCGAAGTTGGGGATTTTGAGAAAACGGCGCAAACCCTTGAAAATACTGAGCTTTGCCTTGATTTTGCTGGAGTATCAAAGAGGGGACTTTGGCGGAAGGAGAGGGATTCGAACCCTCGATACGGAATTTCCGTATGCCGCCTTTCCAGGGCGGTACATTCAACCACTCTGCCATCCTTCCGAGATGTGCAACGGAGACGCTGGGTTTAAGCAGCATAAAATGTCGCCGTCTTGTTGAGAGGAAGAAGTATACACAACTTCTGGGTAAATGCCAAATGAGCACATCCTAAAAATACGGTATTTAGTTTCAGAGTGTTCAAAGTCGCGCCCGCCTTGGCGGTGTTTATTTGCGCAGGTATTCCTCGGCACTGTCAGTGGAAAAAGTGATGGCGTCCGCTACGCGCAGTGTGACACAATCGAACTATCAGCGCGTGAGGAGGCGGTGAGCGCTTGGCGACCTCTCGCCCAAGAGAGAGGTAGAGCACTTTGCTAAACTTAGCCCGCCCGAAGAAAGGGAGCGTGCTGCTCGCACTTAGATCTGCAGCAGGTAGCTTTGCGACGACGCGTGTTGCCCGCCCCTAGAAAGTTTTCGCAAGAAGGATGTCTGTATATGCCTAGTAATCAGTATGAAACTCTGATGCGTCATGTGTTCGAGCATGGTACGCACAAATCGGATCGAACCGGCACGGGGACGCGTTCCGTTTTCGGGTACCAGATGCGTTTTGATCTCTCAGAGGGGTTTCCTCTTGTGACAACCAAGAAATTGCACATTCGCTCGATTGTGCATGAACTGCTCTGGTTTCTCAAGGGCGACTCCAATATTGCTTACCTGAAAGAAAATGGCGTGAGCATTTGGGATGAGTGGGCCGATGAGAATGGTGATTTGGGGCCAGTCTATGGAGTACAGTGGCGTAGCTGGCCAACGCCAGATGGCCGCCATATTGACCAAATTAGCAATGTGCTACACCAAATTCAGCAAACGCCTGACAGTCGCCGAATGATTGTCTGCGCTTGGAATCCTGGCGAGGTAGATCGCATGGCGCTACCACCGTGCCATTGCCTCTTTCAGTTTTACGTGGCAGATGGACGCTTGAGCTGCCAGCTCTATCAGCGTAGCTGTGACATCTTCTTGGGTGTGCCCTTCAATATTGCGAGCTATGCCTTGCTCACGCATATGTTTGCACAGCAGTGCGGGCTTGAGCCTGGTGAGTTCATTTGGACAGGGGGTGATTGCCACTTGTACGATAACCACATGGAGCAAGTGCAGTTGCAGCTGTCACGCGAGCCGCGCCCGTATCCGAAGCTCGTGATTCATCGCAAGCCCGATTCACTCTTTGATTATCGGTTCGAGGATTTTGAGATTGTCGGCTATGACCCTTATCCCCATATCAAAGCCCCTGTGGCTGTTTGATGGTAGGAGGCTTTTCGATGATTGTTGACATGATCGTAGCTTGTGCCGCTAACCGTGTGATTGGGGCTGGCAACCGGCTTCTCTGGAAAATCCCAGAGGATTTCGCTCACTTCAAAAGCACGACGATGGGCTACCCCATCATCATGGGTAGGAAGACCTGGGAATCACTGGGTCGAGCCCTACCGGGACGCAAAAATGTTGTGATTACCCGACAACAGAACTATCACGCCGAAGGGGCTGTCATCGTCTCATCACTTGAAGAGGCGCTCGCATTACTTAAAGATTGCGAGCGAGTTTTCATCATTGGCGGCGGTGAAATCTACCGTCAGGCAATGCCCGTGGCGGATCACATTTGGGTGACATGGGTTGGTGCAGAATTCGAGGGCGATACCACATTTCCTGCGATTAACACCGATATTTGGGAGGAGCGGGTTGTGCGAATTTTGCCCCCAACAGAAGCTCGTCCCTATGAGGTGAAGTTCTGTGAGTACCTTCGCCGATAAACGACGAAATGTGGATAACCTGCCGATTGCTTAAATTTTAAGCAATCGGTTTTTTTGCGCCAGCCCTTGACAGAGTAGCGTTTTCGGAGTATGTCCCTCAGACTTATTCACATTGCGAGAAAAAGGTTATCCACAGAAAATGTGTGTAACTCGGGGAAATTCGTCCTTTTTTGCCCGGAGTTCCTTAAGAATCAATGACTTAAAGAATTGCTTAATTTTTAGGCAGACTCAGGAAAACTCCTTAGGACTGAAGATGGCAGCGAAAAGCTTTGGCGGAGAGAGCCGAAACGAAAGAAAAAGGCGCAGTTTCTCACCGAGAAACTGCGCCTTGGAATTTGTGGCGCGGCTGGCAGGATTCGAACCCACGACCCTCTGGTTCGTAGCCAGATACTCTATCCAACTGAGCTACAGCCGCAAAAGTGCAGAACCCGTATATTACACACATTTTCTCGAATTGGCAAGATTTGAGGTCTAAATACCGTAAAGAGGGGATCTCTACCTGCGCCTTACGCTGAAATGCTACTCGCGCACGGGTTTGTGGCTTGACGCTAAGACGCCACAGTGAGCGTTGTGGGTATCAAGCACGGTGCTCAATGATGCTGATGTATTGTGTTTGCTCCCCGTCGGTTTGACTTTCCTCGCTCACAAAGATGTGGCCTGTTTGGTTACAGAAGACCTTAAGGTCTGGAATACTATGCGGGTCGGTGCTGATGATTCGAATGCGCTCACCGGCAGCCATTTTGGCAAGTGCCTTCTTTGTTTTGAGTACTGGGATGGGGCAAGCCATGCCAGGTAGGCACAACTCTTTGGTAATGGTGTTAGCTGTCATTTTTTAGGATTCCTCTGCATAGAAAAGAGGGGGCGCTTCCCGAAGGTCGCTTCCCCCTCACTCATTGGGCGCAGTGGTGCGTTGCTCGATTAGAGCTTACCTTCCACCCAAGCCGTCACGCTTGCGAGCGCAGCATCGAGCCCATCAGCGCACTGAGCGCCGGCCATTGCAAGGTCAGGCTTACCGCCACCTTTGCCGCCAAGCGGCACGGCCACGACGTTCACAAGCTCGCCCGCCTTGATACGGTCAGTAAGGTTACGGGAGACGCCAGCAGCGAGTTGCACACGGCCGTCAGCGCTTACGGTAGCGAGTACGGCAACCACTGATCCAAGCTTATCCTTAACCTTGTCCATTGTCTCACGCAACGCCTTGACGTCAACGCCGTCCAAGCGTGCGGTGAGCACCTTAATGCCCTTGACGTCAACAGCACGTTCGATCAAGGAGTCGCCGACACGGCTCGCCATGCGGCTCTTGAGCTGGTCGAGCGCCTTTTCCAAGGACTTCATGTCTTCGAGCATGGCGTCAACCTTGCCAGGGAGTTCTTCGGCCTTGACGTTGAGGCGACGTAGCACTTCGCCCAGAACCGCAGCATTATCCTGTGCAATAGCAAGGGCTTTGAAACCGGTTTGCGCTTCAATACGGCGCACACCAGCGGCAACACCTGCTTCACTCACAATCTTAAAGCTACCAATGTCACCCGTGCGGCTAACGTGGCAGCCACCGCAGAACTCGATCGAGCTACCGATGTTGAGCACGCGCACGATGTTGTCATACTTTTCACCAAAGAGCATGAGAGCGCCAGTTTCTTTGGCTTCTTCGATAGGCATGACACGTGCTTGGGTCGGGGTGTTGGCAAGGATTTCACCGTTGACCATGTCTTCGACAGCGCGAATTTCTTCGGTCGTCATGGGCTTGTTGTGCGAGAAGTCAAAGCGCAGCACGTCGGGGCTCACGAGCGAGCCTTTCTGCTGGACGTGATCGCCGAGCACTTTTCTCAGCGCTTTCTGAAGCAAATGGGTCGCGGAGTGATTGCGGATCGTTGCGGCACGTAGTGTCTCGTCAACGCGCAGAGTAAACGTGTCTCCGAGCGCAAGGCGCCCTTCGACAACATGCACATGCTGCCCCGTGACTTTACCCTTGACGCGGAACGTATCGAGCACGTCAAGGATGGAAGTGTCGTTGACGCAACGGCCACGGTCACCAACCTGCCCGCCCTGTTCAGCATAGAACGGTGTGCGATCAAAGACGACCACGGCGTCGTCGCCTGCGGCGACTTGTTCGACTGCTTCACCATCTTTGTAGAGGGCGATAACGTGGGCGTTCTTTTCTTCGAGCGTTTCGTAACCGGTAAAGACAGTGTCTGCACCCGTATATTCGAGCCCTTGAGCCATCTTGAATTTGGCCGAGGCACGGGCGGCATCGCGCTGACGTTGCATAGCAGCATCAAAGCCTTCGATGTCGACCTTCAAGCCGCGCTCACGGCAAACGTCACCCGTGAGGTCTGCAGGGAACCCGTAGGTGTCGTGCAACTTGAAGAGCACTTCACCATCGAGCACGCCGTTGGTGCACTTGGCGATGGCATCTTCCAGAATTTCCATGCCCTTGCTGATCGTGAGGAAGAAGCGTTCTTCTTCTTCACGGATCACTTCTGCAATGCGGGGGTTGTTGAGTTCGGGGTAGGCCTCACCCATTTCGGCGCGCAGTGCATCGACGAGCGTGTAGAAAAAGGGCGAGCGAGCACCGAGCTTGTATCCATGGCGAATGGCGCGACGGCAGATACGGCGCAACACGTAGGAGCGACCTTCGTTGCCTGGGACAATGCCGTCGGCAATCGAGAAGGCGCATGCACGAATATGGTCAGCAATGACCTTGAGCGAGGGGCTCGAGGGATCGGCAGGCGTTTCGCTAACGCGGTCAACGGCGCTCTTCGCAGCAGCAAGAAGATTCTTGAAGAGGTCGATGTCGTAATTGTTGTGCACGCCCTGAAGCACGGCAGCAATGCGTTCAAGCCCCATACCCGTGTCAACGGAGGGCTTAGGCAACTTGTGCATCACGCCACGTTCATCACGGTTGAACTGCATGAACACGAGGTTCCAAATCTCGATGTAGCGATCACCATCTTCATCAGGGCTACCCGGAGGGCCACCTTGGACATCTTCCCCATGGTCGTAGAAGATTTCGGAGCAGGGGCCGCAGGGGCCCGTATCGCCCATCATCCAGAAGTTGTCGGACATGTAGCGAGCCCCTTTGTTATCACCGATGCGAACAATACGCTCGGCTGGCACACCGATCTGTTTATTCCAGATGTCGTAGGCTTCGTCGTCTTCAGCGTAGACCGTCACCCAAAGCTTTTCTGCTGGGAGCATGAAGTGCTTGGTAAGCAGTTCCCACGCAAAATGAATGGCATCAGTCTTGAAGTAGTCGCCAAAGGAGAAGTTGCCGAGCATTTCAAAAAAGGTGTGGTGACGTGCGGTGTAGCCGACGTTGTCGAGGTCGTTGTGCTTGCCACCAGCTCGAATGCACTTCTGTGACGTGGTTGCGCGCGTATATGCTCGCTTGTCAAAGCCCAAGAACACGTCCTTGAACTGATTCATACCAGCGTTGGTAAAGAGCAGGGTGGGGTCGTTCCCAGGAACAACCGGACTCGAGGAGACGATTGTGTGTCCCTTGCTTTCGAAGAACTTTAGGTAGGTTCGACGAATGTCTGCGACTTTCATGGATGATCCTTTGTTTGCAATGTGTGGAGCGTGCCTAAATATTCCACACAACGTGCCATACATTTGGCATAGATATAGAAAAGGGGCTTGACGAATCTGACAGCCCAAGCCCCCTTTTTTGAATCGGGTTAAGCATCTTTGACTATGTGCTTGATGCGGATAGATTGTATCACTTTGCTAATGCCCTGAACGAAAAGACCTTGTGCTGTATGGAATGAGAGACCGTTTTGCTGTTGAGCGCACGGTAGTTGCGGGGCCGCGCATTCAGGGAGAGGGCACGAAAAGGGGGACTTCATTTTTGCAGAAGTCCCCCGTCATGCTGGCGCGTGTTTAGGCGATACGAGAGTAGCCACCAGCGCGGGTGGATTCACGCAAATAGCGGTCAAATTGCATAGCGACGGCACGCACGAAGATCTTGCCCTTGGCTGAGACCACTAGCCGATCGTCATAAAGCTCAACGAGCTCATGCTTGACGTAAGGCTTCATCTTGCCCCATTCATAGGCAAAGGTTTCGTCGAAGTTAATGCCAAAGCGCTCTTCGACATCGCGTTTGCGAAGCTCAAAGTTGCACATGATTGTCATGATGACATAGCGACGCAGTTCATCATCAGCATTGAGCCAGTAGCCGCGATTGGTGGCAAGGTGCCCTGCGCGAATGGCTGCATAGTAGTCCTCGAGCTCACGAGGATTGCAAGCGTAGGCGTTATCGATTTTGCTAATGGCAGAAACGCCGAGCGCCACCATGTCGCACTCGGCCTTGGTGGAGTAGCCTTGGAAATTACGCTGTAGCGTTCCTTCGCGCTGAGCAATCGACAACTCGTCGTTTTCTTTAGCGAAGTGATCCATGCCGATATAGCGATAGCCGTTGGCGGTCAGGCGCGTAATCGCATCAAACATGATGTTGACTTTTTCTACGGTATCGGGCAAGTCTGCGGGCAGAATACGTCGTTGACTCTTGAAGTGGTTGGGCAAATGCGCATAGTGGTAGAGCGCTATACGATCTGGCGAGAGTTCAAGCACTTGGTCAATCGTCTTGGCAAACGTTTCGCGCGTCTGCTTGGGTAGCCCGTAGATAAGATCCATGTTGATCGATTCAAAGCCGTTTTCACGAGCGGCATCGATCGTGGCCTTAGTCATGTCAAAGGGCTGGATGCGGTTGACGGCTTTTTGCACGTCAGGGTTAAAGTCTTGTACACCCAAGGACATGCGATTGAGACCAAGGCGCTTTAAGTTAGCAACTTTGGAGGCGTCACAAGTGCGAGGATCTACCTCAATGGAGAACTCACCCCCTGCAGCCAAGGGGAAGCGCTTGGTGAGCTCTTCCATGAGACGGGCCATTTCGTCTTCAGCCAAATAGGTCGGGGTGCCGCCACCAAAATGCAACTGCTCAAGTTCCATGGAGCCCGTGAGCTTTTCCTTGACCATTTGTGCTTCTTGTGCGATGACATCGATGTACTCAGCGCTCTTAGAGTGATCACGCGTGATGATCTTGTTGCAACCGCAGTAGTAACAGATGTCGTTGCAGAACGGAACATGTACGTAAAGCGAGAGCGGCGCGGGGAATTTGGCATTAGCGCGTGTAGCGAGCGCTTTGACGTAATCTTGCACACCAAACTCGGTATGGAAGCGGTCGGCGGTCGGGTACGAGGTGTAGCGCGGAGCCGGAACGTCAAACTTACGCAGTAGCTCCATATCGGGGAGCTCAACGCCACTGGTTGCTGGATTTGTCATAGTTGATTCGGCGCTGCTATGTCATCAGTTCTTCCCGAGGGGCGGGAAGAGCTAGTGTGGGCAACGCCATCTCCTTACGTTACTGGGTTGTCAAGCAAAAAACTCTGCGAGGCCATGACGCTAGGAGGTTTCCCTCCCACTCATGGGAACCACGGCCCATTGGCGCGCTTGCATGAACGTATGCACACAAGCTTCTCGCCTTACCAAGAGACTGTTGGGCCATCAATCTCTCGGGAAAATTCTCTTCTCTCTGATGTAACAGGCTTTTTTCTGCGAGTCGCTATATCAAAACCCTGACATAGTCGTGATATAGATTAAATTTCATCAGAAAAATTACCCTAAAAAATCTGCTTTATTGACACTGGTCAAAACGGAAATATTTCGTTAAACTACGTGATTAGTCCAACGATGCTTAACCAACATGGTCAGTGCAGTTCTCTGAGGGGCGTCAACAGTATTGTAGGGCCTTCATATTACTGCAATATTATTAGTCCCTTTGGTGGGATAAAAATTCGCCATAAGTCAGAGCGGGCACCCTGATAACTGCTTGTGCTGGCGTCGTGGAGGCGGTGATGCTCTGCGAGTTCGTAGAGCGTTGTCGCTTAATAAAGATAGGCTTTGAGCGCAGACTAAGGACTGCGCAGAAAAGTATCAGGTACGGACCGTTTAGGGGGAGGGATTTCCCAGTGGGTGAAATCAAAACCTAAATGGCTCGAGGCGTGCATCGGTTGCCGACAAGGGAGATATAGGATGATGAATATTTCGTCGCTGCGCGTAGCTTGTTCCAACTGCAACCTTCGTGAGTCTTGTCTGCCGATGGGGCTGACGCTCAAGGAAGTGGAAAAATTGGAGGAACTCGTGGCTTCTCGTCGGCGCATTCGCCGCGGGGATTTGCTCTATCGGGCAGGTGATTTCTTTGAAAACCTCTATGCCGTACGTCTCGGTTTCCTAAAGACCACTGTGATGAGTAGTGACGGTCGCGAGCAGGTCACGAGCTTTGCGATGGCGGGCGACATGATTGGTGTGGATGGTATTTCGAGCGGCGTTTACTCCTGCGATGTGACCGCCCTTGAAGATACGGAAGTGTGCGTCATCCCTTACGCCAGCATGGAAGAAGCAACCACGACGCTTAAGGCGATGGGCGTGCACTTTCAGAAGATGCTCTCGCGTGAGATTGTTCGCCAGCACGGTGTGATGATGTTGCTCGGTAGCATGCATGCTGAGGAGCGCTTGGCCGCGTTTTTGCTCTCGCTTTCGCAGCGCTTTGAGACGCGTGGCTACTCCCGTAGTGAGTTTGTACTGCGCATGACGCGAGCAGAGATTGGCTCCTACCTCGGGCTAAAACTCGAAACCGTCAGCCGTGTGTTGTCGCGGTTCTCTCATGATGGCCTTATTGAAGTCAACCAAAAGCACGTTCGTATTTTTGACCCAGAAGGTCTGCGCGCGATTGTCTCAGCTGTCAATCTGGATCGCTCGACGCCTAATGCGGAAAAAACAGGCTATAACAAGCGCATCAACATTGTGCCGCATACGCCTGTGGTTTGATCACCCTAGATACCTAGCCCAATGAAAAACATCGCTCTTGCGCTTGCGGGGGCGATATTTTTTTTGAGGGTGCGAATGCGCCAGCCCCTTGTGCCACTTTTCTTTCCCATCGCGCGCTAACTCAGTACAATAGCGTTTTTTCTGGTTTTTCTACCGACAAGAGGCTTTTGATGTCGACAACCGACCTTGATTTGATCGCCAAGACGATCCGTACCGTGCACAATTGGCCCAAGCAGGGCGTGGAATTTCGCGACATCACTCCCGTGCTACAAAACCCAGAGACGTTTCGTCGCCTCATTGATCTTTTTGTTGAGCGCTATCGTTCATGTGGCATCGAGCTTATTGTTGGTATTGATGCACGTGGTTTTATTCTGGGTTCGGCGCTAGCGTACGCGCTCGGTGTTGGTTTTGTGCCTGCTCGAAAAAAAGGCAAGTTGCCTGCAGCCACAGTTTGTGAGGAATACACGCTCGAGTACGGTAACGCAGCGGTGGAACTTCACGCTGATGCTGTCAAGCCAGGGGAGCGCGTTTTACTTGTGGATGACTTGATTGCCACGGGGGGGACGTTGCTTGCATCGAGTAAGCTTGTCGAGCAACTCGGTGGGAGCATTGTGGAGGTGGTGGCACTGATCGGTCTCAAAGATTTGGGCGGTATGGAGCGCCTGCGTCAGAGCGGCCTCAAGGTTCATACCTTTCTTGAGTACTAATTGAGCATTTGGAGCATTGTTGCCACAAGAGGCCACTTGCGCAACGATTGCAAAACAGATGGGCGCCACGATGCAGCAAGCACCATGGCGCCCGTTTTTTTTAGCGGATGCGACACGGCGCGGGCGCGCCGTGCGACGAATTAGAAGTCCGCGGTATCAGGATTGAGCCCCGAGAAGGCCATCGCGGGCATGGCTGTGATCGTCGCCATGTCTTGCGCACTGATTTCAAAATCAAAGACCTGGGCATTTTCGATAATGCGACTTTCCGTGACCGACTTGGGCAGCGGGAGAATGCCTTGCTGCAAGACCCAACGGATGACGAGCTGAGCCGTGCTACGACCGTAGCGGGCAGCGATTTCTCCGAGCGCAGAATCTGCGAGTAGGCGGCCGTTGCCGAGCGGGCTCCATGCCTCGACGAGGATGTTGTGACGGCGGCAATACTCAACGGTTTCCGCTTGCATGTACCCAGGATGGAATTCAATCTGATTGACCATGGGCTTGACCTCGGTCTTCATGAGCGGCTCGAGGTGATGCGGCAGGAAGTTTGAAACACCGATAGCCTTAATGCGCCCAGCTTTATAGAGCTCTGTCATCGCCTGCCACGTGGCGAGGTTGAGCTCGTCTGCGCGGCCATTCGGGAACTGCTTAGCATTGGCGGGCCAGTGAATCAAGTAGAGATCAAGGTACTCAAGACCAAGATCAGCCATCGTTTGCTCAAACGCTTTGAGCGTGGTTTCGTAGCCACGATTGGCGTTCCAGAGCTTGCTCGTGACAAAGAGCTCTTCGCGAGGCACACGGCTTGCCTTGATGGCGGCTCCTACGCTGCGTTCGTTACCGTAGATGGCAGCGGTGTCAATGTGGCGGTAACCCGCGCGCAGTGCCCACATAACGGAATTGACGGCGGTGTCGCCATCAGGGGTCTGCCAAGTGCCGAAGCCGACAACGGGAATCTTCACGCCGTTTTCTAGGGTGAAGGTGCTGGTTAGACTTTGCATGATTTTGCCTCAAAAGATGAATGGTTTTGAGAGGAAGAGACCGGCACGGAGTGTGTGATAACTACTCAAAGAGGGCGACAGCTTGCCATGGGGGTGGCTCGTGTCACAGGCATAGCCGGCTCCAATTCATTGCAAACGATTGTACTGAGAGCTTTTGGTGTGGGGCAAACGCTGAATGTAACGGTTTTCTCCTTGTCTGCTCGGCTGTATACCCAAAGAAAAGAGGGCCGCTGTGCGACCCTCCTTGGCTAAGTGTGTTGCTTTTTTAGCAACTTGGATGAACGAGATCGAGTCGATCAGTGCAGAGCCCATCCACGCCCATGCGGAAAAGCTCTGTTACACGTTTCGGATCGTTGACTGTATAGCAGAAGACCCAGCGCCCCATAGCGTGCACCTCATCAATCATCTCTTGGGTGATGCGCTTGTGGTTGCAGTGTAGCGAGACGCATTCAATCTCATCGAGTAGCTCGCGCCAATTGTCGGGTATCTGGTCGATTAGCAGGCCTCGAGGGATGTTGGGAGCCGATACTTTTGCTGCGCGTAAGGCATCCGGTTTAAAGGATGAAAAGAGGGGAACCTCAGGCACGATACCTGTGGTGCTTGCGCCACCCTCGCGAATCAAATCCCCATAGAGCCTGCTCGTGAGCTCGCCAACGAGCCGCCCTGTTTCCTCTTCATAGCCTGGGGCGGGTTTGATTTCAATATTGAGCCAAACCCCGTTGGTGCGACACCAACGTACGGCCTGCTCAAAGAGTGCAGGGGGTTCACCTAAATAGAAAGGGCTGTACCAGCTGCCAGCATCGAGGCTTCGTAGCTCTGCTGCAGTTAACTCTGGCACGCTGCGGGGATCGGCAATGGTGCGGCCGAACTTGGGGTCATGCATTAGCACGGCAATTTTGTCTGCCGTGAGCATGGCATCGGTTTCAAAAGCCCGGTAGCCGTGAGAAAGTCCCACACGGAACCCCGCCATGGTGTTTTCAGGAGCCATCGTACCAGCACCGCGGTGAGCCACGATCTTTCTGTAGGGCCATTGAACGAGCGTAGACATAGTGAGCATTCACTCCAGATGAGTTGGGATAATCGTTGAGAAGCATTCTAGGACGATTGCGCTCCCTTTGGGAGAGCCGATGCAGAGGAAAAGAATTTCCCCTTAGGTGAAAGTATGTAGAACGTAACTAAACATTTGAAATATAAGCGTTTTTTTTGCGCACTAAGTTGTTTTCCGTATTTTGATTTCTTGAGCAGTCTGTGTTGAAATATCGCTATAAGTGCGGGGATAACGCACGCTTACCATTTAACTATCACTCAGAGTTGAGGAACGACTATGCAGCGGCGAGTGCTACTTGAGGCAATGGGATTGGTCACTTTGGCTGGACTCAGCGGTTACGCTCCTGTCCTTTTTGCGGCAATGCCTAAGGGCGAGGGAACGCATCCGATCCATCTTGTTGTCCCGTACCCGCCGGGAGGTCCTCTTGACGTCAGTGCCCGTGCGATCGCTGATGCCGTGAAGGAGGATCTTGGGAGCGTTGTTGTCGATAACCGCCCTGGCGCTGGTGGCGGGGTCGGCATGGGCTATGTAGCTCGTCAGCCTGCGGATGGCTACACGCTTGTGGTCGGGGCGGTTGCAACGCATGCCATTAATCCACATCTCTACAAGTCGCTACCTTACGACCCAGTGAAGGACTTCCGCCCCTTGACGCTCATTGCACACGTGCCGAATGTACTTGTGATTACGCCAGAGTTTTCCAAGAAGACGGGGATCAAGTCCGTGGCGGACCTCGTTGCGTACGCGCGCGCACACAAGGGTGAGCTCAATTACGCCAGTGGTGGCAATGGCTCGGCGGGACATATGGCCGGTGAATGGCTAAAGAATGCCGAGGGTATCGATATGGTGCACGTGCCTTTTAACGGGGCGGCGCCAGCTCGCATGTCTGTGCTTGCTGGTCAGACCGATCTGATTTTTGATAACCTCGCAAGCTGCTTGCCCAATATTGAAGCGGGCAAGCTCATCCCGCTGGCGGTCACAACGACCGTTCGTACGCCGATGTTGCCGCAGACGCCAACGATGGAAGAGGCTGGGGTGAAGAATTTTGACATTTCGACCTGGTACGGACTCTTCGTGCCTGCTGCAACCCCCGACGATGTGGTCGACGGACTCAATAAGGCAGTGGTGAAGGCTTTGGGATCCGATGAACTCAAAGCACGTTTGGCCAAGCTTGGCGGTATGGTAACGCCGACGACGCCCGCAGAGTTTGGTAAGTTGGTCGCCGCAGAAAGTGAAAAGTATGCGCGACTCGTGAAACTATCTGGCGCCAAAGTTGACTAACGCTTTGGTGGGCGTTTCATCTGTAGGGGGGCGACCGCGTCGGCTGCCCCTCACTTTTAATAACTCGGATGTGTTCCAACTGCTGTGCGTGGTGTGGGATGCATCGAGACGCGTATGATCATTAAACATCAAAAAGACTTCTGGGCTGGGGTGCTTTTCATCGCCTTTGGCCTGCTCGCGGTGATTGTGGCGCAGGAAAATGCGATGGGAAGTCTCTCACGCATGGGACCTGCGTACTTCCCGACGATTCTTGGCGCTGTGCTGATTGTTCTTGGTACGCTCATTTCGCTCAAGGCACTTTTTTTCAAACCTTCTGATCCCAACCAATCTCACATAGAGCCCGTTCACTGGGGTGTATTATTTTTCATATTAGGTGGCGTCGCTTGCTTTGCGCTGGCGTTGCTATCCCTCGGGCTACTGATTGCGCTTGCCCTCATGATTGCTGTTGCTTCGCTTGCCTCGCCGATGTCTCGGCGTAAGGAAGTCGGCGTGCTTATTGTGGTCTTGTGTGCTGTCTGTTGGGGTGTTTTTGTTTATGGTTTGGGATTTCAGGTTCCCGTTTGGCCGAGCTTTTTCTAGAGGGGCTCAGCCATGGATTTAATTGCCAATCTCCTGCTCGGCCTTGAGCAGGCGGTCACGCTGCAAAATCTTCTCTACTGTTTTGTTGGGGTCAGTGTTGGTACGCTCATTGGCGTGCTACCTGGCATGGGCCCCGTTGCCACGGTAGCCATGTTGCTGCCGATTACTTATTCACTCGATCCTTCTGCTGCACTCATCATGCTTGCAGGCATCTACTATGGTGCTCAGTATGGCGGCTCGACCACTGCGGTCCTTGTCAATATTCCTGGTGAAGCGGCTGCGGTCGTGACCTGTATTGATGGGCATAAAATGGCTCGCGCAGGTCGCGCTGGAGCCGCCCTTGGCATCGCTGCTATTGGGAGCTTTATCGCCGGATGCTTTGCTACGGTATTAATCGCGGCTTTTGCGCCCCCGCTCACCGCTATTGCGTTCAAATTTGGTCCCGCTGAATACTTCTCGCTCATGGTGCTCGGGTTGGTTGGCGCTGTGGTGCTCGCCAATGGTGACTTACTTAAAGCCATTGCTATGATCGTGCTTGGGCTTCTCTTTGGGTTAGTGGGAACCGATATTAATTCGGGGGCAATGCGCTATACCTTTGGCGTGGACGAGTTGATGGAAGGGCTGGACTTTGTGGCCGTCTCCATGGGTATCTACGGTTTTGCCGAAATCATGAAGAATCTCGAGCAGAGCAATGCTCGCTCGCTTGTGCCAGAGCGCGTTGGTAGTGTGCTACCAAGTCGAGAAGATTTGCGGGCTTCGGCGGGACCTATTGCTCGTGGTACGTTGCTCGGGTCGTTCCTTGGCATATTGCCCGGCGGCGGCGCGCTCTTGTCGAGTTTTGCGTCATATACGCTAGAGAAGAAACTCGCGGGTGCTGCTGCGGCGCCAGCCTTTGGTGAGGGCAATATTCGCGGTGTTGCCGGTCCCGAGAGCGCCAATAATGCGGGAGCACAGACAAGCTTCATCCCGATGCTCACGCTCGGCATCCCCTCGAATGCAGTGATGGCACTGATGATTGGGGCGATGATGATTCATGACATCACCCCCGGGCCCCAAGTCATGACGAGTAATCCCTCGCTGTTTTGGGGGCTTATCGTTTCGATGTGGATTGGTAATCTCTTTTTGATTGTGCTGAATCTCCCGCTGATTGGACTTTGGGTGCAGTTACTGAAAGTGCCTTACCGATGGCTTTATCCCGCGATCCTCTGCTTCTGTTGCATTGGTGTGTACTCGATTTCCAATAATGTCTTTCACATTTGGATGACGATTGGGTTCGGGCTGCTCGGCTACATTTTCCAGAAGCTTGGTTGCGAGGCTGCTCCCCTGATCTTGGGGTTCATTCTGGGACCGATGATGGAAGAGAATATGCGCCGAGCGTTACTCTTATCCCGCGGTGACTTGAGTACATTCGTGACGAGTCCAATTTCCGCGTGCCTCCTAGCAGTGGCTCTCTTTCTGTTGCTCTTAGTGCTTTTGCCAGCGGTCAAGAGCGGAAGACAACGGGCATTCGTTGAGGATTAAGTTCTCACGTCTCTCTAGGATGGAGCAAATCAAAATGGCTCATGATCACAACAAGCTTAGGATCTCAAGCTCTCGATGCTCTAGTTTATAAGGGGCTTGATGGCGATCAAGTATCCATCCAAAAAAACCTAAAATATCCCAAAAATCCCCGCATTTAGGACTAAATCCGATGCGGGGATTTAATTTTACTGCTATAATAGTGTAT
>OOBP01000181.1_pt1 | contig 76253 bp, 63 predicted proteins | sample 1671681 | NCBI WGS metagenome assembly OOBP01 (sample SAMN06348181, study PRJEB24527) | human gut metagenome
ATACTATAAAAGTACGGCACCCCGGCAAAGCAGCTGCTTTGCCGGGGTGCCTTTTCTCTTATTTATTCATCTCCTGCAGGATCTTTGCGATCTGGGCGGGGGTATAGCCCTCCTGCCGCAGGGCAGAGGTGATGGCCACATCGTTCTTGCCCTGACTGCGCAGCAGCGCTGCTGTGTAGGGCACTCCGGCGCTGACAGTGCTGCGGCTGCCGCCGGAAGCAGAGCCGCTGCTGCCGGTGGCCTTTCCGCTGCTGGAGCTGCCGGACTTTGTGCCCGCAGCCACTGCCTTGCTGGCGGCCTGTGCGGCCTTCTGCCGGGCGTTAGCCTGCTTCAGTGCCCACTCGCCCTTGGCAATGTTCAGCTTCTGACTGGTCACGTTGTTGTTAAAGGCCTGCTGCTTCAGCGCATCCTGATAGGCGCGCTCGCTGGCGGTGTTGTCGTACTGCTGCTGGGTCAGTGCGTCCTGCCGCTGCTTTTCCTGCATCTGCTGGCTCCACTGGGTATCGGCGCGCTCGGCCTCGTAGGCGCGGTTGCCGGAGTAGATGTTGTACCCGGTGTTCAGCAGGCTGCCCGCCAACGTGCCCAGACCGGTGGTGCCGGTAATGGCCAGCTGCACCACGTCCCCGATGACGCCCAACACCGTCATGATGTTATTGAAAGTCTGCTGGCGCTGGCTGATTTCCGCCTGCTCCTGCGCGGTGTAGTAGCCGTGCAGGGTGTCCAGCCGGTTCAGGTGCTCCTGATACTGGCCGTAGTCCTTGGCATAGACGTCGTTGTACGCCTCGCCTTTCTGCTGCAATTGGGTGTAGTAGTCCTGCAGCTGACGGTCGTACAGGGTCTGGGCGTTCTGCTCCTGTCCGTTCAGTTGGTCCAGCCGGTTCACCAGTTCTTCGCCGCCGCTCTGGTAGGTATCCAGCGCCAGATTGTACAGGGTGGGGATGGCGCTGGCCAGCCCGCCGATCTGCTGCTGATAGGCCTGCTGCGCCGCACTGGTGGCATAGCTGGAACCATAGCCGCCGGTCAGAGCAGCAGCCTGTGCCGCCGCGTCCGCGCTGGCATTGTGGGCGTTCTGGGTATACAGCTGCTCGTACTGGCGGTAAAGCGGGTCACGGGTGTAGCTGTACTGAAAATTCTCCCGCTCCAGCAGCTGCCCCAGCAGGCTGTTGATCTTATCCTGATAGCTGCTCTGGTAGTCTGCGGGGCGGTTCTGCTGCCACTGCTTCAGGGCGTCGGCCGCATCGGTCACCTGCTGACCGGGGCGGTAGCTGACGTTTGCCATGGCCTTTTCCACATCGGCGCGGCTGTTCAGCCCCTCGGCGCTGTAAGTGGACTGCGCAGCGGGCTGTGCCTGCGTTTGCACCTCCGGCTGCAGCAGTTCCTCCTTCTTTTTGGATGCCATATAATTCTCCTTTCGTTCTTATAATCCCTGCAGCTTGCTGCGCAGGGTATCGGACATATTTTCCGTATCCAGATTGGTCAGTACATACTGCAGCTGCTCCTGCATCTGGTACAGATAGCTGCGCAGTGCCCGGGCATCCTCCGGGTCCATGTGATCGCTGAACTTGGGCAGGCCCAGCTTGCTCAGGCCGTTCATGCTTGCCATGAGGCATCCTCCTCCCATATTTTTCCCTTTGCCGGGGCGATGGTGCGCACAAGTCCGCGCAGGGTGATCTGCCCCTTGCCGCGCAGCCGCAGCCGCAGCGACCCGCACCGCCGGGGTACAAAGGGCAGGTCATAGCTGCGGCGGCTGCCTTGGGCGGCAAGGGAGGCCACTGTCTCCCACGCGCCGCCGTCATAGCTCACCGCCACTTCTACTGTGCTGGTGCACTCAGCGTCCAGCCGCAAAGTCAGCCGGGAGAGGTACCGCTGCTCGGTGCCGTCCAGTCCCACATCGCCTGTGACCAGTTCAAAGGGAATGTCCGTTTCCACACCGTCGGTGCTCTGCCAGTCCGGCTCGCGGGTGGGGTCTGCCGCCCACAGCACCTGTCCGTCCCACAGATAAAGCTGCCCACCGGTGCTGGTCATATCGCAGGAGCAGACGTCCTCCTCGCTCCACAGCCCCTTCTCGGTATCATAGACCAGCAGCCGGGCATCCTCCCGGGAGATGTGCAGGTAATACCGGCCATCCAGCGCACCACCCACAGCGCTTTGCACGTTGGAAAGCTTTGCAGCGTCCAGCGCGCCGGACACCTTGGTGGGCAGACTGCCGTCCCACGCCATGACGCCGTCCGGCGAGAGATAATACAACGTCTCGTTCAGCACGCACAGGCTGCGGGCGGCGTTTTTTGCCACGCCCCGGCAGCGCAGGCTGGAAAGCTGAAAATCCGAAGGCTTGGAGCCATACAGCTTGTGTAGGGTATTCTCTTTAAAGAACAGCGCATAGCCCATGCAGGAAGCTGCCCCGGTAAAGGCACCATCGCTGCCCACGGTGACGGCGTAGCTGTCTGCGGCGATGCCCCGGTAGCTGAACCAGTTGGTGGGGTCGCCCAGCTTGCAGCCGTAGATAACGTTTTCTTTGCTGTTGCAGCCCCACACCCGGTTGTCGCACTCGGTCACAAAATCCAGTTCCGGCACCCGGCGCTCCATGGATACCGTCTGGGCGGCTTCCACGCTGCGGTGCTGTTTGCCGTCCATGCTCTGCCACTGGGCGGCGGCGGCGTTCTGCACCAGTGTGCCGTAGAAATACTCGCCCTGTGGGGTGCAGCGCACCCGCAGCCAGTCCTCGCCCACGTCATACACGATTTGGTCTCCATTCAGCTCCGGGCTCTGCCCTGCCGCTTCGGCGGCTGCGCCCTGCACGGTCACGGTGTCCCACTGCCGGAACAGCTTGCCCAGCCCTGCCGCCGTGATACGGCAGTATTCCAGCGGGATGGCTGTCCAGCTGCCGGAGTTTTTGCTGTACATCTCCAGCGTGCTGTCGTACCGCCACGGATGGTCGGCATCCTCTACCTTTAAAAACAGCTGTCCGTCTGCCGGTTCGGCGGGCTCCTCCCGGCCAAAGGCCTCCACCTGATAGGTCTTGCCTGCGGCATCACAGGGGGCAAAGGTCACGCTTTTGCCCGCCGCCGTCCACAGTGCTCCCAGTGCGGTCACGCTGCCGTCTGCCGTATCAAAGGCCAGCTTGTCCGGGAAGATCAGGATCTTTGTACCGATGCCCACCAGCGCCTTGCGGCCGTCGGTCACGGCGTCCAGCTTCGTCACCGCCGGGGTGGCGGCATCGTCCGGGGTATAAACGACATCCCGTCCGCAGACGGTCAGCAGACCATTCAGGTGATACATCCCGTTCAGCCCGGTCAGTGCCCGCAGTCTGCGGCGCGGGGTGCGGGTGCTCAGTGCGGGGAAATCCCGGGCAGAAAAGTTTACTCCGGCGCTGTACTCTGCTTCCGAGCAGCCGTAGGTCTCGTTCAGGCCGCCAAAGGCCCGCAGCAGCTGCCGGGTGTTGCCAAGCCGCATTCTGTCTGCCAGTACCATGTTCCCACCTCCTTACCAGCGCCACTGCGCCCGGCTGCGGGGCGGGTAGTTCTGCCGCAGCCAGACCGCCAGTTCCGCATACAGGGCGTTGTACTGCGCCTGCTCTCCGGCGTAGCGGTCGGTCTCGCCCAAGGCGGCGTCCATCTGCGCACACAACAGGTGCGGGTACAGCGCATCAAAGGGCGGCGGTGCCAGCAGCGGCTGGTCGTCCTGCACCGGCTGCTCCCACGGACGGTCTGCGCCCACCGCGTCAAACGCCCCGGCGACGCTGCGGTCAAACAGCTTTGTGCGCAGCAGGGCGTCCGTCTCCCGCAGCCATTGCAGCCGGGTCTCGGTTTCAATGCGGCAGTTCGGGCGCAGCTGCTCGGCACGCTCCAAAGCTTCTCCTACTGTCATCTTCATCACATCCTTTTTATAAAAAGCCCGGCCGGGGGCATTTCTCCCAGCCGGGCAGCGTTGATTTTACAGATTTTACTGTGCCGCGTTCTCCGCAGCAGCAATGCGGGCAGCGGTCAGCTCGTCCTGACGCTGGCTGTGTTCCAGCACCTCGGCCACAGCGGGCGGCACCTCCACCTCCACGCCCCGGCGGATCTTGTAATTCACACCGTTGACGCTGACGAACAGATCGCCCTTGTAGCGGCTGTTGTCCTTGAACAGCCGGATGCGCACGTTCTTTTCAGCCATGGGCACCTCCTTAGTTGGCGGCAGCGGTGGCAGAGTAGCTGGACACGCTCTCGATGCGCACCATGTACTGCTCCACCAGACGCTCGGCGGCACGCATCCCCTTCCAGCCCACAGAGGCGCGCTGGTTCAGCGGGTCGTCGCCGTAGCCCAGCTGCTTGACGATGTGCTCCAGGCCGCCGCCCTCCAGCTCGGTCACACCGTAGGCATGGGCACCCAGCACCAGGGTACCGAACACCGCCAAGCCGGTGGGGCAGGTCTCATCCTTCCAGATCTTGGCCTCGCTGGTCTCGATGAAGCGGATGTTGCCCAGCTTACCGATCTCGCCGCGGAACATGGTGTCCGGGTCGGCGTACTTATGCACCTCAATGAACTCCTTGCAGGTCTTGAGGTCGTAGGCCGCATAGGGGTGGATGATGGCAACGTAGCTGTCGCCGATGGGGTCGGCGTTCATTGCGCCCAGCTGCGCTGCTGCCTGAAAGAACAGCTTCGGGGTCAGGGTGCAGCTCTTGTCCAGTGCCTTGCGGCTGGTAACGGCGGTCTCGGCACCGTCTGCGCCCAGCTTGGGGGCGTAGATGACATTGGTGCCGCCCGCCAGCACATCGCGGGTGATGCTGTCCATGGTGCGGCCTGCCTGACTTGCCAGTACACGGGTAGCCTGCACCACGTTGTTGTCGATGGCGGTCATCTGCAGCACATCGGTCAGCGGGGTCCAGCCGCCGTACTGGTGCAGGTCGCTGGTGATGCTGGTCACGTTCAGGGCCTGACCGTTGGGGGTAACGCCCTCGGTCAGCGGGGTGCTGGCCTTGGGCAGGCTGTCGTACTTGCGGAACTCGATGGTCTTGCCGCCGTTCTGGGGCACGGGGTAGTAATCCGCAAACTGGTCGTGCACAAGGCGCGGCTCTGCCTGATCGATCAGGCGCTTCTCGTAAAAGGTCTTCATCTCCACCGACATGGTGCCGGTGGTGTTGGTCTGCGCGTCCGCAAACAGCTGGATGTTGAAATTCATCATGCTTTTTTCCTTTCTCCTATCAGGTTAAAGTTCGATCTGTGCACCGTGCAGCACACGGCGCTCCAAGGCTTCCCGCTGGGCGCGGGTCATGGCGGCTACGTCCGGCCGTACCGAAGCCGCAGCACCGGGGCGCAGGCCGTTTTCCAGCGGACGCGCGGCGCGCTGCTGCACCCGCTCCACCACGCCCTGCTCCACGGTCTGTGCCGTGGTGCGCAGGGCATCCTCGTAGTGGGCAAGGCGGTAGGCGTCCTGCACCCGCATACCGGGCAGCTGCATCAGACGGCGCATCTCCGGGTTCTTCAGCTCTGCTTTCAGGTCAAAGCCCGGCTGGCTGCGGCGCATGGCCGCTTCCTCTGCCGCCCAGCGGGCGTGCAGGCCGCGCACCGTGTTCTGCACCGGCAGCGGCAGGGAAGGCAGTGCCGGACGCTCCGGCTGTGCAGGCTTTTCCGGCTGCGGCTCCGGCTCTGCCGGGGTCTGCTGCGGTGCTTCCGGCTGCGCGGCGGTAGCTTCCGGCTTCAGGGTGCCCGCAGCCACTGCCTGCCGGGTCTGCTCCGGGCTCAACGCAGGGGCGGCTTCACCTTCCGCAAACAGCTGCAGGTCCATCATGCTCTGCTGTCCGCTGCGGCTCACATCCGCAAAGCGCAGGTTGTCCGGGTAGCGCTCTGCCAGCAGGGTAAAGCCCGCCTTGGCCAGTTCAAACGCGCCCTGCACCCACGGCGCTACCGGTGCCTGCGCTGCCACAGCAAGGCGCGGGCCTTCCGGCTCGTCCCATGCATCGCTGCGGGCGTTTTCCTCCCCTGCCAGCAGGTACACCAGTGCCTGCATCAGGGTGCTTGCACCAGCGCATACGATGTCCTGCCCGGCGGGCGCATAGCCCGCGTGACCGGCGGCTTCCAGCCGCAGGCTCAGCCCCTCGGGGCCGTCCAGCTCGCTGTAACATACCTTGATCATCTCACTTCACCTCCTTTCCGTTCCAGTTCATGGCGCGGGCAGCCGCCGCCACCGGCAGCTGTGCCGTCAGGCCGGCGGTGTCCTGCGCCATTTGGGTGCCGCCGGGCTGCTGCGCCAGAGCGGCGGTCAGTCTTGCCATCTGCCCTTGCAGCTGTACCAGCTGCTGCGCCAGCGTGCCGTTCTGCCGCACCCGGGCGCGCACCTTTTCCACCCCTTCAAAGTCCATCATTTCCAGCGCCGCAAGGGCAGCGTCCGCGTTGGCGGGGTCAAAGAAGCCCAGCTTATAGCACTCCTTGGCGGTCTCGTTCTGGGACAGGCGGCTGAAGGTGCTCTTTTTGGCGGCGCTGACCACGATATCAAAGACAGGCTCCCGGCTGCCCAGCTCCACCCCGCCCACGGCGGGCATGGGCTTTGCGCGCAGCCCCTGCGCCGAGAAGGGCACGAACTCGCTCTCGCCGCGCTGCCCGGTGATGCGGAACACCCGCTGCTCGTCGTAGAACTGCCGCATCAGCTCAATGATGAGGTAGCACTGCCTTGCAAAGGCACGGTAGGCGCTCTTGAGCATATCCCGGCTCAGCTTGCTGCCCGCTTCCTGCAAGGCGGCGATGGCGCTGGCGGCGGTCACGCCGCCAGTGGTGCCGCCCTGCGTCAGGTCGCGGTTGCCGCTGATCTCCTTCAGCTCCTCAATGCGGCTGTTGCGATAGCTCAGGCTGTTGCCCTGCAAGCCCGCCGTCTGCAGCGGACGGAAGGAATCTTCGTTCAGGCGTCCCACAACGTGCACGATGTCCCGGCTCAGGTCGGCCAGCTCTTCCTCGTTCACTCCGGCGGTATCGCTGAGCACATACCGCTGGCGGGACGCCAGCAGCACGTTCTCGTCCATGGCGTGGTTCATCTTATCAATGGCGTTCTGGCAGTCCTTCATCACGTCGATGTAGCCGAACCCGGCGGGAGAATCCTCCTCCACGAACAGCGGGTCGAACACAAAGGGGTACTTGCCGTGGTCGTACAGCCCGCGCGCCGCCAGCGCCGAGTCGTTCTGGCTGGCATACAGCACCACGCCGTTGCACAGCTTGCAGTAATGCAGCCGCAATTTGCCGTTCTCGTCCGGGCGCTTATAGTACCAGTCCACCACCACGCTCTTGTTGGCGGTGGTCTGGCCGTCCTCGTGGATGTACCGGGGCACGTCCACCACACCGGCGGCGTGCCCTGCCAGCTGCGGATACTGCGCGGTCAGCCGGGCGGTGTCCTCAAGGCTGAGGTGGAACAAATCCGGCGAGTCCTGAATATCCTGCACGCCGGGCTCCCAGTAGAGCATGAGCAGGTTGACGCTGCGCACCGCAATGTCGCCCAGCCCGCCGCGCGCCGCCGGGTCCCAGAAGATGCCGGTAACGCCAGTGCCCTGCTTGAGCTTGCGCCACCAGACATCGCTGTACACCTGCTCGTAATCTGCCTGCTCCAGCACCACCGGCAGCACGCTGGAAAGCGCCTGCGCCGTGGCCTGATCGTCTGCCGCCCGGGGCAGCACCATGGGCTCGGGGTAGTTGTCCATGGCATCGGCGTGCTTGTTGGCGATGCTGTTGAACAGCCATCCGCTGGAGGGCTGCGCCTTGCCGGGCATCAGCGGGTCGCGGTAGTTTTTCCAGTGTCCCATGCGGAACCACAGCTCGTTGTCGATCAGGCGCTTGTCCAGCGCCGCCTTGCCCGCCTTGTAGCGCTGCAGCGTCTGCAGCGCAGCCGCCGCCTCTGCCGCGCCGATGGGCAGGGCTTCTGCTCTTGTATCTTCCATAATCTTTCCTTTCTGTCCTGTTTTTTCAGATGCGGTAGAACCGCGCCTGCCGGTGCAGCTCCAGCGGGTCGTCCGGCCTTGGCGGCGCGGCAGAAGCCTCGGGCGGGCTGATGGGATGCTCCATCAGCACATAGCGGCACTCGTCGTAGATGTGGTCCTCCTGCCGGGTGTCGATATCCTCCACATTGCTCTCGTCGTACACAAGGTTCGGCAGAGTACGGATGAAGTGCTTGCAGCTGCTGAACACCTGCAGCATCGGCCGTCCGTCCGGCGCGAACCGCAGCCGGTAGTGGAACTGCATCTTGCCCGCCAGCCGGGTGTGGTCCCCGGGCTGCCAGCGCAGAAAATGCGGGCTGCGCTCCATCATAGCTGCAATGCTCTCGCCCTGACTCTCGTTGAAGATGGCGGGGTCTGCCACCCCGTGGATCACCCTGCCCCGCAGCAGCGGGTCGTTCTGCTCGGCTTCCCGGATGCGCTTTGCCTGCTCCACCGGGTCGATGCGCAGCCCCTCGTTGGGGCGTCCGGTGCAGCCGTACAGCTCCTTGATGCGGTACAGCCGCCCTTCCTCGTCCACTGCATACCACCCCACCGAAAAGGGCTTGGAAAAGCCGAAGTCGTACCCGCGCCAGATGGGCCAGTGCTTGGGGATGGCAAAGGGCGCAATGACATGAGTCCAGCGCTGATCCTGATAATGCGCCGGGTCGTTGCGCCATTCGGTGAACACCTGCCCGGAAAAGCTGTCCCAGCTGCCGTAGAGCAGCGCCTGCTTTTCGGCTTCCGGCAGGCTGGCAAGGCTTGCCAGATACCCGGGGTCGTTGGCCAGCAGGGCAGGGTTATCGAACACGCTGGACGGGATGAACACCCGCGCCCGCTCCATCTGCTGGTCGGTGCCGTCCGGCAGGCGCACCGTGACCGTTTCCACAATGGGCGTGCCGGGCGGGGCGGGGGTGATGAACCGCGCCTTCACCCAGCCGTGGCCGATGCCGCCGGGGTTGGTGGTGGCACGCATATACACCCGGGTGCCCGGCCCGGTGGGACGGTTGCGGCTCATCATGTAGCTGTACTCGTCCCACTCAAAGTGGGTCAGCTCGTCAAAGCCGATAAAATCGTAGGCTTTGCCCTGATAGTTGGTGCGGTCCTTGGTGTACTGCATAGAGCCGAACCAGATCTTCGCCCCGCTGGGAAACACCCATACATGGGAGGTGGCGTTGTACTGCGCCTCCGGGAAAGCCCGGCGGTAATACATTTGGCTCTTATCCACAAGGTCGGAAAGCTGCGGGTAGGTCTTGCGCAGGATCAGCGCCCGGTAATGCGGGATGTGCACCTGCCGCAGCGCTTCGATCAGCAGTGCATCGCTCTTGCCGCCGCCCGCCGCGCCGCCGTACAGCGCTTCCGGTTCCGGTCTGCGCATAAATTCCAGCTGCCGGGGCTGCGGCTTCCACACGATGACTGCACGCTCAGTCCTGCTCATGCCTTTTCCTCCTGTTCCACCGGCGGCAGCAGCACCACGCCGCACTCTGTCCCTTCCAGTTCTGTGCCCTGATCGTTCAGGGTCTTTACCACGCCCGCCAGATCCTTGAGCACAGCGGTGGCTTCCTTCAGCCCCTTCATCATCCCGGGGTCGGGGGTGTTTTCCCGCCGGGCGGCCTTCTGACGCTCGTTCAGCTCCTTTACCTCCTGCGCCAGCAGGGTGCTCAGGGTATCGGCGGCGCGGTTCAGGCTCTTCAGCCCGGCGGCGGGCTTTGTCTGCCCCATGATGTTCTTCCTCCTTTCGTCCGGTGTCCCGGGCTCTGTACACAGGATATCACCCGCCCGCTTTGCCCGACAGTGTGCACTTTTGCGGGGCCATTGGGTATTTTTGTACAAGCATTATCCAAGTAGTATATTTTATATTTTCAAGACACAACGAAGATGCGTCAGTTTTATCTTCCCGGTCGGCATAGCACGCAGAAAACGGCCGCTCGTATTTCGGGTGCTTCCCACAAAAACGTTCGCTGCGCCCTAACCGCCCTGTTACTATAAAGGTACAGTGCCGCCCCACCCGGGGAGTAAACATTTTTCTCGACCCGTGTTGTTTTTCCCTTCCGGTAAGTGTGTATAAAAGGCGTTTTCTTTCCGCTGTGTAGTATCCATGAAAATATCTTTCAAAAAATGTATCGCTCCTTTTCGCGGTTTTTAGCAGTCATGCAACATTCCGTCATGTTCAAGCATGTTTTTTTACATACCTGCATCATATTTGTATGTTGGTTGCATCGGCATGAAAAATTGTGATAATTCGCGAAAAGATTTTGTAACCTTTGGTCCGCTTTTGTAGAAACGTAACAAAACATTTGCACCAATATTGTGAACTTATTCTCTTGCGGAACACCCCCATACAAGGGTATAATACTGTCAGGGATTACGGACGTATGCGACAAATGCGTCTGTGAATATGCTGTGACACACAAATGAAGGAGATTACTATTATGAAAATGATTTCTCGTCGCGACTTCCTGAAGGCTTCCGCTGTTGTGGGCGCTACCGCTGCTATGACCGCTTGCGGCGGCTCTTCCTCCACCAGCACCGCTGCTTCCAGCGTTGCTTCTTCCACCGCTGCTTCTGCCGCTGCTACCAACGGCTCTGCCAACATCGGCGTTTGCATCTATCAGTTTGCTGATAACTTCATGACCCTGTACCGCGCTGATCTGGAAGGCTACCTGAAGGACATGGGCTACTCCGTCACCATCATGGACGGCAAAAACGACCAGAACACCCAGACCGAACAGATCAACACCTTCCTGCAGCAGGGCGTGGACGTGCTGGTCATCAACCCCGTCCAGACCACTTCCGCTCAGACCATCGTTGACACCGTTTCTCCCTCCGGCACCCCCATCGTGTTCATCAACCGTGAGCCCGAGGAGAGCGTTCTGGATTCCTACAAGGGCAAGTGCTGCTACGTTGGCGCTGACGCTCGTCAGTCCGGTACTTATCAGGGCGAGCTGATCCTCGAGACCGAGACTCAGGGCGATATCAACGGCGACGGCAAGATCACCTACATTATGTGCAAGGGCGACCCCGAGAACATCGACGCTCAGTACCGCACCGAGTACTCCATCAAGGCTCTGACCGATGCCGGCAAGGAAGTTGAGTGCCTGTACGAGTACCTGGATAACTGGGATCAGACCACCGCTCAGCAGGACGTTGCAAACGCTCTGTCTCAGTACGGCGACAAGATCGAAGTCGTCTTCTGCAACAACGACGCAATGGCACTGGGCGCTCTGCAGTCCATCCAGCAGGCTGGCCGCACCGTTGGCAAGGACGTCTACCTGGTCGGCGTCGATGCTCTGGTAGAGGCTGTGCAGAACGTTGTCGATGGCAACATGACCGGTACCGTTCTGAACGACGACGTTGGTCAGGCTACCAAGGCTGCCGAGGCTACCAAGCTGTTCGTCGAGGGCAAGGATGTTGAGAAGTACTACTGGGTCGACTACGTCAAGGTCACCAAGGACAACGCTTCTCAGTACCTGAAGGAAGACTAAAGTTTCCCGGAACCAATGCAAGGTGCGCAGCAGGCCTTAACGGCTTGAACGAAAGCTAAAAAGCGCGTGCGTGCGAGAAATCTTCTCCGCGCACGCGCCTTATTTTAGAAAAAACCTGCCCGCCTGTAAACAACCATAAAGGAGGCTTTTGCGGAATGTCAGAATACCGTCTGGTAATGAAAGGCGTGGTCAAGACCTTCCCCGGCGTCAAAGCGCTGGATCACGCACAGCTGGAGCTTCGCCCGGGCAAGGTCATGGCGCTGATGGGTGAAAACGGCGCCGGTAAGTCCACATTGATGAAATGCATGTTCGGCATTTACAAGATGGACGAGGGCGAGATCGAATACGAGGGGCAGAAGGTAAACATCCCCACCCCGCTGGATGCACTGGATCGTGGCATCGCCATGGTGCATCAGGAGCTGCAGCCCATTCCGGCCCGTACCGTGGCTGAGAATATCTGGCTGGGGCGCTACCCCACCAAGAAATACGGCATCGTCACAGTTGTGGACCATGCCAAAATGTACAAAGATACCGATGAACTGCTGAAGAAACTGAAGCTGGACATCGATCCCCATGCAAAGCTGGGTTCCCTGAGCATCGCCCAGATGCAGATGGTGGAAATTGCTAAAGCCGTTTCCGCCAACTGCAAGGTGCTGATTTTGGACGAGCCCACCTCCTCTCTGACCGCAAACGAGGTCGAGAGCCTGTTCCGCATCATGCGGGAGCTGAAGGAGCAGGGCGTTGCGCTGGTCTACATCAGCCATAAGATGGACGAGATCAAGGTCATCGCGGACGAAGTCACCATCATGCGCGATGGCCAGTACATCGGCAAGTGGGACGTTGCCAACATGACCAAGGAAGAGATCATTGCAAAGATGGTCGGCCGTGAGCTGTCCAACCTGTTCCCCCCGCTGGAGAACGTGCCCTCAGACGAGGTCATGATGAAGGTGGAGGACTTTACCTCCATCCATCCCCGCTCCTTCCGCCATTGCAGCTTTGAGCTGAAAAAGGGCGAAATTCTGGGCGTTGCCGGTCTGGTGGGCGCTCAGCGTACCGAGCTGATGGAAGGCATCTTCGGCCTGCGTGCCCATACCTCCGGTAAGGTGTGGATCAAGGGTGAAGAGGTCAACATCAAGCAGCCCCGCGACGCCATTCAGAAGAGCGTTGCTCTGCTGACCGAGGACCGCCGTGCCACCGGCATTCTGGGCGTGCTGAGCGTTGCCGATAACATCTCCATCGCTTCCTTGGACGCCCTGCGCAAGGGCCCCATTATGCTGGACAACAAAAAGATCCTCGATCTGGTGGCTACCAACAAGGAAAAGATGGCCATCAAGGTGCCCAGCCCCAAGACCCAGATCAAGAGCCTTTCCGGCGGCAACCAGCAGAAGGTGCTGATCGCCCGCTGGCTGGCCAACAACCCCGATGTGCTGATCCTGGACGAGCCCACCCGCGGCATCGACGTCGGTGCCAAGTACGAGATCTACTGCATCATTGCCGAGCTGGCCAAGCAGGGCAAGAGCATCATCATGATCTCCTCCGAAATGAGCGAGATCATTGGTATGTCCAACCGTGTCATGGTCATGTGCGATGGCCGTATCACCGGCTTTATCAACGGTAAGGATGCCACGCAGGAGAACATCATGGCGCTGGCTACCCAGTTCGAGACCGCACCTGACGCAGCTGCGGCAAATCAGTAATTAAGGAGGCTGTCTATCGTGGAAGCTACCAAAAAATTGAATGGCAAGGCTGTGGGCAAGTGGCTCAGCAACAATGCCATTATCATGATGATGCTGGCCGTCACCCTGATCGTTGGCATCATTCACCCCAACTTCTTCTCCGGCACCAACATGATCAACCTGTTCAAGAACGTGTCCATCCGCTACATCATCGCGCTGGGCATTTCCGGCTGCCTGATCACCACCGGTAACGACCTGTCCGCTGGCCGTCTGGCCGGTTTTGCCGCCTGCCTTGCCTGCATTTTTGCGCAGACCGAAGGCGCTTCCGGCAAGTTCTACCCCAATATGCCCACCCTGCCCACCCCCGTGGTGTTCGTTCTGGTCATTGCCATCTGCGCCATCGTGGGTCTGTGCAACGGTCTGGTGGTCAGCTACCTGAAAGTGCAGCCCTTTATTGCTACCTTGGGTATGCAGCAGGTGGTCTACGGTATCTGTCTGGTGTACACCGGCGGTACCCCCATCGGCTCCCTGAACTCCAACTTCACCGCACTGGCAAAGGACACCCTCCTTGCTGTTCCTGTGCTGATCTGGATCGCCCTGATCGTGGCTGTCTGCTTCTGGTTCCTGTACAACAAGACCCGTCACGGCAAGTATATGTACGCCATCGGCGGCAACGAAGCTGCTGCTGAGGTGGCCGGTGTCAACGTCAACGCCACCAAGATCCGCATCTACATTCTGGCCTCCTGCATGTTCGGTCTGGCAGGCTGCCTGCTGGCTGCAAAGTCCGGCGGCGCATCCGTCAACACCGCACAGGGCTATGAGCTGGACGCCATCGCAGCCTGCACCATCGGCGGTGTTTCCACCACCGGCGGCGTCGGCACCGTGCCCGGCGTTCTGGTCGGCGTTCTGGTCTTTGAGCTGATGAAGGTCGCTCTGCAGTTCATGAACGTCAACTCCTCCTACACCTACATCGTTCAGGGCCTTGTCATTATCGTGGCTGTCGCCATTGATATCCGCAAGTATCTGGCTAAGAAGTAATCTCCTCATCATCCCCCTTTGCACCCGCAGTCTTTGTACTGCGGGTGCTTTTTTTGTCCACATTTTTGTGGTATCATAAGGAAAACATCTTATGCTTACAGGAGGGACTTTCCATGGCACAGCCCACCCCGGATACCCAGACCGAGCTTGAACGCCGCGAGGCCGCACTGGCCGCCCGCGAGGCAGAGCTTGCCCGCCAGCAGGCTGAATTGCAGGCGCAGAAGGCCGATTTTGAGCAGGGCAAAAAGCGCCTGCTGGACAACGGCAACAAGGACTTTGTAAACCCCAAGGAAAAGCTTTACGATAAATTCCCGCTCACGGTGCACCAGATGGACATCATCATCGGCGTGCTGTTCGCTCTGATTGCTCTTTTCCTTGTGCTGGGCGTGACCCACACCAGCTTTTTCGGCCTGTTCGGCGGCTGAGCCGCAGGCGCATCCTCTGTGAAAAACATCCCGTAAAGGAGAATAAAAATGGCACACTATCCCGGTTATACCGTCCTGCGCACCGAGGACTGTCCCGAGCAGCACGGTACTTTGACCCTGCTCACCCATGACGTCAGCGGCGCAGCCGTGCTGCTGGTGGAGAACGAGGACGTCAACAAGGCCTTTGGCATCGGCTTCGGCACCTTCCCTTCCGATGACACCGGCGTGTTCCACATTCTGGAGCACTCCGTACTGGCGGGCAGCGAAAAATACCCGGTCAGTTCCCCCTTCGTGCAGCTGCTCAAAAGCAGCATGGCCTCCTTCCTCAATGCAATGACCTTCCCGGACAAGACGGTCTACCCCTTTGCCACCCCCAACGAGACCGATTTCTGCAACCTGATGGACGTTTACCTGAACGCGGTGTTCTGCCCGCTGGCCATGGTGGACTCTGCGGTGTTCGAGCAGGAGGGCTGGCACCGGGATGCAGACGGCACGGTCAGCGGTGTGGTCTACAATGAGATGCAGGGTGCACTGGCCTCCCCGGATGCTCAGCTGCAAAACGCCCTGCAACGGGCGATGTTCCCGGATACCGCTTACGGCTTTGTGTCCGGCGGCGACCCGGTGTCCATCCCCGCCCTGACCTATGAGAAATACCAGCGGGTGTACCGCCGCCATTACAGCGCCGACAACTGCTGCATCACCCTGTACGGCAAGATGGACATGGCCGATAAGCTGGCGCGGCTGGATAAGGACTACCTGTCCAAGATGCCCAAGGCCGCTGCCCGTCCCCGCCTGACCATGCAGGACGAGCAGCCCGGCGCATTCGTGGAGCTGCCCTACTACACCGACCAACCCAAGCCGGACGAGGTGCAGTGCGCACTGGCATGGTACACCGGCGCATTTGCCGACCGTGAGCGGCAGCTGGGTGTGGAGATTTTGCTGGGTGCGCTGCTGAGCACTAACAGCTCTCCCCTCAAGGCCGCGCTGCTGGCCGAGCAGCTGGGCGCAGATATCGACATCGGCTTTGACGACAGCACCTTGCAGCCCACCTTGGAGCTGCTGCTGCGCGGCGCTACGATAGATTCTGCCCGCAAATTTGCCCCCGCTGTACGCAAGGCTGTGGACGAGCTGCTAAAGACCGGCATTCCTCACGACCTGCTGCTGGCCGCTTTGAACGAAGCCGAGTTTGCCTCGCTGGAGCGCCCGGGCAGCCTGCCGGACGGCGTACTGGACGCCATCAACGCCGCCACCGGCTGGCTGCACACCGGCGATGCCGCCCTGCTGCTGCACACCGATAAGCTCTTTGCCGCCCTGCGCAGCAAGCTGGAAGAGGGATGGTTCGACACCCTGCTGCGGGAGCTGTTTGCCCCCGCCCCGGTGCAGGTGGTGCAAATCCCCACCGCACCCAAGACTGAGGATGCCGCTGCCCCGGTGCGCACCGACGGCAAGCTGGTGCTGGAACACCCCCTCACCGCCGCCGACCTTGGCGCGGGCGATGCCACCCCGCAGGGCAGCGCCGAGCAGCTGGCCGGTGCCACCCTGCTGCGCCACCCCTCTGCCGGCAGCCTGTACCTGAATTTCTACTATGATCTTGGCACTGTCACCCCGGAGGAGCTGCAATACCTGAACCTGCTCACCGATGTGCTGGACGAGCTGGATACCCCCGCCCACACCGCCCAGCAGCTGAACACCCTGCGCAGCACATGGCTGGGCGACAGCCGTGCCCAGCTGGACCTCTGGACCGGGCGGCAGGAGGGCTCTCCTTGCCACGCGAAGCTGACCCTCTGCCTGAGCCTGCTGGAGCGCAGCTTGGAAAAAGCGGTGGAGATCGGCGGCGAGTGGCTGTACGATACCGTCCTTACCGGCGCTGCCGCCGAAGCCGCCTATGCCCGGGTGGTCAGCCAGCTGAAGCTGCGCATGGAACAGCTGTTCATCCAGCAGGGCAACGAGTTTGCCTCCACCCGCGCCCGCGCCCATTATTATGTAGAAGGCGCTGCGGACGAAGCCTGCACCGGCGTGAGTTACTACCACTTCCTGTGCAATCTGCTGGAAAAGGCCGACTGGTCCGCACTGGGCGCCAAACTGGATGCTGTGCGCAGCCGGGTGCTGCAAACTGCCGCCCTGACCGTCAGCCTGCATGGCTCTGAGGACGCACTGGAAAAGCTGCGCACCCTGCTGCCGGAAAGCCGCTTTGCCGCCGCCCGGCGCATCCCGGCGCAGCCCTACACCCAGCCTCTGACGCCCCCGGTGAACGAAGCCTTTATCATTGACGGCGGCGTGAACTACGATGTGCTGGCTTGGCCCATGCCCCAGGACAGCCGCCGCCGGGTGCTGGCGCGGGTGATGAGCTACGAATACCTGTGGCACGCCATCCGGGAGGTGGGCGGTGCCTACGGCACCGGAATGCTCTGTGCCGACGGCATCGAGTTTTTGTACACCTACCGGGACCCCCACCTGCGGGAAAGCTACGAGACCTTTGCAAATGCCCCTGCCGCCCTTGCCGCCCGGGACTACACCGCCCGGGATCTGGACGAATTCATCGTGGGCACCGCCGCCAAGCTGGACACGCCCCGCAAGGCGCGTGCCGCCGCCCGGGATCTGGACCGCCGGTACTTCTGCGGCATCACGGACGAGATGCTCGCCGCCGACCGCAAGGCGCTGTGCAGCGTGGACACCGCCCTGCTGAAAGAGCAGGCCGCTGCCCTGTCTGACGTGCTGTCCGGCGGTGTGCGGGTGGCCTTTGGCAGCAAGGACGCCGTGGAAGCCGCAAAGGATCTGTTCGACCGGGTAGAGACGCTGTAAGCGCCGGTAATTTGTAAAAAATATTTTATTTGTAGTTCCGAAACACCCTGCGGGTGTTTCGGAACTACTTTTTTCCCTCACACATTTTTTCTGCACATATCGCCTGCATTCCGTCCAAATTACTAAAATATGCTAGATTTTTTGTGAGATAAGTCATACTTATTTAAGAAAATTTGAACAAATTGCGAAATTTGTGTGTTTCTGGTGTGGACAAAAACGTTTTCAGCTGATAGAATGGGAGCTGTTCTTTCTCCGCCGTCCGCAACCGGCGGAGTGTTTTATTGGAAGCAGGAGGTTTCTCATGTTAGAAAAGTTCTTTCACCTGAAAGAAAACCACACCGATGTAAAGACCGAGATCATGGCTGGTATCACTACCTTCATGACCATGGCTTACATCCTTGCCGTCAACCCCAACATCCTGTCCGCAGCAGGCATGGATTCCAAGGCTGTGCTGATTGCCACCGCGCTGGCATCCTTTATTGCCACCGCACTGATGGCTGTGCTGGCCAACTACCCCTTTGCCCTGGCTCCCGGCATGGGCCTGAACGCCTACTTTGCCTACACGGTCGTGCTGACCATGGGTTACAGCTGGCAGCTGGCTCTGATGGCCGTCTTTGTTGAGGGCGTCATCTTCATTGCACTGTCCCTGACCAATGTGCGCGAGGGCATCTTCAATGCCATTCCCATGACCCTGAAGAGCGCCGTCAGCGTGGGCATCGGCCTGTTCGTGGCCTTTGTCGGCCTGCAGAACGCCAAGCTGATCGTCAACAGCGATTCCACGCTGGTCACCTACCAGCACTTCAAGGGCGCAACCTTCCACAGCGTGGGCGTGGGCGCCATCCTTGCTCTGCTGGGTGTGGTCATCACCGCCATTCTGCTGGTCAAAAAGGTCAAGGGCGGCATCCTGTACGGCATCCTGATCACTTGGCTGCTGGGCATCGTGTGCGAGCTGACCGGTATCTACGTCCCCGATGTGGATGCCGGTATGTACTCCGTCATCCCCACCGCCTTTGTCAGCTTTGACTTCTCCGCATTGGGCGAGACCTTTGGTCAGGTGTTCAAGACCGACTTCTCCGGTGTCGGCCTGCTGAACTTCTTCGCCGTGATGTTCTCCTTCCTCTTCGTGGACCTGTTCGACACGCTGGGCACCCTGATCGGCGTGGCCTCCAAGGCTGATATGCTGGACGAGGACGGCCGTCTGCCCAACATCAAGGGCGCACTGATGGCAGACTCCATCGGCACCTGCGTGGGCGCTGTGCTGGGTACTTCCACCACCACCACCTTCGTGGAGAGCGCCTCCGGCGTTACCGAGGGCGGCCGCACCGGTCTGACCGCTATGACCACCGGCGTGCTGTTCCTGCTGGCTACCATCTTCAGCCCGCTGTTCCTCACCATCCCCAGCTTTGCTACCGCTCCGGCTCTGATCATCGTGGGCTTCTACATGATGGGTTCTGCCATCAAGATCGACTTCAATGATCCCAGCGAGGGCATCCCCGCCTTCCTGACCATTCTGGCTATGCCCACCGCTTACAGCATCTCCGAGGGTATCGCCATCGGCATCATCTCCTGGACCATCATCAATGTGATCACCGGCAAGGCCAAGGAGAAGAAGATCAGCCCGCTGATGTATGTGCTCACCGTGCTGTTCATCCTCAAGTATGTGTTCCTCTGATTCCCTGAGCGTATAAAAGACTAAGCACCCCCTGCGGTCTGCCCGTACAGACCGCAGGGGGTGCTTTTTATGGTTTTGCTTTTGTAATTACTCCGGAGCCTTCATGCTTTCCACCATGCTGATGCGCCGGACGTGCCGCCGCATGACAAAGCAGACCACCACGGTAAACACCATGGTCAGCGCCACCGCCAGCAGGTAGCTGCGGGGGGCGATGGTGCGGATGAACATGAGCTGATCCATCTCCACGGTCAACACAATGAACTTGTGCAGCGGCACCCCCAGTGCCAGACCCACGCCGGAGCCGATGAGTGCCAGCAGCTCGATCTCGCGGAAGATGTAGCGGTACACCTCCTGATCGTAGAAGCCCAGCACCTTGATGGTCGCCAGCTCCTTTTTGCGCTCTCCAAGGTTGACGCTGATGAGGTTATACAACACCACAGCCGCCAGTGCCGCCGCGCAGATGATGATCAGCACCACCACATAGCCCAGACTGACGATGAGGTTATCGAACAGTTCGGTGGTGTCCTCGGTAAAGCTGATGCCGCTGACATAGTTGCAGTCCAGCAGGTCGGTGCGCAGGGCGTTGTACCCGGCAGCATCGGTGCAAGCAGTTTGCCCGTAGACCGTGTTCCACGGGATCTCCGCCGTGCCCAGCAGACTTTCCAGCTGTGCGCGGGGGAGGTACAGCCGGGTGAACATATAGTTTTCCGTGATGCCGGTCAGGGTCAGCTCCACCCGGGTGCCCTCGGCGTTTTCCACCCAGAAGGTATCGCCGGTGTGCAGACCCAGATTCTCGGCGGTCTTTTCGGTCAGGATGGCGCTGCCGCTGTCAAAGCTGATGGCCTTGTGTCCCTTGCGGGTGCGGAAGGTGACGTAGCGGGTCAGGTCGCTGTCCTTGGCGGCAGCCACGATGCTCACGCTGGCGCTCTCGCCTTCGGCATTGTAGATGGTGGTGGATTTGGTATACACCGCGCCCCAGTTCTGCACAGCGCTGTTGCCGTCCAGCTCCTCTGCCAGCCCCTGCTCCATGGTCAGGGCTTTGGGGTCGCTGAGGGTGATGGACATATCGTTGTGGGTCAGCTCCGTAGACTGCTTTGTGACGATGGGCAGCAGGGAATCCTGAATGCCAAAGCCGATGAGCAGCAGCGCGGTGCAGCCCGCCACGCCCAGCACGGTCATGAAGAACCGCTTTTTATACCGGAACAGGTTGCGGGCAGTGGTCTTTTGGGAGAAGGACATCCGGGACCACAGCGGGGTGATGCGCTCCATCAGGATGCGCTTGCCCGCCACGGGAGCCCGGGGCAGCAGCAGAGCTGCGGTCTTTTCGGCCAGACTGGAACGGCAGGCGAACCATGTGGCAAAACCGATGACGGCGGCGCTGATGCCCACGCTGGCAGCTGCCATGCCCGGGTAGAAGTGCAGGGTGAAGGTGGGCAGGCTGAACACCAGCTGATAGGCGTTCCAGATAATGATGGGAAACACCACAAAGCCCACCACCATGCCGACGATGCTGCCCAGAATGGTAGCCAGCAGCGCGTAGAACAAATACTTGCCCGCGATGCTGAAATTGGAGTAGCCCAGCGCCTTTAAAGTGCCCATCTGCAGGCGGTTCTCGTCCACCATGCGGGTCATGGTGGTGGTAGCCACCAGCGCCGCCACAAGGAAGAAGAACACCGGGAACACCCGGGCAATGGCGTCCATGCGGTCGGCGTACTGGGCAAAGGTGACGCAGCTCATGGTGGAGGTGCGGTCCAGCACATACCACTCGCCCTTTTTGATCTGGCTCACCTGCTCCTCGGCATCGTTCAGCTGGGCAAGGCCGTCCGCCAGCTTCTGCTCTGCCTCGGTCTTCCGGCTCTCGTACTCGGTGCGGGATTCTTCCAGCTGGGTCTGCCCGGCGTTGTATTCTGCCCAGCCCTCTTCCAGCTGCTTTTGTGCGGCATCGAACTGGGTGTAGGCGCTGGCGGTGCCGGTGGTCAGCTGCAACTGCCCCTGCAAAAGCTGCAATTTCATCTTGCGCAGTGCAGCCTTGGCCTCGGTCACCAGCTGGTCGTTGGAGAGGTTCGGCGAGGAGATGAGCCCCTGCTGGTACATCTGCCGCTTGCCCGCATCCAGCTGCTGCTGATAGCCCTGCAGCTGGTTATAGATGTTGTCGTAAGCGGCCTGCGCCTTGGCCAGCGCATCCCGCAGTTCAATGTAGTCTTCGTCCTCCGGCTCGGCTTCGTCCAGCGCCTTTTCGGCGTTGCGCAGAGCGGCTTCCGCGTAGGTCAGCAGGGGGTCTGCCACCTTTTTCAGGTTGACCAGCATCTCAATTTGCTGCAGCTGCTCCTCAAATTCCAGCACCTGCTCCTCGCTGCTCACCAGCTTGTCGGCACCGCTCTGCATAGTGTCCGGCAGGGCAGTCTTCTGGGCGGCAAGCTCCTTTTCCCCGGCTTCCAGCTGCGCCTTGGCGGCATCCAGCTGCTGCTGTGCGTCCGCAAGCTTTGCCTCGGCCTCGGCAAACTGACGCTCGGCTTCGGCCTTCTGGCTGTCGTACTCGGCGCGCGCTTCGGTCAGCTTGTCGTTGGCAGTGTCCATCAGCTCTTCCCGCCGGGCGGTGCACTGCACGCTCTGGATGGCCTTGAGCTTTTCCGCTACGGCATCCACTGCGGCCTGATATTCATCGGAATAATTATCATACAATCCGGCGTTTTCTGCCTTGATATAGCACACCGTATAATAATCTGCGGTCAAAATGCCCTCCGGCACAAACAGGATGCAGTCCAGCTGGCCATCGCCCACGGTGCTGCTCTCGGAATCGGAGGAAAAATGCAGCGGGTCCTGCACCGTGCCCACCACCGTGAACACCTGCCCGCTGACCCCCTCGGTCTCTTCCGGCAGGGTCAGCTGGGTGCCCAGCTCCACGGGGCTGCCGTGGCCCATCACATGCACCACGCACTCCCCGGCAGCTTCCGGCATCCGGCCAGACAGCAGCACCGGACGGTTCATATTCTCCGGCGTATCAGCCTGCGGGTCGGCAGGCAGCTGATACAGCCGCGCCACCGTAGTCTGCTCGTCCCCTGTCCAGTGGCCTTCCACGTCCTGATACTTCACCGCCTGCACGGCGTCTACCCCGTCCACAGCGGCAATCGCGCTGATATCGCCCTGACTGAGGCCAAGGGTGGACAGCACCCGCAGGTCGAACACATTCTGCTGCACATAGTACTTCTGGGCAGCGGTGCGCATATCGGGGGCAATGCACATCAGGCCGGTGAGCATCATCACCCCCAGCGCCACGATGCCAAACAGGGACACCACCCGGCTGATGCTGCTTTTCATCTCGCGCAGGATATTTTTGCGGTAACTTTTCTGCACAGTACTCACCACTCGATCTGTTCCACCGGCACCGGGTGCTCGTTGACCTGATTGGACACGATGCGGCCGCTGCGCACCTGAATGATGCGGTCAGCCATACCGGTCAGTGCCGTGTTGTGGGTAATAACAATGACGGTGCGTCCGGTCTTGCGGCAGGTATCCTGCAAAAGGCCCAGCACCTGTTTGCCGGTGCGGTAGTCCAGCGCACCGGTGGGCTCGTCGCAGAGCAGCAGCTTGGGGTTTTTGGCCAGTGCGCGGGCAATGGACACCCGCTGCTGCTCGCCGCCGGAAAGCTGCGCCGGAAAGTTGTTCAGCCGCTCGCCCAGCCCCACGCTGCGCAAGGTCTCGGTGGGGTCCAGCGGGTCGCGGCAGATCTCACTGGCAAGCTCCACGTTTTCCAGTGCGGTCAGGTTCTGCACCAAGTTGTAAAACTGGAACACAAAGCCCACATCGTACCGGCGGTAGGTGGTCAGCTCCCGGGCGGAAAAGCGGCTCACGTTGCGGCCGTCCAGCCAGACGTTGCCCTCGTCGCAGTTGTCCATGCCGCCCAGAATGTTCAGCAATGTGGTCTTGCCCGCGCCGGAGGGCCCCACGATGATGCAGAACTCGCCCTTGTCCACATAGAAATTCAGGTGGTCTGCGGCAGCGATCTTCACACTGCCGGTCTGGTAATATTTACAGACATCTTCAAACTCCACAAAATGCTCCATGGCGTTTTTCCTTTCTGTCAGAATGCAAAGTATTTCAACTTAAATATAGCATAAACCCACCGGGATTTGCAAAGCCCCCGGCACGAATTTTCAAAAACTTAACACAAGCCGCCGCAAAACATAAAAAGGGACACCGGAGCGTCCGCAGACGTTCCGATGTCCCGAGATATAAAGCTTCTGTACCGCCGCGCGGCGGGCATTGTCAGCTTATTTTGCAGCGTACCAATCTGCGCTGGGCTGATGCTTACCGGCGGTCACGGCATTGCCCTGATAGTACAGGGTGCCGTCCGCACCGCGGCTGTAACGGGAGAAGAACTCATTCCAGATGGCAGCGCTCTCCTCCTGCAGGTAAACGTGAGGGGTATCCTTGACCACGGTGTACTGCACCAGCGGAGCGTTGCCACCCATAAAGCTCTTGGTCACAAAAGCGCCATCGTAGGAGGTGCTTTCTGCAACAGCTGCCTCGTTGGTGGCGTTGTGGGCGTTCCAGCCCTGCAGCGCCTTCACCGTACCGTTATCCTCCACCAGCTCTGCCACACCTGCCGAGTCGTACTCGCCCAGGAAAGCCCATGTCGGCAGCAGAACAGCGGGGTCAAGCTCCGGCAGTGGGGCAAACATATAGCCGACGGGTGCAATGGCGGCAAAGCGGCTTGCGTAGCGGCAGGCGGTAGCCCAAGTCATCAGGCTGCCGTTAGAGTGACCGGTAGCATACACGCGGGTGGTGTCGATGCTGTAATCCCGCTCCATGCGGTCCAGCAGACTGTTGATGAACTCCAGATCCACGCTGGGGTCGGTATCCTTACCAGCCAGTGCGGCAAAGGGACCTGCCAGCCACATGGCGGTGGGAATGTTGCCCATCAGGTCTGCGGGACGTACCAGGCCCTGCGCAAACACCACGATAAAGCCGTTCTGCTCTGCCACATCGTACCAGCGGGACTCTTCGGCAATGGCGTACATGGAGGCGGTGTAGCCGTGCATCACCAGCACCAGCGGCACCTTTTTGCTGCCGGTATAGGTGGACGGCACATAGACCATCCAGCGGCGCAGCTCGCCGTTGACCCACTCCTCATGGATATCAAAGCCCCGACGGGTAAAGTCCTCTGCCTTTGCTACGCGACCCGGCAGCTGCAGTGCCATAAAGCGCTTGAACTGACCGGAGAACTTTTCCCAGATGGCTGCCGGGCACTGTGCCTTTTCGGTGACCCACACCTCGGCGGCAGAGCCTGTACGGCTGCTGACATACACGCCGTTTTCCTTTGCCACAGCCTGATTGGCGTTCAGGTAGAACTTCAGCGCTGCCTTATTGGTAGTATCCGCCTTGGAACGGACGAACCAAACGGGAGTATCCACCGTCTTTGCGGCGATTGCCTCCTCCTGCACGCCGCGGGTGGAGTCGCCGGGGAAGGGCAGCACATACTCACCGCCCACTGCCTCCAGAGAAGCTGCCGGGACCTCAACGGCATCCACGGCGCAGATGGAGCTGAAATCGCTTGCCCAGCGAGCGCCGAACAGCAGAGCGGCTGCGCCGCCCTCCTTGTAGCCCACCAGTGCAGTGTGGGACTTGTCCATGGAGAATGCACCGGATAGCTTAACGCCCTTCTTGCGCATGAGCTGATACAATGCATCCAGCGCTGCTGCGTCATCACGACCGGCAGCGCTCAGGGAAAGGTTCCAGCTGCCGCCGTTTTCAGGACCGAAAAATGCAACTGCGATCTTATTTTTGCACGCCACCGTGCGCCACATACGGCCTGTGACCGAGCCGGAGAACGCCTTTGCGGTGGTGTTGTCCGGGGTCAGCACGATAACTGCCGGCGCCCAGGGATCCATGCCGTCGGGCAGGTAATAGGTAGCAGTACCAACATTCTGACCGCCCACCATTACCTGCGCATCATGAAACAGACCCACATTCACGTTCAGGTACGGGTTTTCCGGGTCATAAGCAAAGGTCTTGCCATCGCCCAGACCCATGGCTGCGGTCTTACGATCTACGGTAGTGTGCAGATCTCCGTTGGTCTGGTCCAGCTCTGTCGCAGCCAGAGCCGAGGGTGCCATAGCGGCTACGGTAGCACCCAGCGCGGTAGCGGCGGAAAGCTTCATAAAATCGCGTCGTTTCATAGTGTTTTCTCCTTTTTGTAAGTGCCTGCGCACTTTGTTATGCCCGGCTTTGAAGGCCGGACTCTCTTGCTTTTTCTCCGATTTTTTCTCACAGCAGGTGCCTTCCTGCTTCAGCATTGTACAAAGAATACCATTTATATCGTTATTTGTAAACAGTATTTAGTGTTTTTTGTTTCGATTAATATATTAATATATCATTTTTTGTAAAAAGTGCTGATCAGCGAAAGTCCCCTATACCACTGCTGTTTCTAATGATACACTTCCTTTTCTCTATGAAAATTCAAAAAGCCCCTGCACGCAGGGTGCAGGGGCTTTGGAAAGCTATCTTACTTGCGGTTTGCCAGCAGGTTCTCGATCTTCTTCAGGGGGTCGATGATGCTGGAAACGGACATATCGTGGTTCAGTGCCACCACAAAGTAGGCAGCGTACTTGGAAACGTCCACGTCCACATACCAGTCGCGGGTCAGCAGCTCGGGCATACGGTAGGTCAGGTTGGTGCCCACAACGTAGGTCAGGGTGCCGTCTGCCACAGCCTTGTCGAACTTTTCCAGACCGCTGGTGAACAGGGGGAAGGTGGCATTGGCGATGATGTTGGCAGCGCCGCGCTCCTTCAGGTTGCTGGCGACCTCCAGCATGCTCTCACCGGAAGCAATGATATCGTCTGCGATAAAGACGGTCTTGCCCTCCACGCTCTCGCCCAGATACTCATGGGCAACGATGGGGTTGCGGCCGTTCACCACGCGGGTGTAATCGCGGCGCTTGTAGAACATACCCAGGTTGCAGCCCAGCACGCTGGAGAAGTACATATTGCGGTTCATAGCGCCCTCGTCCGGGCTGACCACGGTGAACTTCTCCTTGTCGAAGGACAGGGTGGGGTCCTTCTTCAGCAGGCTCTTGAGCACCTGATAGGTGGGCATGGCGTTATCAAAGCTCATCAGGGGCACTGCGTTCTGCACGCGGGGATCGTGTGCGTCAAAGGTGATAATGTTGCGCACGCCCATGGTCTGCAGCTCCTGCAGAGCCACAGCGCAGTCCAGGCTCTCGCGCACCACGCGGCGGTGCTGACGGCCGCCGTACAGGCTGGGCATGATGACGGAAACGCGGTGTGCCTTACCGGCCACAGCCTGGATCAGACGCTTCAGGTTTGCAAAGTGGTCGTCCGGGGACATGTGGTTCTCGTAGTTGAACAGCTTGTAGGTGACGCTGTAATTGCCCGGGTCCACCACGATAAAGATATCGTCGCCGCGGACAGACTCCTTGACCAGACCCTTGGCGTCGCCGCTCTGGAAGCGGGGGCAGTCGCAGGAAATAATGAAGGTGTCTTTTTCAATTCCGGCAGCCTTTGCCCAACGGACAAGGTGCTTGTCGATCAGGCCGGTCAGCTCCTCTGCACCGGGGCAGGCGATCAGCCGCATATCCGCCACACTGGGCTGCTCAAAGAAGGACTTAGGGGAAATTTCAATAGACATAGTCACATAACTCCTTATTGCTGTTTACCATCCGTACCATGCACACAAGTGCGCATATCTAGTTTTATTTTATCACATTTTGTCGATTGTTCCATATCAATTTGTTTCATGTATCGATTTTCTGCGCCTTGCACAGCTGTTTTTCCTTTTCCTTCAAGAGAATGTGGGTTTCTTACAAAAACGCGACCAAATCTTTACCGTTTCGCAAAGTTTATCTGATTTTCGAGGAAAAGTAGTACTTTTCATTGTTAATCTTCTTATCTCCAAAGTCCCCTAAAAACAGGAACGGGGAACGGCATCAAAACCGTTCCCCATCGATTGGTATTTGGCAGGCGTAGCATTCTCCTGCATCTCTCAGAACCGAAGTTCCTGTCGTTACCGGCGGCGTGTGGTCGCTACGAATTTTACCACCTCAAATACCTCTCTTATCCTATGTTTATTTTACCATATTCATTCCCGTTTGTAAAGAATTCTGCGATTACGCAGGTATTGCTGATAACGCTTTTCATTCACAGACATAAATGTAATAATCGAATTTTGAAACCCGTCTGGGTCGCCATCTGTATATATCCGCAAGACAAGCTGATAACTTTTTCCATTGCATTCGATTCTCTTTAAAACATTGGCTGTATAAAGTTTTTCTGTTGCAATAATGTAATCCGGCTCCTGTATTATTTCAGCAAGTCGTTCCATCACTGTTTCCGAAATATCAGGATGCCGTTCTCTGATATGAATCAATTGTTTATCTGTAATAATCACATGGCAGGTTTTTATTATCGGTACAACCCTGTTATAAATTTCAGGATTCAGATCACATACAAATCTCACATCCGCACGCACCAATCTTGTATAATAGATTTAGTATAGCATATTTCAACACCGTTTGCACTGATTTATACGCAAAAAGCTCCTCACCGTTCACATTCCGGTGAGGAGCTTTCTTCACTTACCTTCTATCAGGGTAAAACGCTTTTTACAGGGCAGCCACGGCAGCCTTCAGGGCATCCACGCGGTCGGTGTTCTCCCACTTCACGCCCAGATCCTCGCGGCCCATGTGACCGTAGGCGGCCAGCTGACGGTAGATGGGCTTGCGCAGGTCGAGGTCACGGATAATGGCGGCGGGAGTCAGGTCAAACACCTTTTCCACAGCCTGCTCGATCTTCTCGTCTGCCACCGTGCCGGTGCCGAAGGTATCCACCATGATGGACACAGGCTTTGCCACGCCGATGGCGTAGGCCACCTGTACCTCGCACTGCTTTGCCAGACCCGCAGCCACGATGTTCTTGGCCACCCAGCGGGTAGCGTAGGCTGCGCTGCGGTCCACCTTGCTGGGGTCCTTGCCGGAGAAGGCGCCGCCGCCGTGGCGTGCATAGCCGCCGTAGGTGTCCACGATGATCTTACGGCCGGTCAAGCCGGTATCGCCCTGCGGGCCGCCCACAACAAAGCGGCCGGTGGGGTTGATGTAGTACTTGGTGTTCTCGTCCAGCAGCTCAGCGGGGATGGTGGCCTTGATAACCTTTTCCATCACGTCTGCCCGCAGCTGCTCCATGCTCACGCTCTCGCTGTGCTGGCTGGAGATGACCACGGCGTCCACGCGCACAGGCTTGTTGTTCTCGTCGTACTCCACGGTCACCTGGCTCTTGCCGTCCGGGCGCAGGTAATCCATTTCGCCGCTCTTGCGCACTTCGGTCAGGCGCTTTGCCAGCTTGTGGGCAAGGCTGATGGGCATGGGCATCAGCTCGGGGGTCTCGTCACAGGCATAACCGAACATCATGCCCTGATCGCCTGCACCGCCCACCTGATCGTTGGTGCCCAGTGCGATGTCGGGGCTCTGGCCGTCGATGTTGGAGATGACGGCACAGGTGTCGGCATCAAAGCCGAACTTTGCGCGGGTGTAGCCGATATCTGCCACCACCTCGCGGACGACCTTCTGGAAGTCCACATAGCAGCTGGTGGTGATCTCGCCCATAATGTGCACAAGGCCGGTGGATGCGCAGGTCTCGCAGGCCACGCGGGCGTTGGGGTCGTGGGTCAGGATCTCGTCCAGAATTGCATCCGAGATCTGGTCGCAGATCTTGTCGGGATGTCCCTCGGTGACGGACTCCGAAGTAAACAGGTGTCTAGCCATTTTTTGCCTCCTAAATGTTGCAGTTGCGTGTATTTACCATTCCATCAAGTTTGTTTTGAAAAATAAAAGCGCCCAGAGCCGAAAGCTCTGAGCGTTGCACTCTTATCTTCCGGTTTCCCGCAGGATTTGGCACCTTATGCTTTCGCACAGGTTGTCGGGCTTCACAGGGCCTGTCCCCTCAGCCGCTCTTGATAAGTCGGTATTCAATTGGTACGCCACATATTCTATCATTACAGCGTCAGATTGTCAAGATAAGTCGCACTTATTTTAGACATTCCTTTTAAATTGATGGAGCATTTCCCTGCTCCGGTGCGGCATGGCCGTCCCGGGCGGCGTGGAAAGCGCGTTTTTCCGCATACATCCGCTGATCCAGCTCCACCAGAAACTTCTCCACGCTGCCGCCCTCGTACTTTGCCACACCGGTGGAAAAGGACAGCTGAAAGCTGCCCGCCGGAGCGGTGGCGTTATAGTGCTGCACCCGCTGCTCGATGGCGGTGCAGATCTCGTCCAGCAGCTCCTCCGAGCCGTGACGGATCAGCACCATGAACTCATCGCCGCTCATGCGGATGGCTACCGAGTTTGCCACCAGCGCCCCGGACAGGATGTGCCCGATCTCCTGAATGGCGCGGTCGCCCTCGGCGTGACCATAGGTATCGTTGATCTCCTTGAAGCAGTTCACGTCCATCATGATGCCGTAAACGTCCTTCTCCTGCGTGGCGTGGATGCGGTCCAGACAGTAGTTCATGTACTTGCGCCCAAACAGGCCGGACAGCTCATCGGTATAGCCGCGCAGGCTGCGGGTCTGGCTGTCCACAAGCACAAAGGCGATAGCTACCGACAGCCAGCCAAAGGCCATACCGTAGAATGCGCCCTGCAGCAGCGTGCCCACCGCACAGGTGACCACGAAGTAGTACACCGGGAAAAACTCCACCGTAATGCCATCGCGCTTGGCCTTATGCACCTGCCACACGCTCTCGGCGTAATAGCTGAACAGCAGCAGATACAGCAAAATGTTCAGCGGGCCCTGATGGTAAGCGTTGTCCGCCGAAATAGAAAAGATCCACCCCGTGCCAAAAAGGTTTGCCACCAGCAGCACCAAAAGCGCCAGCAGCGGCGCACCCAGCAGCAGGTGCCTTCTGCGCAGGCGTCCAATGCTGCGGTAGACCCGGAAGTCCACATACAAACACCACGCATAGCCCACGCACACGGTAGCGCCGGTGCAGATGGTGTTGGTCAGGTACAGCCAGAACCGGCTTGCCGCGCCGGGCACGCCGTCCAGCAGAAAGCTGATCGTCTCTGTTGCCTGTGCCAGCAGCGTCACCACCAGTATCCGGCAAAACAGCGCTGTTCCAACGCTGTTTTTACTTTCGCCGCGCACCCGCAGTAAAAGCAGAAAGCTTACCAGCACCGCCCCTGTGCCATTGGCCACAAGGATCTCGGGTATATTCATTGCATTTCCTCCTCTGCCCGCCTTACCCCATAAAGCGGGCAGCCCCTATTTTATACAGTACCTATCTATAGGTATACACCCTGCCGCGCCCTGCTTGCAAGGCTTGGGCGCAAAAAGGCCGCTGCACAGCAATTTGTGCAGCAGCCCTTGAGAGATCATCCTTTGCAGTTCAGCCAAGCCCAGAGCTTTGCCGAAATACATTTTTTGCAGAAAACTTAATAGCCCTTTGCCTGCTCGCCGTTCAGGATCTTGACAGCGCGGGAGGTACCCAGACGGTCAGCGCCCAGTGCAAGGAAAGTCTCCATATCCTCCACGGTGGAAATGCCGCCGGCAGCCTTGACCTTGCAGCGGCCATGCACGCCCTTGACCATCAGCTCCACGTCGTGGAAGTTTGCACCTGCGGTAGAGAAGCCGGTGCTGGTCTTGATGTAGTCGGCACCGGCCTCGCAGACGATGTCGCACATCTTTTCCTTTTCTTCCTCGGTCAGCAGGCAGGTCTCAATGATGACCTTCAGAATCTTATCGCCCACAGCCTGCTTCACGGCACGGATGTCCTCGCGGACAGCATCGTACTCCTTGTTCTTCAGGCGGCCAATGTTGATGACCATATCCACCTCGGCTGCGCCGTTTTCGATGGCAGTCTTGGCTTCAAAGGCCTTGCTGGCGGTATCCATGGCACCCAGAGGGAAGCCCACCACGCAGCACACAGGGATGCGGCCTGCCATATACTCCACAGCCTGCTTGACGTAGCAGGTGTTGATGCAGACGGATGCGGTGTGGTTTGCAATGGCTTCGTCACACAGCTGCTGGATCTGGGGCCAAGTGGCCTCCGGCTTCAGCAGGGTATGATCGACATGGGACAGGATCTCTTCGCGGTTCATGTTCGTTCCTCCGTTGTTTTACTTGCTGGCACGGCGCACCTTTGCCATGCCCACAGCGCTCAGTGCGATCGCAGTCACCGATGCCGTTGCACCAATGATGCCCAGCACCAGACCGGAAACCAGGAATGCGAAACCTTTCAGACCACGTTTCATAATACCGTACCTCCTAAGATGATTGTTTCTTGTAAAGCGCCCTCATCCGGCACTTCGTGCCACCTTCCCCCGACCGGGGGAAGGCTTTAGGTGCATCTGCCGATATGGTTTCGGATATCTGTACAAACTCCTGCAAAATTTTCCGCAATCTCCAGATTAGAGTAGCGCAAAACCGTAAGACCCTTGTCCTTCAGGTATTGGTCCCGTACCATATCTGCCGCCTTACCCGCATCATTATAATGCTGCGAGCCATCCAGTTCTATTACAAGCTTGGCTTCTGCACAGAAAAAATCAACGATATAATTCCCGATGACCTTCTGCCGTTTAAAAATGACCGGCTGACTTTTTAAAAAATCATACCACAAATGTCTCTCTTCTCGCGTCATATTCCGGCGCAGCGTTTGAGAGAGTGCCGTCAGCTTTTCGTTTTTAACGTCCTTCATTTCAAATTCAGGCGAAGCCTGCTCTTCTTAAGCCTTCACCCCTTGGGGGGAAGGTGTCACCGCAGGTGACGGATGAGGGGTAACTTTTCCATTACTTTTTCTTAAAGATGATCAGCTTGCTGAACACATAGTTCAGCACCACGACCACCACGTTGGAGAATACCTTGACGCACAGCCCCCACAACATTTGTGCGTTGTAGCAGCTGGTGACAAAAATGGCGGTGGGGCCGTCTGCTCCGCCGATGATGGCAATTGCTGCGGAACCGTCCGGGCTGCTCATCGGTGTTCCTGCATAGGTTGCCGCCATCTGGATGGCCGTATCCGGGCCAACCCAATGGGACACAACATTCAACAGTCCCTGCACCATACCTTCCATCAGCGCCGCGCCCTGCGCAGCCAGCAGATTGCCGCCCACGATCATGATAGCGGCATCCAGCACCATGGTGCCCAGACGGCAAGTGACAAAGGTGCCGAACTCTTTCGCCATCGCTTTGCCGGTGGTCTTGCTGCGGAACACGAACGCCCGGTTGGTGCAGTAGGCAAACAGGATGCATAAGGCGTTATCCAGCACATTGCCCCAGCTGTTGGCGGCAGTATAGCCGAACAGCCGGCTGAACAGCGCGTACAGCAGGATGTTCAGCAGGGTGGTCAGCACGCCAAAGATCAGATAACTGAGCACTTCCCAGTGCTTTTTGAAAAACTTTATCATGGCTTTGTTAACAAAAACAGCCCCGCCGCCGTTCTCCCGGCAACGGGGCTGCAAATCGCATTGTGTCAGAAGCTATGCTTTTGCACGAAGGGCTGATTACTCAGCGTCGTTGTTCAGCAGAGCCTTCATGGACAGGCTGATGCGCTTCTTGTCGAAGTCAACATCCAGCAGCTTCACATCGACCATATCGCCGACCTTCAGTGCGTCGGAGACCTTCTCAACGCGGTCATTGCTGATCTCGCTGATGTGGACCAGACCGTCAACACCCGGCAGGATGCGGACGAATGCACCGAACTTGGTCAGGGACACGACCGGAGCATGGAAGGTGCTGCCGATGGGGTAGTTGTTCTTCAGCTGCTCCCAGGGGTTGTCCTCGGCCTTCTTGTAGCCCAGAGAAACCTTGTGGTTCTCGGTGTCGATGTCCTTGACATACACTTCGATGGTGTCACCAACGGAGACGACCTCGGAAGGATGCTTGATGCGGTTCCAGCTCAGCTCGCTAATGTGGCACAGGCCGTCAACACCACCGATGTCAACGAATGCACCATAAGAGGTCAGGCTCTTGACAACGCCGGTGTAGGTCTTGCCCACCTCAACGTTTGCCCAGAACTCCTCGCGCTTAGCCTTGTTCTGCTCAGCGGTCACCTTGTTGATACTGCCCACGATCTTGCGGCCAGAGCACTCGGTGACGACCAGCTGAACGTGCTGGCCGACCAGAGCAGTGTAGTCCTCGTCGCGGCGCATAGTGGCCTGAGAACGGGGAACGAACACCTTGACGCCCTTGACGTTGACGACAACGCCGCCCTTGTTGAACTCGGTGACGTCGCCCTCGACGACCTCGCCGGACTCAGCTGCCTTGGCGATCTCTTCCATGCCCTTGCGAGATGCGAGCTTCTTGCGGGAGAGCTGGATGACGCCATCCTGATCCATAACCTTCTCGACGATGAGGTCCAGCTCATCGCCAACCTTCACCAGGTCTTCGACCTTGGCGGAGGAATCATCGGTCAGCTCGCTCAGCTTGACAAAGCCGGTCTGCTTCGCTCCGATATCCACCTGGATCTCGTTGGCAGAGATGCTGGTCACGATTCCTTTCACAATACTGCCTGCATGAACACGCTTTTCCTCGGATGCATTCAGCATCTCCTCAAAGCTCATGCTGTCATTGATTTCTGCGCTCATACTGTTAAGTACCTCCTCAATAATAGACGATGGCGTTGAAGCCCCGGCTGTCACGCCCGCCACTTTTACATCTGCAAACCATTCCGGCCGAAGTTCGCTCGCTGTCTCGACCGTTACGGCACGCGTGTGTTTTGCGGCGACCTGTACCAGCTTTTGGGTATTGGAAGAATGATGACCGCCAATGACAACAATGATGTCGCATTGTTGGCTGAGGTCTTCCGCTTCCTGTTGCCTCGCCCACGTCGCATTACATATTGTATCAAAAATTCGGGCGTTTGTATAGGCTTTTTTGAGAAACTCCGAACTTTCTTTCCATTTTGTTACCTGAAATGTGGTCTGTGCAACTGCAAAAAGGGGTTTTTGGGGGTCAGAAGGGCCGTTCCACGCCTCCAATTCGGCTAAATCGGCAAAAACGAACACCTCGCCCCGGGTGTGTCCCACGATGCCCTGCACCTCCGGGTGGGTCTTATCACCCGCCACCAGCAGCACCGCGCCCTCTTTTTCGGCCTGTGCGGCAATGCGCTGGATCTTCTGCACAAAGGGACAGGTGGCGTCGTGGTAAGGGATGCCGCGCGACTCCAGCTCGTCGTAGATGCTGCGGGGCACCCCGTGGCTGCGGATGACCACCTCGCACCCGGCAGGCACCTCCTGCACGGTGTTTACCACCTGTGCACCCTTGCGCCGCATATCCTCCACCGCCTGTGGGTTGTGGATCAGCGGGCCCAGCGTTGCTACCCTGTGCCCCTCGTCCAGCAGCTTATAGGTCAGTTCCACGGCACGGTTCACGCCGAAGCAGAATCCCGCCGTTTTAGCCAAACGGATCTCCATTTTTTACGCTCCCATCTTTTCCCATGCTTCCAGCAATGCCTGCTTGTTGGCACGGAGTTTTTTGGTGTCCCGGCGGCCCTCCATGGCAAACTGTGCTGCGGGCATCGGCTCGCCGTAGATCACCCGCACCTTGCAGAACAGGTGCATCTTGCCGTCCGGGGTATCATAGAAGATGCGGCAGGGCACAACATCCACCCCCGCCTCGGCGGCAATGACGAAAAGACCGCTCTTGGGGGACAGGAGCTTGCCCTCCTTTTCGCGGGTGCCCTCCGGGAAGATGAGCAGGGTCTTGCCCTGCTTACAGGCCTCCACCGTCTGGGAGATGACCGCCATCTCGTCCTTGGTGCCGCGGACGCACACACCGCCGCAGCAGCGGAAGAACCATGTCAGCAGTGCGTTGATTTCGAACAGCTCCTTTTTGGCGAACACCACCATCCGCCTGCCCCACCGGGTGACAACGATGAACACCGGGTCGATGGCAGACACATGGGTGGGCGCAAGGATATAACCCTTCGTCTGCACCTTTTTCAGGTTTTCACGCCCCTCCACCCGGATGCGGAAACCGATGTGCCACACAAGCCACGCAAGGGGCACCAGAATATAATATAGTACCATTTTTTATTCCTGTCCTGTTTGTTTTATCCGCCGATCCTTTTGGCGATGATCTGCTTCATGGCGTCAAGGCTCTGCTCAAAATCCAGCTCTGAGGTGTCCAGCAGCACGGCGTCCTCCGCCTGCTTCAGCGGGGCGGCGGCGCGGTGGGTGTCCTGATAGTCCCGCTGCTTCACATCTGCCAGCACTTCCTCGTAGGGGGTGTCGATGCCCTTGACCTGATACTCCTTCCAGCGGCGGGTGGCGCGTGCCTCCGGGCTGGCGGTCAGGAAGATCTTCACCGTAGCGTCCGGCAGCACCACCGTGCCGATATCCCGGCCGTCCATCAGCACATCCTGCTTTTTTGCCATGCTGCGCTGCAGCTCCAGCAGAAATGCCCGCACCGCGGGGTTTGCGCCCACGGCAGAGGCTGCCATGCCCGCGGCTTCGGTGCGGATGGCGGTACTCACATCCTCGTCCTTCAAGTAAATGTGCTGCTCGCCCGCAATGGATGCCAGCTGCAGCTCGATCTCGGGCAGCAGGGCATCCACCGCCGCGTTGTCCTTGGGGTCCTTGCCCGCGCGCAGGGCGTACAGGCCGATGGCGCGGTACATTGCACCGGTGTCCACATAGATATAGCCTAGCTCTGCCGCCAGACGGCGTGCCAGAGTGGATTTGCCTGCACCCGCAGGCCCATCAATTGCAACAGATACCATGATATGTTCTCCTTATTTATATATAGTACACAGGAAATTTACTGCGCTGTTTTTACAGGTTATTCGCAAAGCTTTGTGCGGTGCAGAAAGCGATCTGCAGATTGTAGCCGCCGGTGTAGGCGTCCACGTCCAGCACCTCGCCCGCAAAGTACAGCCCCAGCGCCTTTTTGCTCTGCATGGTCTTGGGGTCTACCTCCCGCACCGATACGCCGCCGCTGGTGATCACCGCGTGGGCAAGGTCGCCCCGGGCGTCAATGGACACCTGCCAGTGCTTGACCAGCCGCACCAGCTCCCGCTTCTGCTCCCGGGTGATCTGGTTTGCCTTGGTGGCGGGGTCAATGCCCCAGCGCGCCACCATGACCGGCTGCATACTGGAGGGCAGCAGCTTGACCAGCGCGCCCTGTGCCGCGTGGTTTGCCAGCAGGGCAAAGTCCCGGGTGATGCGGTCGTACAGCTGCTCCTCGCTCAGGGCGGGCTTCAGGTCGATCTCCGCGATGTACCTGTGCTTTTTCATATCCCCCAGATGGCTGGACGCGCTCAAAGTCAGCGGCCCGCTGATGCCAAAGTGGGTAAACAGCATCTCGCCCTGCTCGTCAAAGATGGCCTTGCCGTCCTCCAGCAGGGTCAGGGTGACGTTTTTCAGCGCCAGACCCATCATCTTTTTGCAGTCCGGGTCGCGGCTGACAAGGCTGACCAGACTGGGCACCGGCTCCACAAGGGTGTGTCCCGCCTGCTGCGCCAGCTTGTAGCCATCGCCGGTAGAACCGGTGGTGGGGTAGCTCACGCCGCCGGTAGCCACCAGTACAGCGTCTGCCCGGTATTCCCGGCCGGAATTGCCCCGCACGCCCACGCAGCGCAGCGCCGGGCCTGCTTTTTTCTTTTTGGGATGGCGCGGGTTTTCCGGCACCGCCGGGGCGGGCTCTGCCTCCGGCACGATGTCCTCCAGCAGCAGCTTTTTTGCGCCATCATAGACGATGTCGGCGTCCTGCGCATAGCGCAGCAATGCCTGCCGGATCTCCTCGGCCTTATCCGATACCGGGAACACCCGGCGGCCGCGCTCCACCTTCAGCTCCACGCCAAGGCCTTCGAACAGTTCCATGGTCTTTGCCGGGGGGAACGCCCCCAGCGAGGAGTACAAAAAGCGCGGGTTCGTGCGCACATGGCGCAAAAACTCCTCTGCCGGGCAGTCGTTGGTCACATTGCAGCGTCCCTTGCCGGTGACAAGGATCTTCTGCCCGGGCTTCTCGGTATGCTCCAGCACCGTTACCTGATGTCCCTGCCGCACGGCGGCACCCGCCGCCATCAGTCCGGCTGCCCCGGCTCCCACGATCAAAACCCTTGCCATCTGTCATCCTCCCAAAATCGCCTGTTGATTCTATTGTATCATACCAGAAACCCCGCGCAAAAGCAATGCAGCGCCGCAGGAAATGAATGGATTTTCGGTTCCACACCCTCTTGACAAAGCCGCCGGGCTGCTGTATTCTTTTTACAGACCGTTAGTTTGTAAAGAAGGAGCATCTGCCATGCCGCGCAACAAATACCCGGAACAGACCGTTGAAAAGATCCTGGACGCCGCCGCCCTGCTCTTCCTCCAGAAGGGCTACCAGAATACCACCCTGCAGGACATCATTGATGCCACAAAGCTTTCCAAAGGGGCGGTGTACCATCACTTCCGCTCCAAGGAGGAGATCGCGCAGCGCGTCGGTGACCGTTTGGGCGACCAGATGTGGGAGCCGCTGCGCCATATCCGGGACGACCCGGCCCTGACCGGGCTGCAGAAGCTGCAGGCGGTGTTTGCAGCATCCTTTGCCGGGCAGCGGCAGCAGCAGATCGCGCAGACTTTGCCGCACCTGTGCAGCAACCCGCAGTTCCTTGCCATGGAGCTGACCAACATTGAAGCGCATCTGGCCCCGGAGTGCATTGCGCCCATGATCCGGCAGGGCATGGCGGACGGCTCCATCCACACCTCCGATGCCAATGCGCTGGCCGAAGCGCTGTTTGTGCTGGCAGACATCTGGCTTTCTCCCCAGACGCGCCCCACCACGCCGACCGAGCAGCGGGCGCGGAACGTCGTGTTTCAGCAAATGACCCATGCACTTGGGCTGGATCTTTTGACGGATGCACAGGCCGAACAGCTGGTGCAGCTGTGCACACCGGTCAAAGACTGAATTTCCCGGGCGGAACGCTCCGCCTTTTTTTGTATGTAAATACAGACCAGCAGTCTGTAAATAAAAAAGCAGGAGGTTTCCATGAACACTTTTATCCTTATCGTCCTCGGACAGATCGTCTCCCTGTTCGGCAATGCCGCCCTGCGGTTTGCGCTGCCGCTGTATCTGCTGCGGCAGACTGGTTCTGCCGCGCTGTACGGTGGCATCACCGCTCTGGCCATGCTGCCCGCCCTTGCTGGAATGCTGACCGGCGGCGCACTGGCAGACCGCTGCCGTAAAGCCCGCCTGATGGCACTGCTGGATCTGGTGACCGCCGGTATTGCGGCTGCAGCCGCTGCCGGACTGCCGCATCTGCCCCTGCTTCCGCTGGTCCTGACAGTGCTGGGCAGTCTGTACGCCATTCAGGGGCTTTACCAGCCCGTGGTACGCGCCTGCCTGCCTCTGCTGCTGAACGGCACCCAGCTGCTGCGCGGCAACGCAGTCATCCAACTGGTGGATACCGTGGACGAGCTTCTCGGTCCCCTGCTGGGTGCTGTTCTGCTGGAGCACCTCGGCATCCGGGGTCTGCTGGTGCTCTGCGGCTGCTGCTTTGCACTTTCTGCCGGGATGGAGCTCTGTCTGCGCATCCCACAGGATGTCCCATATGACACAAAGCTCTCCGTCCGTTCTCTGTGGGCCGACCTGCGGGAAAGTGCGCAGTTCTTCACCGGGCAGGCTGCGGTGCTGCGGTTAGCTGCCGCCATGGCGGCTGTAAACCTGCTGGAAGTCCCCGCCCTCACCGTAGGTGTTCCGGTGCTGGTGGTACAGACCCTGCAGAAAAGTGATGCCTCCCTCGGCCTTGTGCAGGCGGTGCTGAGCGCAGGCGGCATTTTAGGCGGCGTGCTGGCCGGAACCGTCTTTGTCCGTCATCCAATCCGCAGCGGCACACCTCTTTTGCTGGCGCTCAGCGGCGTGTGCGCCGCGCTGGGTCTTGCCCTCCGGGTGTCAGTGCTGCAGTTCGGCAGCATTCTGGTGCTGGGGGCCGTGTTTATGGCCGTGGCAGCGCTGTTCAATGTATGGTTCTTTGCGCAGCTGCAAGTGCTGGTGCCGCAGGCACAGCTGGGCAAGACGACAGCCTGCCTCTCTGTGCTGGCCTGCCTGACCCAGCCCATCGGACAGGCAGCCTATGGCAGTGCCTTCCAGCACTGGGCTGCGCACCCGGCAGATGTACTGCTGGCAGCCGGGGTGCTTTCGGCGCTGGTTCTCTGGCTGCTGCAAACGCGCCGTACCGCCTGACGCAGCAAAAAAGGAGCCGCTATTGCAGCCCCTTTTATGGTTTGCTTACTCCGGCAGCTTTGCCGGGTCGAGGTAGCTTTCGCCCTGCTTTACCTCCACATGGATGTGGCTTTCCTCGGCGCACTCGCAGCCGACAGTGCCCACCGTGCCCAGCTTCTGCCCGGCGGCTACGGTATCCCCGGCTTTTACGGCAGGGTCCGCCACGCCGCACAGCCGCCAAAGGCGGCCAGCGGCATCTTCCAGCACCACCACGGTGCCCCAGTTGCCCTCTGCCCCGGCAGACACCACCTTGCCCGCCACGGGTGCTGCTACCGCTGCCCCTTGCGTGCAGGCATAGTCCACGCCGTTGTGGGTGCGCCAGTCTCCAAGGGTCTTGTTATACACCAGCTCATCGCCGCTGAAGGCGTTGAGCACGCGCCCCGGCATAGAGGGCGCGGCGGCAGGCTGCGCCGAACTGCTGGCAGGCGAGGATGCGCCTTGCAGTGCCGAGGGTTCGCGCAGCGAACCAGAGCCAGACTGCGCACCAGAGGATGCCCCAGAGGGCGTCTGCTGCGGCACATCTGCCTTGCTGTTTGCAACGTCGGTCACGGGCTGCTGCCATGTGGTATCCTCCTGTGCGTCCCAGTCCGGTTCTGTTTCCGGGGTGGTCTGTTGGGTGGTGCCGGGGGCGTTTAGTCCATCCAGACTTTTTTGCAGTTCTGCCCGCAGGGCGCGCACCGCCCACACCCCTGCCGCAGCCGCAGCCAGCAGGCTTGCGGTCAGTAGCAGAGCAAAGCCCTTGCCGTGCAGAAATTTTTTGATCTGCTCCATGCTTGTTACTCCCATCTGTTCGTTTTGTGTACGGGAACTTTTCTGGGCTTAGTGTGGGACAGCGGTGGGCAGTTTATGCAAGGGGGCAAAAAAGACACGCAAAAAGGCTGAGCAACCGCTTTTTTGCAGCTGCTCAGCCCTGCTGTATCCCGTTTTTGGTTACTTGCGTGCGATCATTTCGGTATAGGCCAGCACCAGCGGGCCTACGCCCTTGGCGTCATTGCAGACCACCGGCTCGCTGAAGTAGTAGGCCAGAGAGCCGTCACGGTGATCCTTGCCGCCCAGACCCGCCACAAGGCAGATGCCGTCCAGCTGCAAGCTGCCGTCCGGGTTCTTGGACAGATACCGGTCGCAGGTGCCGTAGAAAGCCTTCTCCGCCCATGCAGCCATGCGTTTGGGCAGATAGCCCAGACGCACGCCCTTGAGCACGGCATAGGCAAACAGGGCGGTGCCACTGGTCTCCAGATAGTTGCCCTCGGCCTCCGGGTGGTCGATGACCTGCCAGAACATCCCGCTCTGCTCGTCCTGGAACTTGTGCATGTCCTCCACAGCCTGTTTGAGCATGGCCATAATGCCGCGATACTCGTTGTACAGCTGCTCGTCCATGCGCTCCAGCACATCCACCATTGCCACAAGGAACCAGCCCATGGCGCGCAGCCAGAAGTTGGGGCTGCAACCGGTCTCGGGGTCTGCCCAGTACATCTGGCGGCTCTCATCATAGCCGTGGTAGTACAGGCCGGTCTTTTCGTCCCGCATGTGCTTTTTGATATTCATGAACTGCTTGTAGCTGTCGATGCAGCCCTGCATCTTGTTGAAGCGGGTCTCGTACTCCATGTAGAAAGGCTGTGCCATATAGGTGCCGTCCAGCCACACCTGCCACGGGTAGATGTCCTTGTGCCAGAAGTTGCCCTCCTTGGTGCGGGGCTGGGTGAGCAGCTGGCTGCGGATGGTGTCGATGGCCTTGCGGTACTTCTCGTCCCCGTAGATATCATACAGAATGAACAGGTTCTTGCCCTGATTCACGTTGTCCAGATTGTACTCCTTGGGGTCGTAGGTCTTGATGGAGCCGTCCGGCTGCACAAAGTAGTCGATGAACTCCTTGGAAAACTCCAGATACTTCTCATCGCCGGTGGTCTTGTACAGGCTCAGGCAGGCGGTGATCATGCAGCCGTCGATGTAGTTCCACTTGTTGGGCTTGCCGCTGCGCACCTTCTCGATGTTCCACATGGGTGCCTCGGCGCTGGAATTGGCGATCAGGTAGTCCACATAATCGCCCAGCATGGACAGGATCTCTTCATGGGTCATGGCATTAGTCCTCCTCAAAATGGCCGACGTTGACAAAGTGCAGGCGCTCGCCCTCGTAGCCCTCGATCTTCACGTTGTGCAGGTCGATCTCCTTGACGTTCTCGGCATAGATAGCCAGCTTTTTCACCAGCGGACGGTTGTCGGCCATGGCCGCCTGTCCCTCCTTGGCGTTGGGGTCAAAGGTGATGCTCACATCCCGCATGGTCACCCGCTCGATGGGCTGCTCCGGCAGGCCGTCGAAGTAGCAGCCTGCAAACTGGGCATCGGTAGCCACGATATTCTCCATGGTCAGGCTGCCCAGCTTGGGGGTGTACTCGTCCACCGGCATCGGTTCGCGGCACTGTACATAGGGGCCGTGGCCGTCCGGGTCGCAGAAGTAGAACATATTGATGACAAAGGGTGCTTTGACGCCCCGCATCTCCACGTTGCGGAACACCAGCCCGTCAATGACGGCGGTGTTGCCGCGGCCCCGGCGGGTCTTGACGCGCAGACCGCGGTCGGTGTGGTCCATCAGGCACTGGGTCACTACCATGTCCTTCACGCCGCCGCTCATCTCGCTGCCGATGACGATGCCGCCGTGACCCTTGTCCAGCAGGCAGTTGCGGATGACGGTATGCTCACAGCTGCGCTTCAGCTTCATGCCCAGAAAGACCTTGCTGGCCTTCATGGCGATGCAGTCATCGCCCACATGGATGTTCATGCCGATGATGCGGATATACTCGCAGCTCTCGGGGTCGATGCCGTCCGTGTTGGGGGCGTTGTAGGGGTTGTTGATGTTGAAGTTGAGCAGGTCGAGGTGCTTGACAAAGATGGGATGGATGGTCCACGAATAGCTGTTCTGCACCGTGATGCCGTGCAGGCAGACGTTCTCGCTGTCCACCGCAGCCACGGCGCGGGGACGCCATGCAATGCGCTTGACCTTGGGGTTCACCCACCAGTCGCCGTTTTCGGCATCGCAGTCCAGCGTGCCCTCGCCGGTCACCACCACGTCATGCACCTGCGTAATGTTCAAAAGACCTGCAAAGCTGTCCAGCGGGTTGCCCTCCCAACCGGTCAGGTAGTACTCGTCCACCTCGTTCTCGCTGGGCAGCACGCCGGGCAGGATGGGATAATGGGTGCGGTCGTTGTCGCCCAGCAGCACAGCGCCCTTTTCCAGATACAGGGTGGTGTTGCTCTTCATGAACAGGCTGGCCGTGCGGTAACGGCCGGCAGGCACATACACTGTGCCGCCCTTGGGGCAGGTGGACAGCGCCGCCTGCAGCCGCACGGTGTTGTCGGTCTCGCCGTCAGCCACCAGACCATAGCGGGCAGCATCCACAAAGAAGGTCTCGGCCTCGGTGGTGAAATCCAGCTTCAGGGTCTCGTCCTCGGCCTGCACCTCCACCGTATAGGTGGTGCCGGGCAGCAGGGAGAACAGGGAAAATACATTGGTGTTGCAGGCCTCGTACACCGTCTTGCCGTTCAGGGCAACGGTAAAGGGGTGTGCCGGACGGTAGCACAGTTCGTTTTCCAGCTCAAAAACGGCGCTGCGGGTCATGGAACGGATCAGGGTCAGATTCATGCGAAATAACCTCCTGTGAGTTTGTCTTGCCCCCACGGGGCAGACGTGGTATCATGAGGAAAAGCGCTCTCCCGGCTACCGGGAGGGCTGTTTCCGGAAAGGATGCGCAAGATGAAAGCGGAACGGGAAAAGATCCATGCAAAGGTAAAAGCGGACACCGTGCGGCTGAACGGCAGCAAGCTGGAGCTGACGGCAGACGAGGAGACGTGCACCTTTCTGCTGGTAAGCGAGGGCAGCTGCACCCTGCAAATGGGGGAAAACAGCCTGCTGCTGAACCCTGGCAGCGCGCTGCTGCTGGGCGCGGGGGACGCAGTGCTCTCTGCCGCCGGTGCAGCCGTACCGGAACTGGTGGGCTGTCGGTTCCCGCTCAGCGCCCTGCACGAGCTGCGCAGCGCCACCCAGCGGGATTTTGCCCGGCTGTTTTTGCCCGGCGAGGTAACGGTGCTGTACGGCCCGGTGCCGTGGGTTCGCCGCCTGCGCACCCTGCTGGAGATGATGCGCGCTGCCATGCCGGAGCAGGACTACCCCGGCGGGCTGTACCTGCTGCTCATCCTGCACTATGTCGAGCAGGAGTGCCTTGCCGAGAGCAGCGCCGCAGCGCGCCCCCGCAACGAGACCATTGAGCAGGTGTGTGCCTACCTTGCCGCCAACTACCGGCAAAAGTTCTCCCTTACCGAGGTGGCGGCGCGGTTCTACCTCTCCCCCTACTATCTCAGCCGCCTGTTCCGGCGGGTGACCGGGCAGTCCATCGTGGACTATCTGAACAACCGCCGCATCGAGGCTGCGCAGAAGCTGCTGGAGACCACCGAGCTGTCCATCAGCGCTATTGCCGAGCAGACCGGTTTTGCCAGCGCAGCCCACTTCCGCCGCGTGTTCCGCGAGGTGATGGATATCAGTCCTTTGCAGTACCGCAAGAAGCAGACGAAATGATGTATCAACCAAAACACCCCCTGTGCCATCCGTTGGGAGCAGCACAGGGGGTGTTGGTCTTGGTCAGATGTTCTTATGGCGCATTAGCCCTTGACGGCACCTGCGGAGATACCTTCAACGAACTGATCCTGTGCACAGAAGAATACGATCAGCTGCGGCAGGATGGAGATGAGGGACAGCGCAAGGATCTTGTTCCATGCAAAGCCGGTATCACCGTCCATAGACAGCTTGACGAACAGGGACATGGGGTATTTGCCGGGGGTGCTGACGTAAAGCAGCGGGCCCATAAAGTCGTTGCAGCTCCACATGAACTGGAACAGTGCGCAGGACACCAGAGCGGGTCCCAGCATGGGCACGATGACCTTGTACAGAGTCTGGAAAGAGGAGCAGCCGTCAATGGCGGCAGCCTCGTCCAGATCACGCGGGACGTTGCGCATGAACTGCACCAGCTGATACACGAAGTAGGTCTCGGTAGCAAATGCGCAGTGCACCCAGATGGCCAGATAGAAGGGGCTGTCCACCCAGCCGAACTTGTTGTACAGCAGGTACTGGGGCACGTTCAGCACGACCTGCGGCAGGAACAGGGTGGCCAGCATGATGTTGAACAGCAGCTTGCGGCCGGGGAAGTCGAAACGGCCAAAGCCGTAAGCGGCAATACAGGCAGACACCACAGTGCAGATCACCTTGGGGATGACATAGCTGTAAGTGTTGAGCATGGCCTGCAGGATGTTGATGGAGCCGCCGAAGTTGTTCAGGGCGTTGCGGTAGCCATCTAGCGTAGGCTTTTTGATCCACAGGCTGATGCCTGCAAAGATCTCGCTGTTATCCTTGAAGGTAGCGCTGATCATCCACAGCAGAGGATAGATCATGATGATACCAACTAGGATCAGCACGAAGTACTTAAAGAAGGTCGCGATCTTATTCGATGCTTTCATTCCCATATTGGTCACCTTACCTTTCATCCGAGTAGTAGACCCACTTCTTCTGGCTGGTGAACGCAATGATCGTCAGGATGCAGACGATGATGAACATGATCCATGCCAGAGCAGAAGCCATGCCCATGTCGTAGGACTTGAATGCGTAGTTGTAAACCAGCAGGGAGATCAGGGTAGTGGAACCACGGGGACCACCGTTGGTGATGATGTAGGGGCCGTTGAACTCCTGGAAAGCCTGGCAGATCTGAGTGACCAGGTTGTAGAAGATGATGGGGGTGATCATCGGAACGGTGATGGAGAAGAACTGACGCCACTTGCCGGCGCCGTCGATGGTAGCAGCCTCGTACAGGTCTGCGGGCACGCCCTTCAGTGCAGCAAGGAACAGCACCATGGCGGAACCGAACTGCCATATACGCAAAAAGCAGATGATCCACAGCGCGTAGTTGGGGTCAGACAGCCACTCGGGGCCCTGCACCGCACCAAAGGTGACAGCGCGCACCACGGTGTTCAGCAGACCGTCCACGCTGAACACAGCCTTCCACAGCACGGCGATAGCCACAGAGCCGCCCAGAATGGAGGGGATGTAGTACACAGTGCGGAACAGGTTGACGCAGGCGATCTTGAAGTTCAGGATATAGGCAATGAACAGCGCGAAGATCAGCTTCAGGGGCACGGTGATAAAGGCGTACTTGAAGGTGATGATCAGCGCCTTGGTGATCTTTCTGGTGTGGAATGCGGTAATGTAGTTGGCCAGACCAACAAAACTGGTGCCGTCCTTGAAGAAGTTCATATCGGTGAAGCTGTAATACAGCGACTGACCGAAGGGAAACGCCTTAAAGACGAGAAAGCCGATGATCCAGGGAATCAGATAAAACAGACCCTGATACTTATCGACCCATTTCTGGAACGGAGTTCGTGCGCCGGCGGGCGCATTACTTTTTTTCATCCGAAATCCTCCTTTTACAGGATTTGAAGCAGACAGTGCAGCAGGTCACAGACCGGTAACAATTCTTTCAAGGTTTGATAACCATTCTCCGATAAAACAAGGGCACCTGTCGTACGGGCGGCAGATGCCCTTATTTATTTCAGATACTGAATATCCGGTTCTGACCGCTGTCAGAGAGAGGTAAGCTTAGCCGATGGTGTAGCCGACAGACTCCATGCCGTCCAGCAGAGTCTCGACAGCCTCTTCAGGGGTCTGATCGCCGTAGTCGATGTTATCGAACACTTCCTGATAGATGCCGGTGCCGGAAGCCTTCAGGTCGTTGTTCTCGAACAGGGGATCCAGCTTGTTGGTGGTGAATGCCATGACCTTGGCGTTAGCCTCTGCAACCAGGCTCTTGACAGCGCCGGCGTCCTGCGCGAACTTCAGGCCAGCCTTGGAAGCGGGGATGCCGCACTCAGAACCCATGATGGAAGCACCCTTCTCCTCGTTCAGCAGGAAGTTGATCAGGGTAGCAGCCTCGGCAACGTTCTTGCAGGTCTTGGTGATAGCCAGACCCATGGACACCTTGGAGAAGCCGCCGTTGTTATCGCCGAACTTGATCTCCTCGCCGACGGTGAAGCCGTCCTTATTGCTGTCGTCCAGAGCGGAGGAGTACTTGCTTGCAGCGGAATCCCACTCGAAGATGCCTGCGATCTTACCGGTGATCCACTCATTGGACTGGTGGGTAGCGGTATCGGAGTTTGCAGAGTAGTAGGTCTTCAGGTTCATCATGACGTGGTTGTCCACCAGGCTCTTGATGAAGGCCAGACCCTCAGCGATCTCCTCCTCGGTGTAGTTCAGGGTGGAGGTAACGGGATCTGCCCAGTCCTTGCCGTACTTGGACTCGAGGTAGAACACCATCAGGATCATACGGTCGTATGCGCCCAGGTGCATGGGGTAGTAATCGTCGCCCAGCTTCTCCTGGAAAGCCTTACCGGCAGCCATCAGATCGTCCAGAGACTTGGGAACCTCGGTGATGCCAGCCTTATTAAAGGTGGTCATGTTCCAGTAGAAGATACGGCCGGTCATGGAGACGGGCACGCACTGCTGGCTGTTGGCCACATAGCAAGCGTCCATAGCAGCGGAATCCCACTGGGTCAGGTCGATGAACTTGGAGGTGGTGTTCAGATCCACGAACTTGCTGCCGTCGGCAGAGTAGTTGTACAGCCAGTTCCAGTTCACCTGGCAGACATCCTGAGCGTTGCCTGCGATGAAGGCAGCAGCCATCTTCTCTTCCCAGCCGGACCATGCGGCGAAGGTGGGCTCCACGGTGATGTTGGAGTGCTCAGCCTGGAAAGCCTCCAGAGCGCTCTGGTAAGCAGCGTGACGGCTGTCGCCGCCCCACCAGCTGATGCTCAGGCTGACAGGGCCGTCAGACAGGGCCAGGCTCTCGTCTGCGGAAGCAGCGGGGGCCTGAGAAGCAGCGGAAGAAGCGGTGGAAGAAGCAGCGGGCTTGCTGCCGCAGGCAGCCAGCAGACCTGCAGCACCGACAGCGCCGGTAGCCATCAGGAAGTTACGACGAGAAATTGCCTTGCTCATTTTTGTTCTCCTCCTAATAGAAAACATCTTCATGCAGGGGGTCTGCACATGCCCCCTTGTATACAATTATGATAACAAAAGCCACCGAAAAAAGAAAGATGCAAATTACAGTGATACGGGATGAAAACGTACAAATATTGCCCTTGTTTTCGCGTGCAATTCGACGTCCTTGCCGAAATGAATAAACTTGCGCTGAAAAACTGTGCAACTTGTATACTTCAATGACTTGCATAAAAATCTGGGATGCAACAAGGGCAGAACAGCAAAAATCTCAATAATTCCTGTTACATTTACCGTTTCGCCTGTAATTTTTTGTGCGCTGCCGTTCTCCTCTGCTTCCTTCTTCTCCCACGCCCTCTCCCCTCCGGCAAGTAACTGCCCGGTCCGAACTGATATATCAATAGCGCAAAAAACGTGCGAATTCCGTCCGGTTGATATATCAGTTTCTCTCACAAAATGTAACAAATTGATATATCAGTCTGTATACAGCCTGTTGGAGACTCTGGCGAGCGTAGCGAGACTGAGGGGGTAACTCTTCCGCAAATCACGCAAAAAAGCCGCTGCACCCGGCGCGGTACAGCGGCTTGTATAAAATATAAAAGTATCTCAGTCTTTCCTTGCAGCGTAAAACGCCCGCCGTGCCTTGAAGTAGCACTGGGGGCACATGCTGACGTACTGCACATCGTTTTCAAGGTCGATGGCTACCTGCTCGCCCTCAAAGACGAACCGTCCGTTCACCTTGCGGCAGTTGCAGATGGCCTTGCGCCCGCAGGTGCAGATGGTCTTCATCTCCTCGATGGTGTGCGCCAGCTCCAGCAGACGGGTAGAGCCCGGGAAGCCCTTGAGGGAAAAATCTGCCCGCAGACCGTAGCAGATCACCGGGATGTTCAGATCTACCGTGATCATGAACAGCTGCTCGGCCTGCTCCGGGGTAAAGAACTGGCTCTCGTCGCACAGCACACAGGCCAGCGGCCCGGAAGCAGCGTTTGCCGCCTTCACGGCTTCAAACACGTCCAGCTCCGGCGGGATCAGCAGGTCTGCCTTGCGGCGCACGCCCAGACGGCTCACCAGTTCTCCGCCACCCTTGGTATCCACCTGCGGCTTCAAAATGAGCACCTTCATGCCCTGCTCTTCGTAGTTGTGTGCCACCTGCATCAGCGCCGTGCTCTTGCCGCTGTTCATGGCACCGTAGCGGAAATACAATTTTGCCATGCCGTCACTCCTGATTGCGCAGACGGTAGCCCAAGCTCATCAGGCTGTCGCCCAGATGGACGTTTTCCACAACCACATTGGGGTACGACACCGACAGGTCATAGTGGGAGAAGTTCCAGAAGCCCTCAATGCCCAGATCCACCAGCCGTCCGCTGACCTGCTGTGCACCATCGCGGGGTACGCAGAGCACCGCCACCTTGGGCTTATTTTCCTCGCAGAAGGCCTCCAGCTCGTCAATGTGCCGGATGCGGATACCGCTGATCTCCTTGCCCACCTCGTTCTCGGCCACGTCAAAGGCCGCGATCAGCTTGTAACCGTTGGTATCGGTGGTAATAAAGCGGCTCACCGCCTTGCCCAGACGGCCGCAGCCGATCAGAATGGTGGGCAGACGGTCACCGTTGCCGAACAGCAGACTTTCCAGAATGGAAAGCAGGTTCTCCACCGAGTAGCCGATGCCCTGCCGTCCGTTCACGTCACCGATGCAGTTAAAATCCTGCCGCACCTGCGAGGCGGTGGTGCCCATCTGAGAGGCCAGTTCCCGGGAGGAGATGCTGGTAATGCCATCGGCCTGCAGGGAGCGCAGATACCGGTAATATTTGGGGAGACGCTTGATCACAGGGATCGATGCTTTCTGGGGGGTGTTCATAGCAAAATTCTCCTTTCTGCCCAACGCGCTGCAGCTTCTGCCGCCATGCAAGGGGCTTCTTTGCGCGCAGAGAGATGTTCCGTTTTATCCTGTTATATTATTTAAAGTATACAGCATGAAAGGCGAATGTCAAATACCTATTTGTAAAAAAGCAAAAAATTCACAAAGTTTTTTGTATTCGCGCTCCTGCATACTTCCCCGGCAGCCGGGGGATACTGACCCCACAAAGACCCCGCTACGGAAGGAGAACGCGCATGGATACGGCAAAAGACACCCCCGCCGAGCAGCATCGGATGGAAAAAGAGGATATCGAGGATCTGGGCACGGTCACCCTGAGCCGGGGCGGTCATGTCATCCATTGCCTGACCGTCATCGGCCAGATCGAAGGGCATACCGAAGCGCCGCAGGGGCAAAAAACCACCAAATACGAGCACGTCATCCCTCAGCTGGTGGCGGTGCAGGAGGACCCCCGCATCGAGGGGCTGCTGGTGCTGCTGAACACGGTGGGCGGCGATGTGGAGACCGGCCTTGCTCTGGCAGAGCTGATTGCCAGCATCTCCAAGCCCAGCGCCACACTGGTGCTGGGCGGCGGGCACTCCATCGGCATCCCGCTGGCGGTCAGCGCGCGGCACAGCTTCATCGTACCCACCGCCACCATGACGGTGCACCCGGTGCGGCACTCCGGGCTGATCTTAGGCGTGCCGCAGACCATGCACTGCTTTGAGCAGATGCAGCAGCGCATCACCGGCTTTGTAGCCGCCCACAGCGGCATGCCGGAAAAGCGCTACACCCAGCTGATGCTCCACACCGGGGAGCTGGTGATGGACATGGGCACAGTGCTGGACGGACGCCGCGCCGTAAAGGAAAAGCTAATCGACGAGCTGGGCGGTCTTTCAGACGCGCTGGCATGGCTGTACGGGGAGATCGAACGGGGGTAAGGCCTTGCGTCTCCCCCGCCGGACGATTTGAACTGCGCTCCGCGTTCGCTTTGCGCAGAAGCAGCGGAATTATTTTTTATTTGCAGTTCCGAAACGCCTGCAGGCGTTTCGGAACTGCCTTTTCACGAGAGGGGCTGGGTTCGTTCCATTTTCCTCAGCAAAAACAACATTATGGTTTGCCATTTTTGCCCTTGCGTGGTACAATAGTAGAATCAATTATTGTGTCTATGGGAAGTTGGGGAACAGAGTAGAATGGCAACGAAAAAACGAAAATCAACGAAACGGCGTACTGCTGCCCGCCGTAAAAAGGCAGAGCAGCGGCTCCCGGCAGGGCTTGGCACCCTGTTCGGCGGCCTGCTGCTGATGGTGCTGGCCTTCGTGCAGGGCGATTCCGCATGGCGGGTGCTCCATGATGTGCTGTTCGGGCTGTTCGGCTGCGGCAGCTTTGTGCTGGGTGCAGCCGTGTGCTGTCTGGCCGTTTTGTACACCCGGGGCGAGGAGCTGCTGTCCCGCATCCTCAAGCTGGTGCTGGGGCTTGTCTTTGTCTGCGGCACAGTCATCGTGTTTTCCGATATCCAGCCGCAGGGGCTGTCGGCGCTGCAAATGCTTTCCGCCTGCTACGCCAATGGCGTCAATGCATGGCTCTCCGGCGGCGCAATAGGCTTTGTGCTGGGCGGCGTGCTGCTTTTGCTGTGCGGACGTCCGGCAGCAAACCTTATTATGATCGTGCTTTTGTTGTGCGGCAGCCTGTACATTTTTGATATTACCCCCGCCGAGGTCTGGGTCTGGCTGTGTGCCGTCACCGGCGGTATCCACGCCCGCGGCGCTGCCTTTGCAGAGCAGCGCGCTGCCCGCCGCGCCGAGCGCACCTCCATCCGGCAGGCAGAGCGGGAGATCGATGAGGAATACGACGAAACCGAGGACGAGCCGCTGGACGAGGAGGACGAGCCTGCCGGGCTGCATCTGGGGGTGCCGGACTGGATGTCCGGCGTGCTGCGCTGGGGACACAAGGTAACGCAGGAGATGGAGGCAGACGCTGCCGAAACTGAGGCTGCACCCGCCGCCCTTGCCCAGCCGGAGCCTGCCGCGCCGCCCATCACCCCGGTGCGGGTCAGCGTTGCCCATCCCCGCGCGGCCTTTGACGTAGACCTTGGCCCCGACCACACCGCCCTCTCCGAGGGCGGCAGCGAGCCCATTGAGCCGCTGATCGTCGGGCCGGGCGGCACCTTCGGGCAGGACCCGCTGCGCCCTGCATCCAAGCCCACGCCGCCGCCCATCGTGGCAAACCCGGTGGTCACCGCTGCGGCAGATTTCTTTGCCACGGACGCCCCCCAACCGGAAGAGCCTGCCCCTGCCCCCGCTTTTGATGCTCCCATCGTCCAGCCGGCAGCGCCGGTGGTGCAGCCGCAGATGCCCACGCAGCCGGAGGCTGCGCCTATCCAGCCCGCTGTGCCCCGGGTGAGCGCCGAGAACGCCGTGGCGTTCCGCTCTGCGCCGGACGAGGACGGCTGGATCAGCATCACCGCCGAGCCGGTGGAGGAAAAGGACATCAACTCGCTGGTGGCAGCGGCCATGGAAAAGCCCGCTGTCTCGGAGCAGGCAGCCGCCACCGCCCCCGCCGAGGAGACCGAGCCGGTGGACCGCTACGAGTACCAGTACCCGCCCATCGAGCTGTTTGAAAAAACGCAGGAGGAGAGCGACCCCGGCGCACAGGAAGAGCTGAAGGCCAACGCCCAGAAGCTGGTGGACACGCTGGAAAGCTTCGGCGTGCGCACCCGGGTGCTGGATATCTCCCGCGGGCCCTCTGTCACCCGGTACGAACTGCAGCCCATGGCGGGCGTGAAGATCAGCCGCATCACCTCGCTGGCGGACGATATCGCCCTGAACCTCGCGGTGGCAGACGTGCGTATGGAAGCTCCCATCCCCGGCAAGCCCGCCGTGGGCATCGAGGTGCCCAACCACAAAAAGACCGCCGTTTCCATCCGCAGCATCTTTGAGAGCCAGAGTTTTCTGCGCATGACCTCGCCGCTGGGCATCGCCCTTGGCAAGGACATTGCCGGTGTAGCGCAGGTGACCGACCTGTGCAAGATGCCCCACCTGCTCATCGCAGGCAGCACCGGCAGCGGTAAATCCGTGTGCGTGAACAGCATCATCATGAGCCTGCTGTTCCGCTCCAGCCCGGAGGACGTGAAGTTGCTGCTCATCGACCCCAAGGTGGTGGAGCTGGCCGAGTATAACGGCATCCCCCACCTGCTGATGCCCGTTGTCACCGAGCCCCGCAAGGCCGCCGGTGCACTGGGCAGCGCGGTGCAGGAGATGGAGCGCCGCTACCGCCTGTTTGCGGAGAACAATGTGCGCGATATCAAGTCCTTCAACAAGCTGGCTGCCGAGCAGCCGGAGCTGGAAAAGATGCCCTACATCGCCATTATCATCGATGAGTTGGCCGATTTGATGATGGTGGTGGGCAAGGATGTGGAAGATTCCATCTGCCGCATCGCCCAGAAAGCCCGTGCCGCCGGTATGCACCTGATCGTTGCCACCCAGCGCCCCAGCGTGGACGTGATCACCGGCCTGATCAAGGCCAACATCCCCAGCCGCATCGCCTTTGCGGTGTCCAGTCAGGTAGACAGCCGCACCATTCTGGACGGTGCCGGTGCAGAAAAGCTGCTGGGTCAGGGCGATATGCTCTTTATGCCCGTGGGCGCACCCAAGCCCACCCGTATCCAGGGCACTTTTGTGCGGGATGAGGAGATCAGCCGTGTGCTGGACTTTATCAAGTCCAGCGCCACCGTGCAGTACGACGAGGCCATGATCGAGGCCATGGAAAAGCACGCCATTCAGGACGGCAAAAAGGGCGGCGGCGGTGCCGACGCCGAGGAGGACGCAGGCTCCGACCCCATGTTCAAGCAGGCCGTGGACGTGGTCATCGACGCCGGGCAGGCCTCCACCAGCCTGTTGCAGCGCCGCTGCAAGCTGGGCTACGCCCGCGCCGCCCGCATCATGGACGAGATGGAACAAAAGAGCATCATCGGCCCTTACGAGGGTGCAAAGCCCCGCGCCGTACTCATCAGCCGCCAGCAGTGGCTGGAAATGCAGATGAACCAACCGGAGGAATAATAAAGGAGCACTATGGAACATTCTACTCCCCAGATCTACACCGAATTTCTTCCCATCAGCCGGGCGGACATGGAAGCCCGGGGCTGGGAGCAGCTGGACTTTGTGGTGGTGGGCGGTGACGCCTATGTGGACCACCCCAGCTTTGGCACTGCCATCATCAGCCGCCTGCTGGAGGCCGAGGGCTACAAGGTGGGCGTGCTGGCGCAGCCCCGCTATACCGACTGCGAGGACTTCAAGCGGTTCGGCAAGCCCAAGTACGGCTTTTTCATCGGCGGCGGCAACGTGGACAGCATGGTCAGCCACTATTCCGTGGCAAAAATTCCCCGCGCCGAGGATGAATACTCTCCCGGCGGCAAGGCCGGTGCCCGCCCGGACCGCAGCGCCACCGTGTACACCAAGCTTGCCAAGCAGGCTTACCCCGACCTGCCGGTGATCTTAGGTGGTTTGGAAGCCAGCCTGCGCCGGTTTGCCCACTACGATTACTGGCTGGACACCGTGCTGCCCAGCATCGCGGAGGACTCCGGCGCGGATATCATCAGCTTTGGCATGGGTGAGCACCAGACCGTGGAGATCGCCCGCCGTCTGGCCGCCGGGGAGCCGGTGGAGACCATCACGGACGTGAACGGCACCTGCTACCTGACCGATTTCGACCACCTGCCCCAGCGGTATGTGGAGTGCGCCGGTTTTAAAAAGGTGGCCAGCGATAAGACCGCCTACGCCAAGGCCTGCCGCATCCAGATGGACAATCAGGACGTGGTCAGCGGCCAGATCATCGTACAGAAGCAGAGCGAAAAGTATCTGGTGCAGAACATCCCCGCAAAGCCGCTGGTGCGCGGAGAGCTGGACAAGGTGTACGCCCTGCCCTACACCCGCCGCTACCACCCCATCTACGAGAGCATGGGCGGTGTGCCCGCCATCCGCGAGGTGCAGTTCTCCATCATCCAGAACCGCGGCTGCTTCGGCGGCTGCAACTTCTGCGCCATCCAGCTGCATCAGGGGCGGCGGGTCACCAGCCGCAGCGCCGACAGCATCGTGGAGGAAGCCGAGCGCATGACCCACGAGCCGGATTTCAAGGGCTACATCCACGATGTGGGCGGCCCCACCGCAAACTTCCGCTTTCCCTCCTGCCGCGAGCAGATGCTGCGCGGGATGTGCACCGGCGGCAAGCACTGCCTTGCCCCCACCACCTGCTCCCACATGATCGTGGATCACAGCGACTACCTTAAAATTCTGCGCCGGGTGCGGGAGCTGCCGGGCGTAAAAAAGGTGTTCATCCGCAGCGGCATCCGGTTCGACTACCTGATGGCTGATCCGGACGATACCTTCTTTAAGGAACTGGTGGAGTACCATGTGTCCGGCCAGCTGAAGGTCGCCCCGGAGCACTGCGCTCCCAACACCCTTGCCTACATGGGCAAACCGCCCATCGAGACCTTCAACAAGTTCAAGGATAAATTCTACGAGCTGAGCAAGAAGGCGGGCAAAAAGCAGTATCTGGTGCCCTACCTCATGTCCAGCCACCCGGGCAGCACTCTGAAGGACGCGGTCTATCTGGCCGAGTACCTCTATAAGAACCATATGCGCCCGGAGCAGGTGCAGGACTTCTACCCCACCCCCGGCACGGTGAGCACCTGTATGTTCTATACCGGCCTTGACCCCTACACCCTCAAGCCGGTGTTTGTGGAAAAGACCCCCGAGGGCAAGGCTTTGCAACGCGCACTGCTGCAATACTACGAGCCCCGCAACGCCGAAAAGGTGGTCAAAGCTTTGCAGCTGACCCACCGGGAGGACCTCATCCCCCTGCTGGTGCCCGCCGCAGGCCGCCGCGCCGTGCAGCGCACCGCCCGCCGGGCAGAAAGCGCCGAGGTGACCATCCACAACGATGGCACTTATACCGTACATTCCAGCCAGAAGAGACGCAGCACCGGCAAAAATGCCCACGCTGCCGCCCCGGCAGGCCGTCAGCCCAGCCCGGGCGCACGCTTTGCGCCCAACTCTGCGCCCGGCCATAAACCTAAGAATAATCAACAGAAAGAGAACGCAACGTGGAAAACCGGAAAGAAGAAAAAGTAACCCTACTCCCCCGCCGCCTGTTCCTGCGGCTGGCTGCGCTGGCGCTGGCCGCTGTGCTGGCGCTGGGGCTTACCGCCTGTGACAGCCTGCCCGGCGACGGCGGCCATATCGTCAAACCCTCCACCGGGGCAAGCCAGCCCTTTGAGATGCACTTCATTGATGTAGGGCAGGCGCTGAGCGTGCTGGTAGAGTGTGACGGACAGTTCATGCTCTACGATGGCGGCAACGTGGACGACGGCAGTCTGGTGGTATCCTACCTGCAAAAGCAGGGGGTGCAGCAGCTGCAATATGTGTTCTGCTCTCACGCCCACGAGGATCATGTGGGCGGGCTTGCCGCCGTAATGGCAAAGTTCCCGGCGGGACACGCTTACAGCCCGGTGACCGAGAGCAGCACCAAATGCTTCAACGATTTTGTCAAGTACACCCAGCAGCAGGGTCTGCAATTGGAAGTGCCCTCCGTGGGCACCGTCTGGCCGCTGGGCAGCGCCACCGTCACCCTGCTTGGCCCGGTAACGCAGTACAGCGACACCAACAATACCTCTCTGGTGCTGCGCATCGACTACGGCAACACCAGCTTTCTGCTGACCGGCGACATGGAAAAGACCGCCGAGACCGACCTTGTGAACAGCGGTGCCAACCTGAAAGCCAATGTTTTGCAGGTAGGGCACCACGGCTCCAGCACCAGCACCGGCTACCTGTTTCTGAACGCCGTTCTGCCGGAAATGGGCGTCATCTCCTGCGGCACGGGCAACAAGTACGGTCACCCGCACGAGGAGACGTTGAGCATCCTGCGGGACGCAAAGGTGGACGTCTACCGCACCGACCTGCAAGGCACCATCACCATTGGCAGCGACGGTCAGAACTTCACCGTGGGCACCGAGCACTTTGTGCCGGACAGCCAGCTGAACCCCACCGACCCGTCGTCCTCCAGCACTGCGCAGCAGGCTTACATCGGCAACGTGAACAGCAAAAAGTTCCATCTGCCCACCTGCGCCAATCTGCCTGCGGAAAAGAACCAAGTCCTCTTTTCCAGCTATGACGAAGCCATTGCCGCAGGCTATACCCCCTGCGCAAGCTGCATCAAATAAAAATATTTTTATAAAAAGAAAGATACCGGGCGGCCTACAAAGCTGTCCGGTATCTTTCTTTCATAATCGTTATTGCGCTGCCGGGAACTCCTTCTCCCGCTCTTCCTTCAGGATAGCGGTGGCGCGCTGCATGGTGGCAGCGGCGCGGCGCAACTCTTCGTCTCCAAGCTCCGTGCGCATCCGGCGGTAGCAGCGCTGCAAAAGCGCCTGCTCCTCCGCCATCAGCTCCACCGCCTTGCTGGAAAGTTCCACATAGGTGCGCCCGGCCTCGCGGTCGGTTTTCCACGTCACAAAGCCGCTGTCCTGCAGCTTCTCGATGCCCTTGGAAAGCTCGGTCACCCGCAGCCCCATGGCGGCGGCAAGGTCGGCAAGATAGAGCTTTTCGCCGGGATGTTCCTCCTGCGCCACCTTGATATAATACAGGATGAGATAATCTGCCCGCTGGATGGTGCTAAACACCTTATCCACGTTGAGCTCGTGGAGGAAGAACCATTCCCCCTGATGCTGCTGTAACTCTTCCATGCTGATGCCCTCCCTTTATGCCCGCTGGCTGCGCGGGATATAATCGTGGGTGCCGCCAAGGCTCTTGTAGGCCGGGCGGATGATCTTGTTGGCGCTGAGCAGCTCCTCGATGCGGTGGGCGCTCCAGCCCATGACGCGCGCCACAGCAAACAGCGGGGTGTACAGCTCCATGGGGATGCCCAGCATCTCGTACACAAAACCGCTATAAAAGTCCACGTTGGGGCTGACGCCCTTGAAGATCTTGCGCTCCTGTGCGATCAGCTGCGGTGCCATCCGCTCGATACGTGTGTAGAGGGAAAGATCCTTGTCCCGGCCCTTTTCGTGGGCAAGCTGCTCCACATAGCCCTTGAACACCACCTCGCGCGGGTCGCTGAGGGAGTAGACGGCGTGACCCATGCCGTAGATCAGACCCTTGCGGTCGAAGGCCTCGCCATGGAGCAGCTTTTTCAGGTAGGCTTCCAGCTCCTCGTCGTCCTCGATATCGTGGAGGTTCTCCCGGATGTTCTGCATCATGTGCATGACCATCAGGTTCGCACCGCCGTGGCGCGGGCCCTTGAGGGAGCACAGCGCCGCCGCCATGGCCGAGTAGGTATCGGTGCCGGAGGAGGTGACCACGCGGGTGGTAAAGGTGGAGTTGTTGCCGCCGCCGTGCTCGGCGTGCAGCAGCAGCGCCACGTCCAGCACGCGGGCTTCCAGCGGGGTGTACTGCATATCCGGCCGCAGCATCCGCAAAAAATTCTCTGCGGTGGAAAGGCTGGGGTCCGGGCGGTGGATATACATACTGGCGTCTTTTTCGTAGTGATTATAGGCGTGGTAGCTGTATACCGCCAGCATGGGGAAGATGCCCGCCAGCTGGATGCTCTGGCGCAGCACGTTGGCGGTGTCCAAATCTGCCGCCTTGGGGTCGTAGGAAGCCAGCGTCAGCACGCTGCGCGCCATGCTGTTCATGATATCGTGGCTGGGTGCCTTCATAATGACATCGCGGGTAAAGTTGGTGGGCATGGTGCGGCACTCGCCCAGCACCGCACAGAACTGTTCCAGCTGCTCCGGGGTGGGCAGCTGACCAAACAGCAGCAGATAGCCCGCCTCCTCAAAGGCAAAGCGGCTGCCGCGGCTGCCGTTGATGAGGTCTTTTACGTCATAGCCGCGGTACAGCAGCTGACCGTCTGCCGGGTGCTTGACCCCGTCCACATACTGGAACGCCCGGATGTCCGAGATGTTGGTCAGACCTGCCAGCACGCCCTTGCCGGTCTCGTCGCGCAAACCGGCCTTGACCCCGAACTCCCGATAGAGGTCCTTGGGGATGCGGTCATGCTCTGCGCAAAGGGGCTGCTGCTGGTCGAAGTAGCTTAATACATTCTGCAAATGATCCATGTGTCTGACTGCTCCTTTCCTGTTCGTCCATATCAGTTTCTCATTTTTTAATAGCTTTTATATTACAGAACGGATATTTCGCTGTCAACCAACATTTTGTAAAAAAATATGAAACAATTCAGCCGTAGGGGTCGTACAAATCGTACTCCTCCGTCTCCTGATGCTTCTCCTCCAACACCCGGATGGCCTGCTCCAAGGCGCTCTGGGAGCAGCCGCTCTCGCTTACCAGCGCATGGACGGCGGCGGCAAGGTCGCCGTCAAACAGGGTATCCAGCCGCTGCCGCATACAGTACACGCCGTAAGCCCGCCGGGTGACCAGCGGCACATACACGTTGCAGTTGCCCTGTTTTGCCGACCTGACCCAGCCTTTTTCCTCCAACCGGTAGAGAAAATTCAGCACCGTGGCTGCTGCCCAGCCGGTGGCCTTGAGCTTCTGGCTGATGTCCCGCCGCGCCGCTGCGCCCGGGCACGCCCACACCGCAAGCATCACCTGTTCTTCCGCCGCCGAAAGCGGCCGCAGGGTATCTGGTAAGCCGTACATCTGTTGTACCTCCTTGAATGATTCAATTCCCCTTAGTCACCGTTTTTTGCGGTGGGGCGATTTAGAATGGTCTCCGCTTCGCTCTGACCATTTTCAGCGGAATGACTATTTTATTTCGCGTTTGTCGCGGCCTGCGGGCCGCTCCAAACGCACTTTCACAGTTTGGGCTTCGTTTTTCTTTTACATTTGTCTTAGTATTTCCAGTATACCGCATTTCTGCCAAAGGCGCAAGAGTGGAAAATCCGCATGAAACCAAGGGATAGCACATGTCTTTTACATTTGTCTTATATTTTGTCTCCGCACGGCGCACATTTGTATGCTTTGTGTCATCAGGCAGGGTGTGGGGGCCATATCTTTGTGCAAAGATGCTCTTGTTTTCGGCATGGGAAAACCGGTATACTACGGCTACGGAAAGTAACAGACGCACCGCAAAAACGGCGGTGCTGCGTAATAGGTGTATCACAGGAAAAGGAGAGGTTCATTATGGCACGAGTATATAACTTCAGCGCAGGCCCCAGCATGCTGCCCGAAAAGGTGCTGCGGCAGGCACAGGCCGAGCTGCTGGAATACGGCGACAGTGGTCAGAGCGTCATGGAGATGAGCCACCGCAGCAAGTGGTTCGATGCCATCATCAAGGACACCGAAGCTTCCCTGCGCCGGGTGATGAACATTCCCGATAACTACAAGGTGGGCTTCTTTCAGGGCGGTGCTACCCAGCAGTTTGCCATGGTGCCGCTGAACTTTATGACCACCGGCAAGGCAGACTACATCGTGTCCGGCAACTTCTCGGGTCTGGCTGCCAAGGAGGCCGCCAAGTTCGGCGAGGCCAAGATCGTAGCATCCAGTAAGGATAAAAATTTCACTTATATCCCGGATGTAAACGCTATCAACTACGATAAGGACGCCAGCTACATCCACATCTGCCAGAACAACACCATCTTCGGCACCCAGTATGTGGAGCTGCCGCAGGTGGAGGGCGTGCCGCTGGTGGCAGATATGAGCTCCATGATCCTTTCCAAGCCCGTGGACGTCAGCAAGTACGGCTGCATCTACTTTGGCGTGCAGAAGAACGTAGCCCCCGCCGGTATGGCCATTGCCATCATCCGGGATGACCTGCTGGGTCACGCCGCAGATAACGTGCCCACCATGATGAACTACACCACCCTGCTGGCGAAGGACAGCATGTACAACACCCCGCCGTGCTGGTGCATCTACATGACCGGTCTGGTGCTCAAGTATCTGGAAAACGACATCGGCGGTCTGGCCAATATGCAAAAGATCAACGAAGCCAAGGCCAAGGTGCTGTACGATTATCTGGATGGGCAGGAGTTCTTTACAAACCCTGTGGAGCACCGCTACCGCAGCACCATGAACGTCACCTTCACCAGCCCCAACCCGGACATGGACAAAAAGTTCTGCGCCGAAGCCGCCGAGGCGGGCTTTGTGAACCTGAAGGGTCACCGTCTGGTAGGCGGTATGCGCGCTTCCATCTATAACGCCATGCCTGCCGAGGGCGTGGACAAGCTGGTGGACTTCATGGAGAAGTTCCGCAAAGAGAATGCATAAAGAGGGGTTTCAGATATGTACACCATCAAAACGCTCAACGCCATCAGCCCGGTGGGGCTGGCAAAGCTGCCCAAGAACCAGTTCGATGTCACGGTGGATGCCGATGCCCCGGACGGTATTCTGGTGCGCAGCGCCGATCTTTTGAACACCACCTTCAACAACAATCTGCTGGCTATCGCCCGCGCCGGTGCGGGCGTGAACAACATCCCGCTGGAGCGCTGCAGCGAGCAGGGCATCGTGGTGTTCAACACCCCGGGTGCCAACGCCAATGCCGTGGCGGAGCTGGTCATCGGCATGCTCATCGCAGGCAGCCGCAACGTGGCCGCCGCCGCCCAGTGGTGTCAGGGTCTGGCCGGTGACCCCGCCATGGCCAAGAGCGTGGAAAAGGGCAAAAAGCAGTTCGTGGGCAACGAGATCAAGGGCAAGACCCTTGGTGTCATCGGTCTGGGTGCCATCGGCTCCCGGGTGGCAAACTGCGCCATCGAGCTGGGCATGGAGGTCTACGGCTACGACCCCTACATCTCCATTGAAGCAGCATGGAACCTGAGCAGTCAGGTGCACCACTGCGTAAACCTGAACGATATGCTGCCCCTGTGCGACTACATCACCATCCATGTGCCCTACCTGCCCACCACCAAGGACACCATCAACGCCCAGACCCTTGCCCTGTGCAAGGACGGCGTCAAGATTTTGAACTACGCCCGCGGCGAACTGGTAAACACCGCCGCCCTGCTGGAAGCCATGGACAACGGCAAGGTGTCCGGCTACATGACCGACTTCCCCTCTGAGGCCATTCTGGGCCGTCCCGGCATCGTGTGCACCCCGCACCTTGGTGCTTCCACCCCGGAAGCCGAGGACAACTGCGCCATCATGGCGGCGCAGGAGCTGAGCGATTACCTGCGCAACGGCAACATTACCCACTCGGTCAACCTGCCGGAGGTGCATCAGCCCCGCGCCGGCGGTAAGCGCATCTGCATCATCCACAAGAACGAGCCGGGCATGATCAGCCAGATCACTGCCCTGACCACCGAAGCCGGCCTGAACATTGAAAACATGGTGAACAAGAGCAAAAAGAACATGGCCTACACCATGCTGGACGCCACCGGCGCCGTGGATGCCCGCCTGCGCGAGAAGCTGAGCAGCATCCCCGCCGTCATCCGGGTGCGCATCCTGTAACAGTAAAAATACACGAGACACAAAAAGGTGAAGTGGCCAGCGGTCACTTCACCTTTTTCATAAAGGATCCACACCCGGCAAAGCTGGCCGAGGCAGTCATCACATGAGCTGCTTTCATTCATGATATGAACCAGATGAAAAAACAGACGGGTTATATCCCTTGACTTCAGCCCCCCGGGGGAGTATACTCCGTGGCAGTGAAATATTCGGCTATGACGAGAAAGAGTACCCGGAAGGAATGCTGCAGAGAGCTGCCGGCTGGTGCAAGGCAGTGCAGGGCGTCCGTGGGAAGATCCTCTCCGAGCTTTCCGGCTGAATGGGCGGTGGATCCGCCCCAGTAAGCGGGAACGGCAGGCCCCCGTTATCACGGGCCGCGCATTGTTGGATGCGCACTGAGGGGCCGGGCTTTGCACCGGCAATAAGAGTGGTACCGCAGAGGAGTTTATACGCCTTTGTCTCTTACGAACCGTAAGGGGCAAAGGCGTTTTTGTTTGCGGGAAAGCCATTTTCCGGATGTTTCATTGCCTTTGCATCCGCAAAAATAAGTGTTCAGGAAAAAGGAGAGTTTATCATGAAAACATTGGAAAAAGTAAGCGACTTTGTGGGCAAGTACATGGCCGCCATCGTCATTGTGGTGGCGGCACTGTCTCTGCTGTTCCCCGGCACCTTCAGCGTGGTAAAGACCGCATGGGTCAACACCCTGCTGGGCATCGTCATGTTCGGCATGGGTCTTACCCTGAAGCCGGAGGACTTCAAGGTGGTGTTCAGCCGCCCGAAGGATGTGATCATCGGCTGCATTGCGCAGTTCACCCTGATGCCCTTCCTTGCATGGGCGCTGACGCAGCTGTTCCACCTGCCCACCGAGCTGGCTATCGGCGTCATCCTTGTGGGTACCTGCCCCGGCGGCACCTCCTCTAACGTGATGACCTATCTGTCCAAGGGCGACGTTGCACTGTCCGTTGGTATGACTGCCGTTTCCACCGTGCTGGCACCCATCCTGACTCCCCTGCTCACCCTGCTGTATGCCGGCCAGCGCGTGGATGTGAACCCTGTAAATATGTTCCTGTCCATCGTCAAAGTAGTGCTGGTGCCCATCGCACTGGGCTTTGTGGTCAACCACTTCTTCCACGCCTTCACTCAGAACGCCGTCCGCGTGCTGCCGCTGGTCTCCACCACCGCCATCGTGCTCATCATCTGCGCTGTTGTTTCTGCAAACTCCGCCAAGATCATGACCAGCGGCCTGCTGATCCTTGCCGTAGTCATCCTGCACAACCTGCTGGGCTACCTCACCGGCTTCGGTGTGGGCAAGCTGCTGAAGCTGGATTCCACCAAGTGCCGCGCGATTTCCATCGAGGTCGGTATGCAGAACTCCGGTCTGGCCACCTCTCTGGCCGCTGCCCACTTTGCACAGTATCCGCTGGCAACCATCCCCGGCGCTGTGTTCTCGGTGTGGCATAACATTTCCGGCGCCGTCCTCGCCAACTTCTTTGCCCGCACCGCCGAGAAGAAGGACTGATCTTATACCATAATAAAAATGGCTGCTACACAGGGTTTCTTCCCGGTGCAGCAGCCATTTCTTTGTTTATTGAACGTGATCTGCGCGGTTTCCCCGTCTTTGCCTGTTTCCCGGGCTGTTGCGCAAAGGCAAACATCCCGGGAGCAAAAACACCCGAACCCCAGACCCCCTGCGTGTGATGCATGATGACTTTTCGATTTTTAGAGCGATGATTCGTTAAATTGATGTAATTTGCTACAGATCTGCTACAAACGGCAGTTTTTACCCGGCACTAAATCTGCTGTTCTGGTTTTCTCGATTTTTGTTTTTTAGATTGTTTCTTTTGTTGGTGCAGTTCTTTCAAGTCTTCAATTGCCAGCTCTGGAGCCATGGTGTGGAACATCAGATAGTTTGTGTTCATGGTCTTCGCCGGAGCCTGCGCATAAATCTCCCTGCTGGGTTCGTTGGTCAGAATATGCCAATAACGGTAAAGGTAGCCTGTCCAATACATTACTTCTCTATCATACCGGGCATTGTCCTTTCGCGTCTGAGGGCACTCGTCTGCAAATTCTTCCAGAAGATATTCTTCTCCCGCCCACTGCATCCGGTTGTACTCCGAATCCAGATCTCGGGCAACCTTAGAGCGCATGAACCGCTTCATGAAATCCTCGCTGTCATAGCCCGCTTGCAAAGAAAGCTCAAACAAGCGGCCCTGAATATCGCATAGTTTCAATTGAATCAGATCCATAACGATTCACCTTCTCTGCTTTGCACCATCAAGGATTTCATCAAAAAAGCGGCCTTCTCTACGATATTCTTTGCAGATTTGGTTTGCAAATGCAATGCCATTGCTACGGTTCTGCTCGCTGGCCTTCTTCAGTGCCTGCCGTTCCATCCAAAGCAATTGGACTTCACGCTCAATCTTGACCGCATCACAGGCTTTCTGCGTAATAGCAACATACTGACGTCCAAGTTTCAGAGCAGATAGACTTTTCACCAATGCCGTATCGGTAATCGTTCCTTCAAAAAAGCTATCCAGAACATAGAACATTCTATCATTTGCAATGCTGCCAATCACCATGTCGTAGCCTTTATCCAGCTCCTGATACTTCTGGAAGAACTTCGTTCCTCGTGCGGCTTCCATTCTACCACGATGATATGCTACCAGCATAGCCCATTCAATATCAGCCGGAACATCCAAAGTTTTTAAGCTATGAAGATCAACCGATAAAATATAAAAAACAGATTGCTCATAGTCACAAATCAGCGTAAGCGGCTGGAGCGGATCAGTTCCCATATAAAATCCAGCTCCGAAGTCACAGCGGTCACGACTAGCTAGTTTGATTTTCCCCTGAATGCCTGATTTGGAGCCATGGTATAAGACCATTTTGCCCGGTTGTCGAGCAACGATTTCTATAGCGTCTCTGGTGATAGCATCATGCACAATTTCAGCCAGCGTGATATGATTTTCTTCGCAAATCGCAAGCATTTTCTCCTGTGCAAGACGATTCGGCGTAGATTTTTCATTTTCCCAGCGGTTTACGGTTGCAAAGGACACTCCGATTTCATCCGCCAATTTCGACTGGCTCCATTGTAAAGCTGAACGAATCTCAAAGACAGTGTTCATTGGACACCTCCCGCAAGTATAACATTCGTCATCAATTTTATTGTAGCAAACGTTATATCATACGTCAAGTATTACCGGCTTACCTTCTTTAATATAAGCGGAAAAGTGTAGTGATAATTCAAAGAATAAAGCGGTCCTATATTTTATAGATAGTAATATCCATCGCCTACCTTACTGTCTTTGTCATAATATCACAACAGCTATTCTTGTTCCTTTGATTGTTTTCCTATTCTATATTCTCCATTTGGTACTCCAGACTTTTTCTTAGTTCCATATTTTTCAGACTCTGGTCCATAATCAATGATGAACAACAATTGCTTACATGTTCTAACCGTACTAATCAAATAAAACCCGATGATACCCATATAAGGATAGAACCCGATTGCTAAAACAGCTTGTTCTTCTCCTGTGTTTGTCCCGATAATGATACTCACTATAATTAAAACAAGCCCTGCAACCAAATTTTCTTTATATCGATATTGCAATTCTTTTTTTGCATCTGTCGAATTTATCTTTTTCATTAGCGGTGTATTGCTCAGGCTAACTAAAATTGATACTGATGCGAGAATAAATCCAGAGCATGCAGTTGCGCTTGTTATAATGGCATTTAGTAGGAATTCAAGCCTGTCAATTTTTATATTCTGCCAGCGATATAGTATTCCGAAAGTTACTGAAACAGCACCTGCCATTAGAAAGCGCCTGATTATCCCCCAGAGAAGTGGATGGTCTTGCAATTTTTTACCCATTCACCTCATCTCCTTACCTATATAACGTTATTTTTCATCTTTTATAATTTCACTTTTCAGATTAAAGTACAATCTTTCATGCGTAATGGGATTAGACATTGAATAGTTGAATGGCAAAACATATTTTGCTACATTACTTAGCAAATCAATCGTTTCTACTTCGCAGTCTTCTTTATCCTCAATCACGACATCTAATTTTCTAATACCGGAATACCCTAGAGCTTCCTTTATAAACGAAACTGCCTCTTGAGCATCTAATGTATTGTTCTTTCCTCTGGAAACCCTTAATTCCACCCGACAAAATTGGCTTCTAGCCTTTCTTGTAGCATTCAAAAAATCTTTCATTAGAGATTCCTTCGGCAGTTCGTCAAACGGATTTATTTCTGCTGACATTATGACTTTTCTATAATTTGCTTCCTCTGTCAAGCGTAGCAAACCTGCTTTTGCTTCTTTTATGGCTAATATAACTACGGTATCTTTGGGCGAAAGTTCCGTTAGATATGCTTCCATATTGCGAATACTTATTCCAAATCGGTTTCTTTGCATGTATAACGTATGCGTTGCTGGAGCATATGCCAGTGTAGTCGATTCTGCCGTAACTTCATCATTTCCCAATTTAATCAACTCATATGTTCCATCATCATGTAAAATTCCCGGTAATATTTTTTCCCGAATACGAAGCACACGTAGTTCCCAGAGATTATCTTCATCATGATATTTACAAACATGAAAAATATAGCTATCTCCGTCGATAATCTTCTTTGTATCCATCGGTTCTGCTCTTGCAATTTGCTTTAACATATCTTCCAAATCATAGGTTTGGATTTCCGACTGTGTACTATAACTAGTATACGTCGGCTCCAGATGATCAAAACGAACGGACTTCTTCTTAAATTCAGGCATCTTGCATTTTCCTCCTGCACCCATTTTTTCAGAAAGATGCCCCCTACCACTTTTGGAAGGACTTTTCAGATTATGGTTGTAGCCCACCATTATTTTGTGTTTGTATGCTACCACAACCGATGTCCAATAAGTTGTATCTATAGGTCATCTTCCCATTTTTTTAGCATCTTTCACCTATTACACAAATCCCCCTAAACCTCTTCTGCGCAAAATTCCTTTGTACAATTTTTTCCTTATTTGCTCTGTGCGCTTTAATTAGGAGGCATCTACTCTCCTTTACATTGTACCGTCTTTTTTGCTGCAACGCAAGATATGTTCATATTATCACCTATAATCTCTGCCTTTTATGCTTTTTGCACTATGGTTATTAAAAACCACTTGACTTTTTGTAAAAACATGCTATACTGATGTCACAAAGAACACAGTGGTTTTTGAAAACCAAATTTCTTGTACGGAGGTCTGTATGTCGCTCATTGTAAAAAACTTTTTTGAAAACGTGAACATCGGGGGAAATGCAACGAAAATCAGCGAGGAGATTTCGCAGCGTCTCCTCCAGTCTGGCCTCCAACCCGGCAGCAATGTGCCGCTGGCTGCTTACCTTCTTTATAAGGTTGCTCAGAACAACTCCAACTCTGATGTTACGATTCAGGATATTTTTGAGGGTCGGTTGGACATCAGCGAGGGCACTCGTTACTTTGCAAAAGAGCAGCTTCCGGAAGAAGCATGGGCACAGATTCTTCCCATGGTGGATAACTACACCGCCGAAGAATTTGCACTGGCTGCACTTCTGCCCGAACACGAAGACGAGATGAAGCTCGCAATGGCAACGCCCCATACCATTTTGACGTTGGTTCATCATCTTTTGGATGTGCAGCCTGATGAGTATGTCGGAGATCTTTGCTGCGGCAGCGGCTCCGGTTTTGTTTCATTTGCGATGAACCAGCCGGAGGCGCATTACTTTGGCTATGAGATTAACGAGGAGCGTGGCGGAATCGCACGGATTCGTGCAGAGCTTCTCGGCTCAAATGTTCAGGTACGGCTTGGCGATGTATTTCGGCTCGCAGACGATAAGAACACACCTAGATTCGACAAAATGTTTTCCAACTATCCCTTTGGCATGAGACTGCGTTATCTGGGCGAAGGTTCCAATTATATGGAACGTCTTGCAGAACAGTATCCGGGGCTGTCGAAGGCAACCTCTTCGGACTGGATTTTCAATGCGCTGCTCTGCGACCTTCTTGCAGAGAGCGGCAAAGCGATTGGCATTATGACCAATGGCAGCACATGGAACAGCATTGATACCCCGATGCGCAGATATTTTGTGGAACGCAAGATGATCGAGTGTGTCATCTCTCTGCCGGTCAAGATGTTCCCGTATACCAATATCGGAACGACGCTCATTGTTTTCAGCCACGGTAACGACACCATTCGCATGATTGATGCCACCGAAATTTATCACAAAGGACGGCGGCAGAATATGTTCCTTCAGGATGACATTGCTACCATTCTTACCGCCCTGCACACGGATTCGGAATACAGCAAGGATGTTACCTTGGACGAGCTTCGCGCCAATGAGTACAACCTCAGTCTGGAACGCTATATCCAAAAGGTACCGACCTTTCAGAATGGTGTGTCGTTCGAGAGCATTATCAAGAGCATCACGCGCGGTGCGCCCTGCACGGCCAGCCAGTTGGACAAGATGGTGTCTAACGAAGTGACGAATATGCAGTACCTGATGTTGGCAAACATCCAGAACGGCATTATTGATAACAAGCTGCCGTATCTTTCCAGCATCGAACCGAAGTACGAAAAATACTGTCTGAAGAACAATGACCTGATCCTGTCCAAGAATGGCTATCCTTATAAAGTAGCCGTTGCGTCTGTGAAGGATGGGCAGCGTATTCTGGCAAATGGCAATCTTTATATCATCGAATTGGATGAAAGCAGGGCAAACCCGTATTATATCAAGGCTTTCCTTGACAGCGAGCAGGGCGTTGCAGCCCTGAAAAGCATCACGGTGGGAGCAACCATTCCCAATATTGGCGTGGACAAGCTGAAGAACATTATGATTCCGTTGCCTTCCATGGAGGATCAGATGCGGGTTGCGCAGAAGTATCAGGCAACGCTGGACGAGATTGCTATGCTCAAACTGCGGATGGAACGAGCTGTCAACAAGCTCCACCATGTGTTCGACGAGGAGAGTGAAGAAACCAATGCTTGATGTCGAAGAACTGCTCGAACTGGAGGATAACATCCGAAAGGAATTGGACGATCATCTACCTGCTGCGCTGTCCATGCTGAACCGCACCGGCGAATTGGAAACTTTCCTTAAAATGCTTGGCATGGAAGACCTGCTTCAAAGTAAGCCGCTTTATCAGGTCTATAAAACCGGAAAAATCATTGTGATCGGGCGGTCGGACGTGAAAGCAGAAGTGCTGCTTTCCATTGCCAAGAGTCTGGGACTTTCCAAAGAACGTTTTGAGCTGTACCTTGATTATGAGGACGGCAAGGCCTTCGACTTTGAAAAGACGTATTGGAAGCCCCAGTATGCTTTGATTATGGTAGGCCCGATGCCCCACAGCGGCACCGGCAAGGGCGACTCCGGCAGCATCATTGCAAAAATCGAAAATACGGAGGGCTATCCTCCGGTGGTGCGACTGGGCACGAACGGCTTGAAAATCTCAAAGACGGATTTTCGGAACAAGCTGAAAGAAATGATTGATACAAAGAAAATCGCCTGAAATCCCACTTTTGGGACCCAAAGTGTGTTATTCTATGGGTAAGGAACAAAAATCGGGAGGAAACACCTATGTCCATGAAAGAATTGCAGAAGCAGACGGATGCCAACATCCGCGCAAAAGCTGACCTGATCTGGCAGATCGCCACCCATCTGGTGGGTCTGTTCAAGCCCCATGAGTACGGCAAGGTCATTCTGCCTATGACGGTGCTGAAGCGTTTTGACGATGCCCTGAAGCCCACCAAGGATGCCGTGGTCGCCATGGCAAAAAAGCTGGATTCGCAGCACATCGAGGGTGCCGCCCGTGACGGCATCCTCTGCCGTATTTCCGGTTTCGACTTCTACAACACCAGCAATTTTGATTTTGCCAAGCTGGTTGCCGAGCCGGACGATGTGGAAAGCAACTTTGAAGCCTATCTTCAGGGCTTTTCCTCCAACGTCAAGGACATTATCGAGAACTTCGACTTTGCCAACACCGTCAAGCTGATGGTCAAGGGCGGCGTTTTGTTTGTCACCCTGCAGGAGTTCAACTCCAGCAAAGGCGATATGTCGCTGGATAAGATCACCTCCACCGACATGGGCTACATTTTTGAGGAACTGATTCGGAAATTCTCCGAATCCTATGACGAGCAGGCTGGTGCCCATTTCACAAGCCGGGACATTATTTACCTGATGACCGAGTTGCTGATTGCACCTGAAAAGGAGCAGATCGCCGCTGAGGGCTGCACCAAGACCGCCTACGATATGGCCATGGGCACTTCGCAGATGCTGGGCTGCCTGACCGAGCGCTTGCAGGATATTAGCAAGGATGCCACCCTGACCTGCTTTGGACAGGAGTTCAACCCCGAAACTTATGCAATCGCCAAGGCGGATATGCTGATCAAGGGTGGCAACGCATCCGGCATGAAATACGGTGATACCCTGAGCGATGATGCGTTCGGCGGCTATGAATTTGACTATGTGATCTCCAACCCTCCCTTCGGCATTGACTGGAAGCGTGAAAAATCGCAGGTGGAAGCCGAAGCCAAACTCGGCTATGACGGTCGTTTCGGTCCCGGCCTTCCCGCCATTTCGGATGGACAGATGTTGTTCATGCTCAACGGCGTGAAAAAGCTGAAGAAAGGCTCCGGCCGCATGGCGATCATTCAGAACGGTTCCTCCCTGTTCACCGGCGATGCCGGCAGCGGTGCCTCCGAGATCCGCCGCTACCTTATCCACGAAGATTTGGTGGAAGCCATTGTGCAGCTACCCACCGACTTGTTTTACAATACCGGCATTTCCACTTACATCTGGGTGCTGACCAAGGGCAAACCCATGCACCGCAGCGGATTTGTGCAGCTCATTGATGCCAGCAAGTGTTTTGTGAAGCGACGCAAAAACATCGGCAGCAAGCGCGTTGACCTGAGCGACGACTGCATCGACATCATTTTGCAGGCATACGAGGGCTTTGAAAACCAGACCTATACCAACGGCGACCTTGTTGTGGAATCGAAGAAATTTGCCAATGACTTCTTTGGTTTTACCAAAGTGACGGTGGAGACGGCACAGACCGATGCCAACGGCAAGCCCCTGCTGAAAAAGGGCAAAAAGCTGCCGGTCAAGGGTGCCACCGACAGCGAGATCATTCCGCTGAGCGAAGATATTGACGCTTACATGGCAAAGAATGTCCTGCCCTACAACCCTCTGGCCTATATCGACCCGGCAAAGGACAAAATTGGCTATGAGGTGCCGTTCACCCGGCTGTTCTATAAGTTTGAAGCCCCGGAACCGTCTGCATCCATCTTTGAGGACATCAAGGCGTTGGAGGCAAAGGAAACTGTGCTGATGAAGGAGCTGTTTGGAAATGCGTAAAATAAAGGACAGCGGTGTTGCGTGGATTGGCGTGATTCCGGAAAATTGGCAGCTTCTCTCTGTTGGAGCACTATTCAAAGTGCGTAATGAAAAAGTAAATGATACGGACTATCCGCCATTGTCCGTTACAAAGGGTGGTATTGTCCCGCAGATGGAAAGCGTTGCGAAGTCAGATGCAACTGATAACCGTAAGATGGTTCTCAAGAATGATTTTGTAATCAATTCCAGGTCGGATAGAAAACAGTCTTGCGGTGTTTCTCCATTGGATGGTTCCGTTTCATTGATTAACACGGTATTACATCCGGTTCCTAATGCACCAGTTCTTCCTGATTATTTGGACTATCTTCTGAAGAATTATGGATTTGCAGAAGAATTTTATCGCTGGGGACACGGCATTGTCGCTGATTTATGGACGACTCGTTGGCAAGAAATGAAAAACATTTTTCTGCCAATTCCGCCAGTGGAGGAACAGCAGAAAATCATCTTCTCAATCTCGACCCAGATGGAAAAAGTCGATGCCCTTATCGCCAATGTGCAGGAGCAAATTGAAAAGCTGAAAGCCTACAAGCAGAGCTTGATCACCGAGGTTGTCACAAAGGGGCTCGACCCCAATGTGCCCATGAAGGACAGCGGCGTGGAGTGGATTGGGGAAATTCCGGTATCGTGGAAAACCATTCGTGTCAAGCAACTCTTGCGGGAAAGAAAAGAGCGTTCAGTAGATGGCAAGGAAGAACCGCTTTCCATGAGCCAAAAAGTCGGCTTAGTTCCCACAAAGATGCTGGATATGATTCCCAATATGGCATCCTCTTTTGTGGGAGCAAAGTTGGCCTATGTTGATGACCTTGTATTCAACAAATTAAAGGCTCATCTTGGCGTGTTCTCTGTCTCAAAATATGATGGATTGGTGAGCCCTGATTATGCTGTATATTATTCTACAGGTATTATTGACCTGAAATATTTGGAATATCTTTTCAAAACTCCACAGTGTATTTCAGAATTCAGAAAAAAGTCAACTGGTATTGCCGCTGGGTTGACCCGGCTGTACACAGATGACCTCTTTGCAATCGAATGTCCGATGCCTTCAAAAGATGAGCAAATTGAAATCGTTTTGTTCCTCAATGAGAAATGTGCTCAAATTGACGAGCTGATGAGCCTGAAGCAAACTAAAATCGAAAAGTTGGAGCAGTACAAGCGCTCTCTCATTTACGAGTACGTCACCGGAAAGAAGGAGGTCTCCTGAGTGGAAACAAGCCTTGCGGATATCAAAAAGCAGTATGAGAAGCTAAAGAATCTCATGGGGGACGAGGAAGCCTTTGATCTTTCGGATGAAGATGCCCTTCGTTGTCAGGACGCGTTGAGCCTGCTTAAGAGCCGCAACTACATTCTGGATGCCAGCACACTATGCGAAAAGAGATACATTAAGGCGGCTGAATGGGATGGCTTTGGGGACTGGCTGGACGAAATGATAAAGGAATCCAACCGGATGAGCCGCCGGGAATGGACGATTGCCATTGTCAGTGCCGTGATTGGTGCAGCCATTGGTCTGATTCCTACGATTATTGGCGCATTGTGTTGATTTACCTGTCCATGCAGTGTTATGATAGACACAAGAAAAGTATTCCATAGCCCAGCCAACATCTGATGGAGGTGCCCCATGCAGGAACAGAGTTCGGATAAAGAAACCAAGCTGCCCTCAGAGATCCGGCAGACAGATGATATTGCTCCTGCCAAGGGCAAATGCCTGCATATTACACAGGGCAGTAAAGGTGTTGATTTCAATGCACTGCTGGAACAGGTCGTTCAGTATATAAGCATGGGCGATGTCCTGAACAAAATCCATGTCGGGACACAATATGTGGTGCAGATTCCGACAGAATTCCAGTCGGCGTATGAGTCCGGCGAAATGTTCATCATGGAGAACATGAAAACCGGCAAGAAGTGGCCCAGCCTGATGAAAATTGCCGAAGATGGAAAGCAGCAGGTCGTAACGCCACTTCCGATTGCGGAACAGACAATCGTGCAGGGCAACCCGATACAGGAATTGGCAAACTGGCAGTATCAGCTGGTGATGCAGCAGCAAATGCACCGGTTGAGCGATATGGTGGAGAAAACGTACCGTGCTGTCGAGCGGATTGAGAATGGCCAGATGGATGACCGGATTGGTCTGCTGGAAGCTGGCAGAAAGGGTCTGCTTTTGGCGATGACCATGCCGGAGGGCGATGCGCGGAACCGTCAGATCGACTCCAGCAGGCAAAATCTTCTTGTGGCACAGTCTCAGATTGGAAAGACCCTTGAACGCCGTGCCATAGAATTTGAGCCATTGCCCAAGAATCCTTTGATTCGCTTTGCCCGTGTGCTCCTCCACGATGAATACAATGCAGAAAAAGGCAGAGCTGTAGAAGAAATTCAAGAGTATTATGACCTGTATCTACAGGCAACCAATCTGCTTGCCACCTCTTACGCCCTGTGTGGAAATCTGGAAACGGCAGAGCAAACATACAGTATCAGTGAATCCGAACTGGAAGCTATCGACTTCAGCAAAGTGGAAACAATCAGCTACGAGTACAGCGAGCTGAAAGATATGTTCTATTCTGATCCGGTCGGGTATCTTGCTACAGAGCAAGAAAAGTGTCTAGACAAGGCGAAAAGCTACGATTATGTTGCCCTTGAAGTAAGCGGAGAAAAATTGTTGGAGGTTCTTGAAAATGGACGAGAAAAAACAGTTCCAGAAACAAAAACTGAACATTGATGCCCACAGAGGAATGGAGCAGGGTGCAAAAGTGCTGAAAGGCGTAGCTAGCGCAGCAGTCGCTATTGGAGTTCTTGTAATGAATAAACAGAACCTGAAAGCTCTTGGCGACACCCTCAAAGCGGCAAGACAGCTTCTGAAAAAATAAGGGGGACATCATGGACAAAAGTGAGAAACGGTTTGAGCGAGACATTGAAGCTTTTCTGATCTCACCGCAGGGCGGGTACACGCAGTTCAATGGGCAGGATGCCGACGGCAACTGGGCACATAACCGTCAGCACGATGTGGCAAGGTGCATCTATATGGATGTGCTGTGCGAGTTTATTGCAAAGACCCAGCCCAAAGAATGGGCAAAATATACCCGCTATTACGGTGAAAAGGCAGAAGAAAAGCTGTATCACCGTCTGGAAAACACCATCGCCAATCAAGGGCTTCTGTTTGTTCTCCGCAATGGTATCGAGGATATGGGCTGCAAGCTGCGGGTGTGCTATTTCAAGCCAGAATCCGGGCTGAACCCCGAAGCTGTGGAACGGTATGAAGCAAATATCCTTGGCTGTACCCGGCAGTTCCGTTATTCTACCGCCAATACAAACACCATTGATATGGTGCTCTCGGTAAACGGCATCCCTGTGGTGGCACTGGAGCTGAAAAACCAGCTTACGGGGCAGGACTGCGCCTGCGCCATGAATCAGTACAAGAGCGACCGCAGCTCCAAGGAGTTTGCATTCCGCCTGAATCACCGCTTTCTGGTTTATTTCGCCGTTGACCTCTATGAGGTGTGGATGACCACCCGGTTAGAAGATGGCAATACCCGGTTTATGCCCTTCAATCAGGGTTCAAACGGTGCAGGTGTCAGCGGCGGTGCAGGCAACCCGGTCAATCCTGATGGCTACGGCACCAGTTATCTGTGGGAAGAAGTGCTGCAACGTGATAGCCTGCTGGACCTGATCCACCGCTTTATCTCCTACGTCAAGGAGAAGGAAGAAGTGGTGAAGAATGGCGTGTCCAAAATCGTCACCAAAGAAAAAATGATCTTCCCCCGCTACCACCAGTACGATGTTGTGCGGAAGGTGCTGGCAGATGTAAAACAGAACGGTCCCGGCAAAAACTATCTGATCCAGCATTCGGCAGGCTCCGGCAAATCTAACTCGATTGCATGGATCGCCTATCGGTTGGCCGCAGTCCATGACGATCAGGACAACAGCATCTTCGATTCGATCATCGTTGTCACAAACCGTGTGGTGCTGGACAGCCAGTTGCAGGACACCATCAACAGCTTTGAGCATCAACACGGGCTGGTAGAAGCCATCGATGACAAAAAGAACTCCCACACACTGGCACAGGCCATCAACGACAAAAAGCGCATTATCATCTGCACCATCCAGAAATTCCTTTTTGCCAAGAAGGATATGGAAACGTTCCGTGGACGGAAGTTTGCGATCATCATCGACGAAGCCCATCAGGGACAGAACGGCGAAAGTGCAAAATCTCTCCGCCGCAGTCTAATCGATGTCGGCATTGCCACCAAGGAATACGCTGCGGAAGCAGGTGTCTCGGAAGATGAAGTGGATCTGACGGATGATTATATCAACGAAATCATCGGTCAGGGACGGCACGAAAACCAGTCTTTCTTTGCCTTTACCGCTACCCCGAAAGGGCAGACCATCGAAAACTTCGGTACGGAGGTCGGCGTAAAGCCGGATGGCGAACCCATCAAGGCACCGTTCCATGTCTATTCCATGCGGCAGGCCATTGAGGAGCATTATATTCTGGATGTTCTTGCCAACTATACCACCATCAAGGAAGCGTTCAAGCTGATTCGGGTATCCGAGGACAACCCAGAGCTGATCGAGGGTCAGACCGCCCGTGCGCTGTTCAAGTATTATAAGAAGCATGGCTACACCATTGCACAGAAAACCGAAATGATTATGGCAAACTTCCTGGATAACTGCCGTTATCAGATTGATCGCAAGGGCAAAGCCATGATCGTTGCAGACAGCCGTGCCAACGCCGTACGCTACTATCTCGCTATCAAGCGTTACATTGAGGCCCACCCGGACGAATGCACCGGTTGTGATGCCATGATTGCCTTCTCTGGTGAGGTTACGCTGGAAGATTACCCCAGCGATAAGCCGTTTACTGAGGCAACTATGAACCTTGACGAAAAGGGGCGGTACATCACTACAGACAAAAAGTTCCGTCAGGCGTTCCACAGCAACCAGTATAATATTCTGGTGGTTGCCAACAAGTATCAGACCGGCTTTGACGAACCGCTGCTGCATACCATGTATGTGGACAAGAAGCTGCGGGATGTGACCGCCGTGCAAACGCTTTCCCGCCTGAATCGTACCCATCCGGGCAAAAACAGCACCTTCGTTCTCGATTTTGAAAACACCGAGGAGGATATCCGAGACGCATTCCTGCCCTATTACGAAACAACCATTCTGGAGGGCAGCACAGACCTGAACAAAGTATATGATCTCCGTAACAAGATCCGGGATTATATGCTATACAACTATGACGATGTGGATGCCTTCAATAAGTTTATGGCAGCGCAGGGTGATAAAAAGCAGGATGCCGTTGCGCTTGGCAAGCTGGCAAGTCTGTTCCGCCCGGTGATTGCACGGTA
>OOBP01000193.1_pt1 | contig 70874 bp, 71 predicted proteins | sample 1671681 | NCBI WGS metagenome assembly OOBP01 (sample SAMN06348181, study PRJEB24527) | human gut metagenome
CCCTACGCAGAGAGGGAGATACATCTTGTGTAGGGGCCGATGTCCCCATCGGCCCGCTCAACAAACTATATTACTTTCCCAAATAATCCAGTGTAAATTGCACCAGAACCGGGACGGCATACCGCAAAGTCTCGTCGGGGAAAACATTCTCCGCCACATGGATACCCAGCCCGCTGTTAGGGTCGGCGGGGTCTTGGGTACCCACAGAGAACTGTACGCCCCGACCTCCGCAGGCCTCCAGCCACACGGAGAAGTCGTCCGAACCCATGGAGGGCTCAGAGAGCAGGGTGAGGTGCTCCTTCCCCAGGCTCTCCTCCACCGCCCGGATGACCCGGTCGGCGATCTCGGGGTGGCTGATGATGGCGGGGATATTCACATCCCGCTGCACCTCGCCCTTGGCCCCCAGAGCGGCACAGCCCTCCTGGGTAATGCGCTGGATGAGCCCCAGCAGGCGCTCCCGCTCCTGCTGGTCAAAGGCCCGCATGGCCCCCCGCATGGTCACCTGGTCGGGGATGATGTTGGGGGCGGTCCCCCCGTGGATCTCCCCGATGGTGAGCACCGCCGGATGGGTGGGGCGGTTGGAACGGCTGACCACCGTTTGCAGCTGGGTGATGAGGTAGGCGCTTACCGCCACCGGGTCCACGCACCGGTAGGGATAGGCCCCGTGTCCCCCCTGGCCGGTGATGGTCCAGGTGAACACGTCGAAGCTGGCGTTGCTGGGGCCACGGCGCAGGCCGATCTGGCCCAGCTCCAGCAAGGGAACGCAGTGGAAGCCCACCACCGCCTCCGGGCGGTACCGATCCAGCAGGCCGGTGTCCAGCATGCGGTAGGCCCCCGAGCCCACCTCCTCGGCGCACTGGAAGATGAGCAGCACCGAGCCGTGGAGCTGCTCCCGCTGGGCGCACAGCACCTTGGCCGTCAGCAACAGGGCGGCGGTATGGACATCGTGGCCGCAGGCGTGGCTCACTCCGGGGGTACAGGAGGCATAGGGCAGGCCGGTGTTCTCCTGGATGGGCAGGGCGTCGATGTCCTCCCGCAGGGCCAGCACCGGGCCGGGGGCACTCCCCTCAATGAGGGCGGCCACACCCGTCTCCAGGCCGGGCAGGTCCAGCACCCGGGCCCCGTATCCCGTCAAAAGCTCCCGCACCAGGCGGGTGGTCTCCACCTCCTGGTAGGCAAGCTCGGGCCGCTCATGGAGAAAATGGCGCAGCTCCGCCGCCTTGGGGTACCACTCTTCCAGCTGTTCCTTCCAGTCCATAGTTCCTCCTGTCCCCAGTCTCTGTTACAGAGCGAGCAGAGCGCTGGCAATCTTGAAGTAGACCACCAGGGAGATGGCGTCCACGATGGTGGTGATGAGGGGGGCGGCCATGATGGCGGGGTCGGCATGGACCAGCTTTGCCGCCATGGGCAGCACGCCGCCCACCGTCTTGGCCAGCAGCACCGTGACAAACAGGGCCAGGGCCACGGTGAGGGCGATCATTTCGTTGCCGGGGTAGGTGATGATGAGGCGCACAAAGTTCACCGCGCTGAGCACCGCGCCCACCAGCAGGCTCACCCGGAACTCCTTCCAGAAGACCCGCAGGAAGTCCCGCAGCTCGATGTCGCCCACGGCCATGCCGCGGATGACCAGGGTGCTGCTCTGGCTGCCGGCGTTTCCGCCGGTGTCGGTGAGCATGGGGATAAAGGTGACCAGCAGGGGCATGGCGGCAAAGGCGGCCTCGTACTGACCCAGAATGCCGCCGGTGATCATGCCCGAGATCATCAGCACCAGCAGCCACAGGATACGGTGCTTGGCCAGGGTAAAGACGCCGGTCTTGAGATAGGGCTTCTCCGAGGGGGCCATGGCGGCCATCTTCTCAAAATCCTCGGTGGCCTCCTCCTCCATGACGTCCATGACGTCGTCGACGGTGACGATGCCCACCAGGCGGCCCTCTTTGTCCACCACGGGCAGGGAGATGAAGTCGTACTTCATCATCCGGGCCACCGCTTCCTCCTGGTCCTCGGTGGTCTCGGCAGTGATGACCTCGGTCTCCATGATGTCGGCGATGTGCTGCTCGTCCCGGGCCAGCAGCAGCTCCTTGATGGTGAGCACGCCCTCCAGTCGGCGGCCCGCGTCGGTGACGTAGCAGGTATACACGCTCTCGGAGTTCTCACCCGTGCGGCGGATGTGGTCGATGGCCTGGGCGACCGTCATGCCCTGCTTCAGGTCGGTAAACTCGGCGGTCATGATGCTGCCCACCGAGCTGTCGGGGTAGTTCAGAAACTGGTTGATGAGCTTGCGGGTATCGGGGGAGGCGTTCTTCAGCACCCGCTTGACCACGTTTGCGGGCAGCTCCTCCAGCATATCCACCGCGTCGTCCACGTACAGCTCCTCCACCAGGGCGGTCACCTCCTGATCGGTGGCCGCGGTGATGATGACCTGCTGAGTCTCAGGGGGCAGGTCAGAAAAGACCTCCGCCGCGACCTCCTTGGGCAGGGTGCGGAAGGCCAGCAGCACCCGGTCCTGGGGCAGCTCCTCCAGAAATTCAGCGATATCCGCCTCGTTCTCCCGGGCCAGCGCCGCCCGGAGGGCATGATAATCCCGGCGCTCCAGCAGCTCCAGCAGCGCCTGTACATTCATCTTCTTCTCCATATGATGGTTCCTCCTGTTCCTAGTATCACAGCGAGGAAGTCACCCAATGGACAAACAAAACCGCGGCAAAGCGGCCAGACTTTTCCGTCCGGCTTCTTTCCGCGGTGACATTCACAAACAAAACGGCGCCTGATGCGCCCTGTCAGAGAGAAAACCGGGCGGCATCTATGCAGCGCTGGCGTAAGGGAACGTCACAGCTGTTGTCCATTTTCGTACTTCGTCCGCATAGGTCCACCTGTTTTTCCTCCTTTATCATCAATTTGCGGGGTTCTCCCGCAAGTTGGAGCATACCATATTTCATTCCCCAAGGCAACCCATTTTACAAAATGTTAAAGATTTCTTTCTTTTTGGCAAAATCCTTTCCAAAAGTAAGGCCCCGCCGGGGGAGAAATTCTTCTTCCGGCAGGGCCTTTTTCAACTTCTCAGCATACGGCTTGCATTCAGGATGGCCAGCACCGACACGCCCACGTCGGCAAACACCGCCCACCACAGGCCCACCAGGCCAAAGGCGGACAGCACCAGTACGGCCAGCTTGATGCCGATGGCGAAGATGGTGTTTTCCTTCACCACCCGCAGGGTCTTGCGGGCAATGGCCACCGCCTGGGGCAGCTTGCTCAGGTCGTCGTCCATGAGCACCACGTCGGCGGCCTCGATGGCGGCGTCGGAACCCATGGCGCCCATGGCCACGCCCACGTCCGCCCGGGAGAGCACCGGGGCGTCGTTGATGCCGTCACCCACAAAGGCCAGGGCGGTGCCGGGGGCCTTCTCGGCCAGCAGGCGCTCCACCCACTCCACTTTATCTCCGGGGAGCAGCCCGGCATGGACCTGGTCCAGGCCCAGGGCGCGGCCCACCGCCTCGCCCACCTGGGGCGCATCTCCGGTGAGCATCACGGTGCGGCTGACCCCCGCCTTCTTCAGCTGCTCCAGCGCCTCAGCGGCTCCGGGCTTCACCTGGTCGGCAATGACCAGGCAGCCGGCGTAGACCCCGTCCACCGCCACGTGGACCACGGTACCCACGGGGTCCTCCCCCTGGGGCAGGGAGATGGCAAAGTGGGCCATCAGCTTCCGGTTGCCCGCCAGGACGGCGCATCCGTCCACCTGGGCCCGGACGCCCATACCGGCCAGCTCCTCCACCTCGCCCAGGCGGGACAGGTCCAGCTCCCCCGCCTGGCGGCGGATGGCCTGGGAGATGGGGTGGGTGCTGTAGCCCTCGGCCAGGGCGGCCTTCTCCAGCAGCTCCCCCTCCTCCATGCCCTGGGGCAGGATCTGGGTGACGGAGAACTTGCCCTGGGTGAGGGTACCCGTCTTATCAAAGACCACGGTCTGGGTACGGGCCAGGGTCTCCAGGTAGTTGCCTCCCTTGACCAGGATGCCGCGGCGGGAGGCTCCGCCGATGCCCCCAAAGAAGCTCAGGGGGATGGAGATGACCAGGGCGCAGGGGCAGGAGACCACCAGGAAGTTCAGGGCACGGGTGAACCACATATTCCAGGTGCCAAAGCCCAGCACCGGGGGCAGCACCGCCAGCACCACGGCGGCCACCACCACGGCGGGGGTATACACCCGGGCAAAGCGGGTGATGAACTGCTCGCTTCTGGCCTTCTTGGCGGAGGAGTTTTCCACCAGGTCCAGGATGCGGGCCACAGTGGACTGTCCATAGGGTTTCTTCACCCGCACCCGCAGGGCGCCGGACAGGTTGACGCAGCCGCTGACCACCTCGTCACCCACCCCCACGTCACGGGGCAGGGACTCGCCGGTGAGGGCAGCGGTATCCAGGGCGGAGGTACCCTCCTCCACGGTGCCGTCCAGAGGGACCCGCTCACCGGGCTTGACCAGGATGAGCTCCCCCACCTGGACCTCCTCCGGGTCCACCTGGACCAGGCCCTCCTCCCGCTCCACGTTGGCAAAGTCGGGGCGGATGTCCATGAGCTGGGCGATGGAGCGGCGGCTGCGGTGGACGGCCACGCTCTGGAAGAGCTCGCCCACCTGGTAGAAGAGCATCACCGCCACGGCCTCGCCGTACTCCCCGCAGGCGAAAGCGCCCACGGTGGCCAGGGACATGAGGAAGTTTTCATCAAAGACCTGGCCGTTTTTGATGTTGCGCAGGGCCTTCCACAGTACATCCCAGCCAATGACCAGGTAGGGAATGAGGTACGCCAGGGGCTTGACGATCCCAAAGTCGTACCAGGTGTAGCCCGCCGCCAGCCAATCCGCCGGGGGCGTCCACTGGCCGGTAAAGTCCACCACCCAGTACTCCCCGGGATAGATCTGGTCGGGCAGGAGGGCCGCGGCCAGCAGCAAAAGGGCGCTGATGAGAATACGCCAGAGGGTCTTTTTCTGTTTTCTTGTCATGGACGAACTCCTCCTTGACAGGGTCGGCGGGGCAGGGCCCCTTGCCTCCTTACTTCACCAGGATCTCGCAGTCGGGCTCCACCTTTTTGCAGGCCTTCACGGCCTGCTTCACGATCTCGTCAAAGCGGGCGTCCTCCGCCTCCAGGGTGAGTTTCTGGGTCATAAAGCTGACGCTGGCGCTGGTGACGCCGTCGATGGCCTGAATGGCCCGCTCCATCTTGGCCGCGCAGTTGGCACAGTCCAGATCCACCATTTTGAAGGTCTTTTTCATGTTGATCCGCTCCTTTTTCAACTATCAGGCTTATTGGTTTTCCGGTCCTTCCAGGATATGCTCCATACCCTGGCTGAGGATGCCCACCACATGGTCATCGGCCAGGGAGTAAAACAGGGTCTTGCCCTCCCGGCGGAATTTCACCAGCTTGCCGCCCTTCAGCACCCGCAGCTGGTGGGACACCGCCGACTGGCTCACGTTCAGCAGGCGGGCAATGTCACACACGCACAGCTCCGACTCCAGCAGAGCGTACAGAATTTTGACCCGGGTGCTGTCCCCAAACATCTTAAACAGCTCGGCCAGGTCGTACAGGTTTTCCTCCGGGGGCAGCTGGTCCCGCACCTGATCCACAACGTCCTGATGGACCTTGGTCTCCTGGCAGCAGAGTTCACGGTCGTCCATGGGCTTCTCCTTTCTCAAACATATGAATAATTGTTCATATGTTGATGATACTCCTCCCGCCCCGCCCTGTCAAGGGGCGGAAAAAATTTTTTGAAAAAGACGGAACCTTTTTTCTCCCGGACCGTCAAAGCAATCGAATGAACAAACAGGTCCCTTGAGACCACACCATAGAAAAGGAGTTTTGACTATGAAACACCGCACTTATGCCCTGCTTCTTGCCACCGCTCTCACCCTCTCCCTGCTGGCCGGCTGCGGCCCCAAGGGTTCCGATGCCAGCGGTTCTCAGCCCTCCGGCAGCGACGTTTCCTCCAGCCAGGAGGACACCTCTATGCCCGATGCTTCTAACCCCGACGTGAGCCTGCCCGACGCCTCCACCAGCACCCCTGACGGCTCCACCAGCACTCCCGACGGCTCTCAGACCGACAGCTCCAAGGAGGATGTGGAGGAACCCGAGGTAAAGGCCTCTCTGTCTCTGAACAGCTCTGACTTCACCCTGTTCTCCAAGGGCGCTTCCCACACCCTGAAGGCCACCGTCACCCCCGCCGGCACCAAGGTCACCTTCCAGTCCGGCAATGAGAAGGTCGCCACCGTGGACGCCAACGGCAAAGTCACCGCTGTGGCCCCCGGCACCGCCAAGATCACCGCCACCGCCGGCGATCTCACCGCCACCTGCATCGTGCGCTGCCGCTGGGAGGAGAGCAAGCCTGACCAGGGCGGTTCCTCCAGCTCCGGCTCCGGTTCTTCCAGCTCCAACGGCGGCTCCACCTCCACCCCCAGCACCGACAAGGTGGATCTGGCCGACTTCTACTCCACCGTCACCTCCTCCTATGAGATGCCCGGCATGACCCTGGCCGACAGCCAGCTCATGGACCAGTACTTCCCCGGTCTCAGCGCCGTGGCTACCGAGCAGAGCCAGGTGTACGTGAACATGATGTCCATGAACATGGGCGAGATGGCTCTGGTCCAGGTGAAGGACAGTAAGGATGTGGACACCGTGAAGGCCATCTTCCAGGCCCGCATCGACTCCATGGCCCAGGGCGGCGCCTGGTATCCCCAGTGCGTGGAGCTGTGGACCAACAACGCTCAGGTGGTGTCCAACGGCAACTACATCATGATGGTGGCCAGCGAGGACTGCGATTCCATCGTAAAGGATTTTAATGCCCTGTTTTAATTGATTCCCGCCATCCGGATATGATATGATGAGGCGGACGGTCGTTTCCGTCCGTCTCTCATTCTGCCCGGTTTTACTCAGGAGGACAAACTATGGTCTTTTCCACCCCAATTTTTCTGTTCTATTTTCTGGCCCTGACCCTGCTGGTCTACTATCTGGTACCCCGGAAGCTGCGAAACCCCGTGGTACTCATTGCGTCTCTCTTCTTCTACTACTGGGGAGAGCAGACCTATGTGGCCATCATGTTCCTGTCCACCGCCATCGACTACACCCACGGTCTGCTGGTGGAGCGGTGCAAAGCCAAAGGCAACGACAAAGGCGCCCGCATGGCGGTGGCCGCGTCGGTCATCTTTAACCTGGCCCTGCTGCTGTTCTTCAAATACTGGGACTTCCTGGCCGCTTCCTTCCAGGCCATGGGCCTGAACTTTATGCCGGTGCTGGGCATCCACCTGCCCATCGGCATCTCCTTCTACACCTTCCAGACCATGAGCTACACCATTGACGTGTACCGGGGCGACACCCGGGCGCAGCGCTCCATCATCAACTTCGGCACCTTCGTCACCCTGTTCCCCCAGCTCATCGCCGGTCCCATCATCAAGTACAAGGACATGGGCGACCAGATCGACCAGCGGGACACCTCGGTGGAGAAATTCGCCTCCGGCGTGCAGATGTTTATGATCGGCATGGCCAAGAAGGTGCTCATCGCCAACAACGTAGGCATGCTGTGGGACACCTACAAGGCCATGGCCCCGGGCGATCTCACGGTGGCGGGGGCCTGGCTGGGCGTCATCGCCTTCACCTTTCAGATCTACTTCGACTTCTCCGGCTACTCCGACATGGCCGTGGGCCTTGGCCGGATGCTGGGCTTTGAGTTCTTGCCCAACTTCAACTACCCCTACATTTCCAAGAGCATTACCGAGTTCTGGCGGCGCTGGCACATCTCCCTGTCCACCTGGTTCCGGGAGTATCTGTACATCCCCCTGGGGGGCAACCGCTGCTCTAAGCCCCGTTGGATGTTCAACCTGCTCGTGGTCTGGGCGGCCACCGGCATTTGGCACGGCGCCAGCTGGAACTACCTGCTGTGGGGCCTGTACTTCTTCGTGCTGCTGATGCTGGAAAAGTTCTTCCTGCTGAAGGCACTGAACAAGGCCCCCGCTGTAATCTGCCACGTGTACACCCTGTTCCTGGTGGTGGTCAGCTGGGCCATCTTCGCCCTGGAGGACTTCTCCCAGCTGGGCGCCTATCTGAAGGTGATGTTCGGCATGGGCGGCGTGCCCCTGACCAACTCCGACTTCGGCTACTACCTCACCAGCTATCTGCCCATTCTGTGTCTGGCCGCGGTGGCCTCCACTCCCCTGGGCGCTACCCTGTACCGCAAGGCCCCCAAAAAGGCCGCGCAGGCGGTGGGCGCGCTGCTGATCCTGGCCGGGCTTACGGTCTGCACCGCCTATCTGGTGGACGGGACCTACAACCCCTTCCTGTATTTCCGCTTCTAAAAAGGAGGGTCTTTTTATGAGCAAAAAGTATTGTATTTTTCTCACCATCCTCTTCTCCCTGTTTATCGGAGGGATTCTGGTGGGCAGCATCCTGCTCCCCGATCAGCAGTTCTCCCCCATGGAAAACCGCTACCTGGCCACGGCTCCCAAGCTGACGCTGGAAAACGTGGACAGCGGCAAGTTTATGGAGGACGCCGAGGACTACGTCAACGACCACGTCATCGGCCGGGACTTCTGGGTGGCCCTGAAGGCCTGGGGCGAGCGTCTCAGCGGCAAGCAGGAGAACAACGGCGTCTACTTCGGCAAGGAGGACACCCTCCTCAACCGGGTGGAGACCCCCAGCCAGTCCACTTTGGAGACCGACGCGGGCTATGTGAACCAGCTGGTGGACAATGTGGATGTGCCCGTCTACTTCGGTCTCATCCCCACCTCCACCGCCATCTGGTCCGACCGCCTGCCCAAGGGCGCTCCCACCGCCGACCAGAAGGCCATCATCGACACCCTGTACAACGCCGTGCAGACCCACACCGTGGACCTGTACAGCGCCCTGGAGGCCCACAAGGACGAGGACATCTACTACCGCACCGACCACCACTGGACCAGCCTGGGCGCCTACTACGGCTATGAGGCCCTGATGCAGGCCATGGGCATGGAGGCCGTTCCTCTGGACGAGAGCGCCAAGGTGACGGTGACCGACCAGTTCTACGGCACCACCTTCTCCACCTCCGGTGTGCGGTGGGTGGCCCCCGACTCCATCGACCGGTACATCTCCGGCGACGGGGTCAAGGTGACCTCCTACTTTGACGGCACCCCCACCGAGGGCAGCCTCTATGTGGACAGCTACCTCAGCGAGAAGGACAAGTACTCCTCCTTCCTGGGCGGCAACCAGCCCCTGTGCGTCATTGAGACGGAGCACACCGACGCCCCCAAGCTGCTGCTGATCCGGGACTCCTACTCCGACTCCCTGGCCCCCTTCCTCTCCCAGAATTTTTCCGAGATCCACCTCTTTGACCCCCGCATGAACCTGAACAGCATCAAGACCTACGCTCAGGAGAACCAGATCGACCAGATCGTGGTGCTCTACAGCATCCCCAACTTCATCGAGTCCAAGGACCTGTTCCTTCTGGGCCGCTGACCCTTTCCCGGCATCCCCGTTCTCTCAATTCAAACGGGATGCCGGGTTTTTTTACCCTTTTGGCCGATTTTGAGTCTTTCCCCGGTATGGCTCTTGCACTTTTAGAAACCCTGCTTTATAATGTTTTTATGCGAGCTTACCAGCATTCGCCTGGTCATTCCACCGCGAAAATCTGCGGGACGATTAAAGGAGTACGCTATGACAGCCAATGAGAAAAAGCAACTGATGGCTACCGCCTGCAAGGTGCGCATGGGCGTCATCGAGGGGACCCACGCCGCCAAGGCCGGTCATCCCGGCGGCAGCCTGTCCGCCGCCGACCTGTTCACCTACCTCTACTTCAAGGAGATGAACGTGGACCCCAAGAACCCCAAGTGGGCCGACCGGGACCGCTTTGTCCTGTCCAAGGGCCACACTGCCCCCGGCCTGTACGCCGCCCTGGCGCTGCGGGGATTCTTCCCTGAGAGCGACCTGCTCACCCTGCGCCACATCGGCAGCCACCTGCAGGGCCACCCCAACATGAACGAGACCCCCGGCGTGGACATGTCCACCGGCTCCCTGGGCCAGGGCGTCTCCGCCGCCGCCGGCATGGCTCTGGCTGCCAAGTACCAGGGCAAGGACTGCCGTGTGTACACCCTGCTGGGTGACGGCGAGATCCAGGAGGGCCAGGTGTGGGAGGCCTTTATGCTGGCCCACCACTACAAGCTGGACAACCTGTGTGTCATCATCGACAACAACGGCCTGCAGATCGACGGCAACATCGCCGACGTTATGAGCCCCTACCCCATCCCCCAGAAGCTGCGCGCCTTCGGCTTTGAGGTGGCGGAGATCGACGGCCACGACTTTGACCAGATGGAGGCCGCCTTTGCCAAGGCCAAGGAGACCCGTGGCGTGCCCTTTGCCATTGTGATGAAGACCACCAAGGGCAAGGGCGTCAGCTACATGGAGAACCAGGCCGGCTGGCACGGCAAGGCCCCCAACGACGAGGAATACGCGCAGGCCATGTCTGAGCTGAAGGCTCAGCTGGCGGAAGTGGAGGCGATGTAAGATGGCAGACGTGAAGAAGATCGCGACCCGCGACAGCTACGGCAACGCGCTCAAGGAGCTGGGCGCTGAGCACGACAACCTCATCGTATTTGACGCCGACCTGGCCGGCGCCACCAAAACCGGCACCTTCAAGAAGGCGTTCCCCGACCGCCACTTCGACTGCGGTATCGCCGAGGGCAACATGATCACTGTGGCCGCCGGTGCTTCCACCATGGGCCTGGTCCCCTTTGCCTCCAGCTTTGCCATGTTCGCCGCCGGCCGCGCCTTTGAGCAGGTGCGCAACTCCATCGGCTACCCCCACCTGAACGTGAAGATCGGCGCCACCCACGGCGGTATCTCCGTGGGCGAGGACGGCGCTTCCCACCAGTGCTGCGAGGACTTCGCTCTCATGCGCTCCATCCCCGGCATGGTGGTCATGTCCCCCGCCGACGACGTGGAGGCCCGGGCCATGGTGAAGGCCGCCTACCACTATGTGGGCCCCGTGTACATGCGTTTTGGCCGCTCCGGCGTGCCTGTGTTCCACGACGAGGAGAACTACACCTTTGAGATCGGCAAGGGCGAGGTGCTCCAGGACGGCACCGACGTGGCCATCATTGCCAACGGTCTGCTGGTGGCCGAGGCCATCGAGGCCGGCAAGATCCTGGCCGAGGCCGGTATCTCCGCCCGGATCATCAACATGGCTACCATCAAGCCCCTGGATGAGGAGCTGGTGCTGAAGGCTGCCAAGGAGTGCGGCAAGATCATCACCTGCGAGGAGCACAACATCCTGGGCGGCCTGGGCGAGGCTGTCTGCGGCCTGCTCAGCGAGAAGTGCCCCACCCCCGTGCGCCGCATCGGCGTCAACGACGAGTTCGGTCACTCCGGCCCCGCCGCCGCTCTGCTCAAGCAGTTCGGCCTGTCCGCGGAGCACATTGTGGAGGTCGCCAAGGACTTCTGCGGCAAGTAATCAAATTAAACAAAAAAGGGCCGCGGCAAACGCCGCGGCCCTTTTTGTGCCGTTTTTTACTCTTTTTCGATGTCCATCATCAGGCCCACCCGGCGGGCGTGACGACCGCCCTCAAACTCGGTGGACAGGAACACATCCACGATGCGCTCCGCCAGATTGGGACCCACGATGCCGGCGCCCATGGCCAGCATGTTGGCGTCGTTATGACGCCGGGTCATCTCGGCGGAGAAGGGATCGCCGCACAGGGCGCAGCGGATGCCCTTCACCTTGTTGGCGGTGATGGAGATGCCGATGCCGGTGGTGCAGATGACGATGCCCTTTTCGCACCGGCCGTCAGCCACGGCCTGGGCCGCAGCCTTACCAAAAATGGGGTAGTCGCAGCTGTCCAGGCTGTCACAGCCGCAGTCCAGCACGGACACGCCCTTGGCGGTGAGATACGCTTTGATATGTTCCTTCAGGCGGTAACCGCCGTGATCGGACGCAATGGAAATCATAACCATTCCTCCTGTTTCATGCACTTGAAAAACTTGCCAAATGGCCGCTCTTTCTTTATTGTAGTGTATTTTTCTACATTTTGCAACTGGAAAAGCGGGGCCCGCAATACGGGCCCCGCTTTGTTTTATGATGCTCAGGGACGGGTGGGCACGTGCCAGATGTCACGGGCATAGTCCCGGATGGAGCGGTCGGCGGCGAAGATGCCGGACCGGGCCACGTTGATGAGGGACATCTGGTTCCAGCGCTGCCGGTCGGCGTAGGTCTCCAGGGCGCGCAGGTGAGCCTGGCGGTAGCTGTCGAAGTCGGCCAGGAGCATATAGTCGTCGGCCGGGCTGCCGCCGTTGCTGCGCAGCAGGCGGTCCATCAGGTCGGCATAGGACTCCTTGTCGGCAAAGCCGGCGGAGATCTGGTCGATGACCCGCTTCAGGTCGCCGTTGTGGTGATAGTAGTCCTGGGGATGATAGCCGTTGGCCTTCATGGCGGTGACCTGGTCGGCGGTGAGGCCGAAGAGGAAGATGTTCTCGTCGCCCAGGCGCTGGTGCATCTCCACGTTGGCGCCGTCCAGGGTACCGATGGTCAGAGCACCGTTCATCATGAACTTCATGTTGCCGGTGCCGCTGGCCTCCTTGCCGGCGGTGGAGATCTGCTCGGACAGCTCGCTGGCGGGCATGAGCTTCTCGGCCAGGGAGACGCGGTAGTTCTCCAGGAAGACCACCTGCAGCTTATCCTTGCAGATGGGATCGGCGTTGATCTGGGCGGCCAGGGAGTTGATGAGCTGGATGATGCGCTTGGCCACGTGGTAGCCGGGAGCCGCCTTGGCGCCGAAGAGGAAGGTCTGGGGAGTGAACTCCATGTTGGGGTTATCCCGCAGCTGGTTGTACAGGTGAACGATGTGCAGCACGTTCAGCAGCTGACGCTTATACTCGTGCAGGCGCTTGACCTGAACGTCGAAGATGGCATCGGTGTTCAGCACCACGCCGCTCTCCCGGGCCAGGTAGGCCGCAAAGCGGCGCTTGTTCTCCGCCTTGATCTCCTCCAGGCGCTTGAGAACGGCCTTGTCGTCCTTGTACTTCTCCAGGCCCTGGATGGCGTCGGGGTGGATGAGGTACTCGTCCCCGCCGGTGCACTCCCGCACCAGGGCGTCCAGCTTGGGGTTGATCTGGGACAGCCAGCGGCGGTGGTCGATACCGTTGGTGACATTGGTGAACTGCTCGGGACGCATGGTGTAGGCGTCGTGGAAGACATCCTTCTTCAGGATTTCAGAGTGCAGGGCGGACACGCCGTTGACGGCGTAGCAGGCGCAGATGCACAGGTTGGCCATGCGCACCTCGCCGTTCCAGATGATGGCCATGTTGGCCACCTTGCCCATGTCGCCGCCGAAGTGCTGCTCCAGCTTGCGCTGATACCGGGCGGCGATCTCCTTGAGGATCTGCCAGATCCGGGGCAGCAGGGTCTCGATCAGGCTCTGGGGCCAGCGCTCCAGGGCCTCGGCTAGCACGGTGTGGTTGGTGTAGGCCACGGTCTGGGTGACGATGTTCCAGGCCTCGTCCCAGCTGTAGCCCTCCACATCCAGCAGGATGCGCATGAGCTCGGGGATGACCAGGGTGGGGTGGGTATCGTTGATCTGGATGACGTGCTTCTGGTGGAAGTTGCGCAGGGTGCCGTACTGAGCGCGGTGCTTGCGCACGATGGACTGCACAGTAGCGGAGACGAAGAAGTACTGCTGCTTGAGACGCAGAGACTTGCCCTCGTAGTGGTTATCGTCGGGATAGAGCACCTTGGCGATGACCTCGGCCATGGCCTGCTGCTCCACCGCCTTCAGGTACTCGCCCCGGGAATACAGGGACATATCCACGGGCACGGGGCTCTTGGCGTCCCACAGGCGCAGCACGTTGGTGTGGTTGGTCTTGTAGCCGGCGATCTCCATATCCCGGGGGATGGCCAGCACGGTGGTGTAGCCCACGTGCTCGGGGTGGTTGTGGCCCTTGTCGTCCCAGTGGTCCACCACCTTGCCGCCGAAGCGGACTTCCTCGGTCTCGTCCATCTTGGGGATCAGCCAGGCGTCGCCCATGCCCAGCCAGTTATCGGCCTGCTCCACCTGCTTGCCGTCCACGATCTTCTGCTTGAAGATACCCAGCTCGTAGCAGATGGAATAGCCGGTGGCGGGGATCTCCAGGGTGGTCATGGAGTCCAGGTAGCAGGCGGCCAGGCGGCCCAGGCCGCCGTTGCCCAGACCGGCGTCGGGCTCGGACTCAAACAGGTCGGAGGCGGAGAAGCCAAGGCCCTCCAGGGCCTCCTTCAGGGTATCCAGCAGGCCCAGGTTATAGGCGTTCTTCTCCAGAGAACGGCCCATCAGGAATTCCAGAGACAGGTAGTGGACCTGGCGCTGCTGGCCCTCCCACACCTTGTTGCCAGTGGTCATCTGGTGGCCGGACATGATGTCACGCAGCACCAGAGCGCAGGCCTTGAACATATGATTGGGGGTGGCGTCCTCCACGTCACGCCCAAAGTTGCGGCGTAATTTCCCGATTATCAGTTCGGTAAGCTGGGCTTTGGTATATTCAGCCATGTGATTGCCTCCCGTATTTTCAATAAGATGGCCCCTGTACCGGGGCGGAATTTCCAGCGCCCGCGGGCGTTTCCGCGGACGCTACATATTTTACCATACTCCCCCACCCTCGTCAATTCGCCGGGACTGCCCTCAGGCAAAATCAAAGGTGAAATCCAGATTTTTGGAGGAACCGCTTATGACATGCGGTTTTGGACCCCTGCAAAACCGTGAAAATGATTGCCTTATTGTCTCTTTTTATACAGGTCAGGACATAAAAAAATGGGCAGGCCTTTCGGCCTGCCCATGAAAGAGACAAAATTCAGCCCTGGATGCGCTGGTAAATATCCAGATACTGCTGGGCGGAGTTGTTCCAGCTGAAGTCGGCGGTCATGCCCTCGTGCTGAAGGCCGCTCCACGCCTCCTTATTGTTGAAGTAGAGGTCCACCGCCTCACGGATGACCCAGAGCATATCATTGGCGTTGATATCCGCGAAGGTAAAGCCACGGCCGGTACCGGTAAACTTATTGTAGGGGTACACGGTGTCCTTCAGGCCGCCGGTCTCCCGGACCACGGGAACCGTGCCGTAGCGCATGGCGATCATCTGGGACAGGCCGCAGGGCTCGCTGACGGAGGGCATCAGGAAGATGTCCGCGCCGGCGTAGATCATGGTGGACAGGGGGGCGGAGTAGGTGATCTGGGCGGCAAAGCGGCCGGGATACTGGCCCTGGGCGTTGCGGAAGGCCTCCTCAAACTGCCAGTCGCCGGTGCCCAGCACCACCATCTGCACGTTCATGTCCATGATCTGGTGCAGCACATCGGTGACCAGGGAGAAGCCCTTGTGGCCCACCAGACGGGAGATACAGGCGATAATGGGCACATCGGGGTTCTCCTGCAGGCCCACCGCCTTCTGCAGGGCCAGCTTGCAGGCCTTCTTGCCCTCGTCCACCTTGTCGGCGGTGAAGGCTTCGGCCAGGCCCTTGCCGTTGGCGGGATTGTACAGGTCCATGTCGATGCCGTTGAGGATGCCCTGGACCTTGCCCCGCTGCTGGTTGATGACCCCGTCCATGCCGTGGGCGTAGAAGGGGATGGTCAGCTCGTAGGCGTAGGTGGGAGAGACGGTGGTGACGAAGTTGGAGGCCATAATGGCGCCCTTCATCAGGTTCACGTCGTCATGGTAGGCCAGCATGCCCTCGTTGAAGTAGCTCTTATCCAGGCCGATGACGTCCTCCAGCACCTGGTCGCCGTAGCGGCCCTGATACTCGATGTTGTGGATGGTGAACACGCTCTTGGCCCGGTTCAGCTGGGCGATGCGGTACTTGTCCTCCAGCAGGTAGATGGGCACCAGGGCGGTCTGCCAGTCGTTGCAGTGGATGACGTCGGGCCAGTAGTCCAGCTGGCCGGGGGTCTCGATGACGGCGCGGGAGAAGTAGGCAAACCGCTCGCAGTCGTCAAAGTGGCCGTAGAGCTGCCAGCGCTTGAAGTAGTACTCGTTGTCCACGAACCAGTAGGTCACGCCGTCCCGCTCCAGGGAGAAGATGCCGCAGTACACCTGCCGCCAGGACAGGGTGACGTTAAAATACTTGACAAAGGTCATCTGGCTGCGCCACTCGCCGCCGATGCCCTCGTACAGGGGAAGGATGACCTTGACGTCGTGACCCGCCTGGGCCAGTGCCTTGGGCAGAGAGCCGGCCACGTCCGCCAGTCCGCCGGTCTTAATAAAGGGCGCTACCTCAGAGGAGGCGAAGAGAATATTCATACATGTTCCCCTTTCCCAAATTTCTTACAACATGAAAAACAACAGAAACTCCACCCCCGGAGCGCCGGGTCCTCCGGCGCTCCGGCGTGATGGAGTTACGTTCCATTACACCACAGATTCCTTGGCGATGGCCAGAGGATATGTAAAGTGTCCGGTGAGGGTGCGGTCCTGATTCACGGTGACATTCTTGTCCGCGATCACGTAGCCCAGAGAGGCGCCGCTCTTCACCACGGTGCCCTGCATGAGCACGCTGTTGGAGACCTTGGCCCCCTTCTCCACGGTAACGCCGCGGAAGATGATGGAGTTCTCCACCTCACCCTCGATACGGCAACCGTCGGCCACCAGGGAGTGGATGGACTTGGCCTCGGGGCCGTAGTAGGTGGAGGGATTGGAGCGGTCCTTGGTGCGGATGGGACGGTCGGGATTGAACAGCTCATCCCGAACGGCGGGGTCCAGCAGGTCCATGGAGCGCTCGAAGTAGCCGCTGACAGACTGGAAGCGGGCCACGTAGCCGGTGTGGACGTAGCTCATGAGCTTCAGGGTCTTCAGGCGGGGCTGCAGCACGCCGCGGCTGAAATAGTACACGTCATGGGCGGCACAGTAATCCACCATGTCCATGAGCAGCTTCTTGGAGAGGATATAGACCTCCAGGCTCTCCAGGGTCTTGTCGGCGGTGACGGGATGGACGGACAGGTCGGTGACACGGCCGGTATCGTCCACCTCCACGTACTCGGAGAAGCGGGGAGCGCCCTTCAGGGTGGGGGTGCAGACCATGGTCACGTCGGCGCCGGAGTCCAGATGCTGCTGGAACACCTCGGCCACGGGCAGGTTCACCGCCATGTCGCCCCAGGCCAGGATCACGTAGTCCTGGCGGATATTCTCCAGGTAGTCGGCCACGCCGGCCAGGGCGTCCATGTTGCCCCGGTACTCGCCGCCCCGCTCGGCATAGCCGAAGGGAGGCAGGATGCGCAGGCCGCCGTGCTTGCGGGACAGGTCCCAATCCTTACCGGAGCCCACGTGGTCCAGCAGGGACTGGTAGCTCTGGTGGACGATGATGCCCACGTCGGTGATGCCGGCGTTGACATAGTTGGAGAGCATAAAGTCGATGAGGCGGTAGCGGCCGCCAAAGGGCAGGGAGCAGGTATTGCGGGGACGGGTCAGCTCCCCCAGATTGGCGTCGGAGCGGCACGCGAACACAATTCCGTGCAGATCATTCATGCCTGCTCGCCTCCTTTCACATCTTCACGAATCATAGCGCTGGGTTTGATGACAGCCTTGGGGCCCACGTTCACGCCGCCGGCCACCACCGCGATGCCCCAATCGGGTTCGTCGGAGGGGGGCGCGCCCACGGTGGCCTCCTCCTCAATGACGGCGCCCTCGGCCACGATGGCATAGGACACCACGGCGCCCTTCTTTACCACGGCGCCGGGCATGAGGATGGAGTACTGGATGTCAGCTCCCTCCTCCACGGTGACGGAGTGGAAGAGGACGGAGTTCTCCACAGAGCCGTCCACACGGCAGCCGCCGGTGACCAGGGAGTGGGAGATCTTGGCGTTGGCGCCGGTGACATGGGGCGGACGCACGGGGGTGCGGGCATAGATGGGCCAGCTGTTGTCGTAGAGGTTGATGCCGTTGTTGGGAGCCAGCATATCCATGTTGGCGTCCCACAGGGAGTTGATGGTGCCCACGTCCTTCCAGTAGCCCTGGAAGCGGTAGGTCATCAGCTTCTCCCCAGCGGCCAGCATGTTGGGGATGATATTTTTGCCGAAGTCGTTGGAGGAGTTGGGATCAGCCTCGTCGTCGATGAGGTACTGGCGCAGCTTCTTCCAGGAGAACACATAGATGCCCATGGAGGCCAGGGTGCTCTTGGGATGCTTGGGCTTCTCCTCAAACTCGTAGACCTGGTCGTTCTCGTCCACGTTCATGATGCCGAAGCGGGTGGCCTCCTCCAGGGTGACCTCCAGCACGGAGATGGTGCAGGCCGCCTCCGTCTTCTTGTGGAAGTCCACCATGTCGGAGTAGTCCATCTTATAGATGTGGTCGCCGGAGAGGATGACCACGTACTCGGGATCATACAGGTCCAGGAAGCCGATGTTCTGATAGATGGCGTTGGCAGTACCCTTATACCAGGTGCCCTGGTCGCCCTCCCGCATGTAGGGGGGCAGGATGTGCACGCCGCCGTCGGACCGGTCCAGGTCCCAGGGCTGGCCGGAGCCGATATAGCTGTTCAGCTCCAGAGGACGGTACTGGGTCAGCACGCCCACGGTGTCGATACCGGAATTGACACAGTTGGACAGGGGGAAATCAATGATACGGTACTTACCGCCAAAGGGGACGGCGGGTTTGGCCACATGGCTGGTCAGAGCATACAGGCGGCTGCCCTGGCCGCCGGCCAGCAACATGGCCACGACTTCTTTTTTCATACTGTTCACCTCTGATGTTTTTTGGATCGCCTCGGCGAAAGATGTGCAGGCGAGAGGCTTACGCCTGCTCGTCTTTCTTTTTCAGCACGGCGCGGACCGCCTTGCCCTTCTTGGGGGCAGCGCTCCCTTTTGCGCCGTCTGCTTTTTGGGCTTTTCCCTTCTCTCCCTCTTTTTTCGCCTTGCGGGGGGGATTTTTCCGCGTACAGCGGTAGATCATCACCGACATGGGGGGCAGGTCAATGGCCATGGACTGCTCCTGGTCATGACAGGGAATATCCTGGGTCTTCAGCGGCTGCTTGTCGCCCTGGCCCTGGCCGCCGAACTCCTCGCCATCGGTATTGAACACGGGGGCCCAGGTTCCGGCGAACGGAACGCCCACCTGATAGCCCTTGCGGTGGATGGGAGAGAAGTTGGCCACGACCACCAGAGGACGGCCCTCACGGTCCCAGCGCAGGAAGGCCACCGTGTTGGCGGTGTTGTCATCCGCGCACAGCCACTGGAAGCCCTGCCAGGAGTCATCCTGCTCCCAGAGAGCGGGCTGCTCCAGATACATGGCGTTGGCGGCCTTGAAGAACTCGTGGATCTGACGGTGGGGCTCGTACTGGAGCAGGTGCCAATCCAGAGAATATTCATAGTGCCACTCGTTCCACTGGCCCAGCTCGGTGCCCATGATGGTAAGCTTCTTGCCAGGATGGGTGAGCATGTAGGTGTAGAACGCGCGCACGCCGGCAAACTTTTCCGCGTTGTCCCCGGGCATCTTGCCCAGGAAGGACCCCTTCATGTGGACAACCTCGTCGTGGGACAGGGGCAGGATATAGTTCTCCGAGAAGGCGTACATCAGGGAGAAGGTGATGTCCCGGTGGTTGAACTGGCGGAAGTAGGGGTCCAGCTTGATGTAGTGGCAGATATCGTTCATCCAGCCCATGTTCCACTTGAAGTTGAAGCCCAGGCCCCCGTCGCTGACGGGATGGGTCACCTTGGGCCAGGCGGTGGACTCCTCGGCGATCATGAGAACGTCGGGGTGGGCGGCGAAAATAGCGGTGTTCAGCTTCTGGAAGAACTCGATGGCCTCCAGGTTCTCCTTCCCGCCGTTGACGTTGGGCATCCAGGCACCGTCCCGGCGGCCGTAGTCCAGGTAGAGCATGGAGGACACCGCGTCCACCCGCAGGCCGTCGGCGTGGTACTCCTCCAGCCAGAACATGGCGTTGGAGAACAGGAAAGAGCGCACCTCGTTGCGGCCAAGGTCAAAGACCTGGGTGCCCCAGTCGGGGTGCTCGCCCTTGCGGGCGTCGGAATATTCGTAGGTGGGGGTGCCGTCGAAGTGGTACAGGCCGAAGGCATCCCGGGGGAAGTGGGCGGGCACCCAGTCCAGGATGACGCCGATCCCCGCCTGGTGGAGCTGGTCGATGAGATACTTCAGGTCATCGGGGGTGCCGAACCTGCTGGTGGCGGCGAAGTATCCCGTTACCTGGTAGCCCCAGGAGGCGTCCAGGGGGTGCTCCATGACGGGGAGCAGCTCCACATGGGTATAGCCCATCTCCTTCACATAGGGCACCAGGTACTGGGCCGTATCCCGGTAGGAGAGAAACTCGCCCTCGCCGGTGCGGCGCCAGGAACCCAGATGGCATTCATAAATATTCATGGGGCGGCGGTAGGGCGCGTGCTTGGAGCGGTACTCCAGCCAGCCGCCGTCTCCCCAGGGATAGGGCTCCAGCTCGTAGAGCTTGGACCCGTTGCCCGGCCGGGTCTCGGCATGGAAGGCATAGGGGTCCGCCTTGGCGGTCACCTTGCCGTCGGGCCCGGTCACGGCATACTTGTATGTATCATAGCGCTTCAAGCCGGGAACAAAGCCCTCCCAGATGCCCCCTTCCAGTTTTTCCAGGGGAATTCCGGTCTCGTCCCATCCGTTAAAATCACCAAATACACTGACCTGTTTTGCATTGGGAGCCCACACACGGAAGACATACCCCACCTGTCCGTCCTTGGTCCCAGGGTGGGCGCCAAAGCAACGCCAGGCATGGCAGCTGCGGCCCTCGGAGAAGGCCTCTAACTCCAGAAACAGGTCATAATCTGATAATTTTGTATCATATTTGACCAATCCGATCACCTCAATCCCATCTTTTCGCCAAGTTTCCAACGAAAGCGACAACCGTTACAAACTGGCGTCCCCGATATTTATATAAATTATACAACAGCATCTAGGCACCGTCAAGTCAAAAGGATGTTAATTGCCATTTTGAACCCCCGCCCAAAGGCGCCCCGCTTCCAGTTTTTTCCCTGAAAGCGGGGCGCGATTTTATCCGGCCAACAGCATCTTTTGCAGCAGGCGGGAGAAGATCCCTCCGGTGGTCAGGCGGGACACCCCCTGGGGGGTAATGATATCCACAATATCCACCGTTTTTCCGTCCACCATGACCTCAAACTGGCCCACCTTCTGCCCCGCTTCCACGGGGGCCTCCAGGTCCTGGGCCAGGGTAAGGCTGGTGGTCACCTGGCCCTCCTGCCCCTTCTTCACCAGGATGCGGCACTCCCGCTCCAGCTGGGGCTGCACCTGGGCCTGCTCTCCCAGCAGCACCGGGATGGGGGCCAGAGGCACCTCGGGGTACACCTGGGCGAGGCTGTAGTTGGCAAAGCCGTAGTCCAGCAGGGTGCGGGCGTCCTCCAGGCGCTTGGCCGAGGTGGGGCACTTCATCACCACGGCGATGAGCTCCATGCCGTCCCGCTCCGCCGTGGCCGACATGCAAAACAGGGCCGAGTCGGTGGAACCCGTTTTCAGGCCGGTGGCCCCCTCATAAAACCGGATGAGCCGGTTGGTATTGGTGAGGCCGAAGGTGCCGTCCCGGATGGTATCCATCCAGATGGTGGTATACTCCCGGATCTCCGGGTGATTGGAAATGAGCTCCCGGGACATGAGGGCGATGTCATAGGCGGTGGTCACGTGGCCCTGGGCGGGCAGGCCGGTACAGTTGAGAAAGCAGGTGTCCTCCATGCCCAGCTCCCGGGCCCGGCGGTTCATATCCTCCACAAAGGCGCTCTCGCTGCCCCGCAGATGCTCCGCCAGGGCCACCGCCGCGTCATTGCCCGAGGCCACCGCCACGCACTTGATGAGGGTGTCCACCGGCATCTGCTCTCCTTCCTTCAAATAGACCTGGGAGCCCCCCATCCCCGCGGCGTTGGCTGAGACGGTGACCATCTCGTCCTTGGTAATGGCCCCGCTGTCCAGGGCCTCCATGACCAGCAGCAGGGTCATGATCTTGGTGACGCTGGCCGGCTCCATCACCTGGTGGGCCTGCTGTTCATAGAGCAGGGTGCCCGTCTCCTTCTCCATGAGCACCGCAGACTGGGCCGACAGGGCCAGGCTGGGCTGCCCCTGCTCCGGTGTGGTATTCTCCGCCCGGACCCCGCACGCCAGCAGCGCCAGCGCCAGGACCAGGGAACTGATCCGCTTCATGCTTTGACCTCCCTGTGTAGGTTTTTGGTATGTGGTCTCAGGATGTGGAGGGATGGCGGCTTCTATCCTCCCAAGGGGCAGGAAAATTCTGACGGAACAAAAATTTTTCTCTTAATTGGACGCAACCGTACAACAAATCCCCCTTTCCCACCTGCTTATGAGGAGGGATGAAGTGAACAGGAACAATAAAAAGCCCTGCCGGGAGGAGCTGCTGGAGCAGATGCGGGCCCTGGCCTGCGCCAAAGTCAACGACGCAGTAAAGCTGGCCTATCTGCCCCAGGAGGAGCGGGACGCCATCGGGCGGCTGAATCTCACCGCCCTGGCGGAATTTCGCCGCAGCGGGGCGGGCACGGTGGAGATGCGCTTTGTGGACCGGATGAAGGCCCTGGAGACCCTGCTGGAGCTGCTCTCCCCCGACAGCGAGGAACAACTGGAGTCCTTTTTGCAGCGGATGGAGGAGGACGGGACATGAAGCCCCTGGTATTTTCCCCAAAACAGCGCCGGGTGCTCACCTGGTGGCGGCCCGGCTCCCCCGACCGGGAATATCAGGCCATTTTGTGCGAGGGGGCGGTGCGCAGCGGCAAAACCCTGTGCACCGGACTGTCCTTCTTCTGCTGGGCCAGCACCTGCTTTCAGGGGCAGACCTTTGCCCTGTGCGGCAAGACAGTGTCCTCTCTGCGGCGCAATCTGCTGGGGGACCTGCTGCCCCTGCTGCGGCGCATGGGATTCGTCTGCCGGGAGCGGGTATCCCGCAACCAGCTCACCGTCTCTCTGGGCCGGAGAAGCAACACCTTCTACCTCTTCGGCGGGCTGGACGAGCGCTCCGCCGCCCTGGTTCAGGGCATCACCCTGGCCGGGGCCCTGCTGGACGAGGCGGTACTCATGCCCCGCTCCTTTGTGGAGCAGGTATGCGCCCGGTGTTCCGTAGAGGGGAGCCGCCTGTGGTTCTCCTGCAACCCCGACGGGCCCTCCCACTGGTTTTACCAGGAATGGGTGCAGAAGGCCAAGGAAAAAGGGGTTTTACGCCTGACCTTTACCATGCGGGACAACCCCGGGCTGTCCTCCGCAGTGCTGGAGCGGTATGAGCGCCTGTTTCAGGGCACCTTCTACCGGCGCTTCGTGCTGGGCGAGTGGGTGGCCGCCGAGGGGCTTGTCTACGACTTCTTCACCCCGGACATGGCCAGGCCCGTCCCCCCCGATGTGACGGGGCCCTGGTACATCTCCTGCGACTATGGCACGGTGAACCCCACCTCCATGGGTCTTTGGGGCAAAAAGGGGGACGTTTGGTACCGGGTGGCGGAGTTTTACTACGACTCCCGGAAGGAGCACCGACAGAAAACTGACCAGGAGTACGCCCGGGACCTGAAGGCTCTGGCGGGAGGACGCAGGCTGCAGGGAGTCATTGTGGACCCCTCCGCCGCCAGCTTTTTGGAGGTACTGCGCCGGGAAGGGCTCCCCGTGCGGAAGGCCAAAAACGACGTGCTCTCCGGCATCCGCCTCACCGCCCAGCTGCTGAAGGAGGGCAGGCTGGTCATCTGTCAGGGCTGCGCCGACGCCCTGCGGGAGTTTGGTCTGTATCGCTGGGACACCGGCGGGACGGGAGGCGACCGGGTGGTGAAGGAGCACGACCACGCCATGGACGACATCCGCTATTTTGCCGCCACGGTGGCCGCCGGGCAGACCGGCGGCTTTTTCGCGGGAAGCGTGGAGCGGGACAGTAGGTAGTCTATGGGACAAGTTTTTTCCACGCAATGGTGGATCACTGGAAACGGAGGGAGTTTTTTGAAATGGTTTGACAAACGCAGGCCCGCGGTCCGGCCCGCCCAGGTCCAGCTGCGCCGGGAGGAGGGACAGCCCTTCGGGGCTCTGGACCGGTACGTCCCCCTGAGAGGGGGCGAGCTGGAGCTGTACCGCTCCATCCGGGAGGCGGTGCCCATTGTGGACGCCGCCATCTGGAAGCTGGTGCGGCTGTGCGGCGGCGTGAAAGTCCGCTGCACCCAACAGGAGGCCCAGGCGGGACTGGACCGCTTTCTGGACACGGTGGACACGGGCCGGGGCCAGATGGGCATTCAGTCCTTTCTGGACCAGTATCTGGACAGCATGATCACCTGCGGACGAGGGGTAGGCGAAATGGTGCTGGACCGCCAGGGTCGGGAGATCGCCGCCCTGCTGTGCGCCGACCCCGCTCTGGTGGAGGTGCGGGAGGGAGCTTCCCCCCTGGAATTTACCCTGTGTCTCCCCCAGGGCACAGGAGAGCCCAAGCCCCTGCCCTGGCAGGAGCTGCTGCTCTTTACCCCCTTTCAGCCCCAGGCCGACCAGCCCTACGGGGTTTCCCTGCTGCGGTCCATGCCCTTTCTCACGGGCATTCTGCTGAAAATCTACCAGGCTCTGGGCCAGAACTGGGAGCGCTCGGGCAATCTGCGCTACGCGGTGGTGTGTAAACCCGGGGAGAACGACGCCCCCTTTGCCCGGCAGCGGGGGGAGGAGATGGCCCGGGAGTGGTCCCAGGCCATGCAGGCCACCCGCCAGGGGGCGGTGCGGGACTTTGTGGCGGTGGGCGATGTGGAGATCAAGGTCATTGGGGCGGACGGCCAGATTTTAGACAGTGAGGCCCCCGTGCGGCAGATCCTGGAACAGCTCATTGCCAAGACGGGAGTTCCTCCCTTCCTGCTGGGGCTGTCCTGGTCCTCCACCGAGCGCATGAGCGCCCAGCAGGCCGACCTGATGACCAGTGAAATTACCGCCATCCGGCGCAGTCTGGAGCCTGTGCTGCGGCGCATTTGCTCTTTGTGGCTGCGGCTGCACGGCTGGGAGGACCAGGTGACCATGGACTGGGAGGACATTAATCTCCAGGACATTGTGGAGGAGGCCAGAAGCGACCTCTACCGTGCCCAGGCGGAACAGATCAGGAGGGAAGAAGGATGAACATTACCAAAACGGCCCGGGGCATTCAGGAGAGCGGCCTGCCCGACCGGGAGCAGCTGGAGGAGATTAACCGTCTCACCCGCCGCCCCTTGACGGCGGAGGAGGTCTACGTCTTTGCCCTGCGGCTGTGCGACAACCAGGTGGACCGGGACAACGAGCGCTTTTCCCCCAAGACTCTGGAGGAGCTGGCCCCCATGTTTGTGGGCAAAAGCGGCATTTTTGACCACAACTGGAGCGCCAGGGGCCAGAGCGCCCGCATCTTCCGCACCCAGCTGGTAAAGGAGCCCGAAACCCTCACCCGGGCGGGCGACCCCTGCTGCTGGCTGAAGGGCTGGGCCTACATGGTGCGCACCCGGGAAAATGAGGGGCTCATCGCCGAGATCGAGGGTGGCATCAAGAAGGAGGTCAGCGTGGGCTGCGCTGTGAAACAGGCGGTATGCTCCATCTGCGGGGCCTCCCGGGAGGAAAACTGCGGCCACAAGCCCGGAGAGGAATACGACGGGCGGCTGTGCTTCATCAGTCTGGAGGGGGCGGCCGACGCCTATGAATTCTCCTTTGTGGCCGTACCCGCCCAGCCCGCGGCTGGCGTGGTGAAGGGGGCAAGAAAGCCCAAGGCGGCCACCCTGAAGGAGCTTTTGAAGGACTACCCCGCCTTTGCCCAGGAGGTGGAACAGCTGGAGCAGGAGGCCCTGCTGGGCCGCCGGCATTTGAAGGAGCTGCGGGAGGATGTGGTACGGCTGGGGGCCCTGGCCGACCCGGAGAGCGAGGTTTCCCTGCTGAAATCCATGGCGGAAAAGCTGGACGAGCCCCAGCTGCTCTCCCTGCGCCGGACCTACGAGGCCCGGGCGGGGAAGCGCTATCCTCTGGCGGTGCAGCTGCCCCACGGCGCAAAGGAAGCCCTGCGCCGAGAGGAGGACGGGGCGTTTTTGATCTGAGAGGTCCCCAACGGGTTCTCATATTAACCAAGAAACAAAAGGAGGAGCATGTATGAACAAGGTTTCCTTTGAGGACATCGGCGCGGTCACCGCGACCTTTCTCCAGGGAGAGGGCGTGGTCGCCGGTCAGGTGGTGAAGGTGACGAAGAACGGCGAAGTGGGCCCCTGCGGCGACGGAGATGCCTTCTGCGGCGTGGCACTGGCCGGACGAAAGGGCTTTTGCGGGGTGCAGGTGAAGGGTTTTCTCACGGTGCCCATCACCAGTCCCGTTACCCTGGGCCATGTGGCTCTGGCCGCTGACGGCAAGGGCGGCGTGAAAACTGCCGAAGGCGGTGTGGCCGCTCTGGTGGTCAGCGTGGACGAGGGCGGCAAGAGCGCCATCATTTGCCTGTAAGACGAAAGGAGAGAAGAAGTATGGCTTATCGCTACGACAACGTGAAGCTGGAGAAGGGCATGTACCAGGAGGCGGGCAGCTCCTTCACCCAGGTGCTGGAGCGCCTGGACCCCTCGGAGCAGTACAAGGGCACCAGTCTGGAGGGCCTGGACGCCTTTCAGCGCCAGCTCAAGCGCTTTGACATCAAGGTGAAGGGCGCGGCCTCCGACCCTGTAGAGAAGTTCTTCCGCACCGCCGACTCCGCCGTCCTCTTCCCTGAGTACATCGCCCGTTCGGTGCGCCAGGGCATGGACGAGGGCAATCTGCTGCCCTCCATCACCGCCGCCACCACCCGCTTTGAGGGCATGGACTACCGCTCCATTGCCGCCAAGGCGGGCGGCGAGGACAAGGAGCTGCGTGCGGTGGACGAGGGCGCGGCCATCCCCAGCACCACCATCAACGTGCAGGCCAACCTCATTAAGCTGCACAAGCGGGGCCGCATGCTGGTGGCCTCCTATGAGGCGGTGCGCTACCGCAAGCTGGACCTGTTTTCCGTGACCCTGCGCCAGATCGGCGCTCAGATCGCCCAGACTCTGCTGGCTGACGGCGTGGACGTCCTCATGAACGGCGACGGCAACCGCAACGCCGCCGACGTGTTCACCACCGCCGAATCCGGCACTCTGACCTACGACGATCTGGTGGACTTCTGGGCCAAGTTCCAGCCCTACGAGATGAACACCCTGCTGGTGAGCCCCGATGTGATGGTGCAGATGCTGAAGCTGCCCGAGTTTCAGAATCCCCTCACCGGCCTGAACTTCCAGGGCACCGGCAAGCTGTCCACCCCCCTGGGCGCCTCCCTGCTGCGCACCAGCGTACTGCCCGAAAAGACCGCCGTGGGTCTGGACAAGCGCTACGCCCTGGAGCTCATTCAGGGCAGCGACGTGATGGTGGAGTACGACAAGCTCATTGACCGCCAGCTGGAGCGGGCGGCCATCACCACCATCAGCGGCTTTGCCAAGGTGTTCCAGGAGGCCTCCCACGTGCTGAAGGTGCAGGCATGACCGAGCGCATCGTGGAGCTGGCCCGGGCCATGGGGGCCCCCCAGGGCCAGGATGAGGCCTTAACGCTGCTGTGTCAGGCGGCGGCGGACACCCTCACGGGGATGCTCCGCCCCGGTCTCACCCCCCAGGACTGCGAGAGCGCCTTTCTCCTCGCTGCGGCCTGGATGGCCCTGGCGGGGATGCAGGCCCCCCAGGGAGGGGTGACCTCCTTCACCGCCGGGGAGGTGGCCATCCGCCGGGAAGGGGATGGCCGGGACCTGTGGGACCAGGCCCTGCGCCTGATGGCCCCCTACCTCAGCCAGACGGGCTTTCTTTTTCAGGGGGTGAGGGGATGATGGACATCGAGTGGGCCGCTCTGCTGGGGCAGTACGGCCAGCAGGTCAGCCTTCACCATGGAGAGGAAACGGTCTCGGTCCAGGCCTTTTTGCAGCCGGTCCGGGACCAGGGGACGCCCCAGCGGCTCCCCTCTCCTCTGGGGCTGCGGCGGGAGGACCGCTTTCTCTACCTGGGTCCTCCCCAGCCCGCCCTGGAGGGCGGCACGGGGGACTGGGTGGAGTGGGCGGGCCGGGGCTATGAGGTGGTCTCGGCCCACCCTGTCTTTGTGGGAGAGACAGTTTCCCACCTCTGGGCCCTGCTGCGGCCCCGGGACGAGGAGGTGGCGCTATGAGCGGCGGACTGGACCGGGCCGGGGAACGGCTGGCCCAATACCTGCGGGAGCAGGGGGTGAACGCCGTCACCGCTTGGCCCGTCACCCAAAGAAAACCCCTGGAACAGCCGGTGGCGGCGGTGTCCCTGCGGGGGGTACAGGCCCAGCCCGCGGGCTTTCAGCACTATCTGGGTCTGCGCTATGACCAGGAGGCGGACCGGTGGGAGGAGCTGTATGGCCGAAAGGCCCGGCTCACCTTCGGTTTGGACCTGTACGCCCGCCCGGAGTCGGGGGAGGCTGCCTTACAGGAGGCCCTGGAGGCACTCACCTCCGCCTGCGCCGGGGGCGGGCCCGAGGGGTTATCCATTACGGAATTTTCCTGCGGCGAGACCGCCTACGACCCGGACAGCCGCCTGCTGAAGCGGCAGGCCCAGGCGGTATGCGCCGTATATCTATACGCCGTCCTGCGAGAGGACGGGGAATTTTTGGACTTTGAGATCAGAGGGGAGAGAAAGTTATGAGTATTACGGTTCACGAGCGTCCCGGAGTCTACTCCTCCTACGACGCCTCCTCCCTGGTGCGGGGGAGCGACGGGAGAAAGACGGTGGGGCTCATCGCGGTGAACGCCCAGGCCCAGGCCGGGGCGCCCCAGACCATCACCTCCTACGAGGCGGCCTGTGCCGCCTTTGGCGCGGGAGAGCAGGAGACGGACATGGCGCAGCTCATCCGGCTCATTTTGCTCAACGGAGCCGCGGCGGTGGTGGCCCTGCCCATTGCCGACGCAGAGGGCTACGACGACGCCTTTACCACCATGAACGCCCAGGAGAACGTGAGCATTGTGGTGTGCGACAGCACCGACCAGGGGGTACAGCAGTCCCTGCGGGACGCGGTACTGGCCGCCTCCGCCGCCCGGCGGGAGCGCATTGCCGTGGTGGCCGGAGCGGCCCAGGAGAGCGTATCCGCCCTCATTGACCGGGCCAAGGCCCTCAACTGCGAGCGGGTGGTACTGGTGGCCCCCGGCGCGGTGAACGCGGAGGGGGAAGAACTCTCCGGCGTACCCGCGGCGGCGGCTGTGGCGGGTGCCATTGCCGCCCTCACCGACCCCGCCGTCCCCCTGGGAGGCGCGGAGCTGCAGGGGCTCAGCGGTCTGGCCAGTCAGTACGGGGACAACGACATCGACCTGCTGGTGCGGGGCGGCGTGACTCCCCTGGAGAGCGTCAGCGGCACGGTACAGGTGATTCGGGGCATCACCACCCGCACCACCTCCGGCCAGGCCCCCGACGCCACCTGGCGGGAGCTGTCCACCATTCTCATTGTGGACGATGTGATCCCCACCCTGCGCGCCAGTCTGCAAAGCCGCTTCCGCCGGGCCAAGAACACCGCCCAGAGCCGGGGGGCCATCCGCTCCCAGGTGGTGCTGGAGCTGGAGAACAAGAAGAGCCGGGAGATCATCACCGCCTACGACGCTGTCAGCGTCACGGCCGACGAGGAGGACCCCACGGTGTGTCTGGTGGAGTTCTCCTTTACGGTGGCCAGCAGTCTCAACCAGATCTGGCTCACCGCCCACATGATCATCTGAACCGCCGCCCCGCCCCAGGGCGGGGCGCGACTGTAAGGAGGGACTATTTTGAGTATTGCGGGATTTCCCACCAGCAGCGACATCTATCTGGAGGTAGACGGCGTGAAGGTGGCGGTGGTACAGAGCTACTCCGCCAAGGCGGCCAAGACCAGCCGGGCGGTGGAGGCCTTCGGCGAGGCCGAACCCGTGGCCACGGTGCCCGGGCAGACCTCCCACACCCTGGAGCTGACCCGGCTGTACGCCACCGACGAGGCCATCCGGGACGGCATCAACTTTTACGATCTCACCGACTTCTCCCTGGTCATCTGCAAGCCCGACCGGAAGATCATCTACTCCCACTGCCAGTGGAGCGCCATTCAAGAGACGGGCACCCTGGGGGACATGGTGCTGGAGAAGGTGAGCATTGTGGCCTCCAAGCGGCTGGAGACGGAGGTGTAACATGGAGGGCTCTATCTTAGCCGCCCGGGACCGCATGGACCTGGACAACGGCATGCAGCTGCGGCTGCTCTCCGCCCTGGAGGTACTTCAGGCCCGGCGGGAAGCCGGGGAGCTGTGGGAGACAGAACACGAGCGGGCCCTGTGCTCCAACGCCTGTCTGCTGGCCCGGGCCCTGGAGGAGGACGGCAAACCCGTGTTTTCCAGCGGCCGGGAGGTGCTCTCCGCCCTGCGGGTGGAGGAGATCGCCGCCCTGGCCGCCGCCTGGGGCCGCTTCAACCGGGAGGAGAACCCCGGTCTGGCCCTGGGCCAGGAGGAGGCCGAGGTGGTAAAAAAAAACTGAAATCTGACCCGGCGGAACGGCTGCGCTGGCGGGTGCTGCGGGAATTCGGGGCTCTGCCCACCGAGGCGCGGGCCCGGGAGATGCGGGAGCGGGACTTTGTGTGGTGCGTGGCCAACCTGCTGCTGGACCGGGAAGAGGAACTGGACGCCCTGTGCCCCGCCTGCCGCGCCCGAGTGGAGGCTCAGGCCTGCCCGGTATGCGGTGCGGCCAAAGAGTCTGGAGAGGGCGGGGTGAACCCCAGCTTCGACGTGGAACGGTTTGAACGGATGAAACGAGGTGAAGGCCATGACTGACCAGCTGCTGGACCTTTTGGACCAGGAGGAGGTGCTGGAGGGGGCTGAGGAGAGCGGATTTTCCCTAACTCCCCTGCTCTCCCCCTACCTTGCTGCCGCTCCGGCGGTCTGGGAGGCGGAAGCGGCCCAGGCCCCCGCTGGGAAGGCTGGGGACGCTCCCCTGCCCGGAGCTTCCCCTGCGGACGATTTGGTGGAAACACAGGGGCAGGAAACGCTGCCCCTGCTGGCCCAGATGCAGGCCATGGACCGGGCCGGACAGGCTCTGGCCCTGGGCGGGACGGCGGCGGGACAGAGAGAGGGGGGCGCCTTCTCTCCCCTGCCCCTGCCCGGGAGCCGCGGCACGGGCGGGGCCGGGGAATTTCCTTCCGGCGGCGGACTCCACTTAAACCGGGGCGGCGAGGTGCCCGGCGCGGGAGATGTGTGGAGCGCCCAGCGGCTGGACCGCATCTTCCGCCAGGACAGCCGCCGCTACGACCAGGGCTTTGCCCTGTACTAAGAAAGGAGGAGGACCATTGGAACTGACCCCCATGCGCTACAAGGGCTACACCTGGCCCCACAACCCCAGGGTCTATTCCATCGACTACCAGCGGCAGATGGCGGTAAATAAAATCCCCTTTGGCCTGTACTATTTGCAGGATCTGGGCCGCACCCGGCGGGTCATGGAGGGCGAGGGGGAATTTACCGGGGAGGACGCCTACCACCAGTTCGGCCAGCTGGCCAACGTATTTTACGAGACGGGGCCCGGGCTGCTGATCCACCCCCTGTGGCAGACGGCCAGCGCCTATTTCGTCTCCCTGCGGCTGGAGCAGGAGCCCCAGCCCGACTATGTGCGCTACTCCTTTACCTTTTGGGAGGATGTGGACTACTACTCCGGCCAGGTGAAGGTGGTATCGGGGAGCGGCACTTCCTCTGGAAACCAGGGGACCGGCGGCGGGAAGGTACCCGTATACCACCAAGTGGTGAAGGGGGACACCCTGTGGGACATCGCCAACCGCTATGGGCTCACCCTGAGCCAGCTTATCGAACTCAATCCCCAGATCAAAAACCCCAATCTCATCCACGTGGGAGAGGCGGTGCGGGTATCGTGACAGGCTATGTGACCGACCCCTCCGGGGCGCTGATCCGGCTGCCCGCTCCCCTGTCCTGGACCTTTAGCTACACCTGCGGCGTCCCCTGTGACAGCTTTCGGGTGCGGTGCCTGTGGGACCGGGGCAGCGCCCTCTCTCCCCACACCTGGGTGGGCTTTCAGGCCTGGGAGGGGACCCAGCGGGTATTTACCGGCCTGGTGGACGAGTGCGAGGTGGTCCTCTCCGGCCAGGGCTCCTTTCTGGAGGTCACCGGCCGGGGCATGGCCGCCCGGCTGCTGGACAACGAGGCCCTGGGCCAGGACTACCAGGCTGCCACCCCCCAGGATATCCTCCGGGACCATTTGACTCCCTACGGCATCCAGGTAGCACGGATGGAAGGGCTGGGCACGGTGTCCCCCTTCTCGGTGGCCACGGGCAGCAGCGAGTGGTCCGTTTTATACGAATTTGCCCGGTATTATAACCAGATCTCCCCCCGCTTTGACCGGGAGGGCCGCCTGGTGCTGGCCCCCTGGGACAGCGGGCGGACGGTCTTGCTGGACGAGTCGGTGCCGGTGACCCAAATGGTCTGCCGGGACAAGCGCTACGGGGTGCTGTCCCAGGTGGTGGTGCGGGACCGCTATCAGGGCCTGACTCAGCAGGTGGACAACGCCAGCTTTCAGGCTCTGGGCGGGCAGCGCCGCCAGGTGATCACCATGCCGGGGCGCAGCCAGTATCAGGCCATGCGCTACAGCGGCCAGTTTCAGCTGGACCGCTCGGCCGCCGAGCAGCTGCGGCTGGAGGTGACGGTGGCCGTCCCCTTCTTCGCCCAGCCGGGGGATCTGGTACAGGTGCAGCGGGGCGGCTGGCCCAGGACGGGCACCTTCCGGGTGGCCCAGGCCCAGGTAGGAATGGACGAGGACGGGAGCTGGACCCTGCTGGAGCTGGGTCCCCCCGACCAGATAGATTGAGGTGAGTGCAAACATGTGGACATCAAAGCCCGCCCCCCGGCTGCCCTCGGAGGAGCCCTGGGCGGACACCGGAACTGTGACCCTGGGGGGCGACCCGGCGGCGGTCTCCCTGGGTGGGGAGCGACGTCAGGTCCCCGTATACGCCCCCGGGGGCTACCAGTGGCGGCCCGCCGCGGGGGACCAGGTCCTGGTGCTGAAAGCGGGGGCCCAGCGGGAGTCCCCCTGCGTGGCGGGGGTATGCTGCCAGAGCGGAGAACTCTCCCCCGGAGAGGTGCGTATCTCCAGCGGCAGCGGACAGCTCCGTCTGCGGGACAGCCGGATAGACATGCAAGGCCAGCTGTGGGTGAACGGAGAGACCCTGGACGCCCTGGTGGAGCGGCTGGCCACCCGCATTGCCCAGGATGTGGTCTCCGAAGCCATGGACGGAGGCGGCAGCGAGGGCGGAGAGGAAGGAGGTTAACCCATGGAACGAAAACTGATGGGCGGGGACTATGTCCCTGACGGCCGGGGCGGGTTGGAGACCCTGAGCCGGGAGGAGGCCCTGTTGCAGCGGGTCCTCTTCCGGCTCACCGCCCGGCGGGGGCAGTTTCCCTTTCTGCCCAACATGGGCAGCCGCCTGTACCAGCTGGGGCGGGAAAAGCCCTCCGCCCGCCAGGCTCTGGCCACCCAGTACGCCGCCGAGGCCCTGGGGGACGAGACGGGGCTGGAGGTCACGGGCACCCAGCTGGACTACGCAGCGGACCGGCTGGGACAGCTGACGGTCTTTCTCCGCTGGCAGGGGGAGGACCTGTCCGTGTCGGTGGAGCTTCAGAGTTAAAGGAGGGATTTGGATGAAAACCGTGGATGAAATTTACGAGGAGATGCTGGTGTGTCTGGAGGAAAAGACGGGTCTGGAGCCTCAGGAGGGCTGCGACCTGGCGGTGCGGCTGTATGCCGTGGCCGCCCAGGTATCCGCCCTATACATCCAGGCCCAGTGGATCGCCCGCCAGGCCTTTCCCCAGACGGCGGAGAGCGACTATCTGGATCTCCACGCCCAGGTGCGGGGGCTGGAGCGAAAGGAGGCGGTGGCGGCCCAGGGCATTCTCCGCTTCACCGGAGAGGCGGTAGACTGGGAGCGCACCATCCCCAAGGGGACGGTGTGCGTGACCACGGGGCTGGTACGCTTTGAGACCACCGCCGACGCGGTCCTCTCCCCCGGAGCGACTTCTGTGGACGTGCCCGCCCAGGCCCTGCTTCCCGGCCGGGAGGGCAATGTGGCCGCCCACACGGTGACGGCCATGGCGGTGGCCCCTCTGGGGGTGCAGCGCTGCGACAACCCCGCGCCCTTTACCGGCGGGCAGGACCAGGAGAGCGACGCAGACCTGCGGCAGCGGGTGCTGGACACCTTCCGCCGCCTGCCCAACGGAGCTAACGCCGCCTTCTACGAACAGGGGGCCCTCTCCTTTGACCAGGTGGCCGCCGCCTCGGTGATCCCCCGGCCCCGGGGGCTGGGCACCCTGGATGTAGTGGTGGCCACCTACAGCGGCATCCCCGGAGGGGCGCTTTTGAAGGAGCTGGAGGAATATTTTCAGGCCCGGCGGGAAATTTCGGTGGAGGTACAGGTGAAGGCCCCCGAGACGGTGACGGTGGATATCTCCGTAAAGGTGGCCCACCAGGCCGGGCAGGAGGCCGAGACGGTGCAGGCCCAGGTGCGGGAGGCCATCCAGCGCTGGTTTACCGGGGAGCGGCTGGGCAAAGACGTACTGCTGGCCCAGCTGGGCAACCTGATTTACAGCTGTGAGGGCGTGGAGAACTACACCATTCTCGCCCCCGTGGCCGACAAGCCCATGCAGCCCGGCCAGCTGCCTGTGCTGGGCAGTCTGACGGTGGAGGGGATGGCATGAGCTACGCCCAGTACTTAAGCCAGCTGCTGCGCCCCCTGGGGGTATACGATGTGGACGCCCTCTACTTCCGGGGTGAGCTGGAGACCCAGGGGGCTGCCCTGGACGGGGCGGAGGCAGCCCTGGACGAGGTGCAGCGGGAGAGCTGTGTGGCCACCGCCCGGGACTGGGGGTTGGAGCAGCTCATTTCCCTGCTGCCCCGCCGTCCCGCAGCGGAGGATTCTCAGGCCATGGCCCAGGCGGTGGCCGCCCTGCTGCGCATCAGCGGGGACAGCTTTACTCTCGCCGCCATCAACGACACCCTGGCCGGGTGCGGCGTGGCCGCCCTGGCCGAGGAGACCGGCGTTCCCGGCACGGTGGCCGTCTCCTTCCCCAACATCCCCGGCATCCCCAAAAATTTTCAGGAGATCTCCGCCATCATTGCGGACATTCTCCCCGCCCATCTGCGCATTGACTACCGCTTCTGGTACATCACCTGGGCCATGCTGGAGGAAAAGCTGCCCTCCTGGCAGGCCATTGAGAGCCGTGGGCTCACCTGGGAGGAGCTGGAGGCCTATGTGGAGGAGGAGACTCCCTAAAAAAGAGCCCCGGAGCGGCCAATCTGCCGTTCCGGGGCTTTTCCCTTACTGCACGCGGTTGTGAAGGGGCTCTCCCGCCACATAGCGCTTCAAATTCTCCAGGGCCATGTCCACGCAGTTTTTCCGGGTGACCTCCAGGCGCATCCCGCCCGCCACGTGGGGGGTGAGGAGGAGGTTATCCACCTTCCAAAGGGGGTGGTCCGGGGGCAGAGGCTCGGGCTCGGTGACGTCCAGGGCGGCCCCCCACAGGTGGCCGCCCTCCATGAGCTCCACCAGGGCCTGCTGGTCCAGCACAGACCCACGGCCCGCGCTGAGCAGGACGGCGTCCTCTTTCATGGCGGCCAGGCGCTGCCGGTTCATGAGGCCCACGGTCTGGGCCGTATGGGGCAGGGTCAGGGCCACCACGTCGGCCTGGGGCAGCAGGGCGTCCAGCTCCTCCATGGGGGCCAGGCGGTCAAAGCCGGGGACGCTCTCCTGCACCCGGCGGCGCAGGCCGATGGTCTCCCCGGCCCCCAGGGCCTTGCACAGCCCGGCAAACCAGCTGCCCACATGGCCCGCGCCCACCACCAGCACGGTGGCCCCGGTGAGGGTCTTCATTCTCCCCAAATCCTTCCACTCTCCCTGGTGCTGCTGGTCCCGGTACTGGGGCAGTCTGCGGCACACCGCCAGCAGACCCGCCAGCATATGCTCGGCCACCGACTGGCTGTTGCTGCCCGCAGAGTTGGTGAGGATGGCCCCCTGGGGCATCACCCCGGGCTGGGTATATTTGTCCGTCCCCGCCCACATGGACTGGAACCACTTCAGGCGCTTGGCGTCCTTCATCCGGTCCTCCTTGGGCCAGCCGAAGATCACCGTGGCCCGGGCCAGGTCCTCCTCCTTTACCGTGCGCCGCCCGGCGTAAATATGCTCGGCCTGGGGAGCCGCCGCCTCAAAGGCGGCCTTTTCCTCCTCCTTCAGGGGCAGCAGGTTCAAAATCACTTCCTCCATGGGGGGTCCTCCTTTTGTTCGCTTTTCCCTATTATACCCGGGGGAAAAGGGGGACGCAAGGGCGGCCTTCTTTACGGAGGGGACAAGTTGTGCTACAATAAACTCCGATTTGCCGGAAAGGAGGCGCCGCCGTGGACATCACCCTGGACACCCCCCTCATCCAGTTTCCCGGGGTGGGCGAGGCCCGGTCCAAGAAGCTGGAAAAGCTGGGGCTCACCCGCTGTGAGCAGCTGCTGACCTACTTTCCCCGGGATTATGAGGACCGGCGGCAGATCTGGTCCATCCGCTCCGCCCCCCTGGGGCAGAAGGTATGCGTGCGGGCCATGGTGGCCCAGCACCCCCAGCTCTCCCGCATCCGAAAGGGCATGGAACTGGTGAAGGTCCACGTGGTGGACCACGCCGGGGCCATGCACCTCACCTTCTTTAACCAGAGCTACGTGCAGCGGGCCCTCACCGCCGGGGAGGAGTACATCTTCTACGGCGCGGTGGAGGAGCAGGGCAGCCGCCGGACCATGGTGAACCCCATCTTTGAGCCCGCGGGGCGCCAGGGGGTCACCGGGCGCATCGTCCCCGTCTACCCGCTGACGGCGGGCATCTCCAACCACCTCATCTCCTCCCTCACCCATCTGGCGGTGGAGCACTGCGCCGCCCGGATGCCCGAGTCTCTGCCCCCCAAGGTGCGGCTGGCCCACCAGCTGGCTCAGGCGGAGTTTTCCTACCAGAACATCCACTTTCCCGCCACCCCCGAGGACCTGGACAAGGCCCGGCGGCGGTTCACCTTTGAGGAGCTCTTCTATCTCTCCGCCGGACTGGCCCTGCTGCGGGGCCGCCGGGATGGGGCGGTGTGTCCCCCCATGGACCCCCTCCCCAAGGAGGAGTTCCTTGCCCTGCTCCCCTTTGCCCCCACCCAGGCCCAGAGCCGGGTGATGGATGACATCGCCAAGGACCTCGCCTCGGGCAAGCCCATGAACCGTCTGGTTCAGGGCGACGTGGGCTCGGGCAAGACGGTGGTGGCCGCCTACGCCGCCTGGCTGGCGGTGAAAAACGGTGGGCAGGCCGCCCTCATGGCCCCCACCGAGGTACTGGCCGAGCAGCACTACCGCTCCCTGGGCCCTCTGCTCCAGCAGGCGGGCATCCGGGTTGGGCTGCTCACCGGGGCCCTCACCCCCAAGGAGAAGCGGCTGGCCCGCCAGGCCCTGGCCGCGGGAGAAATCGACTTTGTCATCGGCACCCACGCCCTCATTTCCCAGGGGGTGGAATTTGCCCGCCTGCGGCTGATGATCGCCGACGAGCAGCACCGCTTCGGGGTGGCCCAGCGCTCCGCCCTGGCGGGGAAGGGCTTGACGCCCCACGTACTGGTCATGTCGGCCACCCCCATTCCCCGCACCCTGGCCCTCATCATCTACGGGGATCTGGATGTGTCCATCATCGACCAGCTGCCCCCCGGCCGCTCCCCTGTGGAGACCTATGTGGTGGGAGAGGACAAGCGGGCGCGGATGTACAACTTTGTGCGCAAGCTGGTGGGGGAGGGCCGTCAGGCCTACCTCATCTGTCCGGCGGTGGAGGACAACCCCGAGGGGGGCGAGCTGCCCGGCGGGGCCGCCCTGAAAGCGGTGACCAGCTACGCCCAGCACCTGCGGGAGGAGGTCTTTCCCGACCTCGCTCTTGGGGTGCTCCACGGAAAAATGCGCCCCAAGGAGAAGGACGCCGTCATGGCCGCCTTTGCCGCCGGGGAGATTCAGGTGCTGGTGGCCACCACGGTGGTGGAAGTTGGCGTGGACGTGCCCAACGCCGCCCTCATGGTGGTGGAAAACGCCGAGCGCTTTGGTCTCAGCCAGCTCCACCAGCTCCGGGGCCGGGTGGGCCGTGGCAAGCACCAGTCCTACTGCGTGCTGGTGACCCAGTCCCGCAGCCAGCAGGCCCGGGAGCGGCTGAAAACCCTGGCCTCCACCACCGACGGCTTTCAGGTGGCCGAGGAGGACCTGAAGCTGCGGGGGCCCGGCGACTTTTTCGGCAGCCGCCAGCACGGCCTGCCCCAGCTGGCTCTGGCCGACCTCACCAGCGACCTGCTTCTGCTGCAGCAGGCCCAGCAGGCCGCCCGGGACCTGTTGGAGGAGGACCCCACCCTCTCCCATCCGGAGAACCGCCCCGTGCTGGAACGGGTGCGGAAACTCTTCTCCGACACCCCCGACATGTTCAACTAAATTCCCATTTTAAGGAGGAACCATCCCATGAATCATCTGGAAGAAGTCAAGCATCTGCGCACCGAGCCCGACGGACGGCACTATAACTGCGCCCAGTCCCTGCTGGTGCCCTACGCCCCCGAGTTTGGTCTGACCCCCGAGGAGGCCGACAAGCTGGGCGCCTTCTTTGGCTCCGGCATGCTCCACGGCTCCACCTGCGGCGCCCTCAGCGCTACCCTGATGCTGATGGGCCTGGCGGGCTGCACCAGCCAGCAGGCCGGCGAGGTCATCCGGGACTTCCGTAAGCGCCACCAGACCTCCGACTGCACCACGCTCCTCTCCATGGCCAAGGAGCAGGGCATCTCCCGCAAGGCCCACTGCGACGGCCTGGTGATGGAAATGGCCCAGGTGCTGGAAGAGATTCTGGCTCAGAAGGACTAAAGGCGTCAAAAAACGCCAAAAACGGAAGCCCCGCCGGGCTTCCGTTTTTGGCTGTTTCGTGAGAAGGAAGGAATGGAAAATCGAGCTGCAAAGGTTTTTCACGGGAGACCGGCAAGAGCGGCAGCCAGAATCTCGTTAAATTTTTAACCTTTAGCCGAACAAAACTTTACCACCTTTTCCCGTAAAATACTATTCCCAATTTCATTATAAGTATTATAATGGTTTACTTATAATCTATCCCCATCCCCCAAGACGAAGGAGGCCCTCTATGACCGAATTGGAACAGCTGCCCATCCCGCTGCTGCTGTGGTACCGGGACAACGCCCGGGACCTGCCCTGGCGCAGGCAGCCCACCCCCTACCGGGTTTGGATCTCGGAAATTATGTTGCAGCAGACCCGGGTGGCTGCGGTATTGGACTACTACCGCCGCTTTTTACAGGCGGCTCCCACGGTGGAGGACCTGGCCGCCCTCCCCGAGGACGCCCTGATGAAGCTGTGGCAGGGTCTGGGCTACTACAGCCGGGCCCGCAACCTGCAGAAGGCCGCCCGCCAGATCGTGGAGGAGCTGGGGGGAGTATTCCCAAATACTTATGAGGAGATCCGGGCTCTTCCCGGGGTGGGCGACTACACCGCCGGGGCTGTGGCCTCCATCGCTTTTGGCCTGCCCGTGCCCGCGGTGGACGGGAACGTGCTGCGGGTGGTGACCCGCATCACCGGGGACGAGGGGGAGATCACCGCCCCCGCGGTGAAAAAGCGCATCACCGCCGCCCTCGCCCAGGTCATCCCCCTGGACGCCCCGGGGGCCTTCAACCAGGCCCTCATGGAGCTGGGGGCCACGGTGTGCCTGCCCAACGGCGCGCCCCTGTGTGAGCGCTGCCCCGCCGCCCACCTGTGCCGGGCCTTTCAGGAGGGTACCACCCACCTGATTCCCAAAAAAGCCCCGAAAAAACCCCGAAAGACGGTGGAATTGCGGGTCTATCTCCTCTTCTGCGGGGACAAGGTAGCCCTGCGCCGCCGGGGAAAGCGGGGCCTGCTGGCCGGGCTGTGGGAGTACCCCAACGAGGAGGCCCCCGCCTGGGACCTGGCCGCCCAGCTGGGGCTGGACCCAGAAAATCTTACCCAGGTGGGCCAGGGGAAGCACATTTTTACCCACATTGAATGGCACATGACCGCCTTCCAGGCCCAGCTGCCCCAGGACGCCCTGCCTGAGGACTGGGTGTGGGCCGACCGGGCCGACCTGGAGCGGGAGTACGCCCTGCCCAACGCCTTCCAGGCCTTCCGGGAGCCGGTGGCCCGGGTAGTGGGCCATTTTTAAGAAAACAAGGGGGTTTTCTGGATGATCTGCAATCTCTGTCCCCGTCAATGCGGGGCCCTGCGGGATGAGAACCACGGGGAGGGGCTGTGCCGTATGCCCGCCGCCCCCGTGCTGGCCCGGGCCGCCCTCCACCATTGGGAGGAGCCCCCCATCTCGGGCACCCGTGGCTCGGGGACCATCTTCTTCTCTGGCTGCTCTCTGGGCTGCGTGTTCTGCCAGAACGAGGTCATCAGCCACCGGGACTTTGGAAAGCCGGTGACCCTGGAGCGGCTGGGGGACATCTGCCGGGAGCTGTACCGCCAGGGGGCCCACAACCTGAACTTTGTCAACCCCACCCACTACGCCCACGTGCTCATGGAGCTGCTCCGGGACAAGCCGGTGCCCCTGCCCGTGGTGTGGAACACCGGGGGCTACGAGCGGCTAGAGACCCTGCGCGCCCTGGGGGGGCTGGTGGACATCTACCTCCCCGACCTGAAATATCTCAATCCCGACACCGCCCGGCGCTACTCCGGGGCGGAGGACTACCCCGAAGTGGCCACAGCGGCCATCCGGGAGATGGTGCGCCAGACGGGGCCCTGCCAGTTTGACGAAAACGGCCTGCTTACCCGGGGCGTCATCATCCGCCACCTGATCCTCCCCGGCCAGGCCGCCGCCGCCAAGGACGTGATGGACTGGGTGGCCCGGGAGTTCCCCCGGGGCACCGTCCTCTTTTCCCTCATGAGCCAGTACACCCCCTGGGGCGACCTGACCCAGACCCCCGAGCTCAGCCGCCGTCTGCGCCGGGGAGAGATGGAGACCACGGCGGACTACATGCGGGCCCTGGACCTGCCCGGCTTCTGCCAGGAGCGCACCAGCGCCCGGGAGGAGTATACCCCTCCCTTTGATCTGACGGGGGTGTAAGGATGGAAGGACTTCTGATTCGGCCCATGGAGCCCGGGGACTGGCCCTGGGTGGCGGACATCTACCGCCAGGGTCTGGAGAGCGGCAAGGCCACCTTTGCCACGGAGTGCCCCGACTACCCCCAGTGGGACGGGGCTCATCTGCCCCTGTGCCGCTTTGTGGCCGTGATAAACGGCCGGATGGTGGGCTGGACCGCCCTGAGCCCCACCTCCAGCCGCTGGGCCTACCGTGGGGTGGCCGAGGTGAGCGTCTATGTGGACAGTGCCGCCCAGGGCCGTGGCGTGGGCACCGCCCTGCTGGAACGGCTGTGCCGGGAGAGTGAGCAGGCGGGCATCTGGAGCCTGTACGCCGCCATTTTCTCCACCAACGCCGCCAGCATCGCCCTGCACCGCAAGTGCGGCTTCCGGGAGATCGGCTACCGGGAGCGCATCGCCCAGGACCGCTTCGGGGTGTGGCAGAACACCACCCTCATGGAGCGCCGGGCCAAAGATTAAAAAAAGTCCCCGAACCTGTCGGTTCGGGGACTTTTTTGCGTTTATCCCTATGGCGGCAAGACGTGTTATGCCCGCTGGGCCAGATGCTCCAGGGCCTTGCGGTAGCCCTCAAAGCCAAGGCCCATGAAAGTCTTTTCGCAGGCCATGCCCGGGTAGGAGATCTGCCGGAAGGGTTCCCGGGTGCTCACGTCGGACAGGTGGACCTCCACGGCGGGAAGGGCCACCGCCTTCAGGGCATCCAGAATGGCCACGCTGGTGTGGGTGTAGGCAGCGGGGTTGATGACGATGCCGTCCATCTTCCCGTAGGCCCACTGGATTTTCTCCACAATGGCCCCCTCGTAGTTGGACTGGAACAGCTCCACCTCCAGGCCCAGAGCCTGGGCGCTGTCCCAGATGTACTGCTCCAGGGCGGCAAAATTCTGCTTTCCATAGATGTCCGGCTCCCGAATGCCCAGCATGTTGAGGTTGGGGCCGTTGATGACCAGAATCTTCATAAACTCAGCCTCCTGATGATCTCCTCCGCCGTCTCCTCCACGCTGCCCGTGTTGTCCACGGCCAGGTGGGACATGGCCTCATACAGGGGAGCCCGGCGGCGGTACAGCTCCTCCAGGGGGGTGGACTGGGAGATGGGACGCCCGTGGGTGGGCAGCTTATTTAAATCCCGCCGCAGCCAGATGACGGTGGAATTTTCCCACATGGGGTCCCGGTTCTCCTCCCGGGTGACGATGCCGCCTCCGGCAGAGATCACCAAGCCCGACTCCTTGGAGTAGCGGCGCAGGGCGTCGTGCTCCCGGCGGCGGAAGCCCTCCTCCCCCTCCCGGGCGAAAATCTCCGGAATGGTGCAGCCCGCCGCCTGTTCGATTTCTTTATCCAGGTCCACCAGGGTGCGGCCCAGACGCCGGGCCAGGCAGCGGCCCACGGTGCTCTTGCCGCAGCCGGGCATGCCGATGAGCAGCAGGTTGCCCGTCTGGGCGGCCATTTGGCGGGTAATTTCCTCCACCCGCTGGTCCGGGATTTTTTCACCCAAAAACCGCTCCGCGGCCGCCTTGGCCTGGGCCACCAGCATACCAAGGCCGTTGGCCCACAGCATGCCCCGCCGCTGGCCGTCCAGCAAAAACTGGGTGCGGGCGGGGTTATAGATGAGGTCAAAGACCCCCTCACACTGGGGGAACAGCCCCAGATCCACCGGAGAGACCCCGGTATTGGGGTACATGCCCACGGGGGTGGTGTTGACGATCATCTGGGCATCGGCGTGGCGGTGGAGATTTTGGTAGTTATTTTCCCCCGTGCGGGAGATGACCACCACCTCCCCCGCGCCCAGGTCGGCCAGGACGGTGCGTACCGTGAGGGAGGCCCCGCCGCTGCCCAGGACCAGGGCCTTCTTCCCCGCCACCTGGGCTCCGGCGGACTTTAACAGGTACAAAAAGCCGTCGTAGTCGGTGTTGTCCCCGTAGAGGGTACCGTCCTCCCGGCGCAGCAGGGTGTTCACGCTGCCGATGCGCTGGGCGGCGGGGGACAGCTCCGCGCAGAAGGGGATCACCGTCTTTTTATAGGGGATGGTGACGTTGAGGCCGGAAAAGTCCCCCCGGTGGAGAAATTCCTCCACATCCTCGGGTTCCACCTCGAAGAGGTCGTAGGGGTAATCCCCCAGCAGGCTGTGGATTTTGGGGGAAAAACTGTGGCCCAGCTTGCGGCCCAGAAGGCCGAATCGTTTCTCTCCCATGGCTTAGCAGATGATCTCGTTGTAGGTGCCCAGGTAGCGCAGCTGTTCGCTCTCGCTCTCCAGGTCCCGGAAGATGCGCTCCATCTCAGGGGCGTACACCGAGCACTCCAGATCGAAGTAGAACATGAACTCAAACTCCCGGTCGGGGAGGGGACGGCTCTCCAGCTTGCGCAGGTTGATGCCCAGGGCATAGAACTTGGACAGGACGTTATAAAGAGAGCCCGGCTTGTGGGGCAGGGTCATCATCAGGGAGGTGCGGTCGGCCCCGGGGTAGATCTCGGGATTTTTGGAGATGCAGATGAAGCGGGTGTAGTTGTTGTCCTGGTCCTGGACGTTGGTGTCCAGCAGGTTCAGGCCGTACTCCTCGGCGCAGAAGCGGGAGGACAGGGCGGCCACGTCGGTGCGGTCGGACTGGGCCACCATGCGGGCGGCCATGGCGGTGTTCTCCACCACAGTGACCTTCACGTCCTTCAGCCCGGCCAGGTAGTCGGCGCACTGGCTGATGGCCTGCTGGTGGGAGTAGACCTCCTTGATGTCCTCCTTCTTCACCCCGTACTTGCCCAGCAGGTTGTGGCTCACCTTCAGCCGGGCGGAGCGGACGATGGAGAAGTTATGGCGGGTCATCAGGTCGTAGATGGCGTTCACCGAACCGGCGGTGCTGTTTTCAATGGGCAGCACACCGTACTGGCACATGCCGCTCTCCACCGCCTTGAACACGTGCTCAAAGGTATTGAAGTAGAGGATGGTGGGGGACTTGAAGATGCTGTCGCAGGCGATCTGGGAGTAAGCCCCCTCGATGCCCTGGCAGGCCACGGTGGCCCGCTGGGGGAAGAGGTCGGGGGTGTTGTCCAGGGCCTTGCGGATGGTGTCGTACACCTGGGAGTGCACGCCGTTGCACTGGTTCTGATAGGACCGTCCGGCGGCCAGGATGGAGCGGTACACCGACTGGGTGTAGTCGGCCAGCTCCTCCCCCGCCTGCTCGGCTACCTTGCCCAGCAGGGCCCGCTCCCGGCCCGCGTCCAGGGTGGGCAGGCCGTGCTCCTTCTTATAGGCCGCCACCTGGCGGGACACCTCCATGCGGCGGCGAAACAGCGCCACCATCTCTTTGTCGATGCTGTCGATGGACTGGCGCAGGGTGTTGAGATCTTCTGCCATGGGTTACTCCTCCGTTTCTAAATCCCGTTTTCCAACTCAAGATGTGATGTTTTTAATCCTTCATAGGCTCCGAGTCCCGCTCCAGCAGGGCGTCCAGCAGCACCACGGCTGCCGCCGCCTCCACCACCGGGACGGCCCGGGGCACGATACAGGGGTCGTGGCGGCCCCCGATGACCAATTCCTCCGTTTTTCCCGCGGGGAGACGCAGGGTCTCCTGCCCCCGGGCAATGGAGGGGGTGGGCTTGAAGGCCGCCCGGAACACCAGGGGCATGCCGTTGGAGATGCCCCCTAAAATGCCGCCGGCGTGGTTCGTTTCCGTGACCACCCGGCCCTCCTCCAGACGGAAGGGGTCGTTGTGTTCCGAGCCCCGCATGCGGGCGGCTTCAAAGCCGGAACCGAACTCCACGCCCTTCACCGCGGGGATGGCGAACAGGGCCCCGGCCAGCTGGCTCTCCAGCCCCCGGAACATGGGGGAGCCCACTCCGGCGGGCAGGCCGGTCACCAGGCACTCCACCACGCCCCCTACCGAGTCCCCCTCCTCCTTGGCGGTGAGGATGGCGCTGCGCATCCGCTCCCCCGCCTTGGGGTCCAGGGTGGGGAAGGGCGCCGCCTGGAGGGCGTCCAGGTTTTTCTTCTCCTCCCCCATGGGGTCAAAGGGCCGGTCGCTCACCTGGGCGATGGAAGCGATGTGGGCGGCAATGGTGATGCCCCGGCGGGCCAAAATCTGCTTGCAGATGCCCCCGGCAATGCACAGGGGGGCGGTGAGCCGCCCGGAGAAGTGGCCCCCTCCCGCCCGGTCCTGGTAGCCCCCGTACTTCACCTGGGCGGTGTAGTCGGCGTGGGCGGGGCGGGGCTGGTCGGCCAGGTGGGCGTAGTCCCCCGAGCGGGTGTTGGTGTTTTCAATGACGGCAGTGAGGGGGGCCCCGCAGGTCACCCCCTCCACCAGGCCGCACAGCACCTTGGGGGCGTCGGCCTCCTTGCGGGGGGTGGCGGTGGCGGTGCGCCCCGGGGCCCGGCGGTCCAGGAAGGTTTGAAGCTCCGCCAGGTCCACCCGCTCCCCGGCGGGCAGGCCGTCCACCGTGACCCCAATGGCGGGGGAATGGGACTGGCCGAAGATGGCCAGATGAAGATTTTTACCGTAATACGAGGCCATGGACCTTCCCTCCCAGCATTTCATAGTCCTGCCAGAAGCCCGGGTAGGACTTTTTCACACATTCCGCCCCCAAAATGGTCACGGGCTGCTCACAGGCCACGGCGGCCACGGCGGCCATCATGGCGATGCGGTGGTCGTTGCAGGCGTCCACGGTGCCGCCGGTCAGCCGCGCCCGGCCCTGGATGTCCAGGAAATCCGGCCCCTGGGTCACGTCGGCCCCCAGGGCCTGGAGGGTCTTGGCGATGGTGTCCAGGCGGTCGCTCTCCTTCATGCGAAGCCGCCCGGCGTTTTTCAGCCGGGTGCGGCCCGCGCGCACCGCCGCCATAAGGGCCAGAGGGGGCGCCAGGTCGGGACACTGGGACAGGTCCACCTCGCTCTCCCCCGGCTTTGCCAGGGGCCAGTAGTCCAGGGCGATGCACCGGTCCCCCTGGACGGACTCCACATTCATGCCCTGGATGGCCACCTGGCCCCCCAGGAAGTTGGCGGCGTACCAGAAGGCGGCGTTGGACCAGTCGGCTTCCACAACGAAATCCCCGCTCTGGTACCGCTGGCCCCCGGGGATGTAGAAGTCCCCGCCCCGCTGCTCCACCCGGATGCCGAAGCGCTCCAGCACGTCCAGGGTCAGCTCCACATAGCCCCGGGATTCCAGGGGGGTGGTGCAGCGCAGCCAGGAGCTGCCCTCCAACAGGGGCAGGGCGTAGAGCAGTCCGGTGAAGAACTGGCTGGACACGTCTCCGGGCAGGGCGTACTCCCCGGGCTCCAGGGCCAGGGCGTCATAGCCCCGCCCGCCGTCCACGGAGAGCATGCCATCCTCCAGCTTCCAGGAGATCCCCTTCTCCCGGAACAGGTTCTCGTAGGGGGTGAGGGGCCGCTCCATGAGGCGGCCACGGCCGGTGAACTGGGCCGCTCCCCCCACCAGCAGGGCCACGGGAATGAGGAAGCGCAGGGTGGAGCCCGACTCCCCGCAGTCCAAAATGGGGGCGGGCCCGGCCTGGACGATGGAATTTCCCAAGCCGTGGACCTCCACCCTGCCCTGCCCCAGCAGCTCCATCCGGGCGCCCAGGGCGGACAGGCAGCCCAGGGTGGCTTCGATATCCTGGGACAGGTCCACATTGGAAATGGTACTCACGCCCCCCGCCAGGGCGGCGGCCAGCAGGGCCCGGTGGGCCTGGGACTTGCTGGGGGGTGGGGTCAGGGTCCCGAGAAGGGGGCCCGGCGTAATGGTCACATTCATATTATCCTCCAAACCGTTCCCGGAGCAGGTCCATGAGGGCCTGCCGCTCCATGGGACGGACCACGGTCCGGCCCAGCTGCTCCAGCACCACCAGGCGGATGGTCCCCCCGGCGTTCTTCTTGTCCAGGCCGATGGCCTCCTCCATCACGTCCCAGGGGCAGGGAATGGCGGTGGGCAGATCGTAGGCCTCCAGCACCCGGGCGATGGTCTGCTCGGTGTCCGCCGGGGTGATGCCCAGCTTGCTGCCCAGCCAGGCCGCCTGGCACATCCCGGCGGCCACGCCCTGGCCGTGGGTCCAGGTCTCGTAGCCTCCGGCCAACTCAAAGGCGTGGCCCACGGTGTGGCCGAAGTTCAGGGTCATGCGCTCTCCGGTGTCCCGCTCGTCCCGCAGCACCACCTGGCGCTTCAGGTCGCAGCAGGTGTAGATCACGTCCTCGATGTGGTCCATGACCCCGGCCCGGCCTCTCAAGGAAGCCAGCAGGTCAAAGAAAGCCTTGTCCCGGATGCAGCCGTACTTGATGACCTCGGCCATTCCGTCGGAGAAGGTGCGGTCCGTCAGGGTGGTGAGCACCTCGGGGTCGATGAGCACCCCCTTGGGCTGCCAGAAGGCCCCGGCCAGGTTCTTGCCCGCCTTCAGGTCTACGGCCACCTTGCCCCCCACGGAGGAGTCCACCTGGGAGAGGAGGGTGGTGGGGATCTGGATGTAGTCCACGCCCCGCAGCACGGTGGCGGCGGCAAAGCCCGCCAGGTCGCCCACCACGCCGCCGCCCAGGGCGATGACCCCGTCGGTGCGGGTGAGGCGGGCGGCCATCATGGCCTCCCACAGCTCCTCCAGCCGCGCCACCGATTTGCTGTGTTCCCCGGCGGGGACGGTGTGGACGGTGCAGGCAAGGCCCGCGCCCTCCAGGCTTTTCCGCACGGTGTCGGCGTACAGGGGGCCCACGGTGCTGTCGGTGACCACAAAGACCTGGGCCGCCCGGGGCAGCAGGGCGCGCACCCGCTCCCCGGTGCGGGAGAGGAGCCCCCGCTCAATTTCAATGTCGTAGGCCCGTCCGGGCAGGTCTACGGTGAGGATCTTTTTCATTCCGCGTCCACCTTCTCCTTACAGATGCGGCCCTCGGCCAGCAGGGTACACAGGCGGTCCCCATTGCCCTGGGCCAGGGCTTCCCGGTACTCCCCCAGGTAGCCGATCATCAGGTCCAGCTCCCGCAGCAGGTAGTCCCGGTTCTCCAAAAACAGGTCGGTCCACATGTGCTCATTGAGCCAGGCCACCCGGGTGAGGTCCATATAGCTGCCCGCCGAGTAGCCCTTGTGCATCTGGGCCCGGGGGCTTTTCACGTAGGCGTTGGAGATGACGTGGCACATCTGGGAGGTATAGGCGATCATCTTGTCGTGGTGCTCCGCCGTGGTCACCGTCAGGTGGGAGAAGCCCGCCGGGGCCAGCAGGGTCTTGACCCGCTCCAGCAGCAGGATGTCGTCCCCCCGAGGGGGCACGATGACCATGGGCGCCCCCACAAACATGTCCTCCTTGCTGTGGGCAAAGCCGGAGTACTGGGTGCCCGCCATGGGGTGGCCCCCCACAAAGGTGAAGCCGTATTCCTCCGCCAGGGCGAAGCCCACCTTGCAGATGCCGCTCTTCACGCCGCAGCAGTCGATGACCATGGCGTCCTTGGAGATGTAGGGAGCCATCTCCTTTAAATAGTCCATGGACACCTGGGGATAGAGGGCCACCAGAATGAGCTCGCACTCCCCCACGGTCTCCCGGTTCAGCTCCCCGGTGAGGACGCCCTGGAGCCGGGCAAAGTCCTGGACCACCCGGTTGCCGTCGTAGCCGTAGACCACAGCCCCGCTTTTGGCATAGGCCTTGGCCATGGAGCCCCCGATGAGGCCCAGCCCCGCAACGCCGATCTTCATCTCCTCCGCCTCCTTCTCTTAGTCCTCAGCCATGGCGGCCGCCCGCACCCGGCGCACCGCCTTGGCCACGTCCTCAAACTGCTCGGGCCGCAGGGACTGGGCGCCGTCGCACAGGGCGTGAGGCGGGTCGTTGTGGACCTCGATGATGAGGCCGTCCGCCCCGCAGGCCGCAGCCGCCATGGCCATGGGCTTGACGTACCGGGCCACGCCGGTGGCGTGGCTGGGGTCCACCACCACGGGCAGGTGGGTGAGCTCATGGAGCACGGGCACCGCGGACAGGTCCAGGGTGTTGCGGGTGGTGGTCTCGAAGGTGCGCACGCCCCGCTCGCAGAGGATCACGTTCTCGTTGCCCCCGGCCATGATGTACTCCGCGCTCATGAGGAGCTCCTTAATGGTGTTGGCCAGGCCCCGCTTGATGAGGATGGGTTTTCTGGTCTTGCCCAGTTCTTTCAGCAGCTCGAAGTTCTGCATGTTCCGGGCGCCCACCTGGATGACGTCCACGTCCTCGAACAGGGGCAGGTGGTTGGCGTTCATGATCTCGGTGACGATGGGCAGGCCGGTCTCCCGCTTGGCCTCCAGCAGCAGCTCGATGCCGTCGGCCTTCAGGCCCTGGAAGTCGTAGGGAGAGGTGCGGGGCTTGAAGGCGCCGCCCCGCAGCATGGTGGCCCCCGCGGCCTTGACGCTCTTGGCCACGGAGATGATCTGCTCCTCGCTCTCCACGGAGCAGGGGCCGGCGATGAGGGCGAAGTTGCCGTGGCCCACTTTCAGCTTGTCCTTGCCAACCTCAATGATGGAGTCCTTGGGATGGAACTTCCGGTTGGCGCTTTTGAATGGCTCAGAAATATGCTTGACCCCCTCTACAATGTCCAGGCCGGTGATCAGGTCGTCATCCAGCTTGCTGGTGTCGCCGATGATCCCGATGATGGTGGCGTAGTCTCCGGTGGAGACGTGGGTGCGCAGGTTCTGGGACTCGATCCACTGGATGAGGTCCCGGATGCGCTCTTCCTTGGCGTTCTGCTTGACAATAATAATCATGGTCGTTTCCTCTCTTTCTGGCAGCCCTTCACCGGCAAACAAAAAGCCTGCGGTGAAGTGTCATTCACCGCAGGCCTAAAAACTTCCCTTTTCCCGCTCAGGCGACGGAGGGGAGCCGTTTGTTTGCAGCAAAAAACACTTTTACCTTTTTGAAGCCAAAGCCAAAAAAGTAAAAGTAGCCAAAAAAGTAAGCCGCAAACTGCTTCATCATGAAATTTGGCTCCTTTCCTCGTGTTCCGGTTGGGTTGTTTTTATGGTAGCACTCCCCCCCGCCCCTGTCAATTCCCCTTTTATTGTTCTTACTCACAAAATCATGAAATTTCAGCCCGGTCCTTTTTATTTATTTTATCTAAATTGTCGGTTTAAAGCAGAAAAGCGCCCCCTCCCGGCTTGCGGGAAGGGGCGCGGAGCTCACAGGGGTATTTACTTGGCGTACTCGATGGCCTTGGTCTCCCGCAGGAGGTTGACCTTGATCTGGCCGGGATACTCCAGCTCGTCCTCGATCTTCTTGGCGATATCCCGAGCCAGGAGCACCATCTGGTCCTCGCTGACCTGGTCGGGCTTGACCATGATGCGCACCTCGCGGCCGGCCTGGATGGCGTAGGACTTCTCCACGCCGGGGAAGGAAGAGGTGATCTCCTCCAGGGCCTCCAGGCGCTTGATATAGTTCTCCAGGTTCTCGCGGCGGGCGCCGGGACGGGCGGCGGAGATGGCGTCGGCCGCCTGGACCAGGCAGGCCACCACGGTCTGGGGCTCCACGTCGTTGTGGTGGGCGTGGATGGCGTGGATGACGTTCTCGCTCTCCCGGTACTTCCGGGCCAGTTCCACACCGATGGACACGTGGGAGCCCTCCACCTCGTGGTCGATGGACTTGCCCAGGTCATGGAGCAGACCGGCGCGCTTGGCCTCGGCCACGTTGGCTCCGATCTCGGCGGCCAGCAGGCCGGCGATGTGGGAGACCTCGATGGAGTGGTTGAGCACGTTCTGGCCGTAGCTGGTGCGGTAGCGCATGCGGCCCAGTAGCTTGATGAGCTCGGGGTGCAGGCCGTGGACATTGGTCTCGAACACGGCGCGCTCGCCCTCGGCCTTGATGGTGGCGTCCACCTCCCGCTTGGCCTTCTCCACCATCTCCTCGATGCGGGTGGGATGGATGCGGCCGTCCTGGATGAGCTTCTCCAGGGCGATGCGGGCGATCTCCCGGCGCACCGGGTCGAAGCAGGAGACGGTGATGGCCTCCGGCGTGTCGTCGATGATCAGATCCACGCCGGTCATGGTCTCCAGCGTGCGGATGTTGCGGCCCTCGCGGCCGATGATGCGGCCCTTCATCTCGTCGTTGGGCAGGGGCACCACGCTGACAGTGGCCTCGGCCACATGGTCGGCGGCGCAGCGCTGAATGGCAAGGGAGATGATCTCCCGGGCCTTGGTGTCGGCCTCGTCCTTGAAGCGGGCCTCGATCTCCTTGATCTTCATGGCCGACTCGTGGGTCACGTCGGCCTCCAGCTGATCCAGCAGATAGGCCTTGGCCTCCTCGGCGGTGAAGCCGGAGATGCGCTCCAGGGTGTCCACCTGGTCCTGCTTGAGCTGCTCAGCCTCGGCCTGGGTGGCCTCCAGCTTGGCAAGGCGGTTTGCAAGGTGCTCTTCCTTGCGCTCCATGTTCTCGGTCTTGCGGTCCAGGTTCTCTTCCTTCTGCTGCAGGCGGCGCTCCTGCTTCTGCAGGTCGGCGCGGCGCTCTTTTTCTTCCTTCTCGTACTCGTTGCGGGCCTTCAGGATCTCCTCCTTGGCCTCTACCAGCGCCTCACGCTTTTTGCTCTCGGCGCTCTTGTAAGCCTCGTTGACGATGCGCTTTGCCTCCTCCTCGGCGGAACCGATCTCCCGCTCTGCGGTGGCCTTGCGCCGCTGGTAGCCCAGCAGCATGCCGACGCCAAACGCCAGCACCGCCACGATGGCACCGATGATATAGGGTACCATTTGGTCGTAACACCTCCAAAATAATCAAAAAATAAAGAATTCGGAGCCTTTGCTCCCGCGGCGGACGGCCGCTTACTGTTGCCAACCGGAGTGCCCTCCGGCGTAAGACGTCACAGCATAAAATGAGCCGCAAGGTACTGCCGCCCGCCGGGCGGCCACAGCGCCTTGCGACAACTGAAAAACATCCCCCAAGTTTTTCATTTTTGTCCTGTACATATTGTAAAGGCAAGCGGGTGCTCTGTCAAGATTTATTCATATTTGAGACAAAAGCTTCCTGTATGTCCTTCTCTTGCCGCCGGGGCGTGAAATTTTCCGGCGCCGTCGGTGCAAATTGGCAAAAAAATCAGTTTTTCCACGGAAATTTCCCCGCTTTTTCCCGAAAAACCCCCTGTTTTTTTCTTGAATGTTATGGTAAGATAGGCTCTGTTGTTCAATTGAAAAATTTTCACATAGACATAGAGAAGGAGCGTACCATGATCACTGTCACCGACCTGGGCCTGCAGTATGGCGGGACCCCCCTGTTTTCCCACGTGGACCTGCAGTTCACCCGGGGCAACTGCTACGGCATTATCGGCGCCAACGGCGCGGGTAAATCCACTTTCCTGAAGATCCTCTCCGGAGAGCTGGACTCCACCTCCGGCGAGGTGTCCCTGCTGCCCAACATCCGCATGTCGGTGTTGAAGCAGAACCAGAACGCCTATGACCAGTACAACGTCATGGACACCGTCATCATGGGCAACCAGCGCCTGTATGACATCGGCAAGGAGAAGGAGGCCCTGTACGCCAAGGAGGAGATGACCGACGAGGACGGCATGCTGGCCTGTCAGCTGGAGGAGGAGTACGCCGAGCTGGGCGGCTGGGAGGCCGAGAGCGACGCTTCCCGCATCCTCCAGGGCCTTGGCATCGGCACCGATCTCCACTACAACGACATGGCCACCCTGGACGCCCGACTGAAGGTGAAGGTGCTGCTGGCTCAGGCTCTCTTCGGCAACCCCGACCTTCTCATGATGGACGAGCCCACCAACAACCTGGACATCGACGCCATCAACTGGCTGGAGGATTTCCTGCTGGACTTCCCCGGCACCGTCATCGTGGTCAGCCACGACCGTCACTTTCTCAACACCGTGTGTACCCACATCGTGGACATCGACTACGGCAAGATTAAGATGTACGTGGGCAACTACGACTTCTGGTATGAGTCCAGCCAGCTGGTGCAGCAGCTCATCAAGAACCAGAACAAGCGCAACGAGGAGAAGATCAAGGAGCTGCAGGACTTCATCTCCCGCTTCTCCGCCAACAAGTCCAAGTCCAAGCAGGCTACCGCCCGCCGGAAGCTCCTGGACAAGCTCACCGTGGAGGAGATGCCCGCCTCCTCCCGCCGCTATCCCTGGGTGGGCTTCACCCCCGACCGGGAGGTGGGCAAGGACATCCTCTTTGTCACCGACGTGAGCAAGACCATCGACGGGGTGAAGGTGCTGGACAAGGTGTCCTTCATCGTGGGCCACGGGGACAAGATCGCCTTTGTGGGCGACAACGAGAACGCCCACACCGCCCTCTTTAAGATCCTTTCCGGGGAGATGGAGCCCGACGAGGGCACCGTGAAGTGGGGCCAGACGGCCACCTTCTCCTACTTCCCCAAGGACAACACCCCCTACTTCCAGGACTGCGAGGACAACCTGGTGGAGTGGCTGCGCCAGTTCTCCCGGGACCCCCAGGAGCAGTATCTGCGCGGCTTCCTGGGCCGGATGCTCTTCTCCGGCGACGAGGTATATAAGCCCGTGAAGGTGCTCTCCGGCGGTGAGAAGGTGCGCTGCATGCTCTCCCGCATGATGCTCTCCGGCGCCAACGTCCTCATGCTGGACCAGCCCACCAACCACCTGGACCTGGAGTCCATCGCCGCTTTGAACAACGGTCTGGAGGCCGTGAAGTGCAACGTGCTCATCTCCTCCCACGACCATCAGCTCATCCAGACGGTGTGTAACCGCATCTTCGACTTTACCGCCGACGGCAAGCTCATCGACCGCAAGATGACCTACGACGAGTATCTGGAGAGCCTGAAAGCCCAGTAATTTCCACCTATTCCGCCGGAGAAACCTGGTTTCTCCGGCGGTTTTTTCCTTTTTTTCACAGATCTCTGTCCACTTCGCGCAAAAGTCCCATGCCGCCGACCCGCTTTTTTACCGGAACGGAGAAAAAGCAGGGCTTGGGGGGAAAAAGGGGAAAAGCAGTTGACGGCCCCTCTTTTCTTGGCTTATAATGCTATATGGAAGAAGTTGCGAGTATCGTGCAGAGAGGTAGAAATGCCATGGGAGCGTCTTTACCCGGGCCGCGGGGTAACGGCCTGACTCAATTCAATATAAACCTGTTCGGGGCATGACCCGCGCGCTCTCTGGGCGCGTGGGCTATGCTCTTTTTCTTTGCGCGACGACCGCAATGGAATCAACCAGAGAAATTTGTGAGAAACTGATTGTGAGATAGGGAGGATTCCTGAAGATGCAAATGACAGACATTTTGAGTCTGCTGGGCGGTTTGGCCCTGTTCCTTTACGGAATGCAGATGATGAGCTCCGGCCTGGAAGCTGCGGCGGGCAGCCGCATGAAGCTGATCCTGGAGAAGCTCACCGCAAACCGTTTCCTGGGCGTTCTGGTAGGCGCGGCCATCACCGCGGTGATCCAGTCCTCGTCCGCCACCACCGTCATGGTGGTGGGCTTCGTCAACGCCAGCATGATGACCCTGAACCAGGCGGTCTGGATCATCATGGGCGCCAACATCGGTACCACCGTCACCGGCCTGCTCATCGCCCTGGACGTGGGCGAGCTGGCTCCCCTGTTCGCCTTTGTGGGCGTGGCCCTGGTGGTCTTTGTGAAAAAGCCCCAGCTGCAGCACATCGGCCAGATCATGGCCGGTCTGGGCGTGCTGTTTATCGGTATGGACATGATGAGCTCCGCCATGTCTCCCCTGCGGGAGTCTGAGGCCTTCATCAACCTCATGTCCAACTTCTCCAACCCCATCCTGGGCATTCTGGCCGGCGCCGGCTTCACCGCCGTCATCCAGTCCTCCTCCGCCTCGGTGGGTATCCTGCAGACCCTGGCCAACAGCGGCGTCATCGGCCTGTCCAGCGCCGTGTTCGTCCTCTTCGGCCAGAACATCGGTACCTGTATCACTGCCGTGCTGGCCTCCATCGGCACCAGCCGCAGCGCCAAGCGGACCACCATCATCCACCTGATGTTCAACGTCATCGGTACCATCATCTTTACCCTGCTGTTTGTGACCTTCCCCATCGCCCACGTGATCGACGGCTCCCTGGTCCTGCCCGGCAGCCTGGGCCAGACCATTTCCAACATCATGCCCTCTTCCCCCGCCGCTCAGATCGCCCTGACCCACACCTGCTTCAACATCATCACCACCATCATCCTGCTGCCTCTGGGCAACTACCTGGCCAAGGCCGCGGTGAAGATCCTGCCCGAGCGCCCCGAGGACAAGGAGGGCCAGCTCTACCTGGAGTACCTCAGCCCCATCCAGATCAGCAGCAAGGACGGCGGCCTGGGTGTGTCCGCCATCTATGTGGACCAGCTGCAGCATGAGCTGCGCCGCATGATGGAGATGGCCAAGGGCAACGTGGAGGCCAGCTTCCGCTCCGTTCTGGAACGTGACGAGGAGCAGCTGGAGGAAGTGGAAAAGACCGAGGAGTATCTGGACTTCCTGAACAAGGAGATCTCCCTGCACGTCTCCCAGCTCATCGCCGTGGAGACCAACGAGCAGGCTTCCGCCGTGGTCAGCAGCTTCTTCACCATCTCCGGCAACATCGAGCGAATCGGCGACCACGCCGACAACCTGGCCGGCTACACCCGGATGCTGAACAAGCGGGACATCTACTTCTCCAAGTCCGCCCAGCTGGAGATCGCCGCCATGCGGGACATCTGCATGGAGGGCATCCACGACCTGCTGGACTCCGGCGCGGGCAACGTGGAGTGGCTGTCTGAGGTGGCCGCTCTGGAGCAGCGCATCGACGACATGACCAGCGAGTACCGCCGCAACCACCTGGAGCGCATGCGCAGCGGCGAGTGCTCCGACGAGGCCTGCATCATCTACGCCGAGCTGCTCACCGACTTTGAGCGTATCGGCGACCATGTCCTGAACATCGCCGAGGAGATGGCTCAGGTCAAGGAGCACTTCTAAATCCCAACGCCCATTTGCCATATGAAAGGAGGACCTTCGGGTCCTCCTTTTAAACTGTCGAAAAAGGCCAGCGGCCTTTTCCGACAAAAAGCTGCATGGCGGATAGGGTTCGATTTCTTAGGAAATTGTCACCCCATCCGCCATGAGAAGTGTCATTTCCCAGGCGCATGTCCTTGGAAATGACAGGATTTCATTTGATTCCGTCGTCTGCGGACGACGGAACTCTGCGAGGCTTCCTTCCGGGGAAGTGTTTTGACAAACTGAAAGGAGGACCTTCGGGTCCTCCTTTTGTTTTGCCCGTTTGAAAAAAATTCCCTCTCTCCTGGCAAAGCCCCGTGCCCTGTGGTATAATGGTGCATCCAAATAAGAGCGGAGACGGCTCTTGCAGCCGCCAACATACTATTACGCCCCGCCCTAGGGCGGGCCAGAGAAGGAGCGAATATGACCAACCAAGAACTTAATTCCCACCAGATCAAGGTTATCGGCCACTGTAACCCCGACACCGATTCCATCTGCTCGGCCATCGCCTACAGCCGGCTGAAAAATATCATCGACCCCGACCACCCCTGCAAGCCCTGCCGGGCCGGTCTGCTCAACCGGGAGACCGAGTTTGTGCTGAATTACTTCGGCGTCCCCGCCCCCCAGCTGTACACCGACGTGCGCTCCCAGATTCGGGACGTGGACATCCGGCGCATGGCCGGTGTCAACGGCGAGATGAGCCTGCGCAGCGCCTGGGTCACCATGCGTGACCAGGAGATCGACACCCTTTGTGTGGTGGACGAGGAGCAGCACCTGAAGGGCGTCATCACCGTGAAGGACGTGGCTACCGCCAACATGGACGTGCTGGACACCTACATCCTGGCCGAGTCCCAGACCAGCTACCAGAACGTCATCGACACCCTGGGCGCCACCGTGGTGGTGGGCAACGTAAAGGATAAGCGGGTGGAGGGCCGCATCATCATCGGCTCGGGCAGCCCCGAACAGATGGAGCGCGCCATCTCCAAGGGCGACATCGTCATCGTGGGCAACCGCATCGAAAGCCAGCTCACCGCCCTGGAAATGGACGCGGGCTGTCTGGTGGTGTGCATGGACAGCAAGATCTCCCGCACCATCTGCATGCTGGCCGAGGAGAAGGGCTGCATCATCCTCAGCACCTCCACCGGCACCTATGAGGCCGGCCAGATGATCCGTCAGGCCGCCCCCATCCGCCACTACATGGTGCAGAACAACCTGCTCTACTTCAACCTGAATACCCTGGTGGAGGCCGCCACCAAGCGCATGGCCTCGGTGCGCTTCCGCTACTTCCCCATTCTGGACGACGAAGGCAAGTACGCCGGTGTGGTCTCCCGCCGAAACCTGATGAACCTGCGGAAAAAGCAGCTCATTCTGGTGGACCACAACGAGCGCAGCCAGGCCGTGGACGGTATCGAGCAGGCCGAGGTGCTGGAGATCATCGACCACCACCGCATCGGCTCCATGGAGACCGAGGGCCCCGTGTACTTCCGCAACGTGCCCGTGGGCTGCACCTGCACCATCATCTACCAGATGTACCTGGAAAACGGGGTGGAGATCGACTACACCACCGCGGGCCTGATGCTGTCGGCCATTGTGTCCGACACCCTCATGTTCCGCAGCCCCACCTGCACCCCCATGGACGAGCGGGCGGCCCGGGCCCTGGCCGAGATGATCGGCCTGAACCTGGAGGAGTACGCCGACGCCATGTTTGAGGCGGGCGGCGACGTCAGCGGCAAGACCGCCGGCGAGGTGTTCCGCACCGACTATAAGATCTTCAACAGCGGCGAGGTGCGCTTCGGCGTGGGCCAGGGCAGCTACATGAGCGACAAGAACCGCCGGGCCAGCGAGGCCCTGCTGGGTCCCCACCTGCCGGTGGAGCTGGAGAAGCAGGGGCTGGACTACATCTTCTACATGTTCACCGACGTGCGTTCGGCCACCACCGACCTGCTCATGGCAGGCAACGGGGCCCAGCGCCTGGTGGAGACCGCCTTCGGCGTGAAGGTGGAAAACGGCATGGCCGTTCTGCCTCAGGTGGTCAGCCGGAAAAAGCAGATGGTCCCCGCCCTCATCAGCGCGGTGAAGCGGGCCCAGGAAGATTCGGTTACCCGATAAACAGCAAAAAGCCCCGCTTTCCAATAGAAAGCGGGGCTTTTCTTATTTTACCGATAGCGGACGGCGGTGCCGTAGGCGATGACCTCGGCGGCGCCCTGCATCACCGAGGAGGACCCGTAGCGGATGTTCACCACGGCGTCGGCCCCCAGTGCCTCGGCCTCGTCCACCATGCGCTTGACGGCGATCTGCCGGGCCTCGTTGAGCATCTCGGTGTAGCCGGTGATCTCACCGCCCACCAGGGTCTTCATTCCGGCCATAAAGTCCTTGCCGAAGTTCTTGGACTGGACCACGGTACCCTTCACGATACCCAGGGCCTCAAACTCTTTTCCGGGGATGTAATCAATATTTAGCAGCAGCATCCAGCTCTCCTCCTTCAATTTCTCGAAATCTGCTTTTTAACACCAACACAGCGGGGATCAGCAGCAGCAATGGCACAATGGCCAGCACCAGACACAGGACAATGGCCCATGTGGGCATGTCCGGGATGAAGCACAGGGAGGCACAGGCCACCGAGGTGATGATCTGCAGCACGGCAAAAAACATCACGCCCCGCACCGCGTCCCGCTTGCGCCGGCGTTTGCGCTGTTCAATACTTTCTGGCATCTTCTTCCTCGCCTCCCTCAATCTCCTTCAGGCGCTGCACCATAGCCCGCAGCACCCCCACGATAATGGCCACGCCCAGCACGGCGTACACCACCATGATCCCCACCACGGCGGGGATGGGCTCCTCCTCCAGCATGACCCAGAGAAGGGAACCGAAAAACAGCAGCGCCACCGCCACGGTACCCACCGCGGTGACCACCACGGCCAGACGGCCCTTTCCTTTAGTATTTCCGGGCATCGTCCACCTCTCCTTTCCCGATCTCCTGGACCCGCTGGACCAGGGCCAGCAGCACCCCCAAAATCACGGTGGCAGGCAGGGCCACCAGCACCACGATGAGGGGCAGGGGCGGTGCGTCGGCCGCGTCGGCGGCAAAGCCCCAGATCATCAGGGCCATGAGCCCCGCCATGAGCAGCACCGTGACACAGGCGATCACCACGGGGGCGATGTACCGCCTGCGCCGGGTGTCCTGGGTCTGGCGGTCCAGGAAGGTGGCGCCCTCCCGCTCCATCTGCTCCATGCGCTCCAGCAGCGCTCCGGCGTCCAGGGTGTCCAGCCGCTCCTCCCGCTGGGTGAGCAGGCGGCACAGCTCCATGGACTGCTCCAGGTTTTTCCGGTCCCGCTCCAGGGTCACCAGGTGGCGGCGCATGCCGTCCCCCACGGTGTGGATGCCCGACTGCATGTTCCGGATCTCCTCCAGGGGGACGCCCAGTTTGCGCATGAGCTTGATCTGCCGCAGCCGCTCCACGTCCTCCTCCCCGTACTCCCGGTATCCGTTTTGGGTGTTGCGCCGGGGGGCGATGAGCCCCTGGTCCTCGTAGAAGCGGATGTTCTTTTTTGTGATGCCCACCTGGGCCTCCACTTCGTTGATCTTCACGGCCTCAGCCCCCTTTCTGCCTTTACTGTATACCTTCCTCCAGGGGGAAGGTCAAGGGGATTTTCCTCTTTTTTGCAGATTTTTAAAAACTCACCGGACTATTGCAGTTTGAAAATCCTATTTGTATTTTGCTTTTTCCGGTTTTCTCCTCAGAAAGTCCTCAGGGGTTGTATTCCCCGGGCAGCTATGGTATACTCTTCCACCCAACCAGGTATTTTTTGGGTTTTCCTGGAAATGGAAAGGAGTCATCGCAATGCAAAGAAAACACATCACCAAGTACGCAGTCGCCCTGTCCATGGCCGCCATGGTCATGGTGCCCAACGCCTTCGCCCTGAACTGGATGGACGGCGCCCCCGCCAAGTATCACTTCACCTACAACGGGGATAACGGCGGCATCGCCAGCGTGTCCGCCAGCGACCGCAACAACACCTTCAACGGCAAGGTGGAGAAGGGTCAGACCATCACCACCCAGACCGGCACCATTGTCTGGCGCGACAGCTACACCAACACCACCACCTTTACCGTGGATGTGGAGCCCGGCTACTATCTGGCCGCCCTCACCGGCAACGTGGGCGACGCCCAGTTCTCCAAGCAGGACGCGGATACCTACACCTTCCAGTTCACCGACAAGGGCGCTGAGGCCTGGTGCTTCGGCGACGATGTGAGCTTTGACCTGGTCACCGAGAAGATCCCCTACACCGTGAACTTCTATGCCGACGGCCAGCTGATCAACCACACCAAGGCCACCGTGAACGATCCCCTGGATCTGTCCGTGGTCCCCTCCGAGGAGGGCTACTCCTTTGTCGGCTGGACCCTGGACGGCCAGCTGGTGGGCGACACCCTGACCCCCGAGATGCTCCAGTCCGCCACTGAGGACCATGTCATTTCTCTGGAGGCCCAGTTCGCTGTGAACAGCTATCCTGTGACCATCCGCTATCACATCAACAGCAATGATGAGGCTCTGGGCGGCTCCACCTCCACCAGAGACAACGTCCAGATCGCCTACGGCACTCAGATCGACGAGGCCTGGCTGGCCAATAACTATTATCTCGGTGCGTACACCATGCTGGGCGGCGACCACACCGTCACCGTGGGCACCGACGGCGCTGTCATCGACCTGGTGAAGAAGGCCGACGACATCGATCTGAAGAACAACGCCTACTTCACCCTGCTCAGCAAGGACGCCGGCGTTCTGCAGGTCACCTGCTCCATCAACGGCGGCGAGGCCTATGCCTTTGACGTCAATGAGACCGCCGTTCTCCCTGTGGGCTCCCTGACCAATCAGTCTGTCATCACCTTCCACGTTGTGGTGGAGGATGGCAAGGAGCTGGCCCTGGAGTGCTCCGACGGCTCCAAGAAGGTCCAGAAGAACGAGGACGGCACCTACACCTTCCAGTTCACCCGTCACCACCTGGACATCAGCGATCCCAGCAATGACGTGACCTTCTCTCTGTCCACCCACTGATCTCCGCAGATTCAAACAGCGGACCTCCCCAAGGAGGTCCGCTGTTTTTATAACTTCTTTTTCTTCAGCAGCCGAATGTCGTCCCCAAAGAACTCCAGCACGTGGTACTCCCCCATAAGGCGGGAGGCCACCTGGGGCGAATAGCGCCGGGCGGCCTCCTCCATGGTGAGGTTGGAGGAGATCACCGTGCGCCGCCCCTCCACCAGACGGGTGTTCAGCAGCTCGTAGAGGGCGGACTGGACAAACTGGGTGGTCATCTCGCTGCCCAGGTCGTCCAGGATCAGCAGGTCGCAGCTGAGATAGCGGCGGGTCTCGTCCCGGGCGGTCTCGTCCCGCAGGAACTTGCGGTTTTCAAACTGGGCGAAGATGTTCCCCGCCGTGTCGTAGACCACCGAAAATCCTTTCTCCGACACCTTCCGGGCGATGCAGGCAGACAGAAAGGTCTTGCCCAGCCCCGGCGGGCCGGAGAGAAACAGATTCTTCATGCGGAAGTGGCCGAATTTGTCGGCGTAGTTCCAGCAGACCTCCTGGACCAGCTCCATATTCTGCCGGGGAGAGAGCCCCTTGGCGGGCCAGGGGGTCTGGCTGTAGTAGTCCAGGCGGAAGGAGTCAAAGGACTGCTCCCCCAGGTTCAGCAGCTTGGACAGCTCCTGGATCTGCTCCTGGGCGCACAGCTCCCGCAGGCAGGAACACATCTTGGCCCCCTGCCAGCCGGTGTCGCCGCACTTGGCGCAGCCGGGCTTGTCGTCCAGGGCGTCCTCGGGCAGGCCCAGGGCCCCCAGCAGCACGGCCCGCTCCCGCTGGATGTCCAGGTTCTTGTCCCGCAGGTCCCGCACCGCCTGACCGGCGTTCTCCCCCTTGCGCAGGGAGACGGCCACCAGCTGGGCCATGGTGCCCTGGAGCTCCCGGTCCAGCTGGGCCAGGCGGGGCTGGCGGGCGTAGGCGCTGCGGCGCAGCTGCTCCACCTTGTCCCGGCGCTGGCGCTTCTCCTCCTCCAGCCTGGCAGTGGCCCGGCGGACCACATTGGCGTCATAGGCCATTGCTTGACTCCTCCTTCTTCATCTCCTCCATCATGCGGCGGATACGTTCCATATCCTCCCGGGCCTGCTGGGACTCCCCGCCCCGTCCCGGGGCGTCGGGGGCAGCGGCAGGAGCCGCCTGGACGGGCCGGGGGTCCCGGTCCCCCGCCTGGATGGCGGCCAGGGTATGAAGCCCCTTCTGGTGCCAGCGGCGGAGGATGCCGTTCATGTAGTTCCAGTCCATGGCCTGCTTCTTCATCACGGTGCGCTCATAGGCCGCCCGCAGGGCCTCGTCGTCAAAGCCCATATCATCCCAGGCAGCGATGTAATTGCGCTCCCGCTCCACCAAAGGCCGGGCGGGCAGATCCAGCAGGCGCAGCACCTGGCCCTCCCGGCTGCGCAGCCGGGCCAGGGTCTGGAGATGGGCCTCGGCCCGCTCCACGGTGTCGATATGTTTCTTGGCCCAGAGGAACCCCTCCCGGCGGATGCGGGAGATGGGAGGCCGGCGGCCGGGGCCGTACTTCTGCTCCGTCTCCTCGATGCACCAGTTCACCAGGGGCAAAATCACCTCGGGGGGCAGCTCCAGGTGGTCATACAGGGTGTAGAGCACCCGCAGGTCGTTGGCGTTGAGCTTTTTGCCCAGACGCCGCTCCACCTCGTCGCACAGGGCGGGGAAGGTGGACGCCCCGTCCCCCAGGGCGGCGGTGATGGTCTCCAGGGGGTACTCCGGGGGCTCCTCCGGCGGGGCGGGCACCTCCGCCGGGGCCATCTGGGTGGGGGCGAGGCCCTGGCTTTGCAGCTGGGCAAGGGCGGGGCGCAGCCGCTCCTCCGGCCAGGGGAGCCCCTCCAGACTCCCGCGGCGCAGCAGGTGCAGATACAGCAGGGCCGCGTCGCCGCTGTCCAGCTTCAGCAGCCGCTGGGCCGCCTGGTCGCTCATGGCCACGATGCTGCCCGGCAGCAATCCCTGGGACATACCGTCCCCTCCTTTCCAATTTCAATTCATGCTCCCCCATTTTACCGCAAAATCCGCCGGGAGTAAACCAGAAAACCGCTGGGAAATCCCGCCCTTGCCTTTTGGGGGCCGCCGGACTATAATCAACCCGTCCCCATTTCCCTCATTTGGAAAGGAGTCCCTATGAAGATCATTGACGCCCACCTGCACCTGTTCCCCACCCAGGAGGCCTGGGCGGAAGAGGCAGCCCAGGCGGTGGGCCACCACAACGACCTGGACCACCTGCGCCAGGTATACGGCCAGCTGGGCATGGTCCACGGGGTGGTCATGGGCAACCGCAGCCTGGAGACGGCGGACCACCACTATCCCCAGGACCTGTTTCACTACTGCGTGGGGCTGGACAGCCTGGTGCTGGGCCGGGGAGAGACCATCCCCGCCGACCTCCCCGACCAGGTAGAGGAGCACCTGAAGCGGGAGAGCTGCTGCGGCGTGAAACTCTACCCCGGCTATAACCGCATCTGGCTCACCGACCCCATTTATGACCCCATCTACGAGCTGGCCCGGAAATACGACAAGCCCGTGGCCGTCCACATGGGGCTCACCGCCCACCCCCGGGCCTATTTGAAGTACAGCCACCCCCTGGCCCTGGACGAGGCCGCCGCCGACCACCGCAAGACCCAGTTCGTCATGTGCCACTTCGGCAACCCCTTCCTCCAGGAGGCCGCCGCCGTGCTGGAGAAAAACCGCAACGTGAGCACCGACCTGTCCGGCCTGCTGGAGGGCCCGGTGGACCTGGAGGTCTACTTCCGGGAACGGGCGGGCTATCTGGAGCTGCTGCGCACCTGGCTGTGCTACGTGGGCTGCTGGGACCGGGTGATGTACGGCACCGACTGGCCCATCGTGAACCTGGGCGACTACATCCGGTATGTCCAGCACGTCGTCCCCCAGGAGCACTGGGAGGCGGTGTTCTTTGACAACGCCAACCGCATTTACCACTTGGGATTATAAAAGGAGGAAACCCCTATGCTGCCACAGGACCCTGTGATTCTGCTCAGCTACGTGAACACCCGCCTGCGGGACGCCTGCACCGACCTGGACGATCTCTGCGCCCAGGAGGACGCCGACCGGGCGGAGCTGGAGCGCCGTCTGGAGGCCATCGACTACCGCTACGACCCCCAGCGCAATCAATTTGTGTAAAAAGAAAAGACCTGGAGCCAAAGCTCCAGGTCTTTTTTTCGGAATCAGTCGGCCAGCAGGCTGCGCTCGGTGGTGGGGTCGAAGAGGTGGATGAGCTGGCTGCGGAAGGTGAAGGCCAGCTTGGTGCCGTAGGGCACGCCGGAGCGGTACTCCACGGGCAGGTCGGTGGTCTGGATGCGCATGACCACGTTCTGCTGCTCCATGCCCTCGCCCACGGTGGCGTGGAGATAGAACTCGCTGCCCATGAGCTCGGAGACCTCCACGGTGCAGGGGATGGCGCTGCCGCCGCCGTTCTCCAGGGTGATGTGCTCGGGACGCACGCCCAGGATGACGTCGGCGCTCTCCTGGCCCTTAGAGGCCAGCTTCTCGGCCATGGCGCCGGTGACGGGCACGGTGGCGCCCATGCACTGGACCTGGTAGCCGGAGGCGGTCTTCTCCAGCTTTGCCTTGAAGAAGTTCATCTGGGGGGTGCCGATGAAGCCGGCCACAAACAGGTTCACGGGGGTGTCAAAGACCTGCTGGGGGGTGCCGATCTGCTGGACGAAGCCGTCCTTCATGATGACGATGCGGTCGCCCAGGGTCATAGCCTCGGTCTGGTCGTGGGTGACGTAGACAAAGGTGGTGTTGATGCGCTGACGCAGCTTAATGATCTCGGCCCGCATCTGGTTACGCAGCTTGGCGTCCAGGTTGGACAGAGGCTCGTCCATGAGCAGCACCTTGGGCTCCCGGACGATGGCGCGGCCGATGGCCACACGCTGACGCTGGCCGCCGGACAGAGCCTTGGGCTTGCGGTCCAGGTACTGGGTGATGTCCAGGATCTCAGCGGCCTGGTTCACCCGGCGGGCGATCTCCTCTTTATCCATCTTGCGCAGCTTCAGGGGGAACTCCATGTTCTCCCGCACAGTCATGTGGGGATACAGGGCGTAGCTCTGGAACACCATGGCGATGTCCCGGTCCTTGGGCTCCACATCGTTGACCAGCTTGTCGTCGATGTACAGCTCGCCCTTGGAGATCTCCTCCAGGCCAGCCACCATACGCAGGGTGGTGGACTTGCCGCAGCCGGAGGGTCCAACCAGGACGATGAACTCCTTGTCAGCGATTTCCAGGTTGAAATCGCTCACTGCGGTGACGTTGCCGTCATAGATTTTGAAGATGTGCTGCAGGCTTACAGTAGACATAAGCGTTGGCCGCGGTCTCACTGCCTCCGCAAATGAGACCTTCCCGTCAGAGAGCGAAACCCTGGCGGGTTTACGGCAGGTCTCCACACTGCCGCACCGCCGGCCGGCGGATGTTTTTTTCCTCCTTTTTTATCCAGATCCCGGGGCTATAGGAATGGAGTAGCCCCGGGCCTGTGGGATAACAAAATCAGCGCTTGGTCTTTCAGCAGTACTTGGCGATGGCCGCGTCGATCATGGCGGCGGCCTCCTCCACGATGGGCATATCGCTGTCGATGAGAGCGGGCAGAGGCTTGCGCACAGAGCCGCAGTCCACGCCCTTCTTGGCCAGGATGGCCTTCATCACGGCGTAGAGGTTGCCGTGGGCGGCGCACATCTTATAGATGATGCGGTCCACGTCGTTCTGGATGGCCCGGGCAGCGGCCAGGTCGCCCGCCTGGGTCAGGGCGTAGATCTTCAGGAACAGCTCGGGCATAACGGCGTAGGTGCCGCCGATGCCGCCCACAGCGCCCATGGCCAGACCGGAGATGAACTGCTCGTCGGGACCGTTGAAGACGATGCAGCCCTCATCCTTCCACATCTGGATGTCCTGGGTGGGCATGGAGGAGTTCTTCACGCCGATGACCTTAGGATTCTTCAGCATGGTGCGCAGCAGATCGGTGGACAGGGCCACGCCGGCCAGCTGGGGAATGTTGTAGATGATGAAGTCGGTGTTGGGAGCGGCGGCAGAGATGTCGTTCCAGTACTCGGCAATGCCGTAGGGGGGCAGCTTAAAGTAGATGGGAGGGATGGCCGCGATGGCGTCCACACCCAGGCTCTCAGCGTGGGCAGCCAGCTCCTGGCTGTCGGCGGTGTTGTTGCAGGCCACGTGGGCGATGACAACCACCTTGCCCTTGGCCTCGGCCATGACGTTCTCCAGCACCACCTTGCGCTCGGCCACGCTCTGGTAGATGCACTCGCCGGAGGAACCGCCCACATACAGGCCGTTGACGCCCTTGGCGATGAGGTGGCGGGTCAGCGCCCGGACCCCCTCGGGAGAGATGGCGCCCTTGTCGTCATAGCAGGCATAGAAGGCAGGAATGACACCCTGGTACTTATTCAGATCACTCATGTTCACACACTCCAAATATCATTTAATCATTTTCTCGCGGTTTGGTCAACCCATGATTATGCTTTGATTAACCCTTGACGGCGCCCATGGTGATGCCCTGAGTGAAGTACTTCTGGAAGCACAGGAACACCACGATGATGGGCACGGCGGCCAGGGCCGCGCCGGCCATGATGAGGCCGAAGTCGTTGGACATCTCGCTCTGGAGGGAAGCAATACCCAGGGCGATGGTCTTGGCCTGCTCCTGCTGGAGCATGACCAGCTGCAGGGGGTACTCGTTCCAGGCGTTGACGAAGGTGAAGATGGCCAGGGCGCCGATGCCGGGCTTGATGATGGGCAGCACCACGGTGCCGAAGGTCTTCAGCTCTCCCGCGCCGTCGATGCGGGCGGCCTCCAGCAGGGCGCTGGGGATGGTCTCGGAGAACTGCTTCATCAGGAACACGCCGAAGGGCCAGCCCACCACGGGGAAGACCACCGACCAGGGGCTGCTCACCAGACCCAGGGCGTTCATCTCGGACAGCAGGGGGATGAGGATGACCTGCTTGGGCAGGGCCATGGCGCACACGAACAGGGTGAAGATGGCGCCCCGTCCCCAGAAGCGCTTCTTAGCCAAGGCATAGCCGGCCAGAGAGGCGGTGATACAGGTGAGGACCATGGAGGCCAGGGAGATGAACACGCTGTTGACCAGCCAGCGGATGGCCAGCTTTACGGTGGGGCCCACCACGCTCACCCCGGCGAAGGGGATGGGGATGCGGAACAGCTCCGCCTCCTTGGTGAACAGGCGCACAAAGTTTTGCAGCGTGGGGTGCAGGGGGAACCACTGGACCATCTCGCCCGACTTGATGATGATGTCCTCCTTGGCCTTGAAGGCGCCGGTGACGATCCAGTACAGGGGGAAGATGAAGGCGAAGGCCAGCAGGATCAGCAGGATCACGGAGATCACGGTCTGAGGGGTGACATGTTTCTTTTTCATGGTCGTTTCCCCTCCTTATTCCGTGGTGCCGCCGTTCATCACCTTGAACTGGATGGCGCTGAGCAAGGCGATGAGCAGGGCCAGGATGACGCCCATGGCGTCGGCGTAGCCGTAGTTCTTGCTGGTCTGGAAGGCGGTCTCATACAGCAGGTACATGATGGTACTGGTGCTGTAGTCCGGGCCGCCGCGGGTCAGCAGCTGGATCAGGGCGAAGCACTGGAAGCTGTTGATGGTGGTGATGACCACCACGTACAGGGTGGTGGGCATGATGGAGGGCCACTTGATCTTCCAGAACACCTGGAAGTTGGTGGCGCCGTCCACCTCGGCGGCCTCGATGAGGGACTGGTCCACGTTGCCCAGGGCAGCTACGTACAGCACGATGGGCTGGCCGATGGAGGTGGTGAACAGGATGGCGATGATACAGCCCAGAGCCATGGAGGCGCTCTCCGTCCAGGGCAGGGGCTGACCGCCGGCAGCCTGGATGAGATAGTTGAACAGGCCGTCATACTTATCAAACATCCACTTCCAAACCACCACCACGGCCACGGAGCCGGTGACCACCGGCAGGTAGAACACGCAGCGGAAGAAGGAGCGGAAGGCAGGCTTCATACGGTAGATGGCCGTGCCCACCCACAGGGAGAAGGCAGTGACCAGGGGCACCGAGACCACCACGATGATTACGGTGTTCAGGGCGGACTTCCAGAAGATCTTGTCCTGGAAGAGGCGGATGTAGTTGTCAAACCAGACAAACTGGGCGTTGGAATTGGACAGGCTGGAATTGGTGAAGCTGGTGACGAAGCCCATGAACATGGGGTAGATCACAAAGCCCACAAAGAAGAACAAGGCGGGCAGCAGAAACAGGTAGGAAACCATGGTCTCCCGCCGCTGCAGCACCCGGCTGCGCTTGCTCAGGGTTGCGCTGGTAGATGCCATAGGGGCATTCCCCCTCCTCTCAAAATCCCACCCCCAGGGTGGGTTCCCATTAAAAATGCCCCCCTCCCCCGCACCTTGGTACAGAAGAGGGGGGCCGTTACAGGTTCAAATCAGGAATCTGTCAATCAGCCCTGCATCGCGGCATTGGAAGCGGCAACAGCAGCGTCGGCCATAGCCTGGGCATCCTCACCGGCCAGGACCTTCTGGAGCATGTTGTACCACTCCTTACGCATGGAGGCGAAGCCGTCCATGGTGTTGTAGTAGGGAGCGTAGTACTTGGTCCAGGAGGCCAGCAGAGTCATCTCAGCGTTGTCGGGATACAGATCGCCGAAGGAGGTGCGCACGGGGAAGGCGCCGGAGCGAACCACGCTCTTGGGACCCCAGGTGGCGTCGTCACACACGAACTGGATGAACTTCTTGGCAGCGTCGGCCTTGGCCTGGTCGCCGTTGTCAAACACGCAGAAGCCGTTGACCAGGTACTCCAGAGCGGGCACGCCGTCGTCAGAGGGGAAGGGCACGGAGATGGACTCGCCGTCGCTCAGAGCGTAGTTCTGGGCGTTGGAGGTGCCCCAGCAGAAGGTCATGGCGCAGGTCTCCTGCTGATACTTCTGCAGCTCGTCGGCAGCAGCCATGGAGTTGCCGGAATCCAGCAGGCCCTTGCTCACCATATCCTGCAGCAGCTCCAGACCCTTGACAGCCTCGGGGCTGTTGAAGGTGTACTCGGTCATCTCGTCGTTGGCCATCTTGCCGCCGTACAGGTTGGAAACCAGAGCGCGGGTGCCCTGGTCGCCGCCCTGACCGCCGCAGTAGACGATGCCGGGAACCTGAGCCACACCGGCGTCCTTCAGAGCCTCACACATCTTCACGAAGTTGTCGGTGGTCCAGGTGCGGTCACCCTCCAGGTTCACATACTGCAGGGCGTTGGCCTCCTCCAGCATGTTCTTGTTCAGACCCATGTAGAAGGGAGCGGAGGACAGGGGATACATGTAGGCGCCGTCCTTGCCCTTACAGGCGTTGATGAGGGCCTCGTTGTTCACGTCGGCCACGAACTCGTCGGTGAACATGTCGTCCAGCTTCACCAGCTTGCCGGCGTTGCCGTACTCGATGATGCGGCCGGGAGCGTCGAACAGCACATCAGGAGCGGTGCCGCCCTCGATGGCGGCGGTGAGGGCCTCGGGGCCGGAAGTAAAGTCGATGGTGGTCAGCTCCACCTTGATGTCGGGGTTGGCCTCCTCAAAGGCGGCGATGACTTCCTTCTCATAGACACCGGCCTGCTCGCCAGCGCCGAAAGTGGGGAAAGCCCACCAGGTGATGGTGGTCTTGGCAGCGTCGCCGCCGTTGGAGCCGGAGCTGCTGGGCTGGTTGGGCTCAGTGCTGCAGGCGCCCAGGCTCAACGCCATGGAAGCGACCAGCGCTGCCGCAAGAAACTTTTTCATGTTCGTCTACCTCCTATAAATTCATTCCGTCGCGTATCCGGCCCCGTTTCCAGGCCGGTGAGGGGAATTGTCAATCCGCACAAAATCGACCGTTCCATTCCCCTCCTTCTGATTGAATTGTATAAGGTATAGGCAAAATAGTCAATACGAATTTGAAAATAATTTTAATTTCGTGAAAACAGCGAAAATAATTTGATGAATTTGAACAAATTGCCAGTCTTTTTCCTTTGGAATCACTTTTGTACATATTTTGCTTTTGGGGCTTATTCTCCCTCCAAAGGCACCAAATACCGCTCCAAAAACAGGGTAAAGATCAGGGCGCACACCACAGGCATGAAGAGCAGCGGGGCCAGATAGCGCAGGCTCACCTGGGAGGCCACCTGGACCAGCAGGGAGAGGATCACGGCGCTGGGCAGGTGGGCGATGAAAAAGCGCAGGCTGTTGGCCCACAGGGCGCGAAAGCCCATTTGGAACCGGGCCAGAATGGGAAACAGCACGCAGGGCACCCCCAGCAGTACCACCAGCAGCACCCGCCACAGGTAGTAGCACATCTGGGCCACCCGGTCCCCCTGGACGGCCAAATAAATGAGCCAGGGAAATCCCACCAGGAACATGAGGGCAAAGGGCAGGCACACCAGGGTGGACAGGATGCCCACCTTCAGGTTCTCCCGGAAGGAGCGGAAAAAGCGGCCGTAGGTGTGGCCCTCCCCCTGGCGGATACACCGCAGGGTGGTGAGGTACAGGGCGCTGGTGGCCGGGCCGATGGTGACCACGGGCAGGCAGCACACGATCCACAGAAGGCTCACCCCCACCACGTCCACCAGACGGGCGATGCCGCCCCAAAATCCGTTGTTCGGATCAAACATTCGGTTAAAATTCATACGGTTCCTCCCCGCCGGGGCGTCCCCGGCTCGTTTTTTTCCATTGTAGCCTACCGGCCATTTTTTGTACAGCAAAAGAAAAGAGCCCGCCGCAGAACCGTTCCGTTCTGCGGCGGACAAAGCCTGTCGAAAAAGGCCAACGGCCTTTTCCGACAAAAAGCTGCATGGCGGATAGGGCTCGATTTCTTACGAAATTGTCACCCCATCCGCCATGAGAAGTGTCATTTCCCAGGCGCATGTCCTT